>Ga0207706_10000355_pt1 | contig 49431 bp, 46 predicted proteins | sample KBSC53metaG_FD_184318 | JGI IMG/M metagenome (GOLD analysis project Ga0207706, IMG submission 184318) | Corn rhizosphere microbial communities from Kellogg Biological Station, Michigan, USA - KBS C5-3 metaG (SPAdes) (version 2) | ecosystem: Host-associated > Plants > Roots > Rhizosphere > Soil ... | reverse complement strand
TGGGGCCGCGTTTCACCTTGAAGACGCTGCTGGCGGTGAGCTGCCTGTCGTTCGCGGTCGACGGCCTGGGCCGGCTGCTGAGCGTGCAGGCGGTGCAGCCGCTGTTCGCGGCGCTCGCCGGCGGCGTGCTCATCGGCGTGGGCCTGCTGATGCTGTTTCGCCACCGGGCGAGCCTGGGCGGCATCGGCGTGGTGGCGCTCGCGCTGCAGCGGCGCCGCGGCTGGAGCGCCGGCATCGTGCAGATGGCGATCGACCTCGTGATCGTGGCCGCGGCCTTCCTGCTGGTGGAGCCGCAGCGCGTGCTGGTGTCGATCGTCGGCTCGCTGGCGGTGAACGCGGTGCTCGCGTGGAACCACCGGCCCGGCCGATATGCGGCGCCCGATTCTGCGCTCGCCGCCCGCCGCGGCGCTTGATCGCGCGCAAGCGCGGCCGCTCCTGCCGCCGCACTAGTTCTTAGGAACGATGCGCCGGCGCCGGGCATCCTCCTTCTGCCGCCGCGCACTCGCCTGTGCGGAGGATGCCGCCAGAAGCGCATCGATTCGATAGTGAAGCCATGGAGAAGAAAAGGAGTCCCTCCATGGCTTCCACCCTCGCAATGCCCGCGGCTGCTGTAGCCGCCACACCCCAGCGCCAGCGGCAGGCGCTGTCGGTGCTGGTCGTCAGCACGCTGGCCTTCACCGTGTGCTTCATGGTCTGGATGATGTTCGGCGTCATCGGCATCCCGATCAAGAAGGCACTCAACCTCAACGCCACCCAGTTCGGCCTGCTCACCGCGATGCCGGTGCTCACCGGCTCGCTGGTGCGCGTGCCGCTCGGCATCTGGACCGACCGCTTCGGCGGGCGCATCGTGATGACGCTGCTGATGGCCTGCACCGTGCCCGCGATCTGGCTGATGAGCCTGGCCACCGCGTACTGGCACTTCCTCGTGATCGGCCTGTTCGTCGGCCTGGCGGGCGGCTCGTTCTCGGTGGGCACGCCGTATGTGGCGCGCTGGTTCCCGAAGTCCCGCCAGGGCTTCGCGATGGGTGTCTACGGTGCCGGCAACTCGGGCGCCGCGGTGAACAAGTTCGTCGCGCCGGCGCTCGTGGTGGCCTTCGGCTGGGCGATGGTGCCGCAGGTGTATGCCGCGGTGATGCTGGGCACGGTGGTGCTGTTCTGGATGTTCAGCCACTCCGATCCCGCCCACCTCGTGCCCAGCAACGTGAAGGTGATGGACCAGCTCAAGGCGCTGAAGGACCCGCGCGTGCTCAAGTACTGCCAGTACTACAGCATCGTGTTCGGCGGCTACGTGGGCCTGAGCCTGTGGATGGTGCAGTACTACGTCGGCGAATACGGGCTCGACATCCGCGTCGCCGCGCTGCTCGCGGCCTGCTTCTCGCTGCCCGGCGGTGTGCTGCGCGCGATCGGCGGCTGGCTGTCCGACAAGTACGGCGCCCACAGCGTCACCTGGTGGGTGATGTGGGTCAGCTGGGTGTGCCTGTTCCTGCTGAGCTACCCGCAGACCGATTTCACGGTGCTCACCGTCAACGGCGCGCGCACCTTCCACCTCGGCCTCAACGTCTACGGCTTCACCGCGCTGATGTTCGCCCTGGGCGTGGCCTTCGCGTTCGGCAAGGCCAGCGTCTTCAAGTACATCAGCGACGAATACCCGCAGAACATCGGCACCGTCAGCGGCATCGTCGGCCTGGCCGGCGGGCTGGGCGGCTTCGTGCTGCCGATCCTGTTCGGCCTGCTGCTCGACCTGACCGGCGTGCGCTCCAGCGCTTTCATGCTGCTGTACGGCGTGGTCTGGGTCTCCCTGATCTGGATGTACTTCACCGAGGTGCGCCGCACCCAGGTGATGGGCCGGCCCGTGGCCGCCTGAACCCCTTCAACTCCCTAGGAGAACCTCATGGCTTCTTCCGCCTTGATCGCGCACTGGAACCCTGAAGACCAGGGCTTCTGGCGCAGCCGCGGCGCCTCGATCGCGCAGCGCAACCTGTGGCTCTCGATCCCCGCGCTGACGCTGGCCTTCGCGATATGGATGGTCTGGTCCGTGGTGGTGGTGAACCTGCCCACGGTGGGCTTCAAGTTCTCGACCAACCAGCTGTTCTGGCTGGCCTCGCTGCCGGCGCTGTGCGGCGCGACGCTGCGCATCTTCTACTCGTTCGCGGTGCCCATCTTCGGTGGGCGGCGCTGGACGGCGATCTCCACCGCTTCGCTGCTGCTGCCTGCGGCGGGCATCGGCATGGCGGTGCAGAACCCCGGCACCCCGTACGAGGTGTTCGTGCTGCTGGCGCTGCTGTGCGGCTTCGGCGGCGGCAACTTCGCCTCCAGCATGGCCAACATCAGCTTCTTCTTCCCCAAGGAGAAGAAGGGCACCGCGCTCGGCCTCAACGCCGGCCTGGGCAACCTGGGCGTGTCGATCGTGCAGTTCGTGGTGCCGCTGGTCATCACGATGGGCTCGTTCGGCTCCTGGGGCGGCGACGCGCAGATCGCGATGAAGGCCGGCAAGGCCACCGCGCTGTGGCTGCAGAACGCCGGCTACGTGTGGCTGCCGTTCATCGCCCTCAGCGCGCTGGCGGCCTGGTTCTGGATGAACGACCTGGCCGAGGCCAAGGCCTCGTTCGCCGACCAGGCGGTGATCTTCAAGCGCAAGCACAACTGGCTGATGTGCTGGCTGTACCTCGGCACCTTCGGCAGCTTCATCGGCTACTCGGCGGGTTTTCCGCTGCTGATCAAGAGCCAGTTCCCGGGCGTCAACGCGCTGCAGTACGCATGGCTCGGCCCCCTGGTCGGTGCGCTCGTGCGGCCGGTGGGCGGCTGGCTGGCCGACAAGATGGGCGGCGCGCGCGTGACCTTCTGGAACTTCATCGCGATGGCGCTGGGCGTGGTGGCGGTGCTGCAGTTCCTGCCGCACGGCGGGCAGGGCGGCAACTTCGCCGCGTTCCTCGCGTCGTTCCTCGTGCTGTTCGCCACCTCGGGCATCGGCAACGGATCGACCTTCCGGATGATCCCGGTGATCTTCCTCACCGAGCGGCAGCGGGAGGCCGCGGGGCAGCCCAAGGCCGTGCAGGAGCAGGCCGTGAAGGATGCCAACAAGGAAGCGGCCGCGGTGCTCGGCTTCAGCTCGGCGGTCGGCGCCTATGGCGGCTTCTTCATCCCCAAGGCCTACGGCACCTCGGCCGCGATGACCGGCTCGATGGACGCGGCGCTGTACTTCTTCATCGCGTTCTACATCACCTGCGTGGCGGTGACGTGGTGGTTCTACAGCCGCAAGAACGCCGAGATGCCGTGCTGACACAGAGCATTCACCCACTGTTACCCCAGCGGCATCCGGATCGCAAACGCCATTGACGCGGGTCAACCACAGTAAGCACATCCCCCGGAGAACCTGATGAGCCATTTTCTCGACCGCCTCACCTTCTTCACGCAGCCCAAGGAGAGCTTCTCCGCCGGCCATGGCGTGACGACGGGTGAGGACCGCACCTGGGAGGACGCCTACCGCGCCCGCTGGCAGCACGACAAGATCGTGCGCTCCACCCACGGCGTCAACTGCACCGGCTCGTGCAGCTGGAAGATCTACGTCAAGGGCGGCATTGTCACCTGGGAAACGCAGCAGACCGACTACCCGCGCACCCGCTGGGACCTGCCCAACCACGAGCCGCGCGGCTGCGCCCGCGGCGCGAGCTACAGCTGGTACCTCTACAGCGCCAACCGCGTGAAGTACCCGATGGTGCGCGGCCGGCTGCTGAAGCACTGGCGCGCCGCCCGCGCGACGATGGATCCGGTGACCGCGTGGACCGCGATCGTCAACGACCCCGCCAAGCGGGCCGACTGGCAGAAGCAGCGCGGCCTCGGCGGCTTCGTGCGCTCGAGCTGGGACGAGGTCAACGAGATCGTGGCCGCGGCCAACGTACACACCATCAAGCAGCATGGCCCCGACCGCATCATCGGTTTCTCGCCGATCCCGGCGATGAGCATGGTGAGCTACGCCGCGGGCAGCCGCTACCTGAGCCTGATCGGCGGCGTGTGCATGAGCTTCTACGACTGGTACTGCGACCTGCCGCCGAGCAGCCCGCAGACCTGGGGCGAGCAGACCGACGTGCCCGAATCGGCCGATTGGTACAACAGCACCTACATCATCGCCTGGGGCTCCAACGTGCCGCAGACGCGCACGCCGGATGCCCACTTCTTCACCGAGGTGCGCTACAAGGGCGCCAAGACGGTGGCGGTGACGCCCGACTACGCCGAGGTGAGCAAGCTCGCCGACATCTGGCTGCACCCGAAGCAGGGCACCGATGCCGCCATCGCGATGGCCATGGGCCACGTGATCCTGAAGGAGTTCTATTTCGACAAGCGCAGCGCGTACTTCGACGACTACGCGCGCCGCTACACCGACCTGCCGCTGCTGGTGCTGCTGAAGGAGCACACGCTGCCCGATGGCCGCACGGTGCAGGTGCCCGACCGCTACCTGCGCGCGAGCGATTTCCACGGCAAGCTGGGGCAGCAGAACAACCCCGAGTGGAAGACGGTGGCCTTCGATCCCGCCGGCAAGGCCGTGCTGCCCAACGGCAGCATCGGTTTCCGCTGGGGCCCCGACGGCGGCCCCGACCAGGGCAAGTGGAACCTGGAGGACAAGGAGGCCCGCCATGGCAACACCGTGAAGCTCAAGCTCTCGGTGCTGGAAGACGAGGCGGGCGGCCAGGCCCACGAGATCGTGTCGGTGGGCTTCCCTTATTTCGGCGGCATCGAGTCGCCGCAGTTCACCGCCAACAAGCAGGCCGAGGTGCTGGTGCGCCAGGTGCCGGCGGTGGCGCTGCAGATCGAGGAAAACGGCGAGCCCTGCAAGGCGCTGGTCGCCACCGTGTTCGACCTGCACGCGGCCCACTATGGCGTGGAGCGCGGCTTCGCGGGCGACGACGTGCCGCGCGGCTACGACGACAACCGGCCCTACACGCCGGCCTGGGCCGAGAAGATCACCGGCACGCCGCGCGACCAGATCATCACGGTGGCGCGTCAGTTCGCCGACAACGCCGACAAGACGCACGGCAAGAGCATGGTGATCATCGGCGCGGCGATGAACCACTGGTACCACTGCGACATGAACTACCGCGGCATCATCAACATGCTGATGATGTGCGGCTGCATCGGCCAGAGCGGCGGTGGCTGGGCGCACTACGTGGGCCAGGAGAAGCTGCGTCCGCAGACCGGCTGGACGGCGCTGGCCTTCGCGCTCGACTGGATCCGCCCGCCGCGCCAGCAGAACAGCACCAGCTTCTTCTACGCCCACACCGACCAGTGGCGCTACGAGAAGCTGGGCGTCGACGAGGTGCTGAGCCCGCTGGCCGACAAGGCGCAGTTCGGCGGCAGCATGATCGACTACAACGTGCGCGCCGAGCGCATGGGCTGGCTGCCGAGCGCGCCGCAGCTCAAGACCAACCCGCTGCAGGTGGTGAAGGACGCCGCCGGCGGCGACGTGAAGCAGTACGTGGTCGACGGGCTCAAGAGCGGCGGGCTCGAGCTGAGCTGCGAGGACCCCGACCATCCGGCCAACTGGCCGCGCAACATGTTCGTGTGGCGCTCCAACATCCTGGGCTCCAGCGGCAAGGGCCACGAGTACTTCCTGAAGCACCTGCTGGGCACCAGCCACGGCGTGCAGGGCAAGGATCTCGGCAAGGACGACGCCAAGCCCCATGAGGTGGTGTGGCACGAGCAGGCCCCGGAGGGCAAGCTCGACCTGCTGGTGACGCTCGACTTCCGCATGAGCACCACCTGCCTCTACTCAGACATCGTGCTGCCCACGGCCACCTGGTACGAGAAGAACGACCTCAACACCAGCGACATGCACCCCTTCATCCACCCGCTCAGTGCGGCGGTGGACCCGGCCTGGCAGGCGCGCAGCGACTGGGAGATCTACAAGGGCTTCGCCAAGAAGTTCAGCGAGGTCTGCGTCGGGCACCTGGGCGTCGAGAAGGAAGTGGTGATGAGCCCGCTGATGCACGACACCCCGGGCGAGCTGGCGCAGCCCTTCGGCGTGCAGGACTGGAAGCGCGGCGAGTGCGACCTGATCCCCGGCAAGACGGCGCCGCAGATCGCGGTGGTCGAGCGCGACTACCCCAACACCTACGCCCGCTTCACCGCGCTCGGCCCGTTGATGAACAAGCTGGGCAACGGCGGCAAGGGCATCGGCTGGAACACCGACACCGAGGTGGAGCAGCTGGCCGAGCTGAACGGCCGGGTGCAGACGCCCGGCGTCGCCCAGGGCCGCCCGAAGATCGAGACCGACATCGATGCGGCCGAGGTCGTGATGATGCTGGCGCCCGAGACCAATGGCCATGTGGCGGTGAAGGCCTGGGAGGCGCTCAGCAAGCAGACCGGACGCGAGCACGCGCACCTGGCGCTGCACCGCGAGGACGAGAAGATCCGCTACCGCGACATCCAGGCGCAGCCGCGCAAGATCATCAGCTCGCCCACCTGGAGCGGGCTGGAGAGCGAGAAGGTCAGCTACAACGCCGGCTACACCAACGTGCATGAGCTGATCCCCTGGCGCACGCTCACCGGCCGCCAGCAGTTCTACCAGGACCACCCCTGGATGCGCAGCTTCGGCGAGGGCTTCAGCAGCTACCGCCCGCCGGTGGACCTGAAGACCATCGACGTGGTCAAGAACATGAAAGGCAACGGCGAGAAGGAGGTGGTGCTCAACTTCATCACGCCGCACCAGAAGTGGGGCATCCACTCGACCTACAGCGACAACCTGCTGATGCTGACGCTCAACCGCGGCGGCCCGGTGGTGTGGATCAGCGAAGACGACGCGCGCAACGCCGGCATCGTCGACAACGACTGGATCGAGCTGTTCAACGCCAACGGCGCGATCGCGGCCCGTGCGGTGGTGAGCCAGCGCGTGAACAACGGCATGGTGCTGATGTACCACGCCCAGGAAAAGATCGTGAACACCCCGGGCAGCGAGATCACCGGCCAGCGCGGCGGCATCCACAACTCGGTGACCCGCATCGTGCTCAAGCCCACCCACATGATCGGCGGCTACGCGCAGCTGAGCTATGGCTTCAACTACTACGGAACGATCGGCACCAACCGCGACGAGTTCGTGGTGGTGCGCAAGATGAAGACGGTCGATTGGCTCGACGGCGAGCCGGTCGCGGAAGAAGGAGTCCAAGCATGAAGGTCCGCGCCCAGATCGGCATGGTGCTCAACCTCGACAAGTGCATCGGCTGCCACACCTGCTCGGTGACCTGCAAGAACGTGTGGACCAGCCGGCCCGGCATGGAATACGCGTGGTTCAACAACGTCGAGACCAAGCCCGGCATCGGCTATCCCAAGGAATGGGAGAACCAGGACAAGTGGAAGGGCGGCTGGGTGCGTGAAGCCGACGGCTCCATCCGCCCGCGCCAGGGCGGCAAGTGGAAGCTGCTGTCGAAGATCTTCGCCAACCCCAGCCTGCCGGAGATCGACGACTACTACGAGCCCTTCACCTTCGACTACGACCACCTGCAGTCGGCGCCCGAGACCAAGGCCGCGCCGACCGCGCGCCCGCGCAGCCTGATCACCGGCCAGCGCATGCAGAAGATCGAATGGGGCCCCAACTGGGAGGAGATCCTCGGCGGCGAATTCGCCAAGCGCTCAAAGGACAAGAACTTCGACGACGTGCAGAAGGAGATCTACGGCCAGTTCGAGAACACCTTCATGATGTACCTGCCGCGCCTGTGCGAGCACTGCCTGAACCCGGCGTGCGTGGCATCGTGCCCCTCGGGCTCGATCTACAAGCGCGAGGAAGACGGCATCGTGCTGATCGACCAGGACAAGTGCCGCGGCTGGCGCATGTGCGTGAGCGGCTGCCCGTACAAGAAGATCTACTACAACTGGCAGAGCGGCAAGGCCGAGAAGTGCATCTTCTGCTACCCCCGCATCGAGGCCGGCCAGCCCACCGTGTGCAGCGAGACCTGCGTGGGCCGCATCCGCTACCTGGGCGTGCTGCTGTACGACGCCGACCGCATCCAGGAAGCAGCCAGCGTCGAGCACGACCGCGACCTGTACCCGGCGCAGCTGGGCATCTTCCTCGACCCGCACGACCCCCAGGTGCAGGCCCAGGCGCGCGCCGACGGCATCCCCGATGCCTGGCTCGAAGCCGCGAAGAAGAGCCCCGTCTACAAGATGGCGGTCGACTGGAAGGTGGCATTGCCGCTGCACCCCGAATACCGCACGCTGCCGATGGTGTGGTACGTGCCGCCGCTGTCGCCCATCACCAGCGCGGCCCAGGCCGGGCATGTGGGCATCAACGGCGAGATCCCCGATGTGAACCAGCTGCGCATCCCGGTGAAGTACCTCGCCAACCTGCTCACCGCGGGCGATACGCAGCCGGTGGTGCGCGCGCTCGAACGCATGCTCGCGATGCGCGCCTACCAGCGCTGCAAGCATGTGGACGGCACCGAGAACCTGAAGCCGCTGCAGCAGGTGGGCCTGAGCGTGGCCGAGGTGCAGGAGATGTACCAGGTGATGGCCATCGCCAACTACGAAGACCGCTTCGTGATCCCCAGCAGCCACCGCGAGTACGCCGAGAACACCTTCGACATGAAGGGCGGCTGCGGCTTCTCTTTCGGCAACGGCTGCTCCGATGGCAGCTCCGAAGTGAGCCTCTTCGGCAGCAAGAAGCGCCGCACGATCCCGATCAAGACCACGGTGTGAAGGAGAGGGCGATGAACAACCATGCGATGACGCTGCGGGCGCTGGCGCGCCTGCTGTGCTACCCCGACGACACGCTGATGGGCCAGCTGCCGGATGTGGCCCAGGCGCTGGCCGCCAGCGGGCTGAGCCCCGCGCGCCGGCGAGAACTGGCCGGCTTGGTGAGCGAGCTGCTCGGCACCGATGGGCTCGAGGTGCAGGCCCGCTATGTCGACGCCTTCGACCGCGGGCGCCGCACCTCGCTGCATCTGTTCGAGCATGTGCACGGCGATTCGCGCGACCGCGGCCCGGCGATGATCGACCTGCAGCAGACGTATGCCGCTGAGGGCCTGTACCTCGCCGACGGCGAGCTGCCCGACTACCTGCCGGTGGTGCTGGAGTTCTCCTCCACGCAGGAGGCGGCCACCGCGAGCGGCTTCCTTGGCGAGATGGCGCACATCCTCAACGCGCTGCACAGCGCGCTCACCGAGCGCCGCAACCCCTACGCCGCGGTGATTGCCGCCGTGCTGGAGCTCGCGGGCGAGCCCTTGCAGGCGGTGCCGGTGCAGGCCGAGGAGCCGCTCGACGCCAGCTGGGCCGAGCCCGAGGCCTTTGGCGGCTGCAACTCAGCCGGCCAGCAGGCGCCCAGCCAGCCGCAAACCATCCACATCGTCCGTCACCAGAACCTCCAAGCCCCGGGAGCCGCCGCATGAACGCGCTCGATACCTTCCTGTTCGGCCTGTACCCCTACATCTGCCTGACCGTGTTCCTGGTGGGCAGCCTGCTGCGCTTCGACCGCGACCAGTACACGTGGAAAAGCGATTCCTCGCAGATGCTGCGCACCGGCAGCCTGCGCTGGGGCAGCAACCTGTTCCACATCGGCGTGCTGTTCCTCTTCTTCGGCCACGGCGTGGGCATGCTGACGCCGCACTTCGTGTACGAGCACTTCATCAGCGCCGGCCACAAGCAGCTGATGGCGATGGTCAGCGGCGGCATCGCCGGCACGCTCGGCTTCATCGGCGTGAGCCTGCTGCTGCACCGCCGGCTGGGCGACCCGCGCATCCGCGCCACCAGCAAGACCAGCGACATCGTGCTGCTGGTGCTGCTGTGGGTGCAGCTGGCGCTGGGCCTGGGCACCATCCCGCTCTCGGGCCAGCACCTCGATGGCGGCCTGATGATGAAATTCGGCGAATGGGCGCAGCGCATCGCGACCTTCCGCCCCGGGGCGGTGGAGCAGCTGGCTGAAGCCGGCTGGCTCTTCAAGCTGCACATGGTGCTGGGCATGAGCGTCTTCCTGGTGTTCCCGTTCACCCGGCTGGTGCATGTGTGGAGCGGCTTCGCCAGCGTGTTCTATGTGCTGCGGCCCTACCAGGTGGCCCGCAGCCGCCGCCTGAACCTGCCGGCCGGCCACCTGCGCCCCGCCGCGCAGCCGAACCTCCAGCCTGCTGCCGCGCCTGCTGCCCACGGCACGCCGCGTGAAGTGCCGGTGCGCAACCCCGGCGTTCGCACCGCCTGATCCTTGCGAGGCTTCTCGATGCACACCCTCGATACCGCTCCTGTCGCCCGCGTCGGCGATGTGCCGCTGCACGCACCCGGCGAACACCTGCTGCCCGACGAGCTGCGCCAGCGCGCCTGCACCGAGCTGCTGCGCCAGCGGGCGCAACAGGCCGGCCTGCTCGCCGCCGACGATGCGGCCGGCGCCGATGGCGTGATCAGCGCCGCCGCCGCGCAGGCGATCGAAACGCTGCTCGAGCGCGAGCTGCAATTGCCCGAGCCCGACGACGCGGCCTGCCGCCGCCACCATGCGGCCCACACGGCGCGCTACAGCACCGGTGAGCGCGTGCTGGCGCGGCACATCCTGTTCGCCGTGACCGAAGGAGTGGACGTCAACGCACTGCGCAAGGTGGCCGAGCAGACGCTGCTGGACCTGCGCGCCGAGCCCGACGCGTTTGCCGAGCGGGCGCGCGAGCAGTCCAACTGCCCGAGCGCGGCCCAGGGCGGGCAACTGGGCTGGCTGCAGCGGGAGGACTGCGCCGAAGAATTCGCGCGCGAGCTGTTCGCGCACACCGAGGTGGGCGTGCTGCCGCGGCTGGTGCACAGCCGCTTCGGCCTGCACGTGGTGGAGGTGCTGGCGCGCCATGCCGGCCAAGCCCAGCCCTACGAGGCGGTGCATGGCGCGATGGCGCTGGCGCTGCGTCAGCAGGCCTACGTGACGGCGCTGCGCCAATACCTGCAACTGCTGGCCGCCGATACCCAACTGCAGGGGGTGGACCTGGCGGCCAGCGACAGCCCGCTGGTGCAATAGCGCCGCCGCGCCATGTGCAGCCCGCACCCCGGCGCCCCCGCGGAAGACGCGCTGCTGAAGCGCCTGCGGCGCTTTCATACCGACTACTTCCCGCGCTACCGCCAGCGCTTCCAGGACCTGGTCGACCAGGGGCAGCATCCGACCACACTCTTCATCGGCTGCAGCGACTCGCGCCTGGTGCCCTACCTGCTCACGGGCGCCGGGCCGGGCGAATTGTTCGTCGTGCGCAATGTCGGCGCGCTGGTGCCGCCGGTCGATGGCCTGCATGGCCTGCACGGCACGGCCGCGGCGATCGAGTTCGCGGTGCTCAGCCTGAACGTGCAGCACATCGTGGTGTGCGGCCACAGCCATTGCGGCGCGATGAAGGCGCTGTACGAAGAGCTCCCCGCGGAGGCCACGCACCTGCACGCCTGGCTCGACATGGCCCGCGAGGCCGCGCTACCGGTACAGGTGAGCCCGGAGGCCCTGCGCCGCACCGAGCAGCGCGCCGTGGTGCTGCAGCTCGAGCGCCTGATGGCCTACCCGATGGTGCGCCGCCGTGTCGAGCAGGGGCGGCTGTTCCTGCACGGCTGGCACTACGTGATCGAGGAAGGCGAGGTGCACGTGTTCGATGTGGAGAGCGGCAGCTTCGTGCCCGCATCGGCCGCCGCCCACAGCGGCACCGGGCCTTACCGGGCGGGCGGCGATGAGCCGATCTTCAATGAATTGGATGCGGCCTTCGAGCCGTGACCACTGAAGAGGAGTTCAGGGCGCGCCCCCGAACCGCAGCGCTGCGCGCTCCCGTGCCTTGGCCGCCTCGGCTTCACGCGTGCGCGGCTCCGCGTGGGTGACGAGCGACGCGATGAGAACGCGAGCCGACGCCGCGATCTCTTCCACGGCTCGCTCGAACGCCGCTTCGTTCGCTTTGGAAGGCACATTGAAGCCGCTGAGCTTGCGCACGAACTGCAGCGAGGCATCCCGGATCTCCAGCTCCGTGGCCGGCGGCTGGAAATTGAACAGCGTCTTGATGTTGCGGCACATGATGGATCCAACGGGGAAACTCCGCCGATGGTATGCCTGCGGCGGCCTATGTTTCGCTCATCACAGGCGCATGCCCAACCAAATGACCGACTCTGTAGATGCCGCCACCAGCGGTGACAGCACTGCAGGCCAGAATTTTCCTTGAGCCGCATGGACCGCTGAGCGGTCGTGATGTTCCTGCTCTTCGGCCACGATGCTCGAAATCGCAGCAACCGCCTCCGGATCATGACCTTGCAGCGTGCGCAGTTGATCTCGCAGGTGACCGAGCACCACCTTTTCTACAGCCACCGTCGTCGCCGCGATGGCAGCCCGGCCGAAGAGCGCCGTGACGAGGCCCAAAACGTATCCGCCCGCACCGCACAGCACGTAGCTGCGGCAGCGTCGGACACCCCGGCGCTCGAGCTCGCCGAGGAAGATCGACCGATGCCTTTCCTCATGAGATTTGAATTCGCGTAGTTCTTCCGCGAGCGCGGGTGCGGTCAGCCACGCCAACGCCAGCTGGCCTGCGTAAATGTGGACCGCACCGTTCTCGCCCGCGTGATTGACCTTCAACACCCGCTCTGCGAGCGATGCGGCGGCTCGCCTGACCACAGGAATGTTCATGTGCTGCCTATGAAAGGGGCCGCTGCCATGGTGGCAGTTCTTCGTAACCCGCTTCGCGAAAGGCTTTGATCATCGGCGCGTTCGCAGAGGCGGTGTCGCAGAAAACACGCCAGCAGCGCACACTCATGCACAGGCGAGTGGCCTCGTTGATGAGTTCCAGCGCGTAGCCGTGCCCTCGGTAGGGCGGCAGCACCCCCATGTGGAAGATCGTTCCCTCGGGACGCTGCTGCCCCTGAGGATCGAGTTCGGGCTCCTTGAAGAGAACGGGCAGCACGAACCCGACCGCTTGGCCCTCGGCATCCAGCCCCACGCGCCACCAGTGTGGGGGCCGAATGAAATGCTCGTCGACCATCGCCAGCAAATCGTCTGCAACCAGGTCTGGCCCAAGCCGGGCCACAAGGTGCTGGTCCGACTCGCTCAGCGAGGTGGCCAGGGTCTGCGGCAAGGCTCTGCGCAGCCAGAGATCATCCGCTTCCTGATAACGCAGCCGCTTCGACGGGGGCGGGTGCCAGTGTTCCGCGAGACAAACGAAGGGCGTCTTCCAGAAGTGGCCCGGTGCGGCAGGAGGCATGTTCACTCGATGGAGTGGTTGCGAGACCCGGCGATTCTCTATCGAGCAAGATCAAAGGCGAAGTGGCCCCGCGAGCGAACGCGAGGTGACAGCTTGAGCGTAAGCGGACGCGGCGCTCACTGCCGGGCATAGCTGACCGTGAGCATCTCCCACTGGTGGCCATCAGGCTCGTTCCAATAGACCATTCTCCCGCCATAGGCCGTGTTGATCTGATGGTTCACCGGGCCTCGGACATCGCTTCGATAGGCGATCCCTGCCTGCTGCAGGCGCCCCAGGATCTGGTCGAACTCCGCATCCGACACCCGAAAGCAGAAGTGTTCAACCGGAAACGCCTGCTCGGTTTGAATGAAATCCAACGTGAGGCCCGCGTTGACGTACACCGCGGAGAAGGGGCCCAGCGTCTTCTCAGACCAGGGAACGCCGAGCAGTTCAGCGAGCTGCCGGGCCGATTTGACTTGGTCTCGCGCGGAGACGATGACGTGATCAAGCTCGATGGCCATGATGTTTGCTCCCTGCGGTGCATCGTAGATCATGATGACCGATTCGGCACCAAAGTTGACCGATACGGCCGCCATGGATTTCGCTCTCGGCGCCTACACTGCCTTTGCCTCCATGCCGCACCGGCAAAGAAGATCAAGGAGAAGGAATGTTCAATCACGTGATGGTCGGAAGCAACGACCTCGGACGGTCGAAGCAGTTCTACGATGCCGTGCTGGGAGTTCTGGGCGCTGGTGAGCCGATCCGCAACATCGCGGCCTCAGGCCATGCACGGCTCTTCTACCGCCACAACGGCAACACCTTCAGCGTGAGCGAGCCGATCAACGATGAGCCGGCGACGTTTGCAAACGGCGGGACCATCGCGTTCCGCTGCGAATCCCCCGAGCAGGTGCACGCCTTCCACGACACGGCGCTCGCCCATGGCGGCACCCCCATCGAGGACCCGCCGGGCCTGCGCACGAGCGCCCTCGGCACCTACTACCTCGCCTATGTCCGCGACCCGGACGGCAACAAACTCTGCGCGATCCATCGGGCGGCGGCGTAGCGCCGATTCCCGTCAGTGATGAGCGGCGCAACGAGAAGCCTCTCTGCCCGGCCTGGCGTCGGGCTCACGGCCAATGTGGTGCAGCGCACCTCGCTTCGTTTCAGCAAGATCGTGGTGGACGGCCCGGCGCTCATCCTGCTGCGCCACGGGACGAAATCTCTCCAGTGTGGGGGGCGGCGGTGGACGCTGCAGGGCGGCGACGCCATTGCCATCGCGGGTGGGCTGTCGTTCGACGTGTCGAACCGGCTGTCGGCCGCCGGCCTGTATGAAGCCCGATGGTTGGTGTGGGACCCATCCGTCATCGAGCATTTCGTGAAGAAGGCGCCGTCAGGGCGGCCGCTCTCCGGCGCCATCGTGATCAGACAGGTGGATGCCGAGTTCGCCGCGGCGATCGACCGTGCGGTTGCCGCGGTGTCCGACCCTGCCGCTCTTGCCCTGGACGTGGCACGCCACAGGCTGGCGGAACTGCTGGTCTGGCTTTCGGTTGCCGGCGTTCGGTTTGCGACGCCCCAGGCGACAACGGCCACGTCAAAGCTGCGAAGGCTCTTCTCGGAGTCGGCAGCGGAGGCATGGCGGATGCCCCAAGCTGCGGCTCGACTCGCGGTGAGCGAAGCCACGCTGCGAAGAAGGCTCCATGCCGAAGGCACCAGCTTCAGCGAGTTGCTCGTGGATGTCCGAATGTCTCATGCGTTGACGTTGCTGCAGTCGACGGATGAACCGGTCGCACTCATTGCGTCCAAGGTGGGCTACGAGTCAGCCTCGCGCTTCGCCATCCGATTCCGCGAGCGATTCGGCTTCGCACCGACTGCCATCCGGGGGCATCTCAGAGCCGGCGGATGAGTGTGGGTTTAGAAGAATGGAGCGTGGATCAGCGGCTGGTCTTGTGGATCGATTGGCATTTGAAGGCGAACAGAGGTTAAGCCTGTGCGCGATGGTGCGTCAGCGGTTGTTCGATCTCGCGCAACTCGGCGACCTAGGGTCGAGACAAGGCTTCTTGCGCCTGGCAGCTTTCCACAGAAGCGAGAGCCTCGACCCATGGCAAGGATGAACGCTTCCAAATCTGCAGCGAGGGGAGCAGGGCGGTTCGTTGACTCAACGTGCCGACGCGAAGCATGACTTGCGTGGCGCCCTCCGGCGCAATGGAGAAGACAGGTGTACCGCACCGAGGGCAAAACGCTTGTTCTCTCTTGGCGCCGCTCGCGGCCACCTTGAGGTAACGCGTCGGCTCCCCTTTCAAGGCGAAGCTGTCGATGGGAGCAGGAACGAAGACGCGGAACGCGGAACCGGTGAGAACCTGACAGTCGGTGCAATGACAAACGACGACGCGCGCGGCATCCACTTCCGCAGTGAATGTGATCGCGCCGCAGTGACAAGAACCATCGACATGCATTTTGCTTCCCCCGATGGCACAGGAGGGCTACCCATGACCCCGCTGAACTTTCCGGACCGGATGGCCGTTCCAGTGAAGGCATTGTCCATGTTGCCGCCGCAGTCGCTCGTCGGTGCCCTCAAGCCGCCAACTGCAACGGCTCTCCATGCCCGTCGTAGGCCGCAAAGCCGCCGATCTCGCCGCGTTTCACCGCGTCCACCATGCGTTCCATCGCGGCATCCACCTGCGCGTCGGTGGGCTGCCGGCCGCCCGCGCCGCTGAGCGCGGCCACGAACACCACCTGCCAGGGCGGGCCGTAGGCGCGGGCTTCGGAGGCCAGGGCGGGGAAGCCGCCTTTCAGTTCATCGAGCGTCTTGTCCACGCACATCAGCGGTGTGAGGCTGCCGCCTTCGCCGCGCTCAAAGCGTGCGCGCTGCGCCGGTGTGGCGTCGGGCGGGAGCTCGGCGGTGGTGAACACGAACAACAGGCGTTGCGGCTGCGGTTCGCGTGCGGCGGCTTGCAGCAACTGGTCGAAGTGGGAGGTGGCGGTGGCGGCGTGTGCGTTCATGGAGGCGTGTTCCTTTGGGTGTCGGCGCGGGCGTTCAGCCCGGCTTGCCGTCGAGGCGGGGGCGCAGCAGCATCGGGCCGTAGCGCAGCGCGTAGAGCCCGAATCCCATCGACCACAGGATGGCCGATCCGGCGATGGCGTGGACGTAGAGCGCCGGGGCCGCCAGCGGCAGGCCCACGCGCAGCAGCGCGGCGCCGAGCACCAGCAGGTAGGCGGCCACGTCGTAGCGGTCGGCGTTGAGCGGGCGGGCGGTGTGGCCGCGAGCGGTGCGGGTCATCATGCCGATCACCAGGCCGCCGATGGCGCCGGCGGTGAGGGCATGCGTGGCGAGCGAGGGCATCACCCAGCCCGCGGCGGCGGCAGCACGCAGCGCCAGGTGCAGCGGAATCCAGGCGTAGGCCAGGTGCAGCACCCACACCAGCGGCGTGCGGCGCGTGCGCCAGGGCTGCCACAGCCACAGGCGAGCGGCATGCGCGGCAGCTGCAACGATGGCCGCGATGCCCAGCGCCAGCGTGGGCAGGGCCAGCACATCGGCCGCCAGCAGCACGAGCACGCTGCCCAGCGCCAGCTTCTCCAGCCGTGGCTCGCGCCGCGCCTGCGTGCCGGGAACGCCGTTGTTGGTGAACATCGGGATCACGCGCCCGCCCATCACGGCCATGATGAAGAGCACCACGTCCAGGCCGGCCTGCAGCCCGTTGCCCGCGGGCCAGGGCAGGGCGCCTTGCAGTGAGAGGTGCACCGCCAGCGAGGCCACGCCCATCGCGACCAGCAGCGCCGCGAAGAAGTAGTTGCGCCGGTTGCCGCCGCGCCGCAGCGCACGCCACAGGGCCCAGGCGCTGCACCAGGCGAATGCGACGTTGGCCGCGGCGGCGGCCGCGCCCCATGGCGTGAGCACGAGCACGCGCGCGGCCACCCACAGCAACGCCAGCGCCATCAGCGGTGCCCCGGTGGGCGTGGGCTGGCCCGACCAGTTGCGCCCGGCGGTGAACAGAAAGCCCACCACCACCGCGAGCGTGAAGCCGAAGAGCATCTCGTGTGCATGCCAGGCCGGCCCTTTGAGGTAGGCCCCCGGCAGCCAGCCCACGCTCTGCGCACCCCACAGCGCGATGGAGAGCGCCGCGAACAGGCTGGCCAGCAGGTAGAACGGGCGGAAGCCCAGTTGCCACAACGCGAGGCCGCGCGGCGCGGCGGGCGAGGGAGGTTCTTCGATGTGCAGAAAGGTCGGCATGGCAGCGGGAGGGTTCAGGCGGCGGGCCCGTGGCGGCGGCGCCAGGCGAGCGCGGCACCGAGCAGGGTGAGGATGAAGAGGACGATGGCGGTGCCGTTCAGCGCGGCACCCGCGCTGCGCCACGCGGGCGACAGCGCGCCGCCGGCCAGGCGCAGCAGCAGCGAGCCGTGCAGCGCCGCCAGCGGCAGGTAGAACGCGGGGCCGAAGGCGAGCTTCACGCGGGCCACCGCCGGCAGGATCACCGGCGCGTGGCCCATCACCATGCTGAACACGAAACCCAGGCCCAGCGCATGCAGCGAGGCATCGCGCGCGCCGGCCAGCCCGGCGCTGCTGGCGGCCCAGGCCAGGCCGCCCACCGCGAGCCAGCCGTAGCCGGCCAGCAGGCACAACGCCATGTAGCGCGTCAGGCCGGGGGCGCGCACGGTGCGGCGTGCGATGTCGAAGGTGGCCAGCCAACCCGCCAACGCAGCCAGCGCCAGCCCGTAGACGACGCCGCCGATCGCGGGCCACGGCGCACAGAGCGCGGTGCCGAGCAGCAGCACGCCCAGCACCGCGAGCAGCAGGCCTTCGGCCCCCGGCCGGCGGCGCATCAGGCGGGTCATTTCCAGGCGTTCGGCCCCGATGGTGAGCACGAGAAACGCAAACCACGCAGCGAGCGCGGCACCTTGCGCCACACCCGCCGCGGCGAGCGTGCTTCCGCCCATCCAGCACAGCGCGCCCAGCAGCAACAGCAGCGTGTGGGTGGCCGCCTGCCGGCGCACGATGGCGATGTTCACCGCGACGAAGCCGGCGCCCGCGAGCACGAAGCCGGCGTGCGCCGCAGCCGGCTCGCCGAGCAACAGCAGCAGGCCGCTGCCCGCGGAGATCAGCGGCGGCACGAAGGCCGCGCGGTGCTTGAGGGCCACCGCGCGCTCGATGCCGATCACCGTGCCGAAGAAGGCGCAGATCATCAGCGCCGCATGCCACACCATGGCCTGGCTCACCCAGCCGGCCTGCAGCGGCAGCGCCACACCGGCGCGCAGCAGGCCGCCTGCCATGCCGGCGAGCATCGTCGCGAAGGCAAGCGCGATCACCGGCCGCGCCAGCCCGGTCGGCCGGGTGGACCTGGCCTGCGCCGGCGTGCGGCTCACCAGCCCATCAGCCGGCGGCCTTGGGGCGTGATGCATTCGGGCGTCCACGGCGGCTCCCAGCAGAGTTCGAGTTCGATGCGGTGGTCGGCGGGCACCACCGGGTCGAGGCGGCGTTCCACCTCGTCCATGATCTCGTCGGCCACCGGGCAGGCGGGTGAGGTCATGGTCATCAGCACGTGCACGCGCTGCTCAGCCACCGTCACCTGGTAGATCAGGCCGACGTCGACGATCGAGAGTGCGACCTCCGGGTCGATCACGCGGCGCAGCGCGTCGGTGATCGGCTGGCGCAGCGCCTCGTCGCCCACGTAGGGAAAAGGCTGGAAGCCCAGCAGTGCATCGGTCTCGGTCATGGCGCCACGGCCCTCGGGAAGAACAGCAGCTGCGAGATCGCGCCGCGATTGCGCACCATGTCGGCCAGCGTGTAGCCGTCGAGCACGGCGTTGAAGGCTTCCACCGCTTCGGCCATCGCATCGCGCAAGTGGCACACCGGCACCAGGCTGCAGCCGCAGCCGCCGTCGTCGAAGCATTCGGCCGGGCGCAGCGGGCCTTCGGTGTCGCGCACCACCTGGCCGATCACGATCTCGGCCGCCGGCTTGCCCAGCGTGAGGCCGCCCCCGCGGCCGCGCACGCTGGCCAGCCAGCCGCTCTTGGCGAGAAAGTGCACCACCTTGGTCAGGTGGTGCTCCGAGACGCCGAAGGTCGCGGCGATCTCGGCGATCGTGGCGCGCCGCTCGGGCCGCGCGGCCAGGAACACCAGCACGCGCAGGCTGTAGTCGGTGAAGGTGCTGAGCTTCAAGGCGGTGGGCTCTTCAAAGATGCATTCATGTTCCATCTTTGAGGCCGCCCGGGCCTTGATCTTGCGCAAGCCCGGCTATCGGCCCTCGGCGCCCAGCGCTGCGAGCTTGCGCAGCCATTTCTCGCGGTCCTGGGCACTCAGGCCTTCGACCATGCCGACCAGCGTCTCGTGGATCGGCGCAATGCCGACGAAGCCGAGGATGTTGCGCTCCAGCGCCTTCAGGCTGTGCGCACGGAAGTACCAGCGGTACACCAGCGCCGGCATGCCCATCGTGACGACCAGGCGCGCCGAGCGGCCCTTGAGCAGCTTGGCGGGCATGTCGCCCTTGGGCGGGCGCGAGAGCGCGAAGCCCGGCCGCGCCACCTGCTCCAGGAAGCCTTTCAACAGCGCCGGCATGCCGCCCAGCCAGAGCGGAAAGCCGATGACCATGTGCTCGCACCACAGGATGGCCTCCTGCGCGGGCAGCAGCGCGGGCGGCGCGGTGCCGGTGTCCCAATCGCGCTTGCTGCGCAGCAGCGGGAAGTCGAGCGCGGCAACGTCGACGCGGCGCAGCGTGTGGCCGGCCTGGCGCGCGCCTTCGGCATAGGCATCGAGCAGCGCGTGGCCGAAGTGGGGCTGCTGGGCATCGGGGTGGCCCTGCAGCAGCAGGATGCGTCGAGGCGTCATGGCCCTAGAGCGGCAGTTCGAGCCGCAGTACGTCGGGGTAGGGGCCGGGCTGTTCGGGGTCGGGCACCAGCTCGAAGCCCGCCGATCGGGCGAGCTGCAGCATGCCGCTGTTCTCGCGCAGCACCAGGCCCACCAGCTTGGGCGTGCCGCATGAGCGCTGGTAGTCGATCAGCTGCTGCAGCAGCAGGTGGCCCAGGCCGCTGCCCTTGAGGTCGGAGCGCACGATGATGCCGAACTCGGCCTCGGTGTTGTCGGGGTCGCGCACCGCGCGCGCGGCGCCCAGGGTCTCGGGCCGGCCCTGCGCATCGGTGCCCACGGCCACGAAGGCCATCTCGCGCTCGTAGTCGATCTGCGTCAGCCGCGCCAGCTCGTTGCGCGGCAGGTCCCGCCGGGTCTGGAAGATGCGCAGGCGGATGTCTTCAGGATCGAGCTGCCCGAGGAAGCGGCGGTGCTGCTCTTCGTCTTCCGGGCGGATCGGGCGCAGCACGATCTCTCGGCCCTGCCACTGCAGCGCGCGCACCCATTGCGCCGGGTAGGGCTGGATCGCAAAGCGCTCGGCGCCCGCCACCGGCCGCGGCGAGAGGCGGATGCGCGCGTCCAGCGCCAGCACGCCGTGTTCGTCGGCCCACAGCGGGTTGATGTCCAGCTCGGCCAGTTGCGGCAGGTCGGCCAGCATCTGCGACACGGCGACCAGCGCATCGTGCAGCGCATCGGCCTTGGCGGGCGGGTGGTCGCGGTAGCCGGCCAGCAGTTTGGCCACCCGGGTGCGCGAGACCAGCTCGCGCGCCAGGCTGCGGTTGAGCGGCGGCAGCGCCACCGCGCGGTCGGCGGTGACCTCCACCGCGGTGCCGCCCTGGCCGAACAGGATCACCGGGCCGAACACCGCATCCACATGCGCGCCGACGATCAGCTCCTGCGCATGCGGGCGGCGCGCCATCGGCTGCACGGTGAAACCGGTGATCTGCGCATCGGGCCGCGCGCTGCGCACGGCCAGCAGCATCTCTTCGGCGGCGCGCGCCACGGCCGGCGCATCGGGCAGGTCCAGGCGCACCCCGCCGACGTCGGTCTTGTGCGTGATCTGCGGCGAGAGGATCTTCAGCGCGACCGGGAAGCTCAAGGTCCGCGCCGCCTCGGCCGCCGCCGCGGCCGAAGGCGCCGCGGTGAGGGTGCGCATCACCGGCACGCCATAGGCGGCCAGCACCTGCTTGGCCTCGGCCTCGGAGAGCCATTCGCGCGATTCCGATATCGCCCGCTCGATCACCGCATGCGCCGTGCCGAGGTCGGGCACCGGGTTCTCGCTCGCAGTGGGCGCCTCGCGCAGCACCTCCTGGTTGCGGCGCCACGTCTGCAGCATCGCGAAGGCCTGCACCGCCTCTTCGGGCGTGGCGTAGTTGGCGATGCCGGCGTCCTCGAACATCTGGCGCGCGGCGACCACCGCGCCGTCGCCGAGCCAGCAGCTCATCACGCGGCCGCGGGCCGGGCGCACCAGCGGCACGCAGGCGCGCGCGATGTCTTCGCTGCGCACGATGGCGGTCGGCGCATGCGCGAAGAGCAGCGTGCCGGTGCCGGGGTCGGCCAGCAGCGCCTGCAGCGTGGCGGTGTAGCGCTCGACCGGCGCGTCGCCGATGATGTCCAGCGGGTTGGCGTGCGACCAGTTGGCGGGCAGCACCTGGTCCAGCTGCTGCAGCAGCGCCGGGCCAAGTTCGGCCAGTGGCACGCCGAGCGCGGCGGCCGCATCGGCGGCCATCACGGCCGCGCCGCCGCCGTTGGTCATGATCGTGAGCCGGTCGTCGGCATCGATGCGCAGGCGTGCCAGGGTTTCGGCGGCGGTGAACAGCGCCTGCAGCGTGTCGACCCGCAGCATGCCGGCGCGGCGCAGCGCCGCGTCGTACACGATGTCGGAGCCGGCCAGCGCGCCGGTGTGCGATGAGGCCGCCTGCAGCCCATGGCCCGCGCGGCCGGCCTTGACCACGATCACCGGCTTGTTGCGCGAGGCGGCGCGCGCCGCCGACATGAACTTGCGCGGTGCGCTGACTGATTCGATGTAGAGCAGGATCGCGCGCGTGTGCCCGTCGCTGGCCAGGTAGTCGAGCAGGTCGCCGAAGTCGACATCGGCATGCTCGCCGAGCGACACCATGTGCGAGAAGCCGATGCCGCGGCCCTTGGCCCAGTCGAGCACCGCGGTGACCAGTGCGCCCGATTGCGACACGAAGGCGATGTTGCCCGGCAGCGCATCGGTGTGCGCGAAGCTGGCGTTCAGGCCGATGCGCGGGCTCAGCAGGCCCAGGCAGTTGGGGCCGAGCAGACGCAGCAGGTGAGGGCGGGCCGCCTCCAGCGCGGCCTGCTTCTGCTCGGGCGTGAGGCCGGCGGTGATGACGATGGCCGCCCGTGTGCCGCGCGCGCCCAGCTCGGCGATGAGTGGCGCGATGGTGTAGGGCGGCGTGCACAGCACGGCCAGCTCGGGCGCGGCCGGCAGGCCGGCCACATCGGCCGACACCGGCACCCCGTCGAGCTGCCGCAGCCGCGGGTTCACCGGCATCAGCGCGCCGGCGAAGCGGCCGGCGCGCAGGTTGCGCCACACCGTGGTGCCCACGCGGCCCGGGCGGTCGGAGGCGCCGAACACCGCCACCAAGGCGGGTTGCAACAGGCTGTCTAGGTGGCGGACGGTCACGGCTGGCGGCTTCTCTGCGAGGCGGAGCCCCGATCATCGAGGGCCGGCCGCCACCGCCGTGTGAGAAAACGCAAGGCCGCCGCAGCTAGCGCGCTGGGGTGGAGAGGGCGTTGCCCTGGGCCACCGCCAGGGCCGGCGCCGCGAACAGGCTCGCGACCGGCCGCGTCTCGGGCAGCACGTAGACGACCCCCGCGCCATGGCCGAAGGCCGGCCAGACGATGCGGTCGAAGAAGCCGCCCTCGACGACCACGCAGCCCAGCGACACGCGGTGCTCGGCCGGCGCTGCCGACCGCAGCCGCTCCACCCGCGGCGTGTACGAGGCGCCCGGGCGCACCCGGTGGATCGCGAAGCCGGAGTCGTAGTCGACCCAGACCACCGCTTCGCCCTCGAGGTTGCGCCCCGGCTCGGTCACGAAGCGGCCGGCCGGCGTGGTGCGCTCGTGCGGCAGCACCTCGGCAGGCGGCTTGTCGCCAACGCCCGGCACGGTCTCGTCGCCCACCTGCTGGCCCAGCAGCGCCGGCGCCGCGCCGAGCAGCCGGCCGCGGGTGTCGAACACATAGAGGCGGGCGGCCGCCTTGTCGACCACCGCGAACGGCAGGCCGGCTTGGCCGCGGCCCGCGAGGATCGATTCGGTGGCGAAGCGTGCGTCGGCCGACGGGCGCTCGGCACCGAAATCGGCGCCGATGGCGGCCGAACACGCGGCCGCGGCAAGGACAAGGGCTGCGAGGCTCTGCAGGCGCATGAGGAGGCGGGGGAGGCTCAGCGCCGCCGGCAGCGCAGGGCGCCGTAGCCTGCGCTGGCGGCCGTGAGCAGGTTGGCGGCCATCTGCTCCCAGGAGCCGAAGGCCACCGCGCTCGCCATCCACGCGATGGAGGTGACGAGCATCGTCACGCGCAGCGCGGCGCCGCGGAAATGGAACATCGCCCAGGTGGAGGCCAGCGAGGCGACCAGCGTCACAGCGCTCAACACGCCCTGCCAGCACAGCAGCGCGACGCCCGCGGTGATCAGCAGGAACAGCGCGCAGAGGTTGCGCCGCCGCACCGGGCCGCCCGCCAATGTGGCGGCCGAGGTGGCCGAGCGGCCCGCGCTCACCGCGCTGAGGGCCGCGGCGCTGTGCGCGCCGATCAGCAGGTTGTTCACGGCCCAGAGGCAGCCGGCGACGACGCTCTGGCGCCGCAGCGCGATTTCGCAGCGGCAACACAGGGCGGTCACGTTGAGCAGCAACGCGAACAGGCCGGAGGCATGGGCAAGGAGATCGGACGACATCGGCGGGGACTACAGCTACGCGCAGTCTAGGAACGCGCAGGCCCCGCCGATCGGCGGAAAAGCGGGCGATCCGGTGGCTTTACGCCCGCGGCGCCAGCCGCTGCGCCACGATGCCCAGCCCGGCCATCGTGGCCACCAGCGCGAACACCACCCAGGGCAGGCCCACCGATCCGGAGAAGGCCCCCACCAGCAGCCCGGCGAGCGGCTGCGGTGCGTTGTTCAGCAGCGTCGCGGTGCCGGTGGTCTTGCCGAAATCCTGCGGCGGGATGACCTTCTGGCGGATGCTGCGCATGTACACGTTGAACATCTTGTCGAAGCCGACGATCAGCAGGAAACCCGCCACATAGCCCCACGGCGAGCCGGCGAGCGCGCACAGCAGGCCGCCGGCGATGATGACCGTGTAGGACACCCGCCCGAGCCAGCGCAGCGGGATCGTGGTGCGCGCGATCGACAGCAGCACGAGGATGGTGGCGATCGCGCCGGCCGTCTGCAGCCCGGCATAGAACGCATTGGACTGGCGGTGCAGGCCGATGACCATCGCCGCGGAGCTGGCGAGCGTCACACCGATGACGAAATTCACGCCCATCGCGAGCAGGACCACGCGGCGCAGCTCCGGCAGCCGCACGATGTGCCCGAGCGCGGTGCGCAGCGGCTGCAGCCAGCGCCCCGGCCGCTGCTCGAAGCCGCGGATCGCGGTGGGCGACAGCCGCAGCCAGAGCTTCATCACCGCATCGGCCAGCAGGAACAGCACCGCCACGGCGATCATCACCCGGCTCCAATGCCAGAACTCGAGGCAGGCGGCCGCCACCACCGGGCCCAGCACCAGCCCGCTCTGGTCAGCGATCTGCGAGTAGGACAGCGTCCGGGTGTAGCTGTACTGGCCGAAGGCCTGCGGCAGGATGACCTCGCGCGCCATCACGCCCTGGGTGGTCAGCACCCCGCAGACGGCCGACAGCACCACCAGCCAGTACAGCCCGCCGAAGGCGGCATGCAGGCCGATGGCGCCCACGCATGCCAGCGCCCGGTAGAACTGGCTCACATGCAGCAGCCGCACCGGCGGCTTGCGGTCGCACAGCGCGCCGCAGAACGGAAACGACAGGAAGCGCGGCAGCGATTCGGCAAAGAACGCCAGGCCCGCCCAGGCCGCGCTCTGCGTCGACGTGAAGACGACCAGCGGCACGACGAACAGGATGATCTGGTCCGCCAGGCGGGAGAGAAAAAGCGAGAGGAAGAAGCAGAAGGCGTCCTTGCGCATGCATCGAGGCTCCGGGGGCTCGCTTCGGCGAGCGCCGAGAATACATGCGCAACCGGCCTGTCAATAGGTTTCGAGGTGCAGGCGGCCTTCGCGCTGCAGGCGCGGGGCCACCACGTCCCATGACAGCCCGGCCTGCTCGGCGATGTCGCGCAGCGCGAGCACCACGCCTTCTTCCATCGCCTTCAGTCCGCAGACGTAGAAGCAGGTGTCCTTGTCGTCGATCAGCGGCGCCAGGTCGGCGGCGCGCTCGCGCATCAGGTCCTGCACATGGCGGCGTGGCCGGCCCGGCACGCGCGAGAACGCGAGGTTGATGTCGATGAAATCCCGCGGCAGGCTCTGCAGCGGGCCGAAGTAGGGCAGCTCCTCGGGCGTGCGCGCGCCGAAGAACAGCATCAGCTTGCCGCCGTCGAACCTGCCGCTCTTGCGCAGCCGGCGCCGCCATTCGGTCATCGCCCGCATCGGGGCGCTGCCGGTGCCGGTGCAGATCATCACGATGTTCGAGCGCGGGTGGTTGGGCATCAGGAAGCTGGCGCCGAAGGGCCCGATCACCTCGCAGGTGTCGCCCACCTGCAGGTCGCAGAGGTAGTTGCTCGCCACGCCGCGCACCGGCCGGCCCTGGTAGTCCTCGAGCACGCGCTTGACCGTGAGCGACAGGTTGTTGTAGCCGGGGCGCTCGCCGTTGCGCGGGCTGGCCACCGAATACTGGCGCGCATGGTGTGGGCGGCCCTGCTCGTCCACGCCGGGCGGGATGATGCCGATCGACTGGCCCTCGAGCACCGGGAACGGCATCGCGCCGAAGTCGAGCACGAGGTGGTGGGTGTCGTAGTCGCGGCCCACCTCGGTGACACGCACGTTGCCCGCCACCGTGGCGGTCACCGTCTTCTCGGCCGCCTTGGGGCCGTAGAGGTGGGTGTAGGCGTGCGCGGCCGACCAGGGCGGCACGGTGGCGCCGTAGCGCGCGCTGTTGAAGAAAGCCGGTGCCTGGTCGGGCGGCGGCGCCACGGCCACGGCCGGCAGCTCCTCGGGCAGTGCATCCCAGCCCAACTGCTCCTGCAGGCTGTAGGCCTGCGCGGCCGGTACGGTGCGCCAGTTGTCGATCGAACCCGTGGGGCAGGGCGGCACGCAGGCCATGCACAGGTTGCATTTCTGCGCATCGACCACGTAGTTGCGCGCATCGTGGGTGATCGCGCCCACCGGGCAGGTGGCCTCGCAGGTGTTGCAACGGATGCAGATCTCCGGGTCGATCAAGTGCTGCTTGATCACCCCCGGCTTGACGGCCATGTCCACGGCGTCACCCGAATCGGACGTATTCAAAGTCGACCGGCTGGCGGTTGATGCCCATCACCGGCGGCGCGATCCAGTTCGCGAACCTGCCCGGCTCGGCGACGCGGCCCATCAGCGAGGCGACGAAGGCGCGGTCCTCGTCGGAGGGCAGCCATTCGTTCTTCCGGGCCTGCCATTCGGCTTCGCTCACCACGCGCCCATCGGGCGACATCTTGATGCCGGCCAGCGCGCCGATGTTGCGGTGAAACGCCTTGTGCGGTACCTGCAGCCGCCAGGGCAGGCCGGCTTTCTCGATCACCTTGTTCCAGCGCTCCACGCCGGCCACCGAGTCGCGGATGAAGTCGTCGCGCAGCACCTCGTTCAGCGCGTTGAGCATCGGCACCTCCTTGTCGACCAGTTGGCCATCCTGCACCTCCAGCACCTTGTAGGTCTGGCCCTTGAGCACATGGTCGTCGGAGCGCTTGCCTTCCTCGTAGCGGCCCTTCAGGCCCGAGCTGTAGAAGATGGCCGCGTTGCTCGACTGGTCGGCACCGAAGAGGTCGATCGTGACGCTGTAGTGGAAGTTGAGGTAGCGCTGCAGCGTCGGCAGGTCGATCACCCCGGCGGCGCGCAGCTTCTGCACGTCGTCGGTCTTCAGCTCGTTCATCACCTGGCAGGTGCGCTGGATCACCCGGCTCACGCCCGACTCGCCGACGAACATGTGGTGCGCTTCCTCCGTCAGCATGAACTTGGTGGTGCGCGCGAGCGGGTCGAAGCCGCTTTCCGACAGCGCGGCGAGCTGGAACTTGCCGTCGCGGTCGGTGAAGTAGGTGAACATGAAGAAGCTCAGCCAGTCAGGCGTGCGCTCGTTGAAGGCCTGCAGGATGCGCGGGTTGTTCTCGTCGCCCGAGCGGCGCTCGAGCAGCGCCTCGCCTTCCTCGCGGCCGTCGCGGCCGAAGTACTTGTGCAGCAGGTACACCATCGCCCAGAGGTGTCGGCCTTCCTCGACATTCACCTGGAACAGGTTGCGCAGGTCGTACAGGCTGGGCGCCGTGAGGCCGAGATGGCGTTGCTGCTCCACGCTGGCGGGCTCGGTATCGCCTTGCGTGACGATGATGCGGCGCAGGTTGGCGCGGTGCTCGCCGGGCACATCGGCCCAGGCCTTCTCGCCCTTGTGGTCGCCGAACCGGATCTCGCGGTTCGGGTCGCCGGGGTTCAGGAAGATGCCCCAGCGGTAGTCGGGCATCCTCACATGGCCGAACTGCGCCCAGCCCTGAGGATCGACGCTGATCGCCGTGCGCAGGTAGACCTCGAAGTTCTGGCTGCCGTCGGGGCCCATGTCGTCCCACCAGCCGAGGAAGTTGGGCTGCCACTGCTCCAGCGCGCGCTTGAGCGTGCGGTCCTCGTCGAGGTTGACGTTGTTGGGGATCTTCTCGCTGTAGTTGATGGAAGACATGGGGTTCCTTCAGACGCGATGGAAATCGAAGAGGGCCTTGTCGCCGCTGCCGTAGACCTTGAGCGCACCCTTGTCGCCCACGGCGTTGGGCCGCTGGAAGATCCAGTTCTGCCAGGCGGTGAGCCGGCCGAAGATGCGCGTCAGCATGGTCTCGGGGCCGTTGAAGCGCAGGTTGGCTTCCAGGCCGGTGAGCGCATCGGGCGACATCGCCGCGCGCTCCTCGATCGCGATGCGCACCTCGTCGGTCCAGTCGATGTCGTCGGGGGCCGAAGTCGCGAGGCCGAGCGCGAAAGCGGCGTCGGCCTCCAGCGGGCGGCCGGTCTGCTCGCGCACCGCGTTCAGCGCGGGCGCCTCGTCGTAGAAGCGGCGCTGCAGCCGCGACTGGCCCGTGGCCATGGGATAGAGGCCGAAGTTGGCCTCGCCGACGGTGACCTTCGGCGCGCGCCCGGGGTCGTCGGGCAGGGCCAGGTGGTAGATGCGGTCGGCCGCCAGCGCCAGCTCCAGCAGCGTGCCGGCGAAGCAGGAACCGGGCTCCACCAGCGCGAACAGGCTGCGCGACGACACATCGAGGCGGCTGAAGGTCCGGCGCAGCAGGCCGATGGTCTCGCGTACCAGCCAATGCTGGCGGTGCGCGAGCAGCACGGCATCGGCCGCCAGCACCTGGGCGGCGTCGCCCTCGGTCTTGAGCAGCCAGGTGCCGATGTCCGGCTCGTTGGTGCGCATCTGCAGGATCGCATCGTCGAGCTGGCGGGCCATGGCCAGCGGCCACCACCGCGCGCCGGCGGCGGTGATCTCGCTGAGGCCGGCGGGCTGCGGGCCGGCAGGGGCCTTCACCGTGAAGGTGGCTGTGCGGCGCGTGCGGTCGAGCTGCACCGCCACGTGCTCGTAGCGCAGCGCGTCGGCCTCGAGCACCAGCTCGATCGGCGTGAGCGGCACGCCTTGCGCATCGGCGGGCCGGTCGCTGCGCGCCGCCAGCTCCAGCGCGCGCTCCTGCACCCGCTGTGCAAACTGCGCCGGCTTGACGATCTCGTCGACCAGCCGCCATTCCTTGGCGCGCTTGCCGCGCACGCCCTCGGTCGTGGTGCAGAAGATGTCGGCCAGGTCGTGGCGCACCTTGCGCTTGTCGGTCACGCGGGTCAGGCCGCCGGTGCCGGGCAGCACGCCCAGCAGCGGCACCTCCGGCAGGCTCACCGACGAGGAGCGGTCGTCGACCAGGATGATCTCGTCGCAGGCCAGCGCGAGCTCATAGCCGCCGCCGGCGCATGCGCCGTTGACCGCGGCGATGAACTTCAGCCCCGAGCGGGCCGACGAATCCTCGATGCCGTTGCGCGTCTCGTTGGTGAACTTGCAGAAGTTCACCTTCCACGCATGGCTGGAGACGCCGAGCATGAAGATGTTGGCGCCCGAGCAGAAGATGCGATCGCGGCCGCCGGTGACGACCACGGTGCGCACGCCCGGGTGCTCGAAGCGGATGCGGTTCAGCGCATCGTGGAGCTCGATGTCCACGCCCAGGTCGTAGCTGTTCAGCTTGAGCTTGTAGCCGGGGCGCAGGCCGGCGTTCTCGTCGACGCCGAGCGCCAGCGTGGCGATCGGGCCTTCGACCTTGAGCGACCAATGGCGGTAGCGGGAAGGCTCGGTTCGGTAGTCGACACGGACCGGGGCGGTGGGCGGAGAGGTCGTCATGCGGGCTCCTGACAGGGTCGTCGGGCCGAGCGGCATGCACGATGGTGCCGCCAGCGGTGAAGTGCATCATACTGCACCAACCCGCATGGTCAAGAAGAAATAAGCAATAAAGTGCTTGTTTCGGGGTCAATCAACTGCGGGCGGCCGACACCGCCGAGAGCAGCCCGGCAAATGCCTGCTCGGCCGTCTTGCCGCCAGTGTCGAAGGCGGCATCGGCCTTGGCATAGAAGGCGGAGCGGCCCGCGAGGATGCGCTTCAGGTCTTCCATCGCCTCTTGGTTGCCCGCCATCGGCCGCAGATCGCCCTGGGCCACGACGCGCTGCATGTGTTCTTCGGGCGAGGCCTGGAGCCACACGGTGTAGCAATGCGCCAGCAGCAGGTTGAAGGTGGCCGGCTCGGAGACGATGCCGCCGGGGGTGGCGATCACCGCATCGGGGTAGAGCTGGATCGTCTCTTCCAGCGCACGCCGCTCGTAGCGCCGGTAGGCGGCGGGGCCGAGCAGGTTGTGGATCTCGTGGATGCCGCAGCCGCCGACGCGCTCGATCTCACGGTTGAGTTCGACGAACGGCACCTCCAGCGCCTCGGCCAGGCGCGCGCCGAGCGAGGATTTGCCGGCGCCGCGCAGGCCGATCAGCGCGATGCGCGAAAGCCGCGCGTCCGGCTGCCCGCCCTGGCCGTAGAGCTGGGCCAGCGCGAGGCGGCCGCGGCGCAGCGCGTCTTCGTCGCGGTCGCGCAGCAGGTCGCGGATCAGCAGCCACTCCGGCGAGGCGGTGGTCTCGTCGCCCAGCAACTCGGCGAGCTGGCAACCCAGCGCCAGCGCGACCTGCCGCAGCACGAGCACCGAGGCGTTGCCGATGCCCAGCTCCAGGTTGGCCAGGTGGCGCTCCGAGACGTCGGAGGCCAGCGAAAGCGCGCGGCGCGTCATGCCTTTGCGGGCCCGCAACGACCGCACGCGCTCGCCGAGCGCCGCCAGAAAAGGGTCACGCTCTGCTTCGCGGCGCTCGGTCGCTTCGATCTCGTTCTGGGTCATGGTGTCGGTGTTTACCCGCCGATATGCAATATAGTGCTTGACTGAGCACCGGCCCGGCGGTAAGTTGACGGTATGCAGTTTAATACCTGAAGCTGAGGGGCCGGAACTTGATTGCAAGCAACCTGCTGCCAGAAGGCGTGCCTGCGCCGACCGAACCCTTCAACTTCGCGCAGCACCTGTTCGCACTGAACACCGGCCGGGCCTCGAAGGCTGCCTTCATCGATGACCACGGCACGCTCAGCTATGGCGCGCTCGACGAGCGGGCGCGGTGCCTCGCCGCGGGGCTGCGCGCGCTCGGCGTGAAGCGCGAGGAGCGCGTGCTGCTGCTGATGCACGACGTGAACGACTGGCCGGTGTCGTTTCTCGGCGCGCTGTATGCCGGCATCGTGCCGGTGGCGGTGAACACGCTGCTCACCGCTGACGACTACGCCTACATGCTCGAGCACTCGCGCGCGCAGGCGGTGCTGGCCTCCGGCGCGCTGCTGCCGCCGCTGAAGGCCGCGCTGGTCAAGAGCGACCACGAGGTGCAGAAGGTCGTCGTCTCGCGGCCGGTGGCGCCGCTGGATTTCGGCGAGATCGAGTTCGAAGCTTTCCTCGACCGCCATGCGCCGATGCCGCGGCCGGCCGCCACGCGGGCCGACGATCCCGGTTTCTGGCTCTATTCGTCCGGCTCCACCGGCCGGCCCAAAGGCACGGTGCATTCCCATGCCAACCCGTACTGGACGGCCGAGCTGTATGGCAGCCGCGTGCTGGGGCTGGTGGAATCCGATGTGTGCTTCTCGGCCGCCAAGCTGTTCTTCGCGTATGGGCTGGGCAATGCGCTGACCTTCGCGCTGAGCGTCGGCGCCACCGTGCTGCTGATGGCCGAGCGGCCCACGCCGGAAGCGACGTTCAAGCGCTGGACAGGTGGCGTCGGCGGCATCAGACCGACCTTGTTCTTCGGCGCGCCCACCGGTTACGCCGGCATGCTGGCCTCGCCGCTGCTGCCGCGCCGCGACGACGTGGCGCTGCGGCTCGCGTCCTCGGCCGGCGAAGCGCTGCCGGCCGAGATCGGCCAGCGCTTCCAGGAGCATTTCGGGGTGGACATCATCGACGGCATCGGCTCCACCGAGATGCTGCACATCTTCATCTCCAACAGCCCGGGCGATGTGCACTACGGCACCAGCGGCCGGCCAGTGCCGGGCTACGCGATCCGGCTGCTGGGCGACGATGGCGCCCCGGTGCCGGATGGCGAACCGGGTGACCTGTACATCCAGGGCCCCTCGGCCGCGATGATGTACTGGGGCAACCGCGCCAAGACGCGCGAGACCTTCCAAGGCGGCTGGACGCGCAGCGGCGACAAGTACGTGCGCAACGCCGACGGCACCTACACCTACTCGGGCCGCACCGACGACATGCTGAAGGTCAGCGGCATCTGGGTCAGCCCCTTCGAGGTGGAGGCCACGCTGGTGCAGCATCCCGCGGTGCTGGAGGCCGCGGTGATCGGCGTGCCGGATGCCGAGGGCCTGGTGAAGACCAAGGCCTTCGTCGTGCTCAAGCCCGGCGGCCGCGCCAGCGACGAGGAGCTCAAGGCGTTCGTGAAAGACCGGCTGGCGCCCTACAAGTACCCGCGTGCGATCCAGTTCGTGGCCGAGCTCCCGAAGACGGCCACCGGCAAGATCCAGCGCTTCAAGCTCCGCGAGATGGAGAGAGCCGCTGCATGAATGGGCGTGTCGCGCTGCGCTTCCTGGGCCGGGAGATCGAGATCGAACACGCATGGGTGGGCCCGGCCGGTGCCGAAGGCCCGGTGCTGGTGTTCCTGCACGAGGGCCTGGGCTCGGTGGCGATGTGGAAGCGGTTCCCGGCCGAACTGTGCGAGGCGATCGGCTGCCGAGGGCTGGTGTATTCGCGCCCCGGCTACGGCCGCTCCACCCCCCGGCCGCCGCAGGAGCGATGGGGCGTCGACTTCATGCACCAGCAGGCCGAGGCGCTGCTGCCGGCGCTGCTGGAGGCGCTGGGCGTGCAGCGGCCGTATACGTTGTTCGGCCACAGCGACGGCGGCTCGATCGCGCTGATCCACGCGGCGCTGTTCCCCGAGCGCGTGGCGGCGGCCATCGTGCTGGCGCCGCACATCCTGGTGGAGGCGTTCGGCCTGGCGAGCATCCGCCAGGCGCGCGAGGCCTACCTGCAGGGCGGCCTGCGCGCCCGGCTCGCCCGCCACCACGACGACGTGGACTCCGCCTTCTGGGGCTGGAACGACATCTGGCTCGACCCGCGGTTCGAGGCCTGGGACCTCCGCGGCCTGCTGCCGCGCATCCGCTGCCCGGTGCTGGCCATCCAGGGCGTGGACGACGAATACGGCACGATGGCGCAGATCGAGGGCATTGCCGATCGCGTACCGGGCACGCAACTGTTAAAACTGGCGGGCTGCGGCCATTCGCCGCACCGCGACCAACCGCAGGCCGTGGTGGCCGCCGCAGCGCGGTTTCTCTCGCACCACAACATCATCCGGAGACAAGCATGACCCGCATCCGCCTCACAGCGCTGGCGCTCGCCGCATTGACCGCAGCCGCCGCCCATGCGCAAAGCGACAAGATCAAGGTCGGCCTGATGCTGCCCTACACCGGCACCTACGCCGCCCTGGGCACCGCGATCGAAAACGGCTTCAAGCTCTATGTGGAAGAGCAGGGCGGCAAGCTCGGCGGCAAGACGATCGAGTACTTCCGCGTCGACGACGAGTCCGATCCCTCCAAGGCGGTGGAAAACGCCAACAAGCTGGTCAAGCGCGACAACGTCGACGTGCTGGTCGGCACCGTGCACTCCGGCGTCGCGATGGCGATGGCCAAGGTCGCCAAGGACAACAACACGCTGCTGATCGTGCCCAACGCCGGGGCCGATGCGATCACCGGGCCGCTGTGCTCGCCCAACATCTTCCGCAGCTCGTTCTCCAACTGGCAGCCGGCCTATGCGATGGGCCTGGTGGCCGCCGAGCGGCAGAAGCACAAGACGGCGGTGACCATCACCTGGAAGTACGCCGCCGGCGACGAATCGGTCAAGGGCTTCAAGGAAGGCTTCGAGTCCAAGGGCGGCAAGGTGCTCAAGGAGCTGAACGTGCCGTTCCCCAACGTGGAGTTCCAGGCGCTGCTCACCGAGATCGCGGCCACCAAGCCCGAGGCGGTGTATGCCTTCTTCGCCGGCGGCGGCGCGGTGAAGTTCGTCAAGGACTACGCGGCCGCGGGCCTGAAGGACAAGATCCCGCTCTACGGCCCCGGTTTCCTGACCGACGGCACGCTGGAGGCGCAGGGCGCGGCGGCCTCCGGCATGCTGACCACGCTGCACTACGGCGACGACATCGCCACGCAGAAGAACAAGCAGTTCCGGCTCGCCTATGCCAAGACCTACAAGCTGCAGCCGGATGTGTACGCGGTGCAGGGCTACGACGCCGCGCAGCTGCTCGCCGCGGGCATCAAGGCCGCGGCCGGCGACCTCACCAAGCGCGATGCGGTGGTCAAGGGCATGGAGCAGGCCAAGCTCGACAGCCCGCGTGGCGCGATGACCTTGTCGAAGGCGCACAACCCGGTGCAGGACGTCTACCTGCGGCAGGTCGACGGCCAGAGCAACAAGGCGATCAGCGTCGCGGTGAAGCAGCTCGCCGACCCAGCCCGCGGCTGCAAGATGTGATGCATGGATCTCACCACCTTTCTGATCCAGTGCCTCAACAGCGTGCAGTACGGGCTGCTGCTGTTCCTGGTGGCGAGCGGGCTCACGCTGATCTTCGGGATCATGGGCGTGATCAACCTCGCCCATGGCAGCTTCTACATGGTGGGGGCCTACATGGCCTTCACGCTCGCGTCGCTGACCGGCAGCTTCGCGCTCGCGCTGCTGCTGGGGCTGGTGCTGGCGGTGGTGTTCGGCTACCTCCTGGAGTGGGTGTTCTTCAGCTTCCTGTATGAGCGCGAGCACCTGCAGCAGGTGCTGATGACCTACGGGCTCATCCTGGTGTTCGAGGAGCTGCGCAGCCTGATCGTCGGCGACGACGTGCACGGCGTGGCGGTGCCGGCCTGGCTGGCTGGGGGCGTGCCGATCGGCCACGACATGAGCTACCCGGTGTACCGCCTCTTCATCTCCGCCGTGTGCCTGGCGGTCGCGCTCGGCATGTACCTGCTGCTGAAGAAGACGCGGCTGGGCATGACGATACGCGCCGGTTCGGTCAACCGCGAGATGGTGCAGAGCCTCGGCGTGAACATCACGCTGCTGTACCGGCTGGTCTTCGCCGGCGGGGTGGCGCTGGCGGTGCTGGCCGGCATGATCGCGGCGCCGGTCTCCTCGGTGTACCCGGGCATGGGCGCGCAGGTGCTGATCATCTGCTTCGTGGTGGTGGTCATCGGCGGCATCGGCTCGGTCAAGGGCGCGCTGGTGGCGGCGCTGCTGATCGGCTTCGTCGACACCTTCGGCAAGGTGTTCTGGCAGCAGGCCGCCGGTGCGCTGGTGTACCTGCTGATGGCGGCGATCCTGCTGTGGCGGCCCGAGGGCTTGTTCAAGCCGAGCCAGAGTTGAACCGATGAAGACCCGCATCGCCTGGATCGCGGCCTTCGCGCTGCTGGCCCTGTTGCCTGGGCTGCCAGAGCCCATCGGCACCGCCTTCCACCTCGAGCTCGGCGCGCAGGTGCTGACGATGGCGATCTTCGCGCTGAGCCTGCAGTTGCTGGTCGGCTGCACCGGGCTGGTGAGCCTGGGGCATGCCGCCTACTTCGGCGCCGCGGCATACGTGGTGGCCATGCTCGCGCCGCAGTCGGAGGCGGGCAACGGCTGGTGGCTGCTGGCCGCCTCGGTGGGTGGGGCGGCGCTGCTGGCGCTGCTGATCGGCCTGCTGGTGATGCGCACCCGGGGCGTCTACTTCATCATGGTGACGCTGGCCTTCGCGCAGCTGGTGTACTTTGTCGTGCACGACACCAGCGGCTTCGGCGGCAGCGACGGCGCGTACATCTACTTCCGGCCCGAGTTCCGCCTCGGCGGCGCATTGCTGTTCGACCTGCAGAAGCCGGCGCATTTCTACTGGTTCACGCTCGCGTCGTGCGGGCTCACGGTGAGCGGCCTGGGCATGGTGCTGCGCTCGCGGCTGGGCCATGCGTTCGCCGGCATCCGCCACAACGAGCAGCGCATGCGGGCGGCCGGCTTCCCGACCGTGGCCTACAAGCTCGCGAGCTTTGTCATCGCCGGCGGCTTCGCCGGTCTGGCGGGTTTTCTGTACGCGGTGCGCAACGGCTTCGTGAACCCGGAGATCCTGTCGTGGCACCAGTCGGGCAACGCGCTGCTGATGGTGATCCTTGGCGGGCTGGGCAGCCTGGCCGGCGCGATGGCCGGGGCGGTGTCGTTCGTGCTGCTGTCTGAATGGTTCCAGTCGCTCACCAAGCACTGGCAGCTGCTGATGGGCGGCTTCATCATCGGCTCGGTGGCCCTGCTGCCGCACGGCCTGGTCGGCGGCTTCCGTGCGCTGCGTCGCACGCGGCCCGCAGCGCGGGAGATCGCGCGATGAGCTTCGCCCTGGAAGCGCGCGGCGTGACGCGCCGTTTCGGCGCCCTGGCCGCGGTGGATGGCGTCTCGCTCGCGCTGCAGCAGCAACGCATCCATGCGGTGATCGGCACCAACGGCGCCGGCAAATCCACGCTGGTCAACCTGCTCTCGGGCGAGCTGCCGTTGAGCGCCGGGCAGGTGCTGCTGCACGGGCAGGACATCTCGCGCTGGTCGCAGCCGCGCCGTGCCGCCGCCGGGCTGAACCGCAGCTACCAGCGCAACAACGTGTTCCTGCCGCTGAGCGTGCGCGAGAACTGCCGCCTCGCCGCGCAGGCGCGCCGGCCGGCACCATGGAAGGTGTGGGAACGCGCCGAGCGCTGCGAATACAGCAACCGCATCGCCGACGAGGCGATGGAGCGCTGCGGCCTCGCGGCCGCGGGCGATCGCCTGGCTGCCAGCCTGTCGCATGGCCAGAAGCGCCAGCTCGAGGTCGCGATGTGCCTGGCCACCCAGCCTCGCGTGGTGCTGCTCGATGAGCCGCTGGCCGGCATGGGCGCCGAGGAGTCGCAGCGCATGCTGGCGCTGCTGCGCACCCTGCGCGAGGACCATGCGGTGCTGCTGATCGAGCACGACATGGACGCGGTGTTCGCGGTGGCCGACACCATCACGGTGATGGTCAATGGCAGCGTGCTCGCGTCGAGCCTGCCCGAGGATGTGCGGCGCAATCCGCAGGTGCAGCACGCCTACCTGGGCGGCGAGCAGGAGGACGCCGATGGCTGAGCCCTTGCTGATCGACGCCCACGGGCTGCAGTCGTGGTACGGCAGCAGCCATGTGCTGCGCGGCGTGGACCTGCAGCTCGCGCGCGGCGAAACGCTGGGCCTGCTGGGCCGCAACGGCATGGGCAAGTCGACGCTGCTGCGCACGCTGCTGGGCCATGTGCGCCAGCGCGAAGGCCGCATCCACGTACGCGGGCACGACCTGTCGAAGGCGGCGCCGTACCAGGTGGCGCGCGCCGGCATCGCGTATGTGCCGGAGGGCAGGGGCGTGTTCCCCAACCTGACCGTGCGCGAGAACCTGCTGATGGCCGCGCGCCCCGGCGTCGACGGCCGCGACGACTGGCAGCTCGATCGGGTGATGTCGATCTTTCCGCGGCTGGCCGAGCGCCTGCACCATCTGGGCTCCCAGCTCTCGGGCGGCGAGCAGCAGATGCTGTCGATCGGCCGCGCGCTGCTGACCAACCCGCTGGGCCTGATCCTCGACGAAGCCACCGAAGGCCTGGCGCCGCTGATCGTGCAGGAGATCTGGCGCGTGATCGGCATGATCCGCGAGGCAGGCATCGCCACCATCGTGGTGGACCGCGACTACCGCCGCGTGCTGGCCCATGCCGACCGCGCGATGGTGATGCAGAAGGGCGAGATCGTGCTGGCCGGGCCGCGCGACGAGATGCTGGCGCACTCGGGGCTGAAGGGGCTGCTCGGCGTGTGAGCGCGTGGCGCGGCGCCGGCCCGCCACGCGAAACTCTTCAGAGCGAGGCAGCCGTCGATTCGATCAGCTCTCGCAGCCACGCCTGCGCAGGGCTGGCTTCGCTTCGGCGATGCCAGATGAGCACGAACACCGCATCCGGGATCGCGACCGGCGGCGGGAACATGACGAGCCGCCGGCTCGCCGAAGAGTGGAGCGCGACCCGCTTCATCACCGTGGCCGTCATCCGCGTCCGCGCGACGACAGCCGGCACCGCGAACATGTGAGGCAGCGTCAGCGCCAGCGTCCGCTTCTTGCCCCGCTGGGCCAGAGCCTGATCCACGAGGCCGTGCCGATCCCCTTCGGGAGAAACGAGCACATGGGGCAGCGCGAGGAAGGTCCGCATCGTCATGCCCCGCCTCGCCGCAGGGTGGTCGCTCGCGACGATGGTCACGAACTCGTCGCGCAGCACCGCCCGCGTCGATATCCGGCTCTCCGGCTGAGTGGGGGCCACCCCGATCGCAGCGTCGATCGTTCCCGCATCGAGCAGATCGACCGCATCATCGCGGTCGGTGAAGCTCCGCACGTTCAACGACACGCCCGGCGCCTGTTTCGACAAGGCCTGCAGCAGCGCCGGCAGCAGCACGAAGGCCGGGTAGTCCGACAGCCCGAGGTTGAACGTGACAGCCGCCTTGGCCGGCACGAACACCGGCTTGCCGACAAGTGTCGACTCGATCTGCTGCAGCGCCTGCGCAAGCGGCTCCGCCACTTCGCGCGCGCGCGGGGTCGGGAGCAGGCCGCCGGCGCTGCGCAGGAACAGCGGATCGCCGAGCAGCTGGCGCAGCCGCGACAGCGCTGCGCTCATTGCCGGTTGACTGACACCGACGCGGGCGGCTGCGCGGGTCACGTTGCGCTCGTTCATCAGCGCGTCGAATGCCACCAGGAGGTTCAGATCGATGCCATGAAAATCCATGGGGCAAATAATAAGTTATACGAGTCATTTGTTGGACAGATCGCTCCCTGCTTTCCAGAATCGATTCCATCGACAACACCCCCTCGATGGGAACGACATGAACGCAGCAGACGAAGAGATCTCGCTCCGCCTTTCGGCGGAGCGGCAGGCAGTGGAGACGCTCTATCGCGCCTTCAGCGAAAAGAACCCGGATCTGGTGGACGGCGTCCTGGCACCCGACTGGGACGACATCCCGCCGGCCCCTGGGCAAGTGCCCGGCCCCGCGGGCATCAAACCCATCATCCGCAGCCTCGCGCAGGCATTCCCGGACCTCGAGATCACCGTGCACGACATGGTGCAGGCGCCAGGGCGCATCGGCGTGCGAGCCGAGATCAGCGGCACCCATCGAGGCGAACTGTTCGGCATCCCGGCAACGGGCAAGCGGGTCAGCTTTCGGCTGCATGAGTTCCACGCACTGGCTGGCCACCGCCTGACGACCACTTGGCACATGGAGGACTGGTTCGGCCTGTTCCTCCAACTGGGCCAGTTCCCGCCTGCAGCCTGAGTCACCGGAAGCGCCTCGATGAAATCAGCACTTGTCACCTCGTTCGGCGGCCCTGATGTCTTCATGCTCGCCGAGCGGACGCTCCGGGCGCCGGGACCCGATGAAGCTGTCATCCGCGTGGAAGCGGCCAGCGTGAATCCGCTGGACCTGAAGATGATGGCCGGGTCCATGCAGCAGGTCTTCCCGGTCGAATTCCCCTACGTGCCGGGCACCGACTTCAGCGGTGTGGTCGATGCGCTCGGCGCGCCGGCAACGCACCTGAAGGTCGGCGATCGGGTGATGGGGCGCATGGCGCCGAGCGTGGGTGGGGCGTTCGCCGCTGCGGTGATCGCGCCCGCTGCGGATCTGCAGGTCATTCCCCCGGAGATGAGCTTCGAACAAGCCGCCTCCCTGCCCACGGCTTTTGGCACGGCCTGGCAGGCGCTCTTCGTCGTCGGCCACCTGGAGCGTGGGCAGCGCGTGCTCGTGCATGCAGGCGCCGGCGGCGTGGGGAGCATGGCCGTGCAACTGGCTCGCGCGGCCGGCGCTCATGTGATCGCCACCGCCTCGGCCAGGAACATCGAGCTGGTGCGCAGCCTGGGTGCGCACGAAGTCATCGATTACCGCACGCAGGATTTCACCCAGGCCCAGGACATCGACCTGGTGCTGGACACGATCGGCGGCCAAACGCTGGAAAGGTCCTGGTCGGTGCTCGGAGCAGGCGGGCGCATCGTCACGGCGGTGGAGTTCGGCATCCAGCCCAAAGCGGGATGCGCGGGTGAGTTCGTGTTCTTCGCGGACGCCCGGCCGTTCCTTCCGGAAGCGATCCGCATGTTCAATGCGGGCCGGCTGCAGATCGTCACCGACTCGATCTTCCCGCTCGACGAGGCCCGCTCCGCGCTCGAGAAGGTGGCCACCGGGCATGCACGCGGCAAGGTCGTCATCCGGGTGGGTACTTGAAGCGCTTTACAGCCAAGTCCTCAGCGGCTCCGCTTCCGGCGATGGCGAGGTAGTCGGTGTAGATCTGCGGCGCGCCGGAAAAGGAGGCCAGCTCCCGCCACTCGTCATACATGCGCTCGCTCTCCTGGTGCGTTTGCACGAAGGCGAGGGCCTTGTCGGTCGAGACATCCAGCTCGGGATGAAAGGAATTCAGCGACGCCAGGCTCTCGATCTCGAGCATGACAGCGTACTGCTCGCGCCGATTGCCGCCGCAGCCCTTCAACATGTGGAATTTCCAGCCCGGGTAGTCCTCGACGCGATGGATGTTCTGGGTGATGAACCTGTCGAAGGTAGCCGGCGCCACGCCGGCGCGCAGCGCGAGATGGTGGATGCCGACCACCCGCGACACCGCGTCCTTTCCTGCCTGGTAGTTGGGGCCTTCCCGCAGGGAGCTGCGGGTGTTTTCCGCCAACAGCGAGTAGCACGAGAAGAGGGTGGGCAGCTCGGCGAAGGTGGAAAACGTCTTCCACTCGGCGATCAGCTCCAGAGCCCGCGGTTGGTCTTGCCAGAAGGCGCGGGCCTCGGCGGTCTGGTCGCCATGCTCATCGATATACCGGGCGTACTGCTCGGCACTCGGTGCTTCGTACAGCATCAGGTACTGATGCCGTCGCTCGCCCCGCAGCCCTTTCAGCAGGGTCCAGCGCCACCCGGGGTAGGCCGGAATCCCGACGCCGCGTTCGCGGGCGAAGTTTTCGAAGTCTTGCGCCGTTACCCCTTTCTTGAGGTTGAGGCCAATGTAATGCAGGCTGAAGACCGGGTCGGATGAGGTTTGCATGATGAGTCGATGGCAGAGGGGCGATGCTCACCGCACCGCCTTTCGGGAGAGGGCGCTGACCAGCAACAGGATCACGACGCCCGCGGCGAATACCGTGGTCAGGTTCGATTGACGAGCGACCTCGCCGATGAGCGCCGGGCCGCTCAGCAAGCCGGTGTAGCCCACAAGGGTGACCGCCGGCAGCGCGAAGTTGGACGGAATGTCCCGCTGGTTGCCGGCAGCGGTGAACAGGACCGGGATGATGTTGGAGAGCCCCAGGCCCGCCAGCACGAAGCCCAGAAGCGACAGGCCTGCGGGCTCGGCCGAGACCATGAGCAGCAGGCCGCCCGCAGCGCAGAGGCCGCCCAGCACCAGGATGCGCGGCCCGCCGATCGCATTGACAAGCCGATCGCCATACAACCGCCCGAGCGCGACGGCGATCGAATACAAGGTGAAGCCGAAGCCCGCGCGGCTTTTCTCCACGCCGCGCTCCGCGTGCAGGAACACGGCAGACCAATCGAGCATCGCGCCTTCGATCAGAAAGATGAAGAAGCACAGCGCCGCGATGAACAGCAGGCGGGGATGCGACAGCGCCTGCAGCGGGCCGCCCGCTTCATCGCTTTCGGCCGGGCGCCTGGCCAGCAGATGCCGCGAGGCGGAGACGACGATGCCGGCGATGAACAGCACGACCAGCAGCACCGCGTGAGGCGGGGAAACGCCGGCCCAGAGCAGCACGCTCACGCTGCCGGCGCCTGCGATGCTGCCGATGCTGTAGAAGCCGTGGAAGCCCGACATCCTCGACTGCCCGCTCTCCCGCTCGACGATCACCGCCTGCGCGTTCATCGACACGTCGAGCAGACCGTTCACCGCGCCGAACACCAGCAATGCGGTGCCCATCGCCCAGCGCGAATTCGCGGACACCATCAGGGGAAAGTCACAGCAGAGCAGCAGCGCGCAGGCGAGGATCAGCGCGCGGCAGCCATAGCGCGCGATCAATCGGCCGCTGAACGGCATCACCAGCATCGAGCCCGATGCGATGCACAGCAACAGCAGGCCCAGCATGCCGTCATCGATCTCGAGCCGGGATTTCGCAAACGGAATGAGCGGCGCCCATGCCGCCATTCCCAAGCCAGCCACGAGAAAAATGCCGCGCGTGGCGCGCTGCGCGTGGAGGTTCGAATCCGTGTTCACCGTGACGTCAGCTCAGGCTTTCGGCCACCGAGAGGTAATCGGTGTAGATCTGCGGCGAACCGGAAAAGGACGCGAGCTGCTTCCATTCCTCGTACATCTGCTTGGTGTCGCGGTGTGCCTTGGCGAAGGTGGCCGCCTCCGGCGTTGCGATGTCGGCGTCGGGATAGAACGCATGCAGCGCGTCGAGGCTGGCGATTTCCATCAGCACCACGTATTGGTCGAGCCGGTTTCCCCGTTCGCCTTTGAGCAGGCGGAATTTCCAGTCGGGGTAGTCTTCGATGCGGTGATGGTTCTGCGCGATGAAGGTCTCGAAGGCTTCCGCCTTGACGTCGGGGCGCAGCGCGAGGTTGTGGATGCCGATCACGCGGGCCACGGGCTCTTCTCCAGGGCGCTCCCAATAGCGTGGTCCATCAGGGACGGTGCTTTTCCTGTTTTCCGCGAGCAGCCGGTAATCGGTATAGATCGTCGGCAACTCGCTGAAGGTGCCGAGCCTTCTCCATTGCTCGAGGATGCGCTGCGCCTCGGGCCTCTCGCGCCAGAACTGCCGGGCCAGTTCGGTCTGGTTGCCGTCTGCCGCGATATAGCGGTCGCGCTGGGCCGCGCTCTCGATCTCGAACAGCATCAGGTATTGGCCGGTGCGCTCGCCACGCAGGCCGCGCAGCAGCGTCCATCGCCAACCGGGGTAGCAGGGGATGCGCACCCCGTGCTGGCGGACGAAGGTTTCGAAGCGCTCGGGCGTGATGCCGGCCTCGGTATCCATGCCGATGTAGTAAAGGCTGAACACAGGAGCAGGCGGGGTGTCGTGGCGCGACATGGTGTGCTCCTCAGGCCTCGGTCGTGAATTGGGTGTTGATCACCGCCTCGACAAGCGTCACACCGTTGGGCGTCAGCGTGACCACCTCGTCATCGACCGAGACCAGCGCCTTGTCCACCAGCCTGGCGAGGGCGGGGCGGATGACCGGGTTGTCGAAAAAGCTCCGGCCTTCGAAACGCTCCTGGAACACCCGGTCGTCCACCGGGATGAGCGTGGACAGCGCCATCTTGAATGCGTTGACTTCCCGCTGCAGGGGAGAGAATCCGCGGCTTTCCTCGATGGGCAGGCGGTTGTCATCCAGCGCGGCCTTGTATCGCTGGTACCCGGTGATGTTGATCGCCTCGGCACGGGTGCATTTCGAGCTGCCGCCCAGGCCGATGGCCACCTCGGGATATTGCTTGTCGAGATCGGTGATCAGGCCCTTCCATTTTTCCGCCGGCTGCTGGTTCTGGTGGAAATACATCGTGGGATGCTCCAGATAGCCCTCCGAGAGATATTGCTCGACCAGCTCGCGCATTTGATATTGCTTGCCGAGGCCGGGGAAACTCATGTTGTTGATGCTGATGAGCCCCTTTTTCTGCCACAGGCTCTCCCGCTCGCCGGAGACCCCGGTGCGCGTTTTCATGAACTCTTCCATGTGCAGCTTCGTGCACACCACATGAGACAGCCCCAGCTCGAGCGTCTTTTCCATGTCGTACCGGACGTCGTCGACGCCCTGGCCGAGCATGCCGTAGATCAAGTCGACGCTGACCCAATCGAATCCGAGCGCGCGTGCGTTGTGGATCGTCTCGATGCAATCGTCGGCGGAGTGCATGCGACCGCAGGCCGAGATGATGCGGTCGTCGAACGACTGGGCGCCGAAGCTGATTTTCGTGAAGCCGAGTTCCTTGAGCAGGCCGAGATACTCTCTGGTCAAGGTGCCGGGTTCGCCTTCGAAGCGAAGCGTGGCCTCGGAAAAATCGAAACGGCTGCGGTAGAACGCCATCAGGCGCCGCAGTTCCGGCTCAGGGAGCAGAGACGGCGTGCCGCCGAAGATGTTGAATTCCCCCACCTCCGCGCGGCCAAGGCTGGGCACCCTTTCCAGCCAGAGGCCGGCCTCCTTGATGTTGTAGTCCACCAGATCCCGGAACACCGCCTGCGAGGAGGCGGCCTGCGGGTTCAGAATGATCGTCGGGTATTGGGAGAAATGGCAGCGGTAGCGGCAGGTGGGAATATACGACCACAGGTGGATCTGCTTGGCCTGCCGGATGTCGCGGTCCATGTCCTCGAAGAAGGTGCCGAGGGGATGGCCGGCGATGTCGCCGGGGAAAACATGGCAGCCGAAAGGATCCTTGTGAACATACTCCAAGAAGGCGCTGTTCCCGGGGTCGGAGAGAAAGTCGAAGACACGCGGCACCGGATACTTCGGGTCGATGTCGTTCAGTGAATTCAAAGCTGCGTTTCTCATCAGAACACCCCGCCATTGGCAAAATAGTTGTGGGCCTCGCCCGACTCGCGGTCTTCGCAGAAGTAGTACACGAAGCGCTTGAAATCTTCGGGCTGTATCGCGTCGAAGCAGGGAGGCAAGGGCGGCGGAAAGCCAATGTCCTCACCCACCGCGCGGCGCAGGGCGCTGAAAAGCTCGTGCCGGAACTCGAAGTAGAGCCGGTAGGCCGGCGTCTTGTATGCGTGGATCGGCTTGAAATCGATCACGCGAGATTCATGCTTGATCTCGTGGATGCGGCGATACAGGCGTTCAGCCACCGGCGGGGTGAAGAAATCGCGAATGGCCGGCTGCTCCAGCAGGATCTGTGGGTTGAGCAGTGCCGGCAGCACGATGTTCTTGGGCACGTAATCCTTGATCGAATAGGCCCAGGCCTGCTGCGACTCGGCCGGCGTGGTGTCGCGCAGCTTCGGCCTTTGTTCTTCGACATCGGGGCGGACGTCTTTCATCGTGATGATGCCGTCCTGCCCATAGGCGATACCGGTGATCACCTCCTCGAGGATGGTGTCCACCCGGCGGCTGTTGATTTCGACGCGTGAATCCCGGGCATACACCGGCTTACCGCCCCACGCGATGACCCGGATCCCGAAATCCCAGTCATCCGAGAGGTGTTCGACAAATCTGCCGTTGTTGAGCTGGTAGAAGATTTCGATGCCGCCGACCCTGTCGTAGAGCGTGCGTTCGACGGCAAAACCTTTGCCGTCGGGAAAACCGCCGAACAGCGAAAACGACACATCCCGGCAACGCAGCGTCTTTTCGATTTCGCGAAAAAGGTTGGGTCGATTCCGGAACGAATCGGGGTTGTAGTAGTAATTGCAGGTGCCGAGATCGCCGTTCTCCTCCACCATTTTCTCGATCAGCGCGTCCAGCCAATAAGGGTCGACGGTGCAGTCCGCATCCGCGGAAGCGATGTAGTGCTTCCGCTGAATGCCCAGGCGGGTGTCCCTCGCCTTGGACCGCAAGGAGGCGTAGTCCATGCCGCGCTTTCGGGCAGAGGAAACCCCTTGGACCGCCTCCTTGATCACCTGGATCTCCAGGCCGGGATGCCGGGCCTGGAAGGCATGGATCTTCTTCACCGAATCGTCTGTGGAGTTGTTGTCGACGATGATGAGTTCGTAGGTGTCGTGGGTGATCTTGCCGTTTCTTGTTTTCTGGTGGAACAACGAGCCGAGGACGGCGTCGATGCGGTCGCTTTCGTTGTAGACCGGGAGCACGACGGAGACGAATACAGAGTCATTCATTCACATGTTCTCCATGACGGTTCGGATTCAGGATGTCGATGACGCTGTCGGAAAGCACCTGTCGACCGATGAGGAAGTTTTTCCGGGCCACCTCGGCTATCCGCCGCTTGTCGTTGAGAAACTGGTAGACCTGCCCGATGAACTCCTCGGCCGGTAGCCCGTCGTGCTCTTCGGAAATCGGCATCACCGGTGCTTCGAAGCCGTATTGGCCATAAACCTCCCGGTAATATTCGTAGCTGGTGCAGATGTAGCAGCGCTGGGCGCTGATCGCTTCGCCGACGGGATTTCCATAACTGTCGTAGTCCCATGAGGTCAGAAAAGAAACGAGATCGCACGAGTGATATAGATCCTCGACGGTGACCGCGTTCCTTTGGGAGGGCATGAAGTCGTGCTGCAGCGGGCCGACGAATTTGATGAGGTGTTCCAGGCCCAGGCGTTGCGCAAGAGATTTCAAGTGCCGATGGCACGCCGGGTCTTCGTGGGTATTGCCGGCGGCGACGAGGAAGACTCTGCGGTCGAGGCCATGTTGAGAAAACAGCTGGTTCAGCCGGTGGACCAGATGGATATCTCGGTCGAGCCGTTTCTGCGGGATGATCCGCGTGGTGCGGGCGATGAGGATATCGTCGTCCTGGATGCCGAGGGATTTTCTGATGTTGATTCGCCGGCCCTGGCCGCTGAAGTCATAGGTATTTTTCTTGACCTTGATTTCCACTGCGTGATCGCACCATTCTTCCAGCTTGTTTTTCAGGTGCCGATTCAGGGTGACGTAAGTGATGTGCCTGGATTTGACCGGCTTCACCGCGTGGGGATAGGGTGGGCGGCCATATTTCAAGATGCTCTTTTCACTGTTCCACATCAGGTCGTGGTCGCGCCACACGACAAAATCGCCCAGGACCCGCCGCCTGCCATAGGATTCGATCGCGAGGTACAAGGCCCGGGTGTAGATGATGTTTTCGGGGAGCGTGCCGTTCTCCACTATCACGTGCCCGATGTTCAGTTCTTCCCACAGCCGGGTAATCCGGTCGGCCAGTTGGCGGGACGACTCGGCGACCGCCGCCTTGATTTCTTCTTCTTGGCGCTCGGAAACAGGGGTTCTACCGCTGATCAACGCATTGTGGGCATGGGTGATGAAACCCGGGTCATAGTAGAGAACGGAATGGAGATCCTTCACCCTCACGAGCTCGAAAACGCCCTCGTAGATCTCGTATTCATGATCGTAGGGCCTGTTGAAATTGCCCTTGTCCAGCTTGATGTCGTAGCCGAGGTCGAGATAGGGTTTGATCCCTTTTCGAGCGAGATTCCGCGCGATCTTTGCCGCTTCGACGGTGATGCCCGAGACCGCGACCGCGTCGAATGAGATGAATATCGCTCCAACAGGCCGAGACGGGTTTCTCTCGAAAACGATGGGGATCGGTGCGGAAGACATTCCGCAGATCATTGGGTCGGCCGGTCCGCGCTGGATTACATAAATTTCTGTCGCAACAAAGACTGATGAAGGACACAGTCGGCGACAAGAATCAATGAAGGCGCGCCAAACACCATACAAAAGGTATTGCCGATTTTCCGCTTCGCGGATCGGCGAAATGCTTCGCACCCCGGCCGCGGGATTACACGCGGTACCACCACACTCGCGCAGTGCCTGTCCAACTGCATCACCTGACGTCTGCGGCCTGTGCGGACGCCGACGCATTGCGCGACGACCCGCGTGCCTCTGCGTCTGAAGACGCGGGAGCGCGGAACCTGCCGGCATCGCCGGACCACCCGCCGCCCAATTCCTCGGTGCGGCGGCTCGGTGGCAGCCATCTTCCGGCTCGCCAGCCGCTGCGGCAGGTGCTCAGCTCACGCGCGGCAGGGCGTGGGTCGCCGAGCGCAGCGCCGCCCGATCCGTCCATCGACGACAACCATGAGCCTGATGCCGCGTGCGCCGTGTCGCACGAACTGAGCGTGCTGCGCATCAGCAGCGATCTCGATCGCCCTCTGGACCAGCGACCCGATCCGCTGGAGTTTCACACCGTGCGGGCGATGGAGGCGCAGCCTCAGTCCGCCGGGCGGAGCTTCTCCACCAGCACCGCCTTCGGCTGGATGCGTCGGCCATCGATGTAGCGATAGTCCTCCATCACCACCTTGTCGCCCTGGCGCTTGGTGCGCCCGATGAAGGCGCCCATGGTCGATTGGTGGTCTTCCGGCCGGTAGCTGATGCGCCCGAAGGGCGTGTCGACCTCGAGGCCGCGGAACGCGGCGACCAGCTTGTCGGTGTCGGTGCCACCGGCCTTGCGCACGCCCTCGGCGATGGACTTGATCATGCTGTAACCCACCACCGACCCCAGGCGCGGCGGCTCGTTGTACTTCTGCTGATAGGCCGTGAGGAAGGTCTTGTGCTCCGGTGTGGCGATGCCGTACCAGGGATAGCCGGTGACCAGCCAGCCCTCGGGCGCATCCTCCTTCAGCGGGTCGAGGTATTCCGGCTCGCCGGTGAGCAGGCTCACCACTTCGCGCCCGGCGAAAAGGTTGCGCGCCTTGCCCTCACGCACGAACTTCGCGAGATCGGCGCCGAACAGCACGTTGAAGATGGCGTCGGGCTTCGCGTCGGCCAGAGCCTGCACGACGGCCGCCGCATCCACCTTGCCCAACGGAGCCGGCTGCTCGCTGACGAACTCCACGTCGGGCTGCGCAGCCTGCAGCAACTGCTTGAAGGTCGCCACCGCCGACTGGCCGTACTCGTAGTTGGGGTAGACCAGCGCCCAGCGCTTCTTCTTCAGGCGCGAGGCTTCGGGCACCATGATCGCCACCTGCATGTAGGCCGAGGGCCGCAGCCTGAAGGTGTAGCGGTTGCCGTTCTGCCAGACGATCTTGTCGGTCAGCGGCTCGCCGGCCAGGAAGAACACCTTCTTCTGCTTCGCCACCTCGCTGACCGCCAGGCCGACGTGGGACAGGAAGGTGCCGCTGAGCAGGTCGACATGGTCCTTCGACAGCAGCTCCTCGGCGGCGCGCACGGCATCGGCAGGGTTGCCGTTGTCGTCGCGCACGATCACCTGCAGCTTGCGGCCGTTGACGCCGCCGGCGGCGTTGATTTCATCGACCGCCAGGTCCATGCCGCGCTTGTAGGGCTCCATGAACGAGGGCTGTGATTTGAAACTGTTGACCTCGCCGATCCGGATGGGGTTTTCCGCGTGAGCGGTCAATGCAAACAGGGCCGTCAAGGCAACGAAAGCGCGCGCAATCCTCATCGAGGAGCTCCTGGGAGTGGATACCCACGCTTTTCGGAGCTCCGCTTTCGAACTTCAGCGCCCAAGCCGTGATCAGCTTCCCGGTTTCATCAGAAAGTCGCAGGCGAGCCGTTGCCTGGAGGCCGCTGCGACGCGCGACGCGGTCTGGCGCCCCAGCCGCTCGCAGATGAAGTCGGAAGCCTCCATCAGCCGCTCGAGCGACAACCCGGTGTCGTGTCCCAGCCCATGCAGCAGGTAAACCAGGTCCTCGGTGGCCACGTTTCCGGTGGCGCCGGGGGCGTATGGGCAGCCGCCGAGCCCGGACACCGAGGCATCGAAGGTCGTCATCCCGTGTCGAAGTGCCTCCGCCGCATTGGCGATCGCCATGCCGTAGGTGTCGTGGAAGTGGCCCGCCAGCTGTGCCATGGGCATCGATCGGGCGCAGCTCTGCAGCAGCTCAGCCGTGGTGCGCGGTGTGCCGACGCCGATGGTGTCGCCGAGCGACACTTCATAGCAGCCCGCCTCGACCAACGCAGCGGCGAGGTGGGCCACCGGGTCCACCGTCGATGGCCTACCCGGTCGACGAAGAAGACAGCGATGGCGCCGGTCCGTGGGCGTGGGTTGCCGCGATCCTCGGCGTGCTCGTCCTCCTCGCCGGCGGCGTGCTCCTCTTCCTGCTGCTGTCCGGCCGACCGCCCACCGCGCCCGGAGC
>Ga0207706_10000353_pt1 | contig 49644 bp, 44 predicted proteins | sample KBSC53metaG_FD_184318 | JGI IMG/M metagenome (GOLD analysis project Ga0207706, IMG submission 184318) | Corn rhizosphere microbial communities from Kellogg Biological Station, Michigan, USA - KBS C5-3 metaG (SPAdes) (version 2) | ecosystem: Host-associated > Plants > Roots > Rhizosphere > Soil ... | reverse complement strand
CCGAACACGGATGCCAACTCGGGGCTCAGGCCACGGTCGCTGACCACCTCGGCCGCCGCGCGGATCAGCGTCATCGCGTTCGGCGATACGTACCGCGACAGCCCCGCCTCCAGCCGGCGCTTGAACGGTCGCGCATGTGCCGCCCGGAAGCGCGGCACGAGCGCCTCGGGCCCGCCTTCCAGTTGGATGTCCACCACCTCGCTCACACCCCACCGAAGCAGGGCCTCGATGTCACCCGCGGCACAGGAAGCCAGATCGGCCGCGGCCACCACCGGTAGCAGTGGGGCGGCCGACAGCAGTTCGCCAAGGCGGGGATCTGGTGAACCAGAAGAGGCGCTGAGCGGACTCACGAGCACGGCCGACGATGGCGGCGCCCGGCGTACGGCCGCGAGCAGTGCGTCCCAGCCGCTGACCCGTGTTGCCCGGTACCCCTGCGCGGGGAAGGGGAGCGGATAGAAAGCGGAATCGTCGAGGACGAGCAGCGCACGGACGCGATCGTCGCGGCTGGGTGGCGTCAGGCGTGGGGTCATTTCATGTACCGGAGGTGTTGGCGCTCCAGATGTGAACGGCTGATCTTTGGTCCCGCTTCCACAGATCCCCGTTCACTTTGAACTGGAGCCATGCTCATGCGCGCGCGCAAACTCCTGCCATTGTTAGCCGTTCCACTTCTCCTGGCGGCGTGCACCTCGGTGGGCCCGACGGCCTCGGGGTCCGACGGTGCTCTGCGTTCCTCCACACCACCACGGACCAGCGGCGCCGCAGATTCCGCCCAGTCCACCGAGAGGAATGGCGGCTTGATGTTCGGGTCCGGAACCTGAGCCGCTGAGCCTGGTCCCCCGGACGCGCTTCCCGCGTATCCGTGGAAGCTGCGCCCGAAGCGCAGCCTGGGGGGCCAGGTTACGCGTCGGCTACATCCTGCTCCTCACCGAACGTCGTCGATTCGCCGGGAGCACCCGTGAGTGCGGCCGCAAGTTCTCCCGCAAACGCATCCCCCCCACGGAGTACCCTGCCGGGAGGCACCGCGATGCTGCCCGCCTGCTCGCGCCGGCCAAGCCGCTCCAGCGCGGCGCTGGCTTTCACGAGCGTCTCGTTCTCGCCACCAGCCGTGGCGCTCTCCACGGCGACGTGGAGCGCCTGATCCGCTTCGGCCCACCGCGACAGGTCGAGTGCCCCGTGCGCGAGCTCCAGCGCCGCCGCGGCCCGCAGCCGCTCGCCGACGTCTGCTCCGACCACCTGCCAGGCCTCGGCCCAGTACCGGTCGAACGCGATCTCGTCGTGCGTGGCGCCCGCCGCCCGCGCCGCGTAGCCGAGCACGTGCAGACGCGGGCCTGCGTCGGTGAAGTGCAGGAGCAGCGCGTCGAACACCTGCAGCGCACGCCGGAAGTAACCGTGCTGAAACCAGAGCCAGGCGATGTCGTGCGCCAGCTTCGGCACGTTGGGGTGCCCCGGCGGATAGCCGTGCAGCGCCTCGCGCGCGTACTCGCCCGCACGCGCCAGGTTGCCCGTATAGGCGGCGACCACCAGCAGGTCGTGGTAGATGAACGGGATCCGCTCGTCGAGCCGTGCGCGCCTCGCCGTGCGCAGCGCGGCGTGGAGGAGCTCTTCCGCCTCGGCATACCGGCCGACCTGCTGGTTCAGGTTCCCGAGGCTGTTGAGCGCGATCGCCTGCGCCTCCCGGTCGGCGTTCCAAACGGCGACCCGGTGCGAGCGGTCGAGCCATAGCTCCGCGTCGCGGTAGTTGCCGCGCTCGCGGTACATGCGGCCGGCCACGTACGCGTATCGGGGATTGGTGGGCACGACGAGCGCCGCGGCCTCGGCGAGCGCAACCGCAGCGTCTGGAGCGGCGTGGTTGACACACCAGTCGGTCAGCGCCATGAGCGCGAACGCGATCCGCTCCCGCTCGGCATCCGGCGGGTTCCGCAGCGCGGTCGCGATCACCGTGAGCGGGCTCCACACGTCCGCATCCCACGATCCGGCGTTTGCAAGCAGGCTCGCTTCCCACCTGGCGAGTTCCGTCCGATCGAGCGCATCACCCGCGCTCCTGGCTAGGGCAAGAACGATCCGGTAGGTGCGCCACACTGGGAGCGCATACTCCTCCGGCAACTCGGACACGAGTACGGCCCCGCCGACGTCCCCACGCTCGACCCAGAGCGGATATGCGAACTCCAGCGGGGCCTTCGGCAATGCGGGCCGTGAGGATCTGGGGGGCTTCATACCATCCTGGTGCGCTACGGTGCGGGCGGGGGAGCATCGCAGAACGGCGGCAAGTGTACAGCGCACGGAGCAAGCACGTCTACAGCATGAAATGCCCCCATCCCCGTCGGCACCAGGGCGCTCATGGAAAGGCGGTTGCTCGGCCCTTACAGTAGAAGGCAATCAAGCAGGTGGCGAAGCTGGCGGAAGGCCCGCAGGGAGAGCAGGGCGGACCTGAGCTCTCATCGCGTTGGGCAGAGTAGGGAAGGCGTCGAGAGAAAACGGTGGACGAGTTAGGCGCTGTTGCCATTTCAGCCGGCGCACTCCTCGTTCACCGTCTGATGGAGAGAGGTTCATGTCCGCATCCCTCAACCGGGTGATGCTGCTCGGCTGTCTTGCCGCCGACCCCCAGGTTCGCAAGCTCGCGGACGGGTCCCGCGTCGTTCATCTCATCGTCGAAACCACCGAAGATCGCTTTGGCGCCGGCGGCGACCGGATCGAGCAGACGCAATCTCATCGAGTGGTGGTGTGGGACAGTCTGCCCGGCACGTTCGGGTTCGCGATCAGGTACCTGCGCAAGGGCGACTGCGTCCACGTGGAGGGAACGATCGAGTACCGGTCGTACGGCCACGAGGACGCGGATGGCCGGCCGACCATCAAGGCCTCGGACGTGCTGGCCGCGGGGCAGTCTGGTGAAGGTGCGCGGACGGGCTCCCGCGGGACGACTTCGTGGGCCCGGCGTCGAGCGGCGGTGGGAATCGGCCGCGCCCTCCAATTGTCGATGCTGTGAGGCCACATGCGCATCGACAACCTCTACCCCGATTTCAGCTGGTCGCATTCGCGTGACCGGGCGCTGGCCGAGTGCGCCCGCTCGTACTACTGGCGCTACTACGGCAGCCACCGAGGCTGGGACCTGGATGCACCGGAACAGGCGAGGCGGGCGTACGGGCTGAAGCAGCTGACCACCTTCCCGATGATCCTGGGCACGGCGGTTCACGAGTGCGCCCGGGACTGCGCCGCGGCCACGCGCGCGGGGAAGCCCCGCCCCTCGTTCGAGGTGATGCTGGCCCGCGTCTCGGACGCGCTGAACCGCGCGGTGATCGGATCGCATAAGTGCGGGTCGTTCCAGCGCGATCCCAAGCGCGTGGTGATGCTGCGCGATGCATGGTACGGCGGGCGCTCCGACGCTTCCGCGCTCGCCGCAGCGGTAACCAAGGCGCGGGTGTGTCTGCGCGCGCTGGAGGGCACGGCGGTCTGGCAGGACCTGGAGGCGTGCAAGCCGGAGTGGATCGTGGTCCCGGACGGCCCGGAAGCGTTCATCCTCGAGGGCTCACCCGTCTACGCGGGGCTGGACCTCGTCTATCGCCCGGACGGGCGGCAGGTGGTGATCCTCGACTGGAAGACGGGCGACGACAGCGACGCGGAGCCTCCAGATCCCGCTCTACGCCCTCTACTGCAGGACCGTGCTGGGGATGCCGTTCCGGGAGGGGGAGTGGTTCGGCCGCGTGGTCAACCTGGCCACCGGCGACGACTCGGGACACGAGATCACGCGTCTTGAGCTGATGCAGGCTGTGGAGCGGGTCCGCGACAGCACCGCGGCCATGCAGACGATGCTGGCCGACCCGGACCGGAACCATCCCCGGCCGATCGAGGAGTTCCCGCTTGTCGAGCCCGCGCGGCGCCGCGACTGCCAGTACTGCCCGTTCCTGGAACTGTGCGAGAGTGAGCTGGGGGGAGATGCGGTAACTGAGTTCATGCACGCCGGCGGCGTGTGAACAGGCCACCGCGGATGGTCATCGCGGGGTTGCGTCGCGTGGGGGCAGGAACTGGAGAAGGTATGCGGCGACCTCTTCTTCGGACCCACAGTGGCGCTCGATGTCGATCCCGCTCGTGCGGATCGCGTCCAGCACCCCACGGAGCAGTGCGCTGCCGTCGAAGCACCGCGTCCTCAGCCGGATTGAGAACGCGGTCGTGTCCACCCAGTCCCGCGCCTCCTTGTGGAGCTTGAACTCACGCGGAGACGTGGTGCGGCGCTGGGCAGAAGGTGGCGGGGACGTGGCCGGGTCACCCACGTGCCGCGTATGGGCGCCGTGGTCCTGCTGCGGCTGCTCGTGCCGCTCGGCATGATCCACAGGCAGGGAGGGAAGCGGCGGTACACGGCCGGGCACGGGCGCGAGGCCCCGGCGGGGAGGTACTTCGGGCATGCAGATTCACCTACTGGGCTGCTGCTTCAAGCTGCGGCCCGCGGGCCGACTTCGAGCTGCAGCTGAGCATCGACGCTGGACTCCGGCTGAAAGCCATCATCCACCAGGTCGGCCGGGTTGGTCGGCTGCAGCAACCCGCGGCGAACCCCGCGCCGCCGTACTTCTTCCGAAAGCTCGCCGGGAACGATGCGGCCTTCGACGACGCTGCGCAGAAGCACCTCTCCGGCGAGCGAGCGGTAGCACTGGCTCCCGGTGGACCGGAGCGCCAGATCGTGTTCGAAGATGGTGTGGAAGCGGTCCTGCGCCCGTTCGATGGTGACGTTTCGGCGCACCACCGTCTCGAACACCGCGCTGCCGTATTCTGCGCGGATTTCTGCCTCCCGCTCGGACGCGTCGTTGAACTGGTGGTTCAGGTCCGTCAGCAGGATGCCCATGATCGCGGCCATGCGTTCTGGACTGCTCTGCCGCAGCGCGATGAGCCGCTCGATGAACCGGAACAGGCGTCCCATTCCGTGGAGCGCGAACCTCTCCACCTTCGTGGGGATGATGAACCGCTCGCCGGCGATCATCGCCAGCGTCATCGGTAGCCCGATCCCCGGCGGGCAGTCGAAGAACACGTAGTCGTACGGCGTCTCGAGCATCCGGATCGCGTCATGCAGACGCGAGCGGAACCCCTCCACGCGCGCGAGTCTCAGGAGCTCGTCCTCGTCCCCGAGCGCTTCGTAGGCGGTCAGGAGGTGCAGCCCGGGCGTGCTCGTTGGACGGATCGCCTCCTCGATGTGCACGCCGTTGAGAAGGACGTCACCAAGGTGGAGCCCTTCATCCTCGGCTCCGCGGGTGAGCGCGTACGACGTGCTCGCCTGCGGGTCCATGTCGATGATCAGCGTGCGGTAGTCGCGCTTCGCTAGCCCCAGCCGGCTGGCTTGGGCGAGTGCCGCGCCGAGGTTGATTGTGGTGGTGCTCTTCGCGACGCCGCCTTTGCGGTTGACGATTGGAATCTTCATCGGTGCCGAGGCTGGTGATTGGAACGAACCTCAGCACTGGTACCCCGAATAGGGTAAGGCCGCTGATCTATCGCAAACGCGAGCCGGGCAGCATCCGGGGTGAGAGCTGCCCTTCGGGGCGCCTTCATGCCGACTCTAGTACAGGCGTGCGGTTGGCCCGAGCGCCACGCTGAGAGAAGGCCACCTAAGATCACGAACGCGGTATACCCCGGTCCCAATAGGGCACGACCATAGAGGAGCGCGTGGATGCTGTGCGAGGTTGCGCTTTCTCCATGGCATTCTCCAGAATCCATCTCATACGGCTTGACATCAGGGCACCCGCACGAATGTCCATGTGACTAGACCTTCCGAGCTCACCGTCCAAGAACTGGATCGCTTAAGCGTGCTCGCTGCTGCAGGCCACAACGATGGCGTGCATGAATTCGTAACGGCAGATCTCACAGCGTACCTGGAGTGGTATTGGCTCCGCGCCGCCGGCCATCACCTCGGGTCACTCATTCGCACTCCTCCTTTCGAGCACCTCCACCTTCAACTCAAATCTGACCGTGAATCCTGGCGGTCTGATACTGGGCCGATGATGGGTTTCTTGCGAGTGAGGCGAAATCACACGGATACGAATTATCTGGTTTGGGTCCAGTTCCGATATGAGTTGCAGCGTGCGCTGACAAACTCTGGCTTTGGTGAGCAATGGGCAAAGCAGATCGTCGGAGCCATAGGCGAACTCGAAGACAACATACATACACACTCGGACGCAACGCAGACTGGCCTGCTCGCCTACAGGGTCAACGAAGCCGTGCTCGAGTGCATCGTTCTGGACCTCGGCATCGGCGTGCTGGCCTCGTTACGTCAATGCGACGACTTCGGCTTCCTGAAGGATCATGGCACTGCGTTGCAGATAGCACTCACCGATGGTAATAGTCGCTACGGACGCGGCAGCGGACGGGGATGGGGGTTTCACGACTTGTTTGTAGGGCTCGTTAACAGCAACGCGCAACTCCGTTTTCGTTCAGGTGACCATCTGCTGAGTATCGAAGGAGACCACCCGGATTTGGCTGCAGCTGTTATTCGACAGCGCGCCTACGGTACCGGCCTCATGATCGCTATCCGCGCGACAGCGAACTGATCGGGTCAGCTACGCGCCACCGACACCGCAAGAGAATTGTGCGCCAACAGTTCTTCCACTGCACTTGCCGTCCCTGCAGCGCTCCGCCACCCAACTGAACCGTCAGAACGCTGCACGGCCTCCTGGCGATGGATAGCCTTCATAAATGGCCTGGGATCAATCAGACAAACATCTTCAAAAGACTCCTCGAGCTGGGCCAGTACTGCCGTTCCACCGCGAGCAAACAGCGTAAAAGGCCGCTGTACCTCATCAGCCAGCCGACAGAGTTGATCGGTGTGCCAAGCCATGCGCGTGGGATCGGCAGCGCCTGTGGCAAATTCGAAAGCCAGGCAATTGATCTCGTCCCGCTCACCAACAAAGTCCCGCCAACGCCGCCAATCCTGTATCGTTCGGGCATTCACATGAAGCGCGCTACGGATGCCTGCATTCGCGATCTCCTGCCATGTGATCGCAATTCGCTTCATAGAGTGCATGTCCGTCCATCTCGGTGAATCCGAGAAGAGGCTGTAGTTCGGGCTTGTTATGGCATCTATGCCAAGTTCGGCTAGATGTTCAAGGGCGAACAACCGCCTGACGCCGTATCCCCACCACCGCTCTAGCGGCGCGTCTCGATCTGTGCCGGACAACACGATCCGAGCTGATTCCACGATGCGGAAGGTGTCGAGTAGCGCACTACGCGATGCGAACTTCACCGTTCCATCTGCCCGATTGAGAAGGGCGTACAGCGGAAGAGCAACAACTGGGGCAACAAATCGCTCGTTTCTGCTCGAACCGTGATAGACGAGTGGTATTGTCTTGGGCAGCACCGGCCGAGACAGTACGGGTGCGCGGGCAACATTCTCAAGCGAGAAGCCTCGGATCTCGTGGACCCGTTCGACGAATGCACCGGGGTTGCCAACGCAAACATTGTCGCACTCCAGTGGCTTCCTACAACAGTAGGTAAGACAATCGAATGCCGCTGCGCGAACGTGGAGCCCGCCACAAGTCGGCAGATCTGAACAGGCCGAGCATCCAAGACAGCCCGAGTTTGCAGCGGGATCATCAAAGAACCGGGCCGCCCGGACCCTGCGTCGAATTTGCGTCCTATTCTTGATCATATCGCGATCTCCAGCACGCTCGGGGCGTGAACCGCGGTGACTTCACCCTTGGCGCATCCGCCACATTCCCGGATAGCAGAAACAATCTCAGGCGGAGGGTCGACAAACCGAGCGACAGGTGTGAGTTCGTCGTATGCGACCAACCCACCGTTCTCAGGCCGCACGATCAGAAGGGTACCAGGAAGGATCGTTCGACCGGGCGATAAGGTTGCGATGGCCGCGCGAGGAAGACACGCGGGTCGCGCGTGAACAGCGAACGCGTCGAGAGGTCGATCCTGTGACGGTCCCAGCTCCTGGTGAAGCCCTGCGCGCGTTCGCGGATGAAATCGACACCCATCAGCTCGCCTCCACAGCGAAAATAGTACGAAACGTTTTCTTGCGCCCCGTTCTCATTTCGATGAGCAAACCCTTCTGCACCAAGGCGGCAAGACGGTTGTTCCAGGCGGTGACACGGACATCGTCTTCGTCACCAGCCTTCCGGGCCAACTCTGCGGCTGTCACATCCGGAACGGCTCCCACGGCGTCGAACGTCAGTTTTTGCTTTGGTTCAAGTTGCCCAATCAGCGTCGGACCCATCACACCCCTGCTCGGGACGAACTCGCACGTGAAAACGGCATCTCGGGAAGCAACTAGGTAATCCGTTAGCGAATCGGTGACAGCCGGCGCTAGGTTGGCAAACACCGGGTATAAGTTGGATGACTGGCCTCGCAGATGTTGCCGATAGGCAAGCGGCCCCTCCCGTAGGAAGCTCACAGTCGCCGAAACGACTCCTTCGAAATCGAGGAGCACCACGGAAGGCTGCAGAGGCTCAGCTGTTCGCTCAAGGAGTTTCGCGAAGCACTGTCTGCCCATCGGAACGCCGAAGAGGACATCCGCGCCGTCCATCAACTCCCTAACCAGCAGGTGAATCGGTTGCATCACTATCCTCACGTGAGAGACGTGAGATAGATGATAAAGCTAGTACGCGCGTAGCGCAAGTCCGTCGTTGGTGCCGCTTGCCTGGTCCTCTAACCGGCCCGATGAACCTGCTTAGGCAGCATCGGATCTCAGGTGCGTTCCCCACCCCGCGCGAACGTAGCGCTCCACGTCGGCGGATAGACCAGCCCCACGGAGTCCCTTGCAGTAGTAGCAATCGGGCCGCGGGGCATCACGGTTCGCCACGAGAACCCCTGTGCGGCCTACATACTCAAGGTGACGCACAGCGGGACGAAGTCCTGTAGCCTCCGCCATCACCTCAGTGACGGCGGCGGACGCGAGAAGCCCGTTGAGAGAAACGACGGCGGGACCGGTCCCAGCCAGCACCGCGCGCGGGACCCCGTAGATGCGCTCCGCGTCCTTGCGCTGCCCGGGTGTCGAAAACGCGGACTGGATTGCGTCGGGATCCAGCAGATCCTTGCAATAGACGCACTGCTCCCCGTCCACGGAGTACAGGACCCGGCCTCCAAAACGTACCGGCGGTCCCGGATCTACATCGGTCGCGACGTCGAGGTACTGGCGCTCGTATGCTTGGCAGAACTCATTGAGGACGAGACGCGAAGCGTCGTCATCCATGCACCCGACAACCAGGGTTGCAGCGTGGAGGGCCGCGAATCCAGCCTCGCTGATGAACGGCTCCGACACAACCGAGACGGCGGCGCCCGGCTGGATCCGCTCGATCATTCGGGCGGCTACCGACACCTTCAACCGCCTCGCACGCGCGTCCACCACGTCACCGCCGACCAGTCGGTTCGTGTTCGTGAGGGTGACTCGGTCATGGTCGATCAGAGCGAAGGCACGCACCCCCAGATACGCAAGCTGCTGGGCGACATGGCTACCAAGTCCCCCCAATCCAACGACCGCGACGCGGAGCGCCTCCAGCCGCTCCTGCCCTTCTGCTCCGAATAGACGGATCTGGCGGTCGTAGCGATCCTCAAGCTTCGGCACGGGCCACCTCATTATGAAATGTGGTTAGCGTAAGATTTGTGGGGAGCCAAACGTCCGCGCCGACCAGCATTGCATCGAGCCGCTCCGGCTGACGCGGATCCATTCGCCAGACCAGCGCATCGAAACCGGAGGGTGCCACCACTACCGCCCCGTAAGGCCGGCCTCTGAGCCTCCACCATACGTGCGGGACGAATGTCTCGAATCCAGCCAGGTCACTCCACGAGAACTGCGCGGAGTACCGGGGGTTCGTGTGAGAATGCAGCTCCACCAGGCTGGCTCCCCGGTCCCACGCCATCTTGATGAGTTTACCTTGCGCCTCCTCGGTCAAGGCCACGTGTCGCGGCGTTTGAATCTCCAACTCGCCCGAGGAAACGAGGTAGAACTCGAGTACGCGAAGCCGAACGCCATTCGCGACGGACTCGGCCGAAGCAAAGCCAAACGCGACCTGCTCGTGCTCGTTCTGCTGAAGGTGCCGAAGCACGCGGACGTACTCCGACGGGTCGATGACCAAATGGTTGCTCATCTATGCTCCTTCCTCAAACCGCGCCCGGAACGAGGCCGCGAAGTTGAAGAGGTTTGAGCCGCTCTGCAGGTCGGCTGTGGGACGCCAATCCGGGAGAGACCACGAGAACTTCGCCCACGATCCGGTGAACGGCGGCTCCGTCGAGTCGGCCCGGTTCTGTACGACGGCGCCGCTCTTTAGCTGCAGATCTCTTGGAACGAAGAAGCCATACGGGGGCTGTGCCGGATGGCCCGGCGGGATCTGGAAGCAGACTTCTGTCTCGCCGCGATTCCAGATCTCCCCGGGAACGGGGTACCGGGGGAGGCGCACCCACTGCCCCTCCTCCCGGTACTCCAGGTCCGAGAAGTACCGTTTGAGCAGGGCGAGCTCCTGCTCGATGCGCGGGTTCATCCGCGCTGGTAGCGGACCTTCTTCGAGAAGCCGAGGCCGGGCTTGAGCTCCACGACCTCGTCCTCCCCGAGGGTCCGCTGGTTGTTGTCCTCGTCGATGATCATCACGGGTGTGTCGCTTGGCAGGTTGCCAAGCCGGCGGATGTCCGCCACCGTGATGGTGGGCTGGTCCCATTCGTAAATCGTTCCTTCGATGTCGACGTGGTACTTGGGACCGTTGCCACTCCCCTCTTTCTTCCCGGCATCGTGGGCCGGAGGCGCTGCTGTCGCCATGTTCCCTCTTGCTGTGTGGGTTACCGAGTGCGATAGTGGTAAGGCATGAGCGTCCTTTACCAGTTAGCATACCTCCCGGCGAAGAAGAAAGCGCCGTGGACGGCATAGTTAACATATACCTTTTAGACAAGTCTGTCAATGCCCGAACCAACCGTCTTCGGCACGCGCCTAAAGCACGCCCGGGAAACGCGCGGGCTTACTCAATTGGAGTTGGCCGAACGAGCGAAACTTACACCCATCCACATCTCTCATTTCGAAACCGGGGTCAAGCCAAGCGCCTCCGCCGTCACCCTAGTGAAGTTGGCCAACGCTCTTTCGGTTTCCGTAGATTACCTCTTGGGGCGCACGAACGAGATGGAAGCGGTCGGTGGGCCGGCGGCAGTCCTGCTTCGCAATCTAGGTGAGGCTTCCGCCGAGACGATCGACAAGATGGCCGCGCTCGCGAAAACGTTCGCCGAGATGGACCAGCAGAAGCGGAAACAGGGGGACTGACGTTGTACCAGGCACCGCGCGAGGTTATGGCTCGCCGCACGGCCAACGAGCTCTTGGACCGACACGGCATCGACAAGTATCCGGTCCAGCCCGACTGGTTGGCCGCCCAAGAGGAGGTGGAGGTCGTCGAACAGAGCGGATTCCCAATCCACTGCTTTGGCGCGTTCTCGCTTGAAGGAGGCAAACCTCGCATCTTCGTCTCAGATGCATGCCCCTCGCGGGGCCTGCGTCGATTCACGCTTGGGCACGAGCTCGGCCACGCATTGATCGACGGCCATACCGAGCGGCTCGTTTGGACTGGAGCCTTCGCGCTCTCGGAGGGCCACTTTCGCGGCTCAAAGGATCCGGTAGAAGTGGAAGCCGACCACTTCGCATCCGAACTGCTACTGCCAACCCGTTGGGCGAAACCCTTTGTAGAGGCCGCGACACCAGGTGTTGCTTCGATTCGCAACTTGGCGCAGCAGTTCGATACGTCTCTTCCTTGTGCCGCGGTGCGGTTCACGAATCTTTCGCCCGAACCGGTTATCATCGTTCTCTCGAACGGGCTTAGTATCGAGTGGGTGACCCGGAGCGAACCGTTCGAGGGCGTGCCGTGGATTCGATTGCGGGGAGTGAAGGGAGAATGGGCGCCGCCCGGTTGTGCCACCCGACACCTCGCGGATCGCCGCGAGGACATCGTCGCCGGCGCCGAGCGGACGGGGATGAGCTATCTTTGCGAGTGGTTTCCAGGCGCGCCGAAAGACCTCCTCGTCGATGAAGAAGCGGTCGGACTGGGGACGTACGGCCGGGTCCTCACGGTGCTGTACTGCCCCGAGATTCCCGATGCGGATGAGTTGTACGAGCAAGACTCTATGGAGAACTCGCCTCAAGACTGGCGTGATGCACTTCGGGGATATCACTTGGGGTAGTTCAATCCGCATTGTGTAGCAGGTACTTAAGTGCGAATCCTCTCTGCGATCCGGATATTCCCGGCACCTCGCACTACACCTCCACGATCTCCACTCTCCCGTTCACCTCCAGCCCACTCCTGACGCTGGCTTCGCTCGCGCCCGCAAACACCTCGAAGCGGCGGCAACCGCTCTGCATAGATTTCAGCATGAATCCGTCTCAGCTAGAACTTGCCCCTGCGACTTTGGTCCCTCCCTGCGTCGAGAAGCTTGCCCTGGACGAGTCTCCGGGCGTGAAGCTCCTCCAGATTCTGTACGATGAGCTCGACACGGCGGCGACTGCCGAGCGTCGCGGCCAAAAGATCTACAATAGCCTTCGGCAGCTGAGCGAGTTAATCGGAGGTGAGTACGGCGACCGGGTGCTGTATGAGCTTGTTCAGAACGCGCACGACGCCCACGCCGAAGGAAGTCCTGGGGACGTCGCAATCCGTCTCGTAATCCACGGAGAGGATCGTGGAGAGCTGTACGTCGCGAATGGCGGTGCAGGGTTCACGTTGGCGAACGTGCAGGCGATTCGCAACGTAGCGAACAGCACCAAGGAAGTCGGTGAGGGGATTGGAAACAAAGGGGTAGGTTTCCGCAGCGTCGAAGCTTTGACAGACGATCCACGGATCTATTCGCGTGCGCCGAACGGGGCAGCGGACAGGTTTGATGGCTTCTGTTTCCGGTTCGCGACTCCCGATGAAATTGAAACGCGGATGGCCGCGACACAGCACGCGGATGTGGCATCCGCGGTAGCTCAGTCAATGCCGAGGTACTTGGCTGCTGTTCCCGTTGACCAGCAGCCGGAGCCGGTTCTGGAATTCGCCCGGCGAGGGTACGCGACCGTCGTTTCGCTCGCGCTCCGTACGGCTGCGGCAGTGAAGCTCGCTCGCGAGCAGGTTCAGGAACTCGCCAAGTCCGAGGCTCCAATTCTGTTGTTCCTCGAACGGATTCAACGCCTCGAGATTGACATCGAGGGCGTCACCGGAGGGAAGCAACGTCGCACACTGACGCGCTCAGTCGATGTGACTGCTGGGCGAATTGCAGAGCTCGAGGGGTGTCGCATTGAAGTCGTTACGCTCGGGCCCGAGCGCAAGCCGTGGCTCCTGGTCAGGCGAGTCGTCGAACCGGATCGGGTAATGGCAGCCGTCGATCGAAGCATCGAAGAGGAGCCAGGTCTAAAGCGCTGGCTGGAATGGAACGGAAATGCCGTCGTAAGTGTGGCGCTGCCCTTAGAGGGGCGCGGTCTGAAGAGCAGCCGGCTCTACAATTTCCTGCCCATGGGAAAGGAGTCTCCCGCACCGCTGCAGGCGCATCTTGACGCACCGTTCTTCACTACGATTGATCGTCGCCGCGCCAAGCTCGACCTGCCGCTCAATGCGGAACTGCTGAACTCCGCGTGTGAAGCCTGCGCCGCCGCCGCGCTGGCGATCTCGCGACGACACCCGGCGATCAACCCCCGACTCGTCGCTGAACTCGCAGCGTGGTCTCCCACTCACCTCCACCGGATACAGAAAGCTTTCCTCGCCATTGGGACAGCTTGGGACGCGGCGGAAGTCTGGCCGACCTCTGGCGGAGGATGGGCGAACATTCGTCAAGTCCGTGCTTGGCCGGACGACCCGTTCAAAGTCTTCAGCGTGAGCCGCGTCGCGACTCTTGCCGGGGCGGCGATTCTTCCACGCTCGTTGGGCCTAGAGCGAACTGAGGCGATCCGTTCGCTCGCGGCGCGTGGCGGAATCGGGCTAGAGCCTTCCGACCGGGATTTCGCTACCTGGGCAGAGGTGATCGCGCAACGATTTTCCACCGAATTGGATCCCGCCGATGCACTCTGGAGCGCGTTCTACGCCGAACTCGTCACGCTCATGCCCAAGGCCGAACGGCTGCGCGCCCTCAGCGGTCGCAAGATCATACTGACGCGTGAGGGGGAGTTGGTGCGGGCGGGCACTGACGTGTACGTGCGTCCGGAAGGGTATAAGCGTGGCCGGAGCACCGACGCGCCGCTCCCGCCGAAGGAGATCGCACGGAAACTCTCGATTCTCTCCAGTCAGATTAGCATTCGACAGGAAACCTTCGCAGCGTTCGAGCGCGCGGGGCTGTGGAAGCGCTATGATGCGGTCGAGATTCTGGCACGTCTGTCCGGACTCTTCGGAGACCGTCCAGCCCCGGCACGGCGGCAAGCCGCCTTGGCGTGGGCCTTTGAGGTCTGGAAGCACAATACCGCGGCAGCGAAGAAGGCACTGGGCACTGCCGGTCTTCACGTCCCGGCACGTGGCGGTTGGTTCAGGGCTTCATGGTGCTCGTTCTCCGAGTCGTGGACGGCGGCAGGAAAACAGGTCGAGGCGTTTCTCGCGGAGGCCGGCCCGCTCTCGACGGCCTGCAGAACGGCCGCAGAGCGACTGCTCCCAATCTGGGAAGAGTGGCCCGGGCCCGATTTGGCCTCCAAGTCCGATTGGATTCGGTTCCTGACGGATGCGGGCGTGGTCGACGGTCTACGACCAGCGACAAGTCGCCTTCCGACGGGAGCGCATCGGGGTGATACATGGGGATGGAGTCTCGCGACGGCATCGGGTACGGCTCTGGATCAGAGCTGGCACGAGAACCATAACTTTCGCAGAGTGGGTCACCCGTACACCTACTACAGCGTGCGGGGACATGCCTGGTTTCTACCTGGACAGGAGGTCGTCCACCGGCTTTCGGACGACGCGAGAAAGCGGTTCGCGGCGCTCGTGGTTCAGCATCTCCAGACATCCGGTAGTGCTTGCCTCACCTTCAGTTTGGGGCGGTTTGATCGACCCGAGACATACCAAGATCGGCAGAACGTCCGGACACCCCTGAGCACCTTTTTGATGACGGCTCCATGGTTTCCAGTTCAGCGCAGAGGAGAGGACCACTTCGTACGTGTTTCGGAGGCTTGGCTCTTCACCGATCGTCGGAACGATCCGAAGTTCGTGGCTAGAGCGCCGGATGAGATCGGCGATGTGCTGTCTCAAGGGACGAAGGCATTCGAAATACTCACCAAGCCGCCGTACGGTTTGCGTCTCTGGAAGGAACCGTCAACGGCCGCAGCCCGCCTTGTGAGCCTCGCCGATGTCTGCGACGATCTCGAGCAGCATGAACGGAGCGTGTTCCGGAAACAGTACGATCAAGCTTGGCACGATCTCGGAGCGTCAGGCGGATCACTCGAAGCGAACGTCCGAGTGGCGGTGGAGGGAGCGACGGGTTTCTCGGCCGTGAGCGGAGGCGATCCATCGCCCATCATCTACGTCCGGACGAGTCGGGATCGCGAGGTAGCGAAGCTGCTAATCGATACGGGTGCGCTCGTTCTCGCCTCAACGGGCGACGGAGACCCGGCCGTCGCAGTTTCAGCCCTGAACGCCACACGGCGGTTCGACGCGAGACGAACCGACGAAGGTGACGTGCGGTTGCTGGTCGACGGAGAGCCCTTCCAGACGAGCCTCCAGTGTCCGCTTCTCGCCGATGTTGTTCCCTGGCTGGCCGAGGCTCTCGTTCTTGGCCACGAGATCGGGGCCCGTGACTTGGAGAAGAGTCTGGCGGCGGCGACGCTGGAAGAACGCTTCCGGAGAATCCGCCTCCGCGCATGCTCCGTGATTGAATTGCGGTCTGCTGAAGGCGTGGTAAAGCCGCTTGAGCGTTATGTCTACCGCGACGACGAACGGCCGACTCTCATCGTGACGGGAGCGCTCGACAAGCAACAACTCGCCGACAGCGCGGCGCAGCTCTCCTTGTTAATTCACGCGAACCTCAGATCGTTCGAGCCCCTGCTGCTCCGCCTCTACAGTCGGCTCGCGGCGGACCAGCCTCTTCGGGAACTCGGCCCTCCTTTGGACGCCGACTATGCGTTCGCCCTCCAGTCGGATCTCGATATCGTGCGCGAACATTTGGCGGAGCGGAGAAATGATCGCGGCCGGAAACTCTTCTTGATCGCACCGGTTGTCGCGTACTTCGCCGGTGCCGAGGTCGCTCGCACGGTAGAGCAGCGCCTCACGGGCGCCGCATCACCTCAATGGGCTGATCTGATTCTCGATCACGTGCCGCAGGCGATCGCCGAAGCGCTTTGGAGCGTCCTCGACGAAACCGACGACCTGGCGGTACTCCGACGGGAACTGGCGCTCGATTATGCGCGGTTCAATCGCGCCCTCCTAGAGTTAGGACACGCCGCGCTTTCCAGCGAAGCAGAGCTGCGACGACTCTTTGCACTCTGGAAGGACGAAATTGCACCGGCCCTGCGTGACCGCCTCCGACGTCACTACGCCGCCTCCGTAACCGATCCGCTCACGCTGCACGAGTACGCGGATCGGCGCACGCTTGACTTCGTGACCTTCGACGAACGGTGGATCGAGACTCACGAGAGCATTAATCGGCAGGACGTGCAGCAACGGGCTGCGGCTATCTTCGATGCGCAGTTCGGCGCCGATCCCGGGGGCAGTCTTCCCGAGTTAGAGAGCCTGCGCGCGTCGAACCGGAGGGCTCTTGCTGCGTTTGCCGAAACGGCGTTGCCGGTCCTGAGAGCCGCCGCAAGCGACGGGCTTCCGGATTGGTGGTTGAGCGGGGCCGCTGAAGTCGCGGCGGCCGCAGATCGCGCGGGTGCGCTCGATTTTGCACCCCTGGAGCACGAGGAGATGATTGGTGTGCTCGTTCGCGCTGGACTCTGGCCGCGGAATCTGCCGCAGACGCTTGAACTCGGCGACTTGGGACTCAGCGAAGAAGACTTGAACGCCCACGAGCGACGTCTCGCTGAGGAAAGAGCGGAAGAGGCGCGGAAGCGCAACAGCATCCAATTCGCGGGCCGCGCGTTCGATACAACTGCCACTGATTTCGCACCGAGCTTTGCCGGGTTTGCCGAAAACCTGTTCGCCAGCGCGAACTGGAGAGCGCGAAGCAAGCTTCGAACGCTCAACCTGCAAGAGGTTGCGCCGGGCGACTCGGGCCAGGGTGGAGGTGGTGGGGGCCGCAGCCGCGGCGTCCCACGTCTGCCGGAATCAATACGCACGGCACTTGGGCTGGCCGGGGAGCTCCTGGCGTTTCATTACCTGCGGGCAAAGCATACAGGCCGGTTCACGGTGAACAGCTGGGTTTCGGAGAACCGGAGAGCCCTGTTCCCCGAGCCCGGAGATGATTCCCTGGGTTTCGATTTCTGCGTGAACACGGCGGAGACGGAATGGTTGTACGAGGTAAAGGCAACGCCGGGTGACGCCTGCGAGTTCGAGTTGACGGACAACGAGTATAGAACTGCTGTCACCGCAAAATCGGACAAGACCCGACGGTATCGAATCCTACTCGTCCAGCATGCGCTCGACGTCGAGCGCTGCCGCGTGCTTGAGCTTCCAAATCCAATTTCGCCATCTGGTGAGTCGCGATATCGAATCATCGGACGCAGCTCCGTCCGAATGAGGTTCGCGCTGGAATAATTCAGTACACGCACGCCCCGGTTCTCGTGGTCCCGTTTTCCGACCGTCCTCGTCCAACACCAATAACAACCGCAACTACCAACCTCCGCATGGCCCCGGACAGTCCTGCCCGGGGCCTCGGCGCATTGGCTAACCCTCCGGAGAAACGAGGGAAAGAACCGGTTGGCTGATCCTTCCGGCCATCCACCACCCTCAGTCGGAGGAGGTTACGACCATGTCACGCTACCTCAACCGCGCCACCTTGATCGGCTACTGGGCGCCGATCCAGCGTGGAAGCCGCGGCGGCAGCCTCCGGGGTATCAGTAGGCAAACTGTCGCGCTCAGCGTCGTGCCGCCCCGAGTCCCAGAAGCCCGGCATAGACCGCAATCCCCTCCCGTCTGGTACGGCCTCGCAGGAGGCGCGGCAACAGTTCGCCGATCGACCCACTGCACCGCTTGCGCTGATCCAACCCGATGCTCCACCCGCTCACGCCCGCTGATCTTCCCGAGACCTGGCGCGCGCTCGCCATGCAGCAGCGCAGCCTCGGCGCCGACGCGCAGGCCCGCACCCTTGAATGGTGTGCAGACCAGCTCACCACGGCCATGCTGCAGAAGGGGGACGAGCTCCTGAGCCTACGCCGTGCAGCCCAGGAATCCGGCTACAGCGTGGACCATCTTGGCCTCCTCTTGCGTGAAGGGAGAATCCCGAATTCCGGACGCAAGGGCAAGCCGCTGATCCGTTGCAAGGACCTCCCGAGAAAAGCGGAGAAAACGAGGGTCAAACCTTGTCTTTCGCCGCCGAGTGGGTATGTTCCGGACAGGCTCTTCCGGGACATCATCCACTCCAAATTGGGAGCTGATGATGCCCAAAGCTGAGAAGAAGTGCTGGTCCGAGTCGTTCGGTGTCTACGGCTCGACCATCCGCGTAGCGGAGCGGGAACCCGGTGGGGTTCTCTACCTGCTATGGATTGACAACAAGGGTAAGCGACAGAAGCGGAGCCTGGGCCATCGGGACCGCAAGCTCGGGAAGAAGCAGGCGCTCGAGCTTGCCACCCGCATGGGCGAGATCACTCAGGGCGAGCAGCGGGAGCCCGAACCGGAGCCGCTCACGCTCCGCGAGGGGATCGCGCTCGCGTTCGATCCCGTCCGCGGGATGTACCCGACCGAGTCGAAGCACTCACGCGAATCCAGGAAGCTGGCCGAGCGCGGTGCAGAGATCCTCGGGCACGAGCTGCAGTGGGCCGAGCTCACCCCCGGGAAGATCCAGTACCTGGTCCGGGTACTCGCCCGCCGCAGCAAGGATGGTCGCGGGGCGCGCACGGCCGAGTACATGTGCGACATGCTCTACGGCGTGGCGAGCTGGCTCCGGCAGGAGGAGTTGATCCCGGAGACGGCCGCGTTGCCAAAGCGGAACTGGAAGGTTCGCCTGAAGCAGGAATGGCAGGCGCTGACCGGGGTTCGCGTCGAGCCGAAGCGTCCCAGGCATTCCGTCGAGGAGGTGGCGTTGATCTTCGCCGCACTCCCAGGGGCGGACCCGCGGCTGCGGTTGCTGGTGGAACTGGCGGCGGAGCTGCGAGCGGGGCAGGCCGTGCGGGCGAAGCGAAGCGACCTGGTGCTGGACGCGGTTGGTGGGTTCGGTCTCGGGCGCTTCATCGTTCACGGGCGGGGGAAGAAGCACGGTGAGGTTGTTGATCTCCACCCCGAGCTCCGCGCGCTCGTGGATGAGGTCCTGTCGGAGGGCTATCTCTCCGTGGCAGAGGCCGCGCTTCGCAGGAAGGAGATCGAGAACTACTACCTCTTCCCCGCGGACCGGCTGAAGGACGGGAAGGCGCTGCTCGACTGGGTAACGCGCCAGCCGCTCGGCCCGACGGCGATCCGGGACATGTTCCGGGCCTTGGAGAAGGCGGCGGGTGTGGAGCATCAGGCGGGCCGGTCGTTCTACGGCCTGCGCCGGCAGGCGACGGACCTTGCGCCGGAGTTCGCGCAGGACGCCCGCGTGCTGAACCGGCTGACGGGCCACCTGGACAGCGCCACGCGCGAGCGGGTCTACCAGGACCCGCAGAACGAGATCGTTCGGGCGCGGGCGGCCAAAGCCCGGAGGGAGATGCGCCAGTACCTCGGCAAGGGGCAGGCGGCCTGAGCAAATGTAGCCCAGAATGTAGCCCACCCCCTCCTGAACGTGAGAAGCCCCGGCAGCGTAACCGCTGCCGGGGCAATCACTTATCCTAGTCGGGACGGCCGGATTTGAACCGGCGACCCCCTGAACCCCATTCAAGCTAATGCATCATCGTTAGCGCTCAAGATGGCGAAATCCCTAGCTTTTTTGATTGGGCGTGCAGCATCGAAAACGAGATTTGAGGGGGTTTGCGGGGGTAGAAACATACACAAAAACATACACGGTCCACCGGTTGAAAGTGGTGGGTGTGCCGATCCGGAGAAACTGGATTCAGTGTGCCGACGAGATGGTTGTGCCCGGCGCGAGGAGGTCCCTGAGCCGGTGCATTGGCTGGGAAAGAGATATTCGTTATGATACGCTCAACCACATCCCCGACCCCAAGAATTTCTGAACCCTTTCCTTGTCCATTGCGAAGACCTCTTCGGGCCACCGCTGGTACACTGTCGAATCGGGGGCGATGTGGCAGAACCACGGATCGGTGCCGCTGCGCCTCTTTTGGGGTCCGGGGCAGGATACAGAAACTCAGCCGGATGCAATGAACTACACGAACTCGGTCCTGATGACGACCACTGAGACAAACAATCCAAACCTCCTCCTCTCCGGAATCCATTGGATGGCGGCTGGCGCCCTTCGCAACCCTACACCGGACAGTTGGAAGCATTCCGCAGGTGCCGCGGGAACAGGGTCCTCAGGATGGCGATGATCACGCCGGAAATCCAACTCGAACAGTCGCTCATCGACAGGCTTATTGGTCTGAAGTTCGATTATCGCGCCGACATTCGCGACCGAGCTTCGCTTGAAGCGAACTTCAGGCAAAAATTCGAGGCTCTCAATCGAGTCCGCCTCACCGATGGTGAGTTTCAACGACTCCTAGACGGGATCGTCACACCGGACGTGTATAAAGCCGCTCGCTCCCTCCGGAACCGGGAGGCATTGGTCCGTGACGACGGTACACCCCTCAATTATACCCTCGTCAACATCAAGGACTGGTGCAAGAACACCTTCGAAGTCGTCAACCAGCTGCGTATCAACACGGACAGCAGCCATCACCGCTATGATGTCATCCTCCTGATCAACGGCGTGCCGGTGGTTCAGATTGAGCTCAAGACGCTTGGGACCAGCCCCCGGCGGGCGATGGAGCAGATCGTCAACTACAAGAACGAACCGGGCAACGGCTACACCAATACGCTTCTCTGCTTTGTCCAGTTGTTCGTCGTGAGCAACCGCACGGATACGTGGTACTTCGCGAACAACAACGCCCGTCACTTCGCCTTCGACGCAAACGAGCGCTTCCTCCCGATCTACCAGTACGCGGCCGAGGACAACACGCCGATTCGTCACCTCGACGATTTTACCGACCGGTTCCTCGCCAAGTGCCCGCTCGGGCAGACGATCAGCAAATACATGGTCCTGATCGCCAGCGAGCAGAAGCTGTTGATGATGCGCCCGTACCAGATCTACGCCGTCAAGGCCATCATCGACAGCATCGACCAGAACTGCGGCAACGGCTACATCTGGCACACGACCGGGTCGGGCAAGACGCTCACGTCCTTCAAGGCCTCGACACTCCTCAAGACGAACGAGAACATTCACAAGTGCGTCTTCGTCGTCGACCGCAAGGACCTGGATCGCCAGACCCGCGAGGAGTTCAACCGCTTCCAGGAAAACTGCGTCGAGGAGAACACCAACACCGCTGCGCTAGTCCGCCGCCTCCTGTCGGATGATTATGCGGATAAGGTAATCGTCACCACGATCCAGAAGCTTGGGCTCGCCCTTGAGGAGAACGGCGGGAAGTATCACGGTCAGGGACGTGCGACGTTCAAGCAGCGCCTCGAACCGCTTCGTGACAAGCGGATGGTCTTCATCTTCGACGAATGCCATCGCTCGCAATTCGGCGAAAATCACCAAGCCATCAAGAATTTTTTCCCAAATTCGCAGCTCTTCGGTTTCACCGGTACCCCCATCTTCGAGGAGAACGCGACCGTAAAGCGGATCGAAGGTGATATCGGGATGTTCCGAACCACGGAGGACATCTTTCAGAAACAGTTGCACGCCTACACCATCACACACGCGATCGAGGACCAGAACGTCCTCCGCTTCCACGTCGATTACTTCAAGCCCGAGGGTGCGCCTGCACTCAGGCCTGGTCAGACGCTTACGAAGCAGGCGGTCGTCAAGGCCATTCTCGACAAGCACGATTTCGCGACCGGTGACCGGCGCTTCAACGCATTGCTCGCGACCGCCTCGATCAACGACGCCATCGAGTACTTCGAAGTCTTCCGGCAGGTCCAGGCCGAACGCGAGGCCTCCGACGCCGAGTTCATCCCGCTCAAGGTCGCCGCCGTTTTCTCGCCGCCCGCGGAGGGCAACAAGGATCTCCAGCAGATCCAAGAGGATCTCCCGCAGGAGAAGGCGGACAACCAGCAAGACCCCGAAGGGAAGAAGGCCGCGCTCGGCGCCATCATCGCCGATTACAACGTCCAGTACGACACGAACTACGACATCAACAACTTCGACCTGTATTACCAGGACATCCAGCAGCGCATCAAGGACCAGCAGTTCCCCAACCGCGACCTGCCGCGCAAGGGTGCCGAGAAGATCGACGTCACCATCGTCGTCGACATGCTCCTCACCGGCTTCGACTCGAAGTACCTCAACACGCTCTACGTCGACAAGAACCTCAAGTACCATGGGCTGATTCAGGCGTTCAGCCGCACCAACCGCGTCCTCAACGCCACCAAGCCCTTCGGACAGATCCTCGATTTCCGACAGCAGCAGGACAACGTCGACGCCGCCATCGCCCTCTTCTCCGGTGCTCACTCCGAGCGCGCCCGCGAGATCTGGCTGGTGGACAAGGCCCCCGTCGTGATCAATCAGTTTCAGAAGGCCGTTGCCGACCTTGGCGAGTTCATGCAGTCGCAGGGACTAGAAGCCAGGCCCCATCAGGCCAACAACCTGAGGGGCGACGACGCCCGCGCGCAGTTCATCAAGCGGTTCAAGGAGGTCCAGCGCCTCCAGACCCAGCTCGACCAGTACACCGACCTCACCGACGAGCAGCGGGAGAAGATCGAGCAGACCCTCTCCCGCGATGACCTGCGCGCCTTCCGCGGCGTCTACCTGGAAACCGCACAGCGTCTTAAGGAGCAGCAGGGTACGCCCGGCGGGGACAGCGAGCCGGACAATTCCGAGATCGACCAGCTCGACTTCGAATTCGTCCTCTTCGCTTCCGCCGTCATCGATTACGACTACATCATGAAGCTGATTGCCAAGTTCTCGGGGCAGGACCCGAAGAAGCTCCAGATCAGCCGCGAACAACTCATCGGCCTGATCCAGTCCGACGCCAAGTTCCTCGATGAGCGGGAGGTCATTACCGAGTACGTCCGCTCACTCAAGGAGGGCGAGGGTCTCGATGAGGCGGCGATCCGCGCCGGATATGAGCAGTTCAAGGCCGAGAAGGAGGCCGAGGAGATCGAGGGCCTTGCCCAGACCCATGGCCTGACGGCCGAGTCGCTTTCATCCTTCGTGGAAACCATCCTCAAGCGCATGATCTTCGACGGAGAGCAACTCACCGACCTGATGGAGCCGCTCGGCCTTGGCTGGCGCGAACGCCGCGAGCGGGAACTCGCCCTGATGGCCGACCTCGTGCCACTGCTGAACAGGCGTACTCATGGCCGGGACATCTCGGGCCTCAACGCCTACGAGCACGGGAGTGCGCGATGACACCGGATACGCCATCGGCCCTGGTGCCAACACTCCGATTTCCGGAGTTCGCTAATGATGGTCCGTGGGAAGCGAAGCCGCTGGACGATGTATGCGAACGATTGACCGAAACAGTGGGAGACTTCCAGCTGACTCCGGTCAGCATCTCAGCCGGCAAGGGGTTTGTGCCACAGGCGGAGAAATTCGGCCGCGACATTTCGGGATCTCAGTACAGCAAGTACATCTGGCTGCAGCACGGTGATTTTGCGTACAACAGGGGCAATTCAAAGCGATTTCCCCAAGGCTGTGTATATCGATTGACTGAATTCGACGAAGCAGCGGCGTCGAGTGCGTTTCACTGCTTTCGGCTTCATGACCATTGTGAGCCCGCGTTTTTCCTTGGCTTCTTCGAAAACAATGGGCATGGCCGACAGCTCCGCCGGCACATCACGAGTGGTGCCCGAAGCAATGGCCTGCTGAATATCAGCGCGGAGACGTTCTTTGGGATCACGATCCCAACCCCTCGGGCGATGGACGAGCAGCGGAAGATTGCCGACTGCCTCGGCTCGCTGGACGGCCTGATTGCGGCGGAGAGCCGGAAGCTGGAAGCACTGCGGAAGCACAAAGAAGGGCTGATGGCGCAGCTCTTCCCACAGGGAGACGAGTCCGTGCCGCGCCTCCGTTTCCCTGAGTTCCAATACGCCGGGCATTGGGGGAGAGAGCCTTTATCCGAACTCTGCGACATCAAACACGGCTATGCTTTCGATGGAGAGTTTTTCAGCGACGAAGGCAAGTATGTGCTGCTCACGCCCGGTAACTTCTACGAGCGAGGCGGCTACCGCGACCGAGGCGAGAAGCAGAAATACTACACCGGCGAAATTCCCCGCGACTACGTACTCAATCGCGGGGACTTGCTCGTGGCGATGACTGAGCAGGCAGCCGGTTTGCTTGGCAGCTCTATTCTCGTTCCGGATTCTGACAAGTTCCTGCACAACCAGCGACTCGGTCTTGTCATGAAAAAACTCGGAGTCGCATGGAGCAATGAGTTCTTCTTCTATGTCTTCAACACGCCGCCCGTTCGAGAGGGGATTCATGGCAGCGCGTCCGGCATGAAGGTGCGCCATACTTCGCCGACAAAGATTGGCCAAGTCGTCGTCTCCTTTCCAGCCTCGCTGTCAGAACAGCAACGCGTCGCGGACTGCCTTTCCGCGCTCGACGCCCGCATTGCCGCACAGACTCGCAAGCTCGACGCGCTCAAGCAGCACAAGCAGGGTTTGCTGCAGCAGCTCTTCCCGAGTCTGGAGGGCGAGGCGCAATGACCGACGTCAGCTACGCGGATCTGCCGCGCGTCGCAACGCACCTTCGGGCGCTGCTGGCCGACAAGGCCCAGAAAAAGCCCGACAAGAGCCCGTTCGTTTTGCTCTATGCCTTTAACGGCACCGGCAAGACGCGACTGTCCGCCGCCTTCAAGGACCTCGGCAAGGTCATTGACCAACACGGTGAGGTGCAGAGCCGCGACACGCTCTATTTCAACGCGTTTACGGAGGACCTCTTCTCGTGGGACAACGATCTGGAAAGCGACCAGCACCGCACGCTGAAGCTCAACGCGGAATCCCGCTTCTTCGTCGGGCTTAACGAACTGGAGATCGAGACCCGGATCCGCCCTCTGCTGGACCGCTACGCGGACTTCGACTTCAGGATCAACTTTGAGTTCGACGAACATGCCGGCAATATCACTAGCGCGGAAGTGACCTTCTCCCGCACTGTCCTGAGCGGCAAGGGTGACAATGCCCGGACGGACGAGGTGGATGGGATCAAGATCTCGCGCGGCGAGGAGAACATCTTCATCTGGTGCTTCTTCCTCGCGATCCTCCAGCTAGCACTCGACGGGGCCGAAGCGTATAAGTGGGTCGAACACGCTTATATCGACGACCCCATTTCGTCACTCGATGAACACAACGCGATTGTGGTCGGTAACCACCTCGTCCAACTCTACCGCGAGGCACAGCGCCCGATCAAGACAGTGGTATCGACGCATCATGCGCTGTTCTTCAACGTCCTGCACTATGAACTGAACAATCTGGTTGGCAGAAACGGAGCACTGCAATACATCCTGAAGCGAGATCGCCAGACGAACGGCTACCTTCTTGACCAACAGAACGGCGATACGCCGCAGTTCTACCATGTCGCCGCGTTGAAGGATCTCTGGCTCGTGGCGCAGAGAGGTGAGGCCAAGACGTTTCATTTCAACATCTTGCGCAGCATTCTCGAGAAGACTGCATTGTTCCTCGGCCACCGCCACTTCGGCGCGTGCATCAAGGAGGTCGCGGACGATGCGGACGGAATCCTGCACCAGCGGTTCGTCGATCTACTGAGCCATGGCAAGTACTCGATGTACGAGCCAGCAGAGATGGGCGAAGATACGAAAGAATTCTTCCTCACGATCCTACGGGGGTTCGTGGAGCGACACCCATTCAACCGTGAGCTCTTTCCGGAGCCTGCAGATACGGAAGCAGTGTGACCGAGGACAACCAGAAACAGTTAGGCAAGACGCTCTGGGCCATCGCCGACCAGCTCCGCGGTGCGATGAACGCGGATGACTTCCGCGACTACATGCTCGCGTTCCTCTTCCTCCGCTACCTCTCGGACAACTACGAGCAGGCCGCGAAGAAGGAACTCGGGCGCGACTACCCCGAGCCGAACACTAACGGCAACGGCGGCCGGTCGGCGCTGTCGGTCTGGTACGCGGAGAATCCGGGCGACGTGGCGGCGTTCGAGAAGCAGATGCGGCTCAAGGCGCATTACGTCATCCGCCCCAAGCATCTCTGGGCCAGCATCGCGCACATGGCGCGCACCCAAGACGGCGAGTTGCTCAAGACGCTCCAGGCCGGCTTCACGTACATCGAAAACGAGTCCTTCCAGAGCACGTTCTCGGGATTGTTCTCGGAGATCAATCTCGGCTCCGAAAAGCTCGGCAAGACCTACGAGGACCGGAACGCGAAGCTCTGCACGATCATCACCAAGATCGCAGAGGGGCTTGCGGAGTTCTCAACGGACAGCGACACGCTAGGCGATGCGTACGAATACCTGATCGGCCAGTTCGCCGCGGGCTCGGGCAAGAAGGCAGGTGAGTTCTACACCCCGCAGCGGATCTCGGACATCCTCTCCGCGATTGTCACGCTCGATAGCCAGGAGCCGAAGACCGGCAAGCGAAATTACCTCGCCAGCGTGATGGACTTCGCGTGCGGCTCAGGCTCGCTGCTGCTGAACGTCCGCAAACGCATGGGGCCGCGCGGCATCGGGAAGATTTACGGGCAGGAGAAGAACATCACCACGTACAACCTCGCGCGGATGAACATGCTGCTGCACGGGGTAAAGGACACAGAGTTCGAGATCTACCACGGCGACACGCTGGATAATGATTGGGTCATGCTCCGCGAGACGAACCCGGCGAAGAAGCCCTACTTCGACGCCGTGGTCGCCAACCCGCCGTTCAGCTACCGTTGGGATCCAAACGAGGCACTGGGCGAGGATATCCGCTTCAAGAACTACGGGTTGGCTCCGAAGTCGGCGGCGGACTTCGCGTTCCTGCTGCACGGGTTCCACTACCTCAAGGATGATGGCGTGATGGCGATCATTCTGCCGCACGGGGTCCTGTTCCGGGGTGGCGCGGAGGCGAAGATCCGCCGCAAGCTCCTCGAAGACGGGCACATCGACACCGTCATCGGCCTTCCGGCCAACCTGTTCTACTCGACCGGCATCCCGGTCTGCATCCTCGTCCTGAAGAAGTGCAAGAAGCCCGATGACGTCCTGTTCATTAACGCGGCCGGGGATTATGAGAAGGGCAAGCGACAGAACTACCTCTCCGACAAACAGATCGAGAGGATTATCGACACCTACAAGCAGCGGCCGGAGAAGCCCGTCGAGTTGTACGCACGGCGGGTGGAGATGTCCGAGATCGAGGCCAACGACTACAACCTGAATATCTCCCGGTATGTCAGCACGGCCGGGGCGGAAGTCGAGATCGATCTGGCGGCCACGCACAAAGAATTGGTACAGATTGAGGAGTTGATCCGGGAATCAACGGCGAAGCACAACGTGTTTCTGAAGGAACTTGGATTACCCGAGTTACCAGGGTCCTATCAGTGATCCTCGCGATTTCGCACGACATTCGCGCTGAATAACAGGGAATTCGAGCAGCAACGCCGTCGACGGCGCGAGCGCTGCCTCGAATTCCCCGGAACAACCATACACAAAAACATACACGCTCATCTGACGCGAAAAGGCCCTGCATCGTAAACCGATGCAGGGCCTTCACTTACGCCAGTCGGGACGGCCGGATTTGAACCGGCGACCCCCTGAACCCCATTCAGACGTGGAATTGATCGAAGTTCGGCATCTTGTTGGAAATCCTTGATGTTCTGGAAGAGCCTGTCGGACTTCGGTGGCTGAATCACCGGACTTTGCCGGCAAACCTATCCCAGAAGTTATCCCACCTGTCGTACTCACCAAGAGAACCGTCCTCAAGGCTCAACTCCTTCAGAGGCTAATCGTTCGTCGTGACTTTACAGTGATTCTGGGCTCGTCGTGCCAAGCTGTGCGTTGGATGGCCCGGTCCTCTGCGTCGCGGCGAACCCGAGTCAGTCGGGTCCCACCTCGAACACAACGGTGTCCCTGCACCTGGGGCAGTGAAGTGCCCCTCGAACGCAAAGCTGGCGCATGTTGCGGAGGTGGAACTGGAACTCCTTGCCGCACTGGGGGCAGCCTGGTGCCAGCGCCGCGACCATGCGACGAAGGGCTTCTCGCGCCGCGTCGACGCGTTCGCGATCGGACCCGATCACGGAGTCCATATAAAGCAGCAAGCCGATCTCACGCCGTACCTCCATCCAGATGTCCCATCCGGAGTCCCACTTCGCCACGCGCGACATGATCTGGCTGACGACGCGCTCAGCGTGGAAGAGCAGTTGCGGGACGACGAGGTAGAGGTGGTGCCACTGCGACTCGAACTCGTCGGGGCTCGAGAAGATGAAGTTGAAGTTCTGCGGGGCCGTGAGCAGGTGAGCGTTCGTGGTTACCAGATGAACGGCCTTGTCGGACAGCCCCGCGAGGCTGTAGTGCTCCGCGCGATTGTAGCGCACGTCGTAGATGAACCCGGGATCGATCGTGTGCGATTCCGTTAGCGCTGTGACCGCTTCGCGGATGATCTCCTTCCTACGCTCTACCGGCAGTCCCTTGACCTCCACTTCCTTGGCTCCGCGATTCCTGAACCGGTCCAGGAAGTCGGGAAGATCGGCAAGGATCCACTCCAGGTAGAACAGGCTGTCCTGGAACGGCTTGCGGAGGAGGGTAAAGGCGACCGTGAGCTTGCCTTTTCGAGAAGCATTCAGCGCCTCGAGCACGTAGTGGCAGAAGTCCGCGATCAAAGCCTGCACCAGCATCTTGTAGTCGGTCTCGACCAGCACCTCGGGAGGGACGTTCTCCTCCAGCCAGCGGTACAATTCTTCGCCCTGGAGACCGGTGAAGGACTTCGCCTCCTGCTCGGACAGCGGGATGCTGGTGTTGAACACGCGCGCTTCGATCCCGCTCCTGAGCTGACCTACGATCAGGTCGTGCAGGAAGATCGCGTAGGCGTGCGCAAAGCGGTAATGTGCAGGAAGTACGACAGGCATTCATCTATCCGGAGCGGCGAGGATCGACCGGCAGCGCGATCGAACGTTATCCGGGCCTCGCACACCGGGCCACCCCCCGGCTCAGAAGCCGAGCGGCCGCTCCACACTGGGCGGGCCAGCAGTGCGCCGCCGCTGGCAGTCGCACGGGCCCCGCACCGAACACCGCCATCGGAAGCTGCCCGGCCACCCCACCGTTCACGTCCATGGGTCGGTGGCGTCCGCGAGGAACGCCTGCATCGCTTCCAGCCCTGCGGGACTTAAGTGCGTAGTACGACTAGCCCCTGCTTCCGGTCCGCTTAGATGTTCAACCCCACCAACGCACTGACCGCCCTCTCCGCCACATTCCTCAGGCCTTCATGTCGGCTTTAGCAGCGGCGACGACTGTTTTCAGAGCATCGCGCGTAGCCACGTAACGCGACTCAATCCCACCGTACCAGTCGTTCGGATGCACGCCTTTGCCGCTTTCCTCCCGCATTCGGCGAAGTGCCGCATCTGCTTTTGGCGAGATCAGGAATGCACCGACGGCTGCCGCGCGTTCGACAGCGGCGTGGCCCCGGCGCCAGTGCAGGTCGATTTCCTCCTTATAGGAGTCCGCAAGGTCGCGGTGCTCCTCCGCTGCGCGCAGATGGGTCTCATGGTAGTAGACAAGGTCGGAGAGGGCGTCGATGATGCCAGTGTATGCATCGGCCTTCCTCTCCCATATGCGCTGTTCGGTGAAGCGCCTGAAGCGGCCGTTATACCACGCGACGGACGTGGCCAGCACTGATGCGCTAAACGCCAGCAGCGCAGCTCCCAGGGTAATCCATTGTGCGGTTGGCATCGTTTACCTTCACCTTACAGGGTCAGAATCGGAGTGATGCGGTGTCATGTTGCCAAAGGAGACTCGTGGGGCAGCAGCGTACGCTGCCCATAGTTACTCCGGTGTCTCGCGCATCCGCGTTGCGAGTTCGTCCGCAACGCGCTGGTCACACGCGCGGAATCGGGCCGCAACCTCTGCCATCATGTGACGCATGGCTTGAAGCGCAATGCGGTCGAAGGGAAACGGGCGCCACTCCATCAGCGCGCGAGACAGCAACGCGATCGACCCGGCAGTCCGGACGCCGGGCTCCAGAAGGCCGAACTCAGTGCCCCGGGTGAGGAACATGGGCGCAGCACCGTCGACCTTGCCGGGGTTGTCGAGCAGTGCGCCAGGCCCCGCGTGGACCGCTTGGCTCGCGGAGCGGTATGCCGCGCGAGACAGGTGGAGATCCAGACTCGCCTCCAGGTCCACAAAGGTCGGCGACGGCCCATCGGGTTTCCAGCCGAGCGCCGCGGCGGCCCACCCGTAGTCACCCATGAACGCGGATCCGTACCGCTGCCGAAGCTCCTTGAATGCCGCACGCGCCTCGCCCATCTCCTGATCGGTGTACGGCTCCAGTCCCAGTTGGAGGTGGTGCTCCTGCTCGGCCTCCATTGCCTTCTTCACCCGCACGTGATCGTGCGCTGCGTACCGCTCGACCGTCTCCTCACCGTGCTTCGCGATGAACGCTGCCACCACCGCCGTCTCATGCAGCGTGCGCCAGCGCGCCTCAGCCCCGGCGGCGAAGCCGCTCCGCAGCAGCGCAAGCGTCTCTTCCGCGACCTGGACGCCCCGGGAATGCAAATCGATCAGCAGGGGATACGTCTTCGGGATCCGTCCCCGCCAAGCGGTTAGGCGATGCACGTGCACCATCCCGAACTCCTCCGCGACCGAGAGAAGCTGGTCCAGCCCGTCCAGCGCTTCTCCCCATCGGCGAGTTACCCGTCCGGCAAGTTCCTGGCGCTCATCGGCCCGCGTAGCGAGCTCCCCTGCGGCCGCCGTTTTCCAGCCGGTGTACTGCACTAGCCCAGCCGCCGGCAGGTACGGCTCTATTTTGCCGTTCGCGAACGTGCGGAAAGGGAGTACCCACGGCGGAGGGCGATTCGGGTCGAGCCCCTGTCCTTGGAGGTGCTCGCAGAACTCCACCCAGAGGCCGGCCAGTTGTGGGTCGCGGGCCATCTCCATACGGAGCACCGGGTCGCTTGGCTCAGGGATCATGCGCCGGTATCAAAGAAGGCAAAGAAAGGGACGCACGGGCACACGCCCGTACGCCCCTTCCACGGCGCCGAAGCAGTCTGCTACTCCTCCGACCGGGTGTCCTGCTCGAGGCGATTCTCCCAATCGGCCGGCCGCTCGTCGTCACCCCGCGACTGCCAGTAGGCGTCGTGCTCGGGGTTCAGTTGATTGGCACGATTGTCGAGCTCGGCCTGCGAATACTGCGTGCTGCGCTTGCTCATCTCAACATCCTCCAGGTTTGAGGCCTGAGCGGGCCGGGATGGCCTGCTCCGAAGTGACCGTCCTGGGAATGCCGAGCACCTGCCTGGATGCCGTCCCCCAAATAGTTAGCCGGCCCTCGCATAACCGCAAGACCTACGTGCGGTGAACTGACGAGGTACCGCAGACGGTACGCTGTTCAGAGCGGCTCACGCCAGAGCAACTGAGCGTTCAGCCACGATCATTGTGCCGAGCACCTGGATCGCGAGGGGGACAGTCATTGCTGAGAGACTGTGGGATACTGGTGTCCGATCATCTTTCTCGCTCCAATGGTGAACGTGCGGGGCCATTTGATCCTGATGGACGAAACTAACGCTGCGCAAACTACAGCCGTTCGTTCTCCTTCAACGGCAGCAGCCGCGATCCGTGATGGAGAACGAGGTCCGGAGCAGGTTCAGCCGGGTAGGCCGCGCGGACGCGCTGCCGCAACACATCCGCACGGTGATCCAGCGCCGCGAGCGCCACCGTGTCCACGGGCGGATTCGTGAGAAGCTTCGCGATCTCGCGAGCGACGCCCGCGAGTTCATCCTCCAGCCGCGCCACCAGGTCGTCACTCACGACGTCTCCGCCTCGTCGTCATCCGTGGCGAGCTCGAGCACGAGACGATCATCACCGTTTTTCAGATATGAGCCGGCCCAGATGGTAACGTTGAGGAGCTCAGGATACGTGGGGTGCGGCCCGGCCACCGCGCCCAAGGGTTCATCTTCGGCTTGGACTGCTCGGAGCGCGCGCATGGCGCGGCGCGCGACCGACTTCGCTGTGCCTCTCCCGACCAGTTCGAAGGTCATCGTGGCCGGAAACGCAAACCCGAAGACACGCTCCGGTGGTGGTTCGACGACGTCTGCGCCTCGTCCCGTGAACACCAGCCACGCATGAGCAAGCTCGGCCGCTGGTCCGAGCCGAGGTTCGGAGGACAGGCTCGACCCTTCATCGCTCAACATTCGGGCGGCCCGAAGGAGGGCATCCGGCTCATGCCGGGCGAGCGCGGCCAACACCGCGACGTACGCGGCATGGAGCACGTCCGTTGGAACGCTGGTGTCCGGGTGCTTGATTGCGGTTTTCCCCTGATCGCCCGGATACGAAGTAGCCATCTGCTCCCGCGGCTGGTTGGTTCCCTTGCGACATATGGTATGCTGCCCGTTCGAAACAGGATTCCACGCGCAGCCAGCGAAGCCACGGAAATCGCTCCGCTGTCCCGGCGGTTGTGAACTCCGCTGACTCCGCGTGGGAACCCGTATTGCCGAGGACTGCGTCATGCGTGCTGCGGGTGTGACACCGGCCCGGCAACGTCGCGACCGACGAAAATGACCTCGTGATAAGTGCACAAACGTCTGAGCCGGGCGGCGTCGGAGCGGGCTTTCCGCTCTTCATCCGGATCAATCCCGCGCGCCTCGTCGGCATCCATCTCACGCTCGTCCGCGAGGCGATCCAACAGCGCCGCGCTTTCGCCGATCAGCGTTTCCAGGCTGGCATGAGCGCTATCGTTCACGGCGGACGCCTCCACGGCCGGTGCGCGCCTCCGCGTGATGCTCTCGACGAATACCGCGAGTAGTTCCGTCCGCGGTACCGCGGGCGCCAGCGCCGCGCGAACATCTTCCAGCGCGGCAAGGAGTGGCGAGGCGGAGCCGCGCGCCATGCGGATCGCCGCGATCCTGTTGCGTGGGCGAGAACCGTTGCTTGATGCAACGAGCAGCGCCGCCAGCAACTCGACCATCAGCTCATGTTCCGCAGCAACTGCTGCGGTGTGTTCGGATTCTACCGGTTCGTCCGGAATGCTCATGGTCCCTTAGAACGGCGCCCAGGTCGGATCTCGAGCCACCGTTCGGGCGATTCCCAGCAGGCGCTCGCGGAAGCTCTGGTTCCCATCGGAGACGTCGTCTGCATCCACCGCGCGAATGAACACTGATCCCATCCGCTCCTCCGCGACGCGGGGCTCCAGACCGGCGCCTTCCAGTTCCGCGCGCACCAGGTCTCGGTATCTCGTGTAGATCGTGATGAACGCCTCCCCGCCATCATCGTTATCCGTTTCGCGGTATCGGCGCAGCAGCTCTTCGTCCGATGGTTCATTGAGAGGCGTTGTCATGACCCCTGTCGCCGTTGACGATGTAGCTGCACCGACCGCTTACGCGCAGGGCAGCGTTCGCGTGGTCAAACCCTGCAGGCGGCTTTAGCGTCGCTCTCCGCGAAGTTCATCACGGAGCGTCTTCGCTTCTGCCGCCAGACTTGCCTCGTTCACTCTCATGGCGATCATCTGTGCACGCCGGGCGGCTTCGGCGGAGTGGGTGTGCTGGGTCTCGGCGCGAGTGGAGCGGGCAAGGCAAAGGAGGAACCGTGCGGCCTCGGCTGTCTCGCCCATACATTCGATGGCTTTGACCGCGGAGTACCATGTGCTGGCCACCAGCTCATGGTCTTCAGCCAGGTCCGCCGCACGCACCAACACGATCAGCGATTCCGTCTTTTCAACAAGGTTACGTCTCAACGGGAGCGCACGCTGAAGCAGCCGGATCGCTTCCTCGACATTGGCCCCGCGGTGTACCAGCATCTCAGCGTGCTCGTGCTGAAGGACTGGGAGCTGGCGGTGATTCCGCCCGTATCCACGGCGTGCTGCCGCGGCGTAGTTCTCTGCCGCAGGCCAGTCCTCACGCGCCAAGGCGAGACGAAACAACTCATGGTCTGCGTGAGCGGTCGTTCCACGCATGCCGCACCGCGAAGCCATCCGTCGGGCCCGGAGCAGGGATGCCTCGGCGTCTTCGATCGATCCCCGTTTCAGCAGCAGACGCCCAAGTTCGAGCGAGCCTTCGGCGTACGCGGCACGGTCGCGCTTGCGTCGCGCCAGGCCGACCGCCCGATTTGCCCAGGTTTCGGCCGCCCGGTAGCTCTTACGTGCACCAAGCGCTACGGCGACTTCCACCATCAGCGCAGTGTCCGAGTCTGCCGCAAGGGCGGCAGCCTGCAGGAAAGCGATCGCCGTGCGCGGCTTCTTCGCGGAGAGGGCCCAGTGTGCGAGTGTCCGGCAGCAGTAACTCAGCTGCACCCGGTCCGTACCGGTCGCGGACAGCAGATCGATCAGCAGATCCACCATCGCGCGCTCCTCTCCGCACAGGCCACATTCGGACAGCAACGCTCCTAGCAGCTCAGAGTCGGGACGAAAGAGCTGTTGAGGATCCACCGCGGCTACCCACAACAGAACGTCACGATAGAGTTGGGAAAGGAGCAGCCCGTCGGCGTTGCGAAACTCATTGAGGATTGCGCCACCCTCAAAAGCTTCGGGTGCGTCCGGATCACGCAGAAGCATCGGTTCGAGACACCACCCGCGTCGTTTCTCCCTGGCGACTCCCGCGCAACGCTGAGACGACACCATTGCTCCTGACGGAAACGGGGAATTCGTTCGCGGCGCAGCAGAGCCGGCCGCAATCCGAGTAGCACTCTCCAAACCCGCCGAATCTTAGGCGGCCCATGGCGTGTCGCGGTATCCGTCGATAATGGCGCGTTGGGACCAGAGGGAATCCGGTTGCAGACAAAGGGATCGAAGAAGTTGTAAACATTGGACATGCCTTGCATCCGCAGATGCTGCGCGAAATGCGATAAAGGTGAACGCCGTTGCGTTACCCGGTGCAACTGGCGCGAAGGGCGCGGTCGGCAGAAATTATGTAGCGGCCCACCGGGCTGCGGCTCGCGCAACTCGCGCCTCTTACCTCACCACAGCAAAAGGGACGGGAATCATGAAGATCACGGGGATCATCACGGGCGTGGCTGTCCTCGCGCTGGCCGGCTGCGGAGACATCACCGCGTCACACCCGGATGCAGCAACGCCGCCCCGTGGCGGAGCGGCGTTCGACAATGGCATCGGGCTTGGTTCTGGCGGGATCGTGGCTCCAGGGGGCGGGTCGGGGACAACCACGCTTTCGACTACGACAGAGTGCGACTCCAAGTCCGGCGTTGGTCTCGGATCGGGCGGGCGTACCGACTGCCCTACCGTCCCGCAATAGTGAATTTCGTCAACTCTCCCCGTCCGCGGGAATGAGCTCCCGCGTCGGTCGTCTGCGCGCCCAGGTCCGCGAGCCGGCCGACGAACATCGCGACAGTCTCGGCCACGCGTGCAGGATCAGGACGAGGCGGGGTCGGGAGCCCTCTTCGGCGGGCGATGGAACGGAGTACGACCGCTGCGCGCCGTTGCGGCTCACGTTCCCTGCGGCGCGTGGCGATCTCCATTCCGCGGCTCGCAAGCCGGAGAGCGCGGTCGAACGCATCGAGTGCCGCGGCTCCTTCGGCGGCCAGCGCGAACGCACCCGCCGCGTTCAGGTCCGACATCGCGGCGAGCAGCTGCACGTCCTGGATCGCAGCCAGGTGCTGGTCGATATCGCCCACGCCGGCGGCGGCCTTGGCGATCGTTCCAAGCACCGCGATCCGTTCACATGGACGCTCGATGTGCGGCAGGCAGAGGTCTAGCAGTCGTAATGCCTCGGCATCGCACCCGAACGTGGTGAGCAGGACGGCGTAGTCGTGCGCCAGCTGGGGCAAACGCTCGTAGTGCACCGGATAGAATTCCAGTGCGGAGCGTGCGTGCCGATCGCCTCGGGAGAAGGAGCGAACGGCAATCGCGATCAGCAGCATGTCATGGTGCGCCTTGCCTGCAAAGGCTGGGAGCCCGGCCCAGATCGCCTGCGTGCGCGCACGCTGGTAGCACCGGATGGCGGCGCGGAAGTCGCCCTGTTCGTACCGGAGGATCCCCATCCTGATGTTCGACCGGACGTACCATTCCCAATCCTCGGTGCGCCGGCCGATCTTGATCCCGCGTTCGTACCAGACCTCGGCACGGTGATCCAGTCCGTTTTGCGCGCACACCTGGCCAGCGTGGGCAGCAGCGTGCGCGCTCAACCGATCCACCAGCGCGGCAGCCTCGGCATACTGCAACGCCGTGTTAGGGAGGTGGTTGTTGTCGGCCCATTCGCTGATGGTCATGCACGCCGTCCGCACATCCCGCTCGTGAACGACTTCCGGGTACCGGGCCATCGCCGCGATCACCCGGATTGACATCGCGAGTGCGGACTCGCGCGCGGCTGCTTCCTCCTCCTCCACGAGCCACGCCGGCACGGCGCTCCCGAACAGGCCGCGCCGGTTCTCGGCTTCCGCGACGGCCCACAGTCGGATGTCTCGCGCACGCAGCCACAGCAAGCGATGGAAGGCCCATTCGCGTTCCTCGAGCATCCCATCCTCGTTATGCGCGGTGCGGAGCGGAGGCGGAAATATCGGCGTAGTGGATACGCGCCCGCCGTTCCCAGCCCCGTCCCGGCGGTTGCTCGCACGCTTCTTCTTGCTCTTCTTCACAGCCATTGTCGGGTTGCTACCTGAGACGATGTGCCGGGCGGGAGCGGGGGCAGTCGAGAAACATTACGCCGTCAACAGAGTGGACGCCAGTAGATTCAACCCCACCGCAGCAACCGGTCAGGAGCACCCTCCCAACGTTGCGTTGGGCGCATCAACTTGATCTGCCAGCCCGGGCGGCCCCGCGGGCGCGGTAGACCGTCGCACGCTCGACTTCGATGCGCTCCTCCAGGTACATCAACTCACCCAGCAGCCGTTCGATCGCCGCCGCGAATGCGGAAGACTCCATATCTGCACGATGCTCGAGCTTGTGCTGCAGGCCTGCGAGAAGCTGGATGCACCAGTGGCCGTGCATCCATTCCAGCGCACCGGAGGCTGTCACGCCACAGTGCAGCCTTTGCGGCCCCTCGACCGGGAGAACGCTGAACCGGATCTTCTTTTCCTCGAATTCCGCGGGCGTGGTCGCCCAGAAAGGGCCCTCTATCTCCCCGAGGAAGAAATCGCCGAAGCGTGCGCCACACGCTGAACAGTGATTCATGTAGTACGACATTCCGGCGGTCTTGGAACGATCGATCCGGATGCCGGGCGCCACGCGGCTCAGCACCTGCTCCAGATGCGGCGGCATCCGCCCGATGTCGCTCAGCCGGACCACGTGTTTGAGCTCTCCTGCAGGATCGTCCCCGGTCGTCTCGTCCCACGGATCGCAATAGCGCTCCGCCACGAGAGCGGCAACGGTTGAATCCTCGCCGCATCGCCAGCACGGGTGTCTGGCGCTCAGCAGATAGAGCGGTTCCCAGGCCAGGAAGCCTGCCTCGGCTGCGGCTTCATCTTCCTCATCATCAATATCGGATGAGGGCGGCAGAAGGCGCGGGGCCTCCCCCTTTCTCCAACTCCTCAGATCCTCCCTGGCCTGATCCACCTCGGCCAGGATGCGCGCGAGCGCCGCCGCGTGTTCAGCCGCCTGCGGCTTCCTGCTGTCGCTCAGGCGCTGGAGCAGCTCGGCCACCACCCCGCGCCACCACGTCTCGTGGATCAGTTCGATGGCCTCCCACTCCCGCAGGTCGCAGCGCACGACTCCCACATCCGGGAAGCGGGCCACCACCACCTCGATCCCGCGCTCCACGACTTCATCCGCCGCGCTCACGTCGAACGGCCCACCGGAACCGAGGACCTCCCCATCCTCGATCATCTCCCCGCAGGCGCAGAAGTTCGCATAGCACTCCGTCCCGTCGGACATCCTCCCCCGGTGGTATCCGGGATGAAGCTTCTGCACGGCTTCCAACACGGGGGCGGGGAGGTCCACCACGGGGGTCAGCAGCACCGCCGGAAGGGCACCCAAAGGCTCGGCCTCCTCCTCGCTGCGCCGCAAATCGCCCTCGTAGTACTCATCGTACTTCTCCGCCACCAGCGCGACCACGTGAACACTCTGTCCGCAGCGCGCACAACCGTGGCGCACCCGGTATACATAGAGAGGAGACCAGACCGGGATTTCGAATAGCTCACGCATCTCCTCGCCCCCGTTACTCTCCCGCGGTGCGTTCGCCCCCGCGACACGATGCTCGCTGTTCATGGATCCGAGTCGATGTACACACCGCCACCTGCATCCGTGAGATAAGGGCAGCCGAACAGTGGCGCCCTACGACGTCGCGCAAACCCTTCGCCCCGCCCCCGAAGCTTCTCTCGTCCTTCCCGTCTCTTCCCGGCACCCATCTCTCCACCGATTCCCGGTCCTCCGATCCCCGATCTCGCCCCACCAGCCGTCTCCGAAAGCCCGTCAATTTTCCTCCCTCTCGCGCCGGATGCTGTTTCTCTCGCCGGCGGGGTAACGCAATCAGGAGCGAGCAAGACAGGAGCCGCTTATTCGCTCGCTTCGCTCGCCGCGTCTCCTGTTGCTCGCCTTTTCGCTGCGCTCAAAGGAACCACCACCTGCCAGGCCCGGATGCCGTACCGCCGCACCGTTCGAATCACCACCCGCTGGACGCCGGAAGAGTGGCGCCAAGTCGAGGCCGCCGCGCGTGAGCACGGCGTGCCTGCCGCCCGCTACGTGCGCGAGGCCGCGCTCGCGGCGAAGCTTCCGCCGCGAGTCAGTTCGCGCGCGCGGCCGAAACAGCGTGCCCACGAGTTGGTGCGGCAGCTCAAGCGCGTACTCAACAACCTGCACCAACTCCTTCGCGTAGCCCACGAGCACGGGGAAGATGCCGAGGCCGTCACCCTCGAGTCCGCCATTGCCGCGTCCGAGGCAGCGGTGCTCGCCGCAGCCGTGTACCGCGGCAACGCCGATTCCCTCGTCACCGCGGTGGTCGATGCCGGACGCTACCTCAATGAGGTAACGCACCACGCCCACACAATGGAGGACCTTCCGCCCGCGACCGAGTTGGAGGCTGCGCTGCGGCAGGTGGTCGAGGCCGCCAGCCAGGTGGCGAGGTGATCGCCAGGGTCTACGACAGCGGCAGGGGCTTCAAGGGGCTGATGTCCTACCTGGTGACCGGGACGGATGGCCGTACCAGGAGGCAGGACCGGGTCGAGTGGATGCAGTTCCAGAATCTCCCCACCCGTGATCCCCAGGTTGCCGCGTGCATGATGGCCGCGACGGCGAGCAGTTCGGTCAGCAACGCCAGCAAGCCGCTCTACCATTTCTCCGTCAGCTGCGACCCCGACGACCCCGTGGACGACGAGGCGCTGCGCCGGATCGCCAGCCGCACCGTCCGCGAACTGGGGCTTCAGGAGCACGAGGTGGCGGTCTTCTGCCACAGGGACCGCTCGCACCCTCACTTGCACTTCGTGGTCAACCGCGTCCACCCCGAGCGGGGCACGCTCTGGTCTCCGTGGCGCGACTACTACCGGCTCGAGCACAGCATGCGCGCGCAGGAAAAGGAGCTCGGGTTGCGCGTGGTGCCAGGCTGGCTTGCGCCCACACCGGCTGGTGCCGAGCTCAACCTCCAGCACCACGGTCTGGAGCAGGAGGCTCCACGCAAGCCCGCTCCCGGCCCTAGACGTGGTGACGCGGGCTTCCTCCAGGAGGTAACTCAACGCGCCGCGCCGATCCTTGAAGGAGCAGGGTCATGGGCCGAGCTCGACCGGCGCCTGGCTGAGCAGGGACTCTCGCTACGCGTCAAGGGAGGAGGATTCCGCGTTACGGATGGGCGCCACGAGGTCAAGGCGTCCGAGGTTGGACGCGCATTCTCGCGAAAGAACCTGGAGAAGCGTTTCGGCGCGTATCCGGACTACCGCGCGCGGATGGCCGTGGCCGCGGACTTTCCGAAGCCGCGTGTAGCCGAGATCACGCCGGAGATCACCGCACGCGAGCTGAAATCGGCACCGGGCGAGCCGCAGGCCGTTAGTGCAGAATCCAGCGGTTCTACGTTGTCGGGCGACGATCGGGCAGGCGCGCTCGTCGCCACTGCCGACGTTCGCAACTCCACTCCTTCCGCGGCAGTCGCGACGGAGAAGCGCGATGCAGGTCTGCCCGCGGAACAGCTGGTGCTGCCGTTCGGCACCCCACCCGCCGCGCCGTCGTCTCCCACGTTCGAACTCGTTGAGTCCGACAGTGATGTGGCGCCACCTGAGCAGTTGGACCTTCTCCTTGGCGATACTCGGTCTGCACCGTCCCGGCTTCCGACGGCCAAGCACCCGGTGGCCGGCTCGCCGATGGCGCCCCGTGGCCAGGCTCAGTCATCACGCGACCCCGTTGCGCGGACGACCCCGGCGCCCATACGAGCACCGGCAGCACCGCTATCGGAGGCGGGCGTCGCGCCGGCGACACCAGCACTGCCACCAGCCCCGGGGCGTGAGACCGCTCCCGCCTTGCCAGCGGTGCCGCAGGCCGAGGTCGCCACACCCGCGTCACCCGAGCCGCTAACTGCCGCGTCTCCTCAGGAGAGGACCGTGCGGCTGGAGCTTCACCGCGTGCGTGCGCTGATGGGGGAGGCGTTGGCGTGGCAAAAGGCTTTAGAAGAAGAGCAAGCGACCCGCGAAGCCGTAGATGATGCCGCGAAACATCTCAGCGAGTTGCAGCGGCTTGACCGGATGGTCGCCGACAATACGCGCGCGCTGCGCGCTGCCTTGGATGGGGTATTCGTCGATGTAGGTGCGGCCGAGGTCGAACTGCACCGGTACGAACGGAAGCATGGGTTGGCAGCGACACGGCGGGCGCTGCAGTCGACACCCGATCGGTTCGGGAGCCTCCGGGGGCATTTCCGCGCGTGGTACACGCTTGGCCCTGGGAGCGAGGCCGTGGGTCGTGTGCTACAGCCGTTGGAGAATGCCCTCCGCTCAGCCCGGCATGAGCCGACGCAGCTGGAACTCACCGCCGCAGCGGAAAGGAAGGAAGCGACCGTGCGTGCGTACAAAAAAGCGCGCGATGCCAGGCAACACCTCCGCTGGGCGAATGAGTGCACGGACGAGGCAGCCGGCGTGCTCCGGCCGCTCTTGGGCGAGATGCCGCCGGAGGTGATCGGGAGGCTGCTCGCGGAACTCATGCCACCCGACGACCGCGAGGGGGCCAAGCTCGCTGCTCAGATCCTGGAGCTCGCGGTGGCTTTGTCGCGTACTCGCATCCAGCTCACACGTAATCGTGACAGGGGATACGGGATAGACTTCTAAGTCTAGACGAACCATTCCAGGCACGTGCGCAGGTTGGCGACATGGAGACAGGATGACATGAGATCACGGAGATAAGGGCTGAAGGTGACATGGTGATCGAGGCACGTTGGAATCGAGGCAGGCGGGGCTTCGGCGACGCGCGAACTTGCGTATCCGGAGACTGGGGCCCATAGGACGCAGGGGACGTAGCGCCAAGGGCGGTTGGAAATGCGGCACCGTGGCGACGTGGCGACGTGGCGACGTGGAGACGTGGAGACGTGGTGACTCGAGGTTCGGTCATTCATGGATCGCGGGAGAGCGTTACTCCTCGCCCTTCCCAGTCGTTTCCTCCAACTCCTCCTCCATCCCCTGTCCGCCCGCCCCTCTTTCCAAACATCTCCTCTCGAACTCCCCTGCCGCCCACCCACCCGGCTTGCCGGCTGTGGCTTGAGCTTCCCGACTTCCCACTCAAATACTCAGAAAACGCAGTGGCGAGCATTGTCTTTCCACCATCTCCGGTGGGGAGACATGCGCTCGTTCACCCCGTTTCTGCGGAGAACCACATGGCTCGCTGCCTCAACAAAGCCACCCTCATCGGCAATCTGGGCACCGACCCGGAGATCCGGACCGTTCCCGGCGGCGCACGCGTCGCCCAATTCTCACTCGCCACGTCATCCCGCTGGACCGACCGGGACGGCGTGCAGCGCGAAAAGAAGCAGTGGCACCGGATCCTGGTGTGGGACAGCCTTCCGGCGACGCTCGAGTTCGTCGAGAAATACGTCCGCAAGGGCGACCGAGTGTACGTCGAGGGGGAGATCGAGTATCGGTCGTTCGACGATCATGGCACCACCCGGTGGACTACCGAGATCAAGGCGTCGGATGTTCTCCCGGCGGGCACGCTCAGCGGGGGCGGCGAACCGGAGCGCGTACAGACCCGGTCACGAAGCAGGCGTATGCACAGCAGCGACACCCTTCAGATGTCGGCGCTGTGAAGCCCATGTATTCCCAGCACCCTGACTTCAGCTGGTCCCACTCGCGGGACCGGGCGCTTGCTGAGTGCGCGCGCGCTTACTACTGGCGGTACTATGGCAGCCACAACGGCTGGCTCCAAGATGCACCCGAGACCTCGCGGCTCGCCTACGCGCTGAAGCAGCTCACGTCATTCCCGATGATCGTGGGGACGGCGGTTCATGCGTGCGCGCGCGACTTCGCGCTGGCCGTGCGGCACGGGAGCGCCCGCCCGAGCTTCGAGGCCATGCTCGCGCGGGTATCCGACGCGCTCAACCGGGCCGTCATCGGCTCGCACCACCGGGGCGCTTTCCTGCGCGATCCCAAGCGCGTCGTGATGCTCCAGGACGCCTGGTACGCCGGCAGGGGCGATGCGTCCGGACTTGCACCAGCCCTGACGAAGGCGCGCAAGTGCCTGCGCGAGCTGGAGAATTCGGCGTTGTGGGAGGAGTTGGAGCAGTGCCCGCCCGAGTGGGTGCTGGTCCCGGAGGGCCCGGAGGCGTTCGTGCACGAAGGATGGGCCGTCTACGCCGGCCCGGACCTGGTGTACCGCCCCGACGGCCAGCGCGTGGTGATCCTCGACTGGAAGACGGGCGACGCCAGCGACGCCGAACTGCAGATCCCGCTCTACGCGCTCTACTGCCGCGCGGTGCTTGGCATCCCCTTCCGGGAAGGGGAGTGGTTCGGGCGCGTGATCAACCTGTCGACCGGCGCCGACACTGGCCAGGAGATCATGCGCATGGACCTGATGCAGGCCGCGGAGCGCGTCAGGCAGAGCGTGGGTGCCATGCACGCGCTGCTGGACGGCATCGACAGCAACGTCCCTCGCCCGATGGAGGAGTTCCCCGTCGCCGAGCCGGAGCGGCGGCGCATGTGCCAGTACTGCCCGTTCTTGGCACTATGTGAATCCGAATTAGGCATCGGCTCGAGCGACTATGTCGGCTTGTAAACACGACGCGGGCCGTGAGTGGTGGGACGTGGTTCTCTACGTCTAAAGCGGCTGCCCTTCTATCATGCTATACTATATGATGGGAGCCCTAGCTCACACAGGCCGCGATATATAGCGGTTACCCTACTGTATACCCTAACTCCAGCCCTTGGTTGAGCGGTCTCGATGCGTTAGAATACTCGTACACGCTTCGGCGTCCCGTTCAAGATCTAGCTCTCTCACGCGTCATGGCCGAAACACTCCAGCTCCTGCTGGTCGACCGTCCCGCGCCTGCCCCAGGTGCGCCGACTTTCGCGCGACACGAAACCTTCCACCCGCGCCATGGATGGATCAAAAAAGGGTTTGACGCTGCAGCGTCGGACCCTTCGATCTTCCACCGCGAGAACGCACCAACGGTTCTCGGTGTTGGAAAGAACATGGTGCGCGCAATTCGCTATTGGTGCCATGCATTCAAGGTACTCGAAGCGAAATCGGCCAGTAGTGTGCCCACAGACTTCGGACAGAGACTGCTCGGCCCTCAGGGATGGGACCCCTACCTGGAGGACACTGGGTCGCTATGGCTTCTTCATGAGCAGCTCCTTGTCGAACCTTCTTTAGCTACGGCTTGGGAGTATGCATTCTTGTTCGCGGTTCGTCCGGAGTTCACAGCCGATGACCTAGCGCGCGGCCTAGAGGAGTTCGTATCGCGGTCACATCCCGCTGCACGCGTCGCACCTTCTTCCTTCCGAAAGGATGTAACCTGCTTCATTCGGATGTACGCGCCAGGTAAGACGCCGCGGGCCTTTAGCGAAGAATCAATCCGGTGCCCATTTGTCGACTTGGAACTCCTGGGTGAGGGGATAACCCCAGGGAGTTTTGCTTTCACGTTTGGTGAGAAGCCCGGGCTGTCTCCGGAAATCGTTGCTTCGGCCGCCTTGCGGTTTGCCGCACGAACAGCACCTGGTGCACGCACGGTGGCCCTAACACGCCTTATGCGCGAACGGGGTGGTCCTGCCGCAGTTTTCAAATTGACAGAATCGGCTCTCTATGCCGCCTTGGAAGAAGCTGCTGCACGGTACCCGCAACTCGACCTAAGTGAAGCCGGCGGTATCGTCCAGTTGGCGTTCGAGGATCCAGAGGCAGCAGCGACTCAACTCCTCCAGGCTCACTATTCAGCCGCGGGACTCCACGCATGAATCACCCGCTTTCGAAGCTGATTGCGTTTAAGCGCCGCTACGCCCGATCCGTAAATCTCGAGCGAGACATCGCTCGCTCCGAAGCGCTCGATGGCTACGTTCCGACAGAACGAGCTCTAGAAGCCTTGGAGCGAATCCTGTCAGCGACACAATCCAACGCAACCCATCGGGCTTGGACCGTCACCGGCGTGTACGGCACCGGAAAGTCTTCGTTCGCTCATCTTCTCGCTGTCGCCTTGGGCCCGATCAGCGAAAGTTGCGTGGCCCATCGCGTGCTTTCAACCAATTCGGGGGGCAGCAGTCTGTCAAAAGCACTCGCGGCTCAAGTTCCCGCTGAAGGATTCGTTCGAGCAGTCGCGACGGCGCGTAGGGAACCTCTTGCCCACACCGTGCTCCGCGCGATTTCCGTGGGAGCGGAAATGTTCTGGAGTTCCCGCCGCGGACGACGTCCAGCTGCCGCAGAGGAAGTGCGAACTCGCGTAGAGGCACTCAACGGGGGCGTCTCACCCCGAACGGATGACCTTCCGGAACTCGCGCGGGCTGTATCACGTGCCTCAGGTACAGGATTGCTCCTCGTGATTGACGAGATGGGCAAGAACTTGGAAGCTGCCGCACGTTCCGGTGGTGCCGATGACCTGTACCTCCTTCAGCGGCTCGCGGAGCTCCCGTCGGAGCCTGGCGAACCTCCTGTGCTCGTTGTCGGGCTTCTGCACCAAGGGTTTGTGGAATACGGGACCGCCCTCTCGGCCGCCCAGCGCGCTGAATGGGATAAAGTACAGGGTCGTTACGAGGATCTGCCTTTTTCGGAAGCGCCCGAGGAGACCCTCCGGTTAGTGGCAGATGCCATGGAATCGGACTTCCCGTCGGATCTTGCCTCTGCAATTAATGCTTCTGCGCGTGCGTGGCATGGGCGCCTTACTGAGGTTTTGAAGGGGACAGCGTTGTTGGAAGCTTCCTCCGCGGAACGACTTGCGGCAGTGTACCCGCTGCACCCAGTGGCAGCTCTCGCGCTTCCAACACTCTGCGCACGATACGCGCAGAATGATCGTTCGCTCTTCACCTTTCTAACCAGCCCCGAACGCCACTCGCTTGCGAGTTTTGTCGCCGCGCAGGGCGCATCCTGTGAACGGTTGCCGCTACTCGGGCTCTCCGCGGTTTTCGATTACTTCTTGGATGGCGGTGCGCCCGCGTCGCGACCTCAGTTCCAGCGCTGGAGTGAGATCCACGCAATCGTCAACGATATCCCCGGTCGTTTAGAAGACGAGACGAAAGCGCTGAAGGTGATTGGAACACTCAATCTGATAGATATTGGAGGGGCGCTCCGTGCGAGCCGAGGGCTCGTCCTTACGGCACTGATAGAAAGCCCCAATGACCGAGAGGAGGAAGCTTCTTGGTCGGCCGTACTTGAGAGTCTGGTCGCACGTCGGATCGTAACTTACCGGAGTCGAGTGGACGAATACCGGCTTTGGGAAGGCTCAGACTACGACACGGAAGCGGCTGTCCAAGGACGGCTCGATGCTGATCGGCGTACCCTGGCCGAAGTCCTCGAAGCCATCACGCCGATGGATCCCATCGTGGCGCCAAGACACAGCTATCAAACGGGGACTCTTCGATTCTTTGAGCGTCGTTACGCCGAGCTCGCGGACGAAGTTCCATCGCTGACCTGCCGTGCTCCGGACAGTGATGGCCTGCTGATCTACTGGCTATCGGAATCGGTACCACATACCACCCCAGCTGAATTGGCAGACGGCCGGCCCGTCGCGCTACTCGTCGCCCGCCGCACACAGCCACTTGAAGCAGCTGCGCGAGAGTTGGCTGCCCTTCTGAGTCTAGAGGCGACCGATCCGGCTCTAGGCCGTGATGGAGTGGCACGGCGTGAGGTTCGACAACGCATTCTTTTGGCACGTCGTTCGACTGAAGTTGCGCTCCGCGACGCATTCGATGGTGTAGCTCCTTGGACAGCCTCTGGTGGCGAGCTACCGGCTAGCCTTGGCGCTGCGCTCTCGACGCTCTGCGACCGGACATTCTCCGCCGCGCCAATCCTGTGGAACGAGATGGTAAACCGGCGCGAGCTCACTGCCCAAGGTGCACGTGCCCGCCGGGTGTTGATTGAAGCGATGCTCAGCGCACCGGAAAAGGAGAGGTTAGGCCTTTCGGGCGAGGGGCCAGAGTTTGCGATTTATGCCTCCGTTCTGCTGGAATCGGGAATTCACCGGCGCGATGCGGATGGGACATGGGGGTTTGGCCCGCCCACGAGCGAAAGAATCCGTCCGCTCTGGGATGCGGTTGCTAACTTCTGCCTTGAAGCCCAACGACGGCCACAGACGCTCGACGAGTTGTACAGTATGCTGGCGCGGCCGCCCTACGGGGTAAAACCAGGTGTGGTGCCGGTGATCCTTGCTGCAGTGCTCCTCCATCACGTGGATGATATTACCGTCTACCGCGACGGGACATTTCTTCCGCAATTAGGACCGGAGCACTTCGAGATTCTGGTGAAGAACCCATCGCGCTTTGCGGTCAAGCACTTGGCCCTGGCGGGGATCCGTTGGGAGCTCTTCCAGGATCTCGCTGCGAGCCTGGCCGGTGGAGGTATGGGACGAAACCTTCCTCAGCTTCGTAACGCGACCCTCCTTGGAGTTGTCCGTCCATTGGTCCGTTTCGCGAGTAATCTCCCCGCGGTGACACGGCGCGCCAACGACTTGTCACCGGAGGCCCACGAAGTCCGTGAGGCTCTCATCACGGCTAGCGAGCCAGACAAACTGATATTCGATACACTACCGAAAGCTGTGGGGCTCCGACCTTTCTCGGATCCGACGGCTGCTAGTGGAATAGAGCGCGTTCGAGAGTTCCGGCGCGTGCTTTTCCAAGCACTGCGTGAGCTCGAGTCGTACTACGACCGTCTTTTGGAGCGTTGCCGTACGCTAATTCATGAGGCATTTGGCGTCCGGAGTGATCCTGCGCGACTCCGAGAGGATCTGAGAGTGCGGTCGCAATACCTGCTGGGCCGATGCGTTGACCCCATGCTCAAGCGGCTCACGGCTGTTGCCGTGGAGGCCGATCGGGACGAGCGGAATTGGCTTGAATCAATTGTAATGGTGGTCGCAGACCGGCCAGCTGAAACGTGGACCGGAGACGATTCCCTCGTGTTCGAGCTGAACCTCTCCGAACTCAGCAGGCGATTCAGTCGCTTGGAAGCTTTGTTACGGGAGGCGCCGCCGCGCGAAGGCTTCGATGCGCGCCGAGTGGCGGTCACGAATTCCGACGGCCATGAAATCCAGCGCATCGTTTGGATTGATCGCGCGCAGCAGGAATTGGTCGCGCAACGCGCACAGAAGTACGCCGAAGAGATCGCCGCATTCCGCGAACCCCATCTTCGCGAAGCGATCGCCCTTCGGCTCTTCGATCTCATTCTATGCCCGGACCTGAACCAGACTGAGGGTACCGAGACGGCATCACCAACACCTCTGCGGGTGAGTCATGGCTAACGTTCGTCACATTCTTGGCCTTTCCGGCGGCAAGGATAGCGCAGCACTCGCCGTGCTGATGCACGAGAAGGTGCCGGAGATGGAATATTTTTTCTGCGACACTCACAAGGAACTCCAGGAGACGTACGAATTCCTGGATCGCCTCAAGGCTCGGCTAGGCATTCAGATTACCTACCTCAGCGCAGAGCGCGGGTTTGACCACTGGCTCGACGTGTACGGTGGCGTGCTCCCTTCGACCCGGATGCGGTGGTGCACCAAGCAGCTGAAGATCGCGCCGCTCGAGCGATTCATCGGTGAGGATGAGGCGATTAGCTACGTTGGCATTCGTGCCGACGAGGATAGGGTAGGCTACGTCTCGACCAAGCCAAACATCAAGGCTGTCTTCCCCTTCAAGGAGCTTGGCTACGGGATCAAGGACGTAACCCGCCTCTTGGAGGAGAAAGGGATCGGTCTTCCGTCCTACTACCGATGGCGCAGTCGCTCTGGTTGTTACTTCTGTTTCTATCAGAGGAAGATTGAGTGGGTGCGCCTCGCTGAGGAGCATCCAGACCTCTTTGCCAAGGCTGTGGAGTACGAACAGTCCCACGAGGATGGACGGCGTTTCACTTGGTCTGCGGACGAGACCTTGCTCGAGATTATTGCGAGGAAGGACGAGATCAAGGCTGAGCATGCAGTTGCCGAGGCACGCAGGCTGAAGGTCCGCAATCAGACCAACGCACCGCTCGCTCAGGTACTCTCAGGACTATTTGACGACGAGGAAGACCCAGGCTGTATCTCCTGCCATGTCTGAGCATAGGATCTACCTGGACCACCACGCCACTACCCCTGTTGATCCACGGGTCGTCTCAGTGATGGTGGAACACCTGACCAAGGCGTATGGCAACCCACACAGCGTAGATCACGATTTTGGCGTCGAAGCCGAAGCTGCAGTCGAGCGGGCGCGCGCCGCGGTCGCAACCTTGGTGGGAACGGACTCACCGCGCTCGGTGATCTTCACGTCCGGTGCGACCGAGGCCCTTAACCTCGGCATCCAAGGCTTCGTCCGCGAGCATGCCCGAAGTGGGGCACCAATAAACATTGCTCTTACACCTGTGGAGCATCGAGCCGTCATTGAGACGTGCGAAGCGCTCGCTGCTGAAGGACTAGCCCGTCTAGAGTACCTCCGGCTCGATCGTGCCGCGCGCCTTGATCCAGATGTCTTCGCAGACGCATGCCGATCAGGTACTCACCTGGCGTGTGTCATGGCGGCCAATAACGAAGTCGGGACTACATACCCGATCCAACGACTCGCTGGAATCGCGGCAGAGCATGGCACGATTATGCTCACGGACGCGACGCAGGCGGCTGGACGGGTCCCGATACGGTTCTCGGACTGGGGACTTCATCTGCTCGCGCTATCGGGACATAAGATGTACGGCCCGAAGGGAATCGGTGCATTGGTAGTCGCACCCGGGGTGAGGCTCCGCCCACTCGTCTTCGGCGGCGGACACGAGCGCGGCCTCCGGCCGGGAACGCTGGATGTTCCAGGAATCACCGGCTTCGGAGAAGCGTGTAGGCTAAGGATGGCGGAGATGGAGAGTGATGAGCCTGCGATCGCGGCTCGTCGCGACCGGTTGTGGAACCTGATCAGAACCGAGATTCCTGACGTTGTTTTAAACGGAGATCCTATCGACCGATTGGCGGAGAA
>Ga0207706_10000352_pt1 | contig 49647 bp, 56 predicted proteins | sample KBSC53metaG_FD_184318 | JGI IMG/M metagenome (GOLD analysis project Ga0207706, IMG submission 184318) | Corn rhizosphere microbial communities from Kellogg Biological Station, Michigan, USA - KBS C5-3 metaG (SPAdes) (version 2) | ecosystem: Host-associated > Plants > Roots > Rhizosphere > Soil ... | reverse complement strand
GGTGGAGCTGATCACCCCGATCGCCATGGAGAAGGAGCTGCGCTTCGCCATCCGCGAGGGCGGCCGCACCGTGGGCGCCGGCGTGGTCACCGAGATCGTGGACTGAGCATCGGTTGACCGCCGGAGACGGACTGGGTCCGTCTCCGGCGCGCCGAAGCGGTACGCACGTCAACCGACGCAAAGGACATTCTGATGGCTGGCAAGATCCGTATCCGGCTGAAGGGCTTCGATCACGCGGTGATCGACCAGACCACGGCCGACATCGTCCGCACGGCGGAGAAGACCGGCGCCACCGTGAGTGGCCCGATCCCGCTCCCCACGCGGGTCCAGCGGTGGACCGTGAACCGGTCGCCGCACGTGGACAAGAAGAGCCGCGAGCAGTTCGAGCTGAAGACGCACAAGCGCGTCATCGACATCCTCGACTCGCGCCCGCAGACCGTCGACGCCCTCACCAAGCTGGATCTCCCGGCGGGTGTCGACGTCGAGATCAAGGTGGACTGAGGAGGCGCGCATATGTCGGGAATCATCGGACGCAAGCTGGGCATGTCCCAGATCTTCGACGAGAACGGCACCGTGGTGCCCGTGACCGTCATCGAGGCCGGCCCTTGCCCGGTCGTACAGGTCCGCAGCCAGGAGAAGGACGGCTACACCGCCGTTCAGCTCGGCTTCGGACAGCAGAAGGAGCGCCGCGCGAGCAAGGCCGAGAAGGGGCACGCCCTGAAGGCCGGCCTGGAGCAGACGCCCGCGGTGCTCAAGGAGTTCCGTTTCGACGAGAACGCCCCCGAGGTCGGCGCCACCGTCACGGTGGACGGCTTCGAGCGGGGCGGCCGGGTGAAGGTGACCGGCGTGACCAAGGGGAAGGGGTTCCAGGGCGTGATGAAGCGCCACGGCTTCGGCGGCGGGCGCGCCAGCCACGGCGCCACCCGCATCCACCGCGCCCCCGGCTCCATCGGCGCGGGGACCAACCCCAGCCGCGTGATCAAGGGGAAGCGCATGCCCGGCCACATGGGCGACCAGCAGCAGACCGTTCGCAACCTGCTGGTGGCCAAGGTCGACGCCGAGCGCAACCTGCTGTACGTGCGCGGGGCGGTGCCGGGCCCGGTGAACGGCGTCGTCTACATCCAGAAGCAGTGAGGCGCGTGAGATGCTGACCGCACGATACTACAACGCCGCCGGCGAGCAGTCCGGCGACGTTCAGCTCCCCGAGGAGCTGTTCGACGGGCGCGTCCACGAGGCCGCGCTGCACCAGACCATCAAGGCGTACCTGGCCAACCAGCGCCAGGGCAACGCCGCCACCAAGACCCGCGCGCACGTGAGCGGGGGCAACCGCAAGGCGTGGCGCCAGAAGGGCACCGGCCGCGCCCGCCAGGGCTCGATGCGCGCCCCGCACTGGCGCGGCGGCGGCATCGTGTTCGGGCCGCACCCGCGCAGCTACCGCCAGGAGGTGCCGCGCAAGGTGAGGTCGCTGGCCCGGCGTAGCGCCTTCAACCAGCGCGCGCTGAACGGCGAGATCGCCGTGGTGGAGCGCCTGGCCTTCGAGGCGCCCAGGACCCGCCCCTTCGCCGACCTGCTCGGCAAGGTGGGGGTGAAGGACGCCAAGCGCGTGCTGGTGCTGACCAGCGGCGCCAACGAGAACGTGTACCTGTCGGCCCGCAACCTCCCCAACGTGGAGGTGATGCCGTTCGCCCAGGCCAGCGCCTACGACGTGATGGTGGCTCGCCAGCTGGTGATCGAGCAGGCCGCGCTCGACGCGGTGAAGGGGGGCGCCAACGCCGACGCCGATGCCGCGGAGGTGGCCCATGCGTAACGTGCACGACGTGATCGTGCGTCCCCTGGTGACCGAGAAGAGCCACGAGCAGCTGGACCGGCTCGGCGCCTACACCTTCGTGGTGGCCAAGGACGCCAACAAGATCGAGATCGCCCAGGCGGTGGAGAAGCAGTTCAACGTGAAGGTGCGCGACGTGCGCACCATGCGCTACGCCGGCAAGCAGAAGCGCATGGGCAAGTACGCGGGGCGCAAGGCCTCGTGGAAGAAGGCCGTCGTGACCCTCGCCGAGGGCGATTCCATCGAGCTCTTCGAGGGGGTGTAAGATGCCGACCAAGCAGTTCAAGCCGGTCACTCCCGGCACGCGCTTCCGCTCCACCAACGACTTCAGCGAGGTGACCCACAAGGGCCGCCCCGAGAAGTCGCTGACCGAGACCATCTCGGGCACCGGCGGGCGCAACCACCACGGCCACGTGACCAGCCGCCACAAGGGCGGCGGCCACAAGCGGCTGTACCGGGTGGTCGACTTCAAGCGCAACAAGCCGGGCGTGCCCGGCAAGGTGGAGCGCATCGAGTACGACCCCAACCGCACCGCCAACATCGCGCTGGTGGTGTACGAGGACGGCGAGCGCCGCTACATCCTGCACCCGCGCGGGGTGCAGGTGGGCGACACGGTGGTGTCGGGGCCCGGCTCCGACATCAAGCCCGGCAACGCGCTGGCGCTGGCCGACATCCCGCTGGGCACCACGGTGCACAACGTGGAGCTGCGCCCGGGGAAGGGCGGCCAGATGGCCCGCAGTGCCGGCTCCGGCGTGCAGATCGCGGCCAAGGAAGGCGACTACGTGACGCTGCGCATGCCCAGCACCGAGATGCGCATGGTGCGCAAGGAGTGCATGGCCACGGTGGGCCAGGTGGGCAACGTGGACCACGAGAAGCAGTCGATCGGCAAGGCCGGCGCCAACCGCTGGCGGGGGAAGCGCCCCAAGGTGCGCGGCGTGGTGATGAACCCCGTCGACCACCCGCTGGGCGGCGGCGAGGGCCGGAGCTCCGGCGGCCGTCCCCCGGTGAGCCCCTGGGGCAAGCCCGAGGGCGTGAAGACGCGCCACAACAAGAAGGCGTCGAACAAGCTGATCGTGCGCGGCCGCAAGCGCGGCCGGGCGACCAAGTGATCACAGCAGGGAACAGGGAACAGGGGACAGGGAACAGCCTGCTACTGCGACGCGGTTCGCCGGCTGTCCCTGTACCCTCCCCCCTGTCCCCTGACGTTCGCGTCCACCACTGGCGGCCGACTTCGCGGCCGCTCACGTGGACTCAGATCCGCGGGGCCATCGCAACCCCGCGGGGAGACTAAGTGCGAGAGGAAGCATGCCAAGGAGCCTGAAGAAGGGGCCGTTCGTAGAGGACAGCCTCAACCAGAAGATCCGGGCGATGAACGAGCGGGGCGAGAAGCGCGTGGTGAAGACCTGGTCGCGCTCGTCCACCATCACGCCGGACTTCGTCGGCCACACGCTGGCCGTGCACAACGGCAACAAGTTCATCCCCGTCTACCTCACCGAGCAGATGGTGGGGCACAAGCTCGGCGAGTTCGCGCCCACGCGCACCTTCAAGGGGCACGGGGGGAAGCTGGCCGACAAGCGCGCCAAGGCGCGGTGAGGGGGATGACCATGAAGGCACGTGCCATCGCCCGCAACGTCGGGATGAGCCCCCGCAAGATGCGGATGGTCCTGGACCTGATCCGCGGCCGGGGCGTGAACGAGGCGTATGCGATCCTCAAGTTCTCGAAGAAGGCGGCCACCCGCCCGATCGAGAAGACCCTGCGCTCGGCCGTGGCCAACGCCACGCAGGCCGCCGACCAGCAGGGCGCGTTCGTCGACGTGGACGAACTGGTGGTCAGGGAGGCCTACGCCAACGAAGGTCCGCGGCTGAAGCGGTTCTCGCCCCGCGCCATGGGGCGGGCCACGCCGATCATCAAGCGGACCACCGAGCTCACCATCGTCGTCGACCGCAAGGAGTAACGCCGTGGGACAGAAGACGCATCCGCGGGGCTTCCGCCTGGGGATCGTGGCTCCGTGGAGGAGCCGCTGGTACGCCGAGCGTGACTTCCCCGCCAAGCTGATCGAGGACGAGAAGATCCGGAAGTACCTCAACCAGCGCCTGGGCCACGCCTCGATCAGCGAGATCGAGATCGAGCGCAAGCCCGGGAAGACGATCGTGACCGTGCACACCGCCCGTCCGGGCGTGGTGATCGGCAAGGGCGGCGCCGAGGTGGACAAGCTCCGCGACGAGCTGGCCCGCCTCAGCCCCGGCAACGAGGTCGCGATCAACGTGGAAGAGGTCAAGCGCCCCGAGGTGGAGGCGCAGCTGGTGGCCGACTCCATCGCGCACCAGCTGGTGCAGCGCGTGAGCTTCCGCCGCGCCATGAAGCGCGCGGTGCAGAACGCCATGCGCGCCGGCGCCGAGGGGATCAAGGTGCAGGTGGGCGGGCGCCTGAACGGCGCCGAGATCGCCCGCAGCGAGGGGTACAAGGAGGGGCGGATCCCGCTCCAGACGCTGCGCGCCGACATCGATTACGCCCAGTCCACCGCCCGGACGACCTACGGGACGATCGGCGTGAAGGTGTGGGTGTTCAAGGGCGAGGTGGTGGAGAACCGCCGCGGCCGCACCTACTCGACCGACGCCTGAGCGTGGAGGAATAGAGCGATGCTCGCACCCAAGAGAGTCAAGTACCGCAAGCAGATGAAGGGCCGCATGCGCGGCGCTGCCACGCGGGGGAACTACGTGGCGTTCGGCGACTTCGGCCTGCAGACCCTGGAGCCCGGCTGGATCTCCAACCGCTCCATCGAGGCGGCCCGTATCGCCATGACGCGCCACATCAAGCGCGGCGGCAAGGTGTGGATCCGGATCTTCCCGGACAAGCCGATCACCAAGAAGCCGCTCGAGGTCCGCATGGGCAAGGGCAAGGGCAACCCCGAAGGGTGGGTCGCCGTGGTCCGCCCGGGGCGCATCATGTTCGAGCTGGAAGGCGTGGAGCCCGAGGTGGCCAGGCGCGCGCTGCAGCTGGCCGCGGCCAAGCTCCCGGTGAAGTGCAAGATCATCGAGCGCGAGCGCGCCCCCGAGGCGGCGGCCGCCGCGGCCGAGGGAGGTGCAGCGTGAAGCCCGCCGAGATCCGTGACATGACCGACGGCGAGATCCGGGACCGCATCGAGCAGCTCCAGGAGGAGCGCTTCCGCCTGCGGTTCCGCTCCGCCACCCAGCAGCTCGACAACCCGATGCTGCTGCGCACCATCCGCCGCGACATCTCGCGCCTGAACACCATCCTGCGCGAGCGCGAGAACCAGGGAGCCAGCCGATGAGCGCCGAGAACGCCGCGAGCTCCGGCACCGACGAGCGCGCCCGCCGCAAGACGCGCGACGGCAAAGTGGTGTCGGACAAGATGAACAAGACCGTGGTGGTGCTCGTGGAGCGCCGCTACGCCCACCCGCTGTACGGCAAGCAGGTGACGCGCAGCAAGAAGTACCACGCCCACGACGAGAACAACGAGTACCACATCGGCGACCAGGTCCGCATCACCGAGACGCGCCCGCTCAGCAAGCTGAAGCGCTGGCGCGTGTCGGAGCTGATCGAGCGGGCCCGCTAACGGCGGCGCTCCCGGACGCGGAGGCGGATCTGTTCCGCCTCGCGCCGGGGCCCTTGGATCTCAGGAGCAGACGACCATGCTGCAGCAGGAATCGATCGTCCGGATCGCGGACAACTCCGGCGCCAAGAAGGCGCTGGTGATCCGCGTGCTGGGCGGGAGCAAGCGCCGCTACGCCTCGGTGGGTGACCAGATCATCGTGGCGGTGAAGGACGCGCTCCCCGACGGAACGGTGAAGAAGGGCGACGTGGCCAAGGCGGTGGTGGTGCGCACCACCAAGGAGGTCCGGCGCAAGGACGGCAGCTACATCAAGTTCGACGAGAACGCGGCCGTCATCATCAACGACGCGGGCGAGCCCCGCGCCACGCGCATCTTCGGGCCGGTTGCCCGCGAGCTGCGCGACAAGCGCTACATGAAGATCGTGTCGCTGGCCCCGGAGGTGATCTGATGGGCAAGCTGCAGATCCGCCGCGGCGACCGGGTGAAGGTGATCCGCGGCAACGACAAGGGCACCGAGGGCACGGTGATCCGCGTGGAGCCCGACAAGAACCGGGTGGTGGTGCAGGGCGTGAACGTGCGCAAGCGCCACCGCAAGCCCACGGCCACCGCGCCCGAGGGCGGGATCATCGAGTTCGAGGCGCCGATCCACGCCAGCAACGTGATGCTGCTGGACCCCAAGAGCGGCGAGCCCACCCGCGTCCGCTTCACCGTGGGCGCCGACGGCAAGCGCGAGCGGGTCGCGGCCAAGAGCGGCCAGGCGATTCCGCGGGCCTGACGGCTCGAACGGGTGCGCGAGTGCGGAAGTGCGCGAGTGCGCTTCCGTCACCCGCGTCTTACACCACTGACGTGACCGCCCTCCCGGGCAGCGGCCTCGGCCGACGCCGCGCGGGGGATACGGAGCGAGGAGAACATGGCGAAGAAGGACAAGAAGGCCGAGGCGCCGGCCGCCGCGCCGCAGGAGAGCGGGCCGAAGGTGAAGCCCCGGCTGCAGACGTGGTACGAGACCGCCGTGCGCGGCAAGCTGCAGGAGCAGTTCGGCTTCGGCACGCCGATGCAGGTGCCCAAGCTGGAGAAGATCACCATCAACGTGGGGCTGGGCGAGGCGTCCAAGAACCCCAAGCTGCTCGAGGCGGTGCTCAACGAGATCGGCGCCATCACCGGCCAGAAGCCGGTGGTGACCAAGGCCAAGAAGGCGATCTCGAACTTCTCGCTGCGCGAGGGGGTGCCCGTGGGCGTCACCGTCACGCTGCGGCGCGAGCGCATGTGGGAGTTCCTGGACCGGCTGATCAACGTGTCGATGCCGCGCATCCGCGACTTCCGCGGCGTGCCCACCCGCTCGTTCGACGGCCGCGGGAACTACACCATGGGCGTGAAGGAGCAGCTGATCTTCCCCGAGATCGACTACGACAAGGTCGACCAGGTGCACGGCATGGACATCACCTTCGTGACCAGCACCACCAAGGACGACGAGGCGCTGGCGCTGCTGCGCGAGCTGGGGATGCCGTTCCGCAACGAGAGCCCGGTGATCGTGACCGCCGGGGCGATCGCGGCGTAAGACGGTGACGTGCCCGGCCCCGGTGCCCCGGTTCGCGAACCGGGGCACCGGAGGCCGGGAGCCGGGTATCAGGCAGGCTTGACGGTAAACTGACCAACCAGGTTTTGGCGAATGGCACGCAAGGCCCTGATCGAGAAGAGCAAGCGCAAGCCGAAGTTCAGCGTCCGGGCGCACAACCGCTGCAACCGCTGCGGCCGCCCGCGCGCCTTCCTGCGCAAGTTCGGGCTCTGCCGCGTCTGCTTCCGGCAGATGGCGCTGAACGGGGAGATCCCCGGGGTGCGCAAGGCGAGCTGGTAGGGAACGGCAGGGGACAGGGAACAGGGGGGAGGGGACAGCGGGCGGACTGAGGTCCGCCGGCCGACTCTGGAACCGGAGCCCGGGCCCGGCCGTGCTGGCAGCGGGGAAGGATTGGAGGAGAGCAGGAGCGTCCGGCGGGTTGCCGGCTGTCCCCTGTCCCCTGTAACCTGTCCCCTCAAACAATCCTAACTTCCTGAAAGTCCGGCGCTCGCTCGTCCGGATACTCTAGGAGAGACTCAGCATGGTGACGGATCCGATCGCCGACATGCTGACCCGCATCCGCAACGCGCAGATGGCGCGGCACCGGAGGGTCGACATGCCGGTCAGCAAGCTGAAGGTGGAAGTGGCCCGCCTTCTCAAGGACAATCACTACATCCACGACTACAAGCTCCTGGACGACGGCAAGCACCCGGTGCTGCGCCTGTACCTGAAGTACTTCCAGGACAAGCCGGTGATCCGCGAGCTGCGCCGCGTCTCCAAGCCCGGCCTGCGCCAGTACGTGGCGGTGGAGGAGATCCCGCGGGTGCGCAACGGCCTGGGGATGGCGCTGCTCAGCACCTCGCGCGGCGTGATGACCGACCGCCAGGCCCGCGCGGCCAAGGTGGGCGGCGAGCTGCTCGCCATCGTCTGGTAAGGAGAGAAGAGCAGATGTCGCGTATCGGCAGGAAGCCCATCTCGATCCCCGCGGGGGTCGACGTCACGCTGGACGGCAACCACGTCCGCGTGAAGGGCCCGAAGGGCGAGCTCGCCCGCACGCTGCACAGGGACGTGGTGGTGCGCCGCGAAGACGGCGCCATCGTGGTGGAGCGCCCCAGCGACCAGGCCGAGCACCGTGCGCTGCACGGCCTGAGCCGCACCCTGGTGGCCAACATGGTGGAAGGCGTGACCACCGGCTTCACCAAGACCCTCGAGATCGTGGGCGTGGGGTACCGCGCCGAGACCAAGCCCTTCGGGCTGACGCTCGCGCTGGGGTACAGCCACCCGATCGACTACAAGGCCCCCCCGGGGATCACCCTGCGGGCGGTCAACCCCACCACCGTGGAAGTCAGCGGGACCGACAAGGAAGTGGTGGGGCAGGTCGCGGCCGAGATCCGGTCGCTCCGTCCGCCCGAGCCGTACAAGGGGAAGGGCGTGAAGTACCAGGGCGAGGTGATCCGCCGCAAGGCGGGCAAGGCGGGCGGCAAGTAAGCCGCCCGGCCACCCGCGTTGAAGCGTATCATCGCATAGTCAACCAGAGAGCACGGACATGGCGAGAGCACGGATCCGGACCAAGACGCGCGAGGACAAGCGTCTGCGCCGCCACCGCAGGGTGCGCGGCAAGGTCCATGGCACGGAGCAGCGCCCGCGGCTGGTGGTGCACCGCTCGATCAACCACCTGGAGGGCCAGGTGGTGGACGACGTGGCGGGGCGCACCCTCGTGGGGCTGAGCACCAACGCGCCCGAGCTGCGCGAGCGGCGGGGCGAGCTGACCAAGACCGACGCGAGCCGCGAGCTGGGCAAGGCCCTGGCCGAGAAGGCGAAGGCGGCGGGCGTGACCGCGGTGGTGTTCGACCGCGGCGGCTACCTGTACCACGGCCGCGTGAAGGCCTTCGCCGAGGGCGCCCGCGAGGGCGGCCTCGAGTTCTGAGGAGAGAGCAATGGCTGAGAACAGAGGGGGCGGCAACCGCGGCGGGCGTGGCGGTGGAGCCGGCGGCCGTGGCCGCGGCTTCGGCGGCGGCCCCGGCGGCGGCGGCGACCAGCAGGGTGGCGGCGACGACCGCGGCCGCCGCGGCCGCGGCCGCGGCGAGGGCCGCGACGGCGGCCGGCGCGACGAGCGCCAGGGGAGCGACCTGAAGGAGAACGTGATCCACATCAACCGCGTGGCCAAGGTGGTGAAGGGCGGCCGGCGGTTCTCCTTCACCGCCCTCGTCGCCGTGGGCGACCAGGCGGGGAAGGTGGGGATCGGCACGGGGAAGGCCAACGAGGTGTCGGAAGCCGTGCGCAAGGCGCTGGAGCAGGCCCGCCGGGCCATGGTCCGCGTGCCGCTGCGCGAGGGCACCCTTCCGCACGACATCATCGGCGAGAGCGGCGCGGGGCGCGTCCTCCTGCGCCCGGCGGCGCCCGGTACCGGCGTGATCGCCGGCGGCGCGGTGCGCGCCGTGCTGGAGTGCGTGGGCGTGCACGACATCCTCACCAAGAGCCTGGGGAGCAACAACCCGTTCAACATGGTGCTGGCCACCATGGACGCGCTGACCCGGCTCACCACGCGCGAGCAGCTGGCCGCCGAGCGCGGCGTGCCGGTGGAGGCGCTGGGGGGAGGTGCCCGTGCCTAGGCTCAAGATCACGCAGACGAAGAGCGGCGTGGGCGCCCCCGAAAAGCATCGCAAGACGCTGCAGGCGCTCGGCCTCAAGCACCAGCGGAGCGTCGTGCAGGACGACAACGACGCGATCCGCGGGATGGTCTTCCAGGTTCGCCACCTGGTGAAGGTGGAACCGATCGAAGGGCAGGTGGAGAATGGCTGACCTGAGCAACCTGCGCCGCCCCGAGGGGTCGCACCGCGACACCAAGCGCCTGGGCCGCGGCCCCGGCTCGGGGCAGGGGAAGACGGCCGGCAAGGGCCACAAGGGCTCGATGGCCCGCGCCGGCCACAGCGGACCCGGCGGCGGCAAGCCCCACTTCGAGGGCGGGCAGATGCCGCTGCACCGGCGGCTCCCCAAGCGGGGCTTCACTCCGCTCGACCGCACCGAGTACCAGGTGGTGAACCTGTGGCAGCTCGAGGCGCTGGGCGAGGGCGAGGTGACGCCCGAGACCCTCAGGGCGCACGGGCTGATCGGCCACGCCGGCCGCCCGGTGAAGGTGCTGGGCACGGGCGACCTCACCCGCAAGGTGAACGTTTCGGCGCACCGCTTCAGCAAGACTGCGCGCGAGAAGATCGAGGGCCTGGGCGGCTCCGTGCAGGAGATCGGCTGAGATGTCGAATCCCGTCGCGAACCTGTTCCGCATCCCGGAGCTGAAGGAGAAGATCCTCTTCACGCTCCTGGCGCTGTTCGTCTACCGGATCGGCGCGCACGTGACGGCGCCGTGGATCGACCGGGTGGCGCTGCAGGAGTACGCCGGGCGCGTCGCCAACACCGCGTTCGGGATCTATGACATGTTCGTCGGGGGCGGGCTGTCCAAGGCGACGGTCTTCGCCCTCGGCATCATGCCCTACATCTCCGCCAGCATCATGTTCCAGCTGCTGGCCACCGTCGTCCCCAGCATCGAGAAGATGCAGAAGGAGGGCGAGGAGGGGCGCAAGAAGCTGACGCAGTACACGCGCTACGCCACGGTGCTGCTGTCGGTGTTCCAGGGGTACGGCTACGCCAAGTTCCTGGAGACCCAGGTGCCGGGCGCGGTGGCCAACCCCGGGTTCGGCTTCCAGGTGATGATGATCCTCACGCTCACCACGGGCGCGGTGTTCATCATGTGGCTGGGCGAGCAGATCACCGAGCGCGGGATCGGGAACGGGATGAGCCTGCTCATCTTCTTCTCGATCCTGGAGGGGCTGGTGCCGGGGCTGTACCAGACCGGCAAGCAGGTGTCCACCGGCGACATCTCGCCCTTCGGGGTGGTGGTGCTGCTGGTGAGCATGACCGCGGTGATCGCGGGGACGGTGGCGATCACCATGGCCATGCGGAAGATCCCGGTGCAGATCCCGCAGAAGGTGATGGGGCGGGGGCGCATCCGGCAGGGGCAGAAGAGCTTCATCCCGCTCAGGATCAACATGGCGGGGGTGATGCCGATCATCTTCGCGCAGTCGATCATGATCCTGCCGGCCACGCTGGCGACCTTCGCGCCCAACGAGGGGGTGAAGTCGTTCGCCCGCTGGTTCGAGGTGTACTCGCTGCCGTACTACGTGGTCTTCACCGTGCTGATCATCTTCTTCACCTACTTCTACACCGCGATCATCTACAACCCGGTGGACATCGCGGAGAACCTGAAGAAGCAGGGGGCGTTCGTGCCCGGGGTGAAGCCCGGCGCGCGCACGGCCGACTACATCGACCGGGTGATGGGGCGGATCTCGCTTCCCGGCGCGGTGTTCCTGGCGGCCATCGCCATCGTGCCCACGGCGCTGGAGCGTGCCTTCGGCGTCACCAGCCTGAACCGGGTGCTGGGCGGCACCGGCCTGCTGATCTGCGTGGGCGTGGCGCTCGACACGGTGCAGCAGATGCAGCAGCACCTGCTGCTGCGCCGCTACGACGGCTTCATGAAGAAGGGCCGGGTGAAGTTCCGCGGCCGGCAGCAGCGGTACATCTAGGGAACGGGGAACAGGGGACAGGGGACAGCCGGCGACCGGGGTGCGGTTGCTGGCTGTACCCTGTCCCCTATCCCCTGTCCCCTCTTACCCTTTGCGGATTACGGAATGGACCTGATCCTCCTCGGCGCGCCGGGGGCCGGCAAGGGCACCCAGGGCGCCCTCCTTTCCGAGCGCCTGGGCATCCCCAGGATCGCCACCGGCGACATGCTGCGCGACGCGGTGCGCGCCGGCACCGGGCTCGGGCGCCAGGCGAAGGGCCACATGGACGCGGGGACGCTGGTTCCCGACGGGGTGATCCTGGGGATGGTGCGCGAGCGGCTGCAGCAGCCCGACGCCGCCCGGGGCGCCATCTTCGACGGCTACCCGCGCAACGCCGCGCAGGCCGCCTCGCTCGACGAGATGCTGGCGGGGATCGGACGGCGGATCGACGCCGTGGTCTATCTCGACGTGGACGACGACGCGATCGTGCGGCGGATGGGCGGGAGGCGCACCGACCCCGAGACGGGGCTGGTGTATCACGTGGAGCACAATCCGCCGCCGGCCGAGATTGCGGCGCGCTGCGTGATCCGCCCCGACGACGTGGAGGAGACGGTGCGCAACCGGCTCGACGTCTATCGCAAGAGCACCGCGCCGCTGGTGGAGCACTACCGCGCGGCGGGGGTCCCGGTCCACACCCTCGACGGCGACCGGCCGATCGAGACGGTGCAGGCCGACATCGCGGAGCGGCTCCCGCAGTGAGCATCACGCTGTACGGCGCCGAGGAGATGGAGGCCATCGCGCGCGCCGGCCGCATCCTGGCCGCGCTGTACCGGGTGATCCCCGAACGGGTGGAGCCCGGGGTGACCACCGCCCAGCTCGACCGCTTCGCCGAGGACTTCATCCGCGGCCACGAGGGGGCCGAGCCGGCCTTCAAGGGGCTGTACGGCTTCCCGGCCACGCTGTGCATCAGCGTGAACCACGAGGTGGTGCACGGGATCCCCTCGGTGCGCCGCAAGCTGGCCGAGGGCGACATCGTGAGCGTGGACTGCGGGGTCAGGCTGGGCGGCTTCTACGCCGACGCGGCCCACACCTACCCCGTGGGCCCCGTCGCGCCCGAGGTGGCCGAGCTGCTGGAACGCACCCAGACGGCGCTCCACCGCGGGATCGCCGAGGCGCGCCCCGGCGCCCGCCTGGGCGACATCGGCGGCGCCATCGAGGAGGTGGCGAACGAGAAGGGGTACGGCGTGGTCCGCGAACTGGTGGGCCATGGAGTCGGCCGCAAGCCGCACGAGGAGCCGCAGGTGCCCAACTACGGCCGCCGCGGGAAGGGGATGCCGCTCGCCGTCGGGATGGTGCTGGCGATCGAGCCGATGTTCAACCTCGGCGTCGCGGGTGTCCGTACGCTTCCCGACCGGTGGACGGTGGTGACGGCGGACCGCAAGGTGTCCGCCCACTTCGAGCATACCGTGGGCATCACCGAGGCCGGCCCCCGCATCCTGACGGACGGAAGCTGATTTCCGTCCGTCGCGGCGGAGATCCTCGTCTGACGCGGGATCGCTGAACTGCGGGTGACCCCCAAAGCGGTCTTTCCCATGCGACGGAAGACCTGGGATCTGGAGCCTGCCCGGGGTTGCGAAAAACCGTCGTTGTTGTTAAGTTTTCAGGCTTCGTTTTCCACGGACGATTTCAAGAGGCTACGATGAAGGTCCGCGCGAGCGTTAAGCCGATCTGCGAGCATTGCAAGGTGGTCCGTCGCCGGGGTGTGATCCGGATCATCTGCAAGAAGAACCCGCGCCACAAGCAGCGCCAGGGTTGATCGGCGTCCAGACAATCAGGCTTTAAGGAGCACACGGATGGCCCGTATTGCCGGCGTCGATCTGCCGCGCGAGAAGCGCATCGAGATCGGCCTCACCTACATCTTCGGGATCGGCCGCCCCACGGCGCGCAAGATCCTGGAGGAAGCCGGGGTGAACCCCGATGAGCGCGTGAACCGTCTCTCGGACGAGGACGTGAACAAGCTGCGCCGCATCATCGACGCGACCTATCGCGTGGAGGGCGTGCTGCGCGGCGAAATCGCGCGCAACATCAAGCGGCTGATGGACATCGGCTCGTACCGCGGCCTGCGGCACCGCCGCGGCCTGCCGGTGCGCGGCCAGCGGACGCACACCAACGCCCGCACCAAGAAGGGCCCGCGCCGCGCCATCGCCGGCAAGAAGAAGCCGGGCAAGAAGTAACCTGCCGCATCCGCGGCGGCCCGTCCCCCGGGGCGGAACGCCGCGGATGCGTGTGTCTTCCTTCTGGTCGCGGCGGTGCTCCCGCCGCGATGATCACACCCGGACCGTTCCTGGTGCCGGGAAGCAGCAACCGGATGCGCGGTAGGCCGCGCACCTCCAACGGAGCGAAAGCGACATGGCCAAGCCCAAGGCCGCGGGGCGCCCCAAGACCAAGCGCCACGTGGACAGCGAGGGGATCGCCCACATCAAGGCGACCTTCAACAACACCCTGGTGACCATCTCCGACATGGCCGGCAACGGCGTGGTGTGGGGGAGCGCCGGCAAGGCGGGGTTCAAGGGGAGCAAGAAGAGCACGCCGTTCGCCGCCACCGTGGCGGCCGAGCAGGCCGCCAAGGAGGCGCTGAGCCTGGGGATGAAGCGCGTGCACGTGCGCGTGCAGGGCCCCGGCAGCGGGCGCGAGAGCGCGATCCAGGCGCTGGCCGCCGCGGGGCTGAACATCCGTTCCATCCGCGACGTCACGCCGATCCCGCACAACGGCTGCCGCCCGCCCAAGAAGCGGCGCGTGTGATCCAGGGCAAGGGGACAGGGGACAGGGAATAGGGAACAGCGAGCGAACTGCGTCGCAGTTGCAGGCTGTACCCTGTACCCTCTCCCCTGTCCCCTGCAGTTCAGGTGTAAACCCTCGCGACCGTCGGGGGGACGAAGCCGAGAAACGACACTCTCACTGGAGATACGGTCTACCCATGGCCCGTTATACCGGACCCGTCTGCAAGCTTTGCCGCCGCGAGGGGCAGAAGCTGTTCCTGAAGGGGATCAAGTGCTTCACCGAGAAGTGCCCGGTGGAGCGCCGCCCGTACGCCCCCGGCCAGCACGGCCAGAGCGGCGGCGGCCGCCGCAAGAAGGCGAGCGAGTACGCGCACCAGCTGCGCGAGAAGCAGAAGGTGAAGCGCATCTACGGCGTGGCCGAGAAGCCGTTCCGCAACCTGTTCGAGAAGGCCGCGCACCAGACCGGCGTGACCGGCGAGAACCTGCTGGTGGCGCTGGAGAGCCGGCTGGACAACGTGGTGTACCGCATGGGCTTCGGCGCCAGCCGCAAGGAGGCGCGCCAGCTCATCAAGCACGGCCACGTGCAGGTGAACGGCCGCAAGCTCGACATCCCGAGCGCCCAGGTGGCGCCGGGCGACGAGGTGCGCATCGCGCCCAAGAGCAAGGACATCCTGCCCGTGGCGGCGGCGCTCGCCGCCAGGAGCCGGCCGGTGAACGTGGCCTGGCTGGCGGTGGACGAGGGGAGCCGCACGGGGCGGATGGTGTCGCGCCCCGGCCGCGCCGACATCCCGCTGGCGGTGCAGGAGCAGCTCATCGTCGAGCTCTACAGCAAGTAATTCTCGGTGCCGGACCGGGCCCGGTGGCGGGCGCCCCTTTTCGGGCGGCCGCCACTCGGGTCCTTTCCCGCATTCGTTCCTCACGAACGGAGGGATAGAGTGGATCTCGATATCATCGGCCTGCAGATGCCGAACCTGCCCGAGCAGCCGCGCACGGGCCAGATCGTGCTGCGCCCGCTGGAGCGCGGCTTCGGGCACACGCTGGGCAACACCATGCGCCGCATCCTGCTCAGCAGCCTGCGCGGCGCGGCGGTGTGGGCGTTCCGCGCCGACGGCGTGCTGCACGAGCACCAGACCATCGCCGGCGTGGTGGAGGACGTGCACCAGGTGATCCGCAACCTGAAGAGCCTGGTGCTGCGGATGACCGAAGACGCCGACGAGGCGGTGCTGGAGCTGCGTGCCCGCGCCAGCGGCACGGTGACGGCGCGCAACATCACGGCGCACCCGGCGGTGGAGGTGGTGAACCCCGACCACCACATCCTTACGCTCACCGAGGACCGCGACCTCCGGATCGAGCTGTACGTGAACAAGGGCCGCGGCTTCGTCCTCGCCGAGGCGCACCCGATCCCCCGCGGCATGCCCGCCGACCTGGTGCGCGTGGACGCGGTGTACAACCCGGTGACGCGCGCCAACTTCGTGGTGGAAGACACCCGCGTGGGCCAGCGCACCGACTTCGACCGGCTGGTGCTGGAGGTGGAGACGAACGGCGCGATCGACGTGCGCAGCGCGGTGCAGTACGCGGCGCGGCTGGCGATCGAGCACCTGGCCTTCCTTGCCGGGGGCACGCCCGAGTGGCGCGCCGACCGCGGCTGGGGCGAGGGCTCCGGGCCCGGCTCGGCGATCCCCGCCGGCCGCGCGCCGGTGCCGCCGCGCCTGCAGGAGCTGCTCCACCGGCCCATCGAGGACCTGACCGAGCTCTCGGTGCGCAGCCGCAACTCGCTGCAGAAGGAGAACATCCACACGGTGCGCGACCTGGTGCAGCGCACCGAGCAGCAGATGCTCTCCATCGACAACTTCGGCAAGAAGTCGCTGCAGGAGATCAGCGAGTTCCTTGCCGGCCACGGCCTGCGCTTCGGTCAGGAGCTGGAGCAGACCGACGACGGCACGCTGTACTGGGTGCTCCCCGAGAGCGACGGCGGCCTTGATTCGACTGCCGGCCTGTCCGGCAACGAGTAGGAGAAACCTGCGATGCGTCACAACAACAAGGGGCGTGCGCTGGGCCGCACCTCGGAGCACAAGAGCGCGCTGCTGCGCAACATGGCCACCAGCCTGTTTCGCCACGGCCGCATCGAGACCACCGAGGCCAAGGCCAAGGAGCTGCGCCCGTACGCCGAAAAGCTGATCACGCTGGCCAAGAAGGGCGACCTTCACGCCAAGCGGCTGGCCGCGCGCGAGATCCACGACCGCGACGTGCTGGTGCAGCTGTTCGACAAGATCGGTCCGTCGGTGGCCGAGCGGCCGGGCGGCTACACCCGCATCCTGAAGACCGGCTTCCGCCAGGGCGACGGCGCCGAGACCGCGCTGATCGAGCTGGTCGATCGCTGAGCTTCGGCTGCTGATCGAACGAGAGAACCCCGGGCCGCACCGTCGCGGCGCCGGGGTTTTTCGTTCCGCGGGGTGCGCGGGCTTACCGCGATGCCTGCGCGTGGCGTGGGGCGTAGCTCACGCGGCGGAGCTCGCGCAGGCGGCCGCCCTCCACCCGGCCCTCCACGATCTCGTAGCCCAGCAGCGCGAAGGTGCGGCCGCGCAGGAAGAGCGGGCGCGCGTTGCCGTACCAGTCCACGCACGAGGCCACACACCCATCCGCGTCGTCCGAGCCTTCTGCCCGGCCGGGGCGTGCCTCCAGCTCGCCCAGCGGGTGGAAGGCGCCGCCCTGGTTGCGCAGGAAGACGATGGAGGCGGAGCCCTCGTACAGGTGCTCGTAGCCGGGGCGCCCGGGGCCGCGGACGGGAAGGCCGAGCACGCCGCTCTCCCCGTCGCCCGCGTCGGGCTTGTAGAAGAAGCCGTGGCTGCGCAGCTCGCCCTGGCTGGCGCCGGGGCTCACGTAGTGCTGCCGGATCTGCGGCCGCGCGCCCAGGGCGATCCCGGTGAAGTGCAGGTCGCGACCGTCGGTGCCCACCACCACCGCGTCGTTCCCCATCACCTCGATGCGATCGACCCCGTGCGGCAGCGTGAGCTCGGAGGCCGCGCCTCCCTCGACGCGCTCCACGTACAGCGGCCAGCGCTCGCCGGCCTGCGGCGCGCCCCAGCCGCTGCCGCCGCCATAGAGCAGGTGGCTGCCCACGAACCGGTTCTGGAAGGTGGACGCGTCGAACCGGCCCGGGAGCGGGCGATAGGCGGACGCCGGCGCCTCGTCCGTGCCGTCGCCGAAGCGGGCCAGGGGGACGCGCAGCAGGCGCACCGGGCCGGCGGAGCGCTCGGCGCGCCACATCGCGTCACCCGCGGCGTCTTCGCGGACGACCACGTTCAGCTGGCCGCCGCTCTCCAGGAACGAGAACTGGTCCACCGGGCTCCACGCCACGGCGAGCGCGGTGGGCGCGGCGCCGTTCAGCGGCAGGCGGTACACCATCGCGGGCGAGCGCTCGGCACGGGCGCGGCGCCAGTCGCTGGTCCACACGTAGACGGAATTTTCCGACACGTAGAACACGCGGCCCCACGGCCCCAGCACGCCGGTGGCGCGGCAGGAAAGCTCCGGCTGCGACAGGTCGCACGAGGTGACGGTGTGGAGCGCGATGCCGTCCATCGCGTCGAGCGCGCGGCCGGGGCGGTAGATGCGCGGCGCGGCGGCGATCGGTTGCCACTCGTCGTCCCTCACCCCTTCGTGCCAGCGGCGCAGCGCGGGAAGCCAGTCCAGCCCGCCGTCCTCGGCCACCCGCACCGACAGCGGGGTGTAGAAGATCAGCGTGGTTCCCACCAGCCGGCTGGCGTAGTTGCGCGACGAGTAGTAGTCGTTGGAGCGCAGGTGCCAGGTGCCGCGGTAGTGGAGCCGTCCGGCCGCGTCGAGGTCGAACATCCCCACCTCGGTTCCGCCGCGCGCGTAGCTGTAGCCGATCACCACCACGCGGTCGCCGGAGACCAGCATCTCGTCGTACCACGTGTCGCTGGGATCCATCCCGGGCCCGTAGGCATTCACCGACGAGACCGGCGCCAGCTCCCGTCCGGCGATGCGGACGGTGAAGAGGCGGCCGCGGCGCAGCATCACCAGGTAGTCGCCGTGCACCTTCACGATCCCGCCCTCGTCCACCCCCGCCGTCTGCGTGTTGGTGACCGACTCGCCCCCGGCGCCATCCGCCGCCTTCGCCTCGCCCGCGGCTGTCATGGGCGCCGCCATGTCGGCGACCGCCTCGTACCCGATCCGCTCGGGGTCGAGCGCGAAGTTCACCGTCGCAGCGTTGGTCGCCGTGAGACGGACCGTCCGCTGATCGGCGGTGGCCTGGGCGCTGCTGGCCACCACGGTCGCCGCCGCCGTGGCGAGCTGCCCCGCGGCGACGTTGAGCCGGTAGACGCCGCCGGGCCCGGTGATCGCGCGCGCCGTGGTGCCGCGCACGCAGACGGTGGCCCCGGACAGCGGCTTGCCGTACGGATCCGTCACGCGCCCCTGGATCACCGTGGCGGGGCGGGCGGTGCGGTCTCGCGTCTCCCCGGGCGCGCCGCACCCCGCGCGCGCGGCCTGCTGGCGTGCGATCCGCTCCGCCTGTTCGCGCGCCAGCCCGCGGAGGTATGCGGCAAGCTCCTGCCGTGAGCCGAAGGCGGTGAGCGTCGATGCGCGGGGCGGCGCCGGCGCGCGCACGGGCGAGGGCGCGGGGAGCGCCAGCGTCAGCACGGGCCCGGTGAGCACCGCCGCGGCGGCGAGCACGAGGATCGTTCGTGTCTTCATCCCATCCATCCGTGCACGGGTTGGCGGATCAGCCGTCTGCGGATAGGGAACGAGCCAGGCGCTCCGCGTTTGACATCGCATCCATTCGATCGCGGTGACGTGCGGCATCGGCCGATGCCGCAAAATGGCGGGATCGCGTCATCTTGAGCGCGGGTGCGCGCCGACGTAGCTTGTGCGCCGCTGCACTCCGGCCGCACGCCTCGCCCCGCGGCCATCCGGCGCTCCCGCGCTTTCGCCATCGTCAGGCGTCCCGGACGTGAATCCCATCCCGACGACACACTCCCCGCGGCTCGGCCGATCGCGGCGACTCGCCGTTTCCTCGATCCTCTTCATTGCCGCGCTGCTCGGCGTCTGCGTCCGCGCGTCCGCCCAATCCGCCGCGAAGCCGCCGCTGCGCTGGGGCGGGGACGCGGAGGGCGGCGCGCCGTTCGTCGAGGCGGATCCTGCGGATCCCTCGAAGGTGCGCGGCTTCGACGTGGAGATCGCGGAGATGATCGCGCGCGGGCTGGGGCGCGAGCCGCGGTTCATCCAGGTGGCGTGGGCGTCGATCGAGCAGTCGGTGGAGCGCGGCGACTTCGAGGTGGGGATGAGCGGGCTGGAGGATCGCCCCGAGCTGCGCGCGCGCCACTCCGTCAGCATCCCCTACTACGAGTTCCACGAGGTCGTCGCCGTCCGGCCGGGGGATCGGAATCGGTACCGCCGCCTGTCCGATCTGGCGGGGAAGCGGGTGGCGACGCTGGGCGCGACGATGGCGTACCAGATGCTGCTGGACGAGCAGGGCAGGTCGGGGCTGGTCCCGATCAGCTACGACGACGACGTGCACCCGTACAGCGACCTGGCCGCCGGACGGGTGGACGCGGTGCTGCTGGACAACATCATCGCCGAGCGAAGCCTGCGGCGGATGGGCGGCGGCTTCGTCATCCAGCCCGAGCCGGCGGCGACGGGGCACTACGTGGCCGTCTTCGCGAAGGCGAACGCCGCGCTGCGCGATTCCGCCAACCAGATTCTGCGCGCGCGGATGCGCGACGGCTCGCTGGAACGGACCTTCCGCCGCTGGGGCGTGTGGAGCCCGGCGCAGGGCGAGTACTTCCAGCGCGTCCTGGCCGCCGCCGCGCAGTCGCCCGAGCGCGAGGCGCAGACCGCCGCCGTCCCCGGCGCCGGCGAGCGCTCGCTGCGCACCTACCTCCCCGCGCTGCTGCGCGCGGCGGTGATCACGCTGATCCTTTCGTGCCTGGCGATGGCGCTGGCGGTGTCGGTGGGGATCGCGGTCGCGGCGGGGCGCGTCTACGGGCCGCCGGTGGTGCGCGCGGCGCTGACGGTGTACGTGGAGGTGATGCGCGGCACGCCGGTGCTGCTGCAGCTCTTCGTGATCTACTACGGCCTGTCGGGGGTGGTCCGGCTGCCGGCGTTCGCGGCCGCCGTCCTTGGCCTGGGGCTGAACTACGCCGCGTACGAGAGCGAGATCTACCGCGCCGCGCTGCAGGCGATCCCCCGCTCGCAGCTGGAGGCGGGGCGCACGCTGGGGCTTTCGGAGTGGCAGATCCTGCGCCTGGTCCGCGGCCCCCAGGCGCTGCGGCTGGCGCTGGCGCCGATGACCAACGACTTCGTGGCGCTGCTGAAGGACTCGTCGCTCGTTTCGGTGATCACGGTGGTGGAATTGACCAAGCAGACGGCGATCTACGCCACCAACGTGGGAAGCTGGGTGGTGCCGGGGATGTTGTGTTCGGCGCTGTACCTGGCGTTCTCCCTCCCGCTCAGCCGCTTCGCGCGCAGGCTGGAGCAGAAGTGGAGCGCGGCATGAGCGGCCTGCACGTGAGCGACCTGCGCGTGGTGCGCGGCGCGCGCGAGATCCTGCGCGACATCGACCTGGACCTGGGCCCCGGCGAGATCTGCGCGCTGATGGGCGCCTCGGGCGCGGGGAAATCGACCGTGCTGCGCTCCGTGGCCGCGCTGCAGGCGTTCGACGGGGGGACGATCGACGTGGGCGGCTTCACGCTCCACCCCGGGCCCGTGCCGCGGCAGTCCAGGCTCAGGGAGCTGCGCAGCCGCGTGGGGATGGTGTTCCAGGCGCATTCGCTCTTCGAGCACCTGACCGCGCTGGAGAACGTCACGCTCGCGCCCGTGCACGCACTGCGCTGGCCGCGCGAGAAGGCGCGCGAGGTGGCGATGAAGCTGCTGGAGGAGCTGGGCGTGGCGCACCGGGCGGCTGCGTACCCGCGCGAGCTGAGCGGCGGCGAGGCGCAGCGCGTGGCCATCGCCCGCGCGCTGGCGCCCGACCCCGTGCTGCTGCTGATGGACGAGCCGACCAGCGCCCTGGACCCCGCCCGCCGCGGCGCGCTGGGCGACACCCTGGGCGAATTGGCGCGCGGCGGCGGCCGGGGGATGCTGATCTCCACCCACGACGTGGAGTTCGCGCGCGCGGCGTGCGACCGCGTGGTGATCCTGTCGCAGGGCGTGCTGGTGGAGGAGGGCCCCGCGCGCGAGGTGCTGGCCAATCCCAAGCATCCGGCCACGCGCGAGCTCCTGCAGCACCGGGACTCCCCGGCGGCGTGATGACCTCGGACCCGGATGCGATCGGCGCCGGGTGGCGCCGCGGGTCAGGGCGTGGTGGTGGCGGGGCGCATCTCCACGCTGCGCCGCTCCAGCGACCAGTCGGACGAGACGGTGAGCGGCACGCTGACCCACGCCTTCATCCGGCAGCCGCCGATGGCGTACGGGGCGAAGCGGGCCGTCTTCCACGCGTTCCCCACCATCCGGTCCACGTGGCTGTTCCCGGTGTGGGGAGCCGCCTGGGTCACCACGCCGTTCTCGTCCACCGTCAGCAGCACGCTCAGCGTCCCGTCGATCTTGGTGCCCTCGTCCAGGAAGCGGGTGAGCACCAGGTGCATGCGGCGGGAGAACTCGTCCTGGTTCTGCATCGGCGTGTATTCGCCCAGGTTCAGGATCACCACCTGCGTGCCCTCGGGAAAGAGGCCCCCCTGGGCCACGGCGGTGCCGATCTCCTCGCGCGTCTTTCCCGGCGGCACCATCACGGCCACGCGCTGCACGCCCGTTTCGGCGCAGGTGGGCGTGGTCTGACCGGTCTCCTCGAGCGCGGTCCGCTGCGCCCGGACGGTGGAGACCGAGGCGAGCGCGAGCGTGGCGCCGAGCGCCAGAAGCTGTTGTGGTTTCATGGGATGGAGCGGAAAAGAATGGGGATTGCGGGACAGTTCCAGCGCGGGCGACACGGTTCAGGCGCGGCGGGCGATCACGATCGGAAGCTGGCCGAGCAGGACACCGGGCGCCAGCGTGGCGAGACAATCTGTGCAGGATTCCGGAACGGCGGAAGGGGGGCGGGGTTTCGCCCCCACGCTTTCGGCCGCATAATGCGGAAACATCGATCCACTCACACTCGCGGGCGGCGGAGCGCATGACCGTGCAGGCCGGGCAGATCATCGTGATGGGCGGCGGCGGGTTCACCATGGAGCCCGACAACCCGCTGCTGGACGACTACGCGCTGGCCGCCACCGGGCGCCACCGGCCGCGCGTGTGCTTCGTCCCCACCGCCGCGGGCGACGCGGCGGGGTACATCGAGCGCTTCTACGACGCGTTCCCCGACGACCTCTGCGAGCCGACGTACCTGTCGCTGTTCAGCCGCAAGGTGGACGACCTGGCGGCCTTCCTGTCGGCGCAGGACCTGGTGTACGTGGGGGGCGGCAACACGGTGAACCTGCTGGCCGTGTGGCGCGCGCAGGGGCTGGACCGCGTGCTCCCGCAGGTGCTGGCCGGGGGGACGATCTTCTGCGGGGTGAGCGCGGGCGCGCTCTGCTGGTTCCAGCGTGGCATCACCGACAGCTACAGCCCCGACCTGAAGCCCCTCACCAACGGCCTGGGCCTGCTGGAGGGCGCCTTCTGCCCGCACTACGACAGCGACCCGCGCCGCCCCTTCCTGTGGCCGGACTTCGTCGCGCGCCACGGCGGCCCGGCGATCGCCGCGCAGGACGGCGTGGCGCTGCACTACGTGGACGGAAAGATCGTCCGCGCCGTGACCTCGCGCCCCGACGCGAAGGCGTTCCGCTACGACGTGGTGGACGGTGACGTGCGCGAGGAGACGATCACGCCGGTGTACCTGGGGCGCGAGGCGGCGGAGAGGGTGTAGAGGCGTCTGGACCGGGGTTCGTGCGGTCGCGGCCGGCCCTCTCCCCCGGCCCCACCCCCGGCCCCTCCCGCGCTCCGCGGGGAGGCGGAGAGGTCTGCGCGGGCGGTTGGTTCTGCGCGGACCGATCGGCCGCAGTCCGCGAAGGCGGACTTCCCGAAGTTCCAGCGGCGGGTTTCAACCCGCCGGCGGTTTCGGTCCCGGTGCGATGCAGGGCCGACGGACGATCCCCGCGTGGGAGTCCGCGAAGGCGGACTTCGGGCCGTCGTTGCCGCGGTTTCAACCGCCTGGCTACCCTGGACTCCGAGGCGGCCTGAAGGCAAAAGAGAAGCGGCCGCGCCCCGGTGAAGGGGTGCGGCCGCTCGTCTTTTCGGAAATGCGGAAGCGCCGGACGGCTTCAGCCCGCCTTGCGGACCTTGCCGGCCGACAGGCAGCTCGTGCACACGCGCACGCGCTTGTGCGTGCCGTTGTCGGTCACGATCCGCGCGGGCTGCAGGTTCGGACGCCACACACGCTTGGTCTTGTTGTTCGCGTGGCTGACGTTGTTCCCGCTGCGCGGCCCCTTTCCGCAGACCTCGCAGAAAGCCATCGGAGTCTCCTCGAGTTGATTCGCTTGGTGGTGCAAACAAGCCGTAAAATCTAAGCCCCTGGGCCGCCCCGGTCAACCCCGCGCGGGCTATCTCCTTTGATTGACAGCGCTTCTGCGCCGGGATAGCTTCATGGGCTGTACCGCGAACCCCTCACCGGCGCCCCGCGACCGGTGGTTTTTGGCATTGGGGCCGCGGAAAACGCACCCGAACCATTCCACGGATGAAGACCGCTCTCATCACCGGCATCACCGGCCAGGACGGCAGCTACCTGGCCGAGCTGCTCCTGGACAACGGCTACCGCGTCTTCGGCCTGGTGCGGCGCAGCTCCACGGTGACCTTCGAGCGCATCCAGCACATCCAGGACCGCATCGAGCTGGTGCCCGGCGACCTGACCGACCAGAACTCGCTCCTGTACGCGCTGCAGCAGTGCGACCCCGACGAGGTGTACAACCTGGCGGCGCAGAGCTTCGTGCAGACCAGCTGGAACCAGCCCACCCTCACCGGCGACGTGACCGCGCTGGGTGTCACGCGCATGCTGGAGGCGATCCGCGTCCACAATCCGAAAGTCCGCTTCTACCAGGCGTCCAGCTCGGAGATGTTCGGCAAGGTGCAGGCGGTGCCGCAGGTGGAGAGCACGCCCTTCTACCCTCGCTCTCCCTACGGCGTCGCCAAGGTCTACGGCCACTGGATCACCGTGAACTACCGCGAGAGCTACGGGATGTACGCGGTGAGCGGGATCCTGTTCAACCACGAGAGCCCGCGACGCGGCCTGGAGTTCGTCACCCGCAAGGTGACCGACGGCGCGGCGCGCATCAAGCTGGGGCTGCAGGACAAGCTGCGCCTGGGCAACCTGGACGCCCAGCGCGACTGGGGGTTCGCGGGCGACTACGTGCGCGCCATGTGGCTGATGATGCAGCAGGACGAGCCGCGCGACTACGTGATCGCCACGCACCAGACGCACAGCGTGCGCGACCTGGTGGAAGCCGCCTTCGGGCACGTGGGGCTGGACTGGCGCGAGCACGTGGTGCAGGACGAGCGCTTCATGCGCCCCGCCGAGGTGGACCTGCTGGTCGGCGACCCCGGCAAGGCGAAGGCGGAGCTGGGGTGGGAGCCCGAGGTCACCTTCCAGCAGCTGGTGGAGATGATGGTGGAGGCCGACCTGGAGCGGCTGCGCCCGGGCGCCTCGCGCTCCGTGGCCGGCGTGGGCTGAGCGCGTGCGGATCCTGGTGACCGGCGCGGCCGGCTTCGCGGGGTGCCATCTGGCCCGCGCGCTGGCGGGCGAGGGGCACGAGGTGTGGGGCACGCTGCAGAGCGGCCACGCACCCCCCCGCGAGCCCGCCGGGGTGCGCTGGGTGGCGATGGAGCTCACTTCGCCCTCGTCCATCGCCCGGGCGATGGACGAGGTGCGCCCCGAGCGCGTGTTCCACCTGGCCGCGCAGGCGTCGGTGGCCGACTCGTTCGGCGACCCAGCGGCGACGTGGGAGGTGAACGCCACCGGCACCCTCCGCTTGGTCTCGGCCCTCGCCGCCGGCGCGCGGATGCTGTTCGTGAGCAGCGCCGAGGTCTACGGCGTGGTGGCCGACGGCGAGCAGCCGATCCGCGAGGGCACGCCGCCGCGCCCCACCAATCCCTACGCCGCCTCCAAGGCCGCGGCCGAGATGGCGGTGCTCGAGGCGGCGCTGGGGCACGCCGGCGCGCACGCCGTCATCGCCCGCTCGTTCAACCACACCGGGCCGGGGCAGGACGACCGCTTCGCCCTCCCCGCCTTCGCGCGGCAGCTGGCGCGGATCGCCGCGGGGATGGACGAGCCGGTGCTGCGCGTGGGCAACCTGCAGGCGCGGCGCGACTACCTGGACGTGCGCGACGTGGTGCGCGCCTACCTGGTGCTGATGGAGCGCGGGGTCCCCGGCCGGGTCTACAACGTGGCCAGCGGCCAGCCGCACGGGATGGACGCGCTGGTGGAGATGCTGGTCGGCCTTTCCGGCACCGGCGCGCGGGTGGAGGCCGACCCGGCCCGCTTCCGCGCCGTGGACGTGCCGCTGCTGTCGGGCGACGCGTCGGCGCTCCGGGCGCTGGGGTGGGAGCCGCGCATCGCGCTGCGGCAGACGCTGGCCGACCTGCTGGGCCACGAGCGCGCCCGCCTTCCCGCCACCGCGGAGGCGGCTTGAGCGGTACCGTCTACCTGGTGGGCGCCGGGCCCGGCGACCCGGGCCTGCTCACCGTGCGCGCCGGCGAGCTGCTGGCCCGCGCCGACGTGCTGGTGTACGACGCGCTGGTGTCGCCCGCCATCGTGGAGCGCGCGGCGAAGGCCGAGCGCATCTACGCCGGCAAGCGCGGCGGCACCCGCAACGTGATGACGCAGGAGGAGATCAGCCGGCTCCTGGTCGATCTGGCGGCGAAGCACGAGACGGTGGTGCGGCTCAAGGGCGGCGACCCGTTCGTCTTCGGCCGCGGCGGCGAAGAGGCGCTGGAGCTGGCCCGCGCGGGGGTGCCCTTCGAGGTGGTCCCCGGCGTCACCGCCGGCGTGGCCGCGCCGGCGTACGCGGGGATCCCGGTCACGCACCGCGGCATCTCCACCGGCGTGACGCTGGTGACCGGGCACGAAGACCCCGAGAAGCCCGAGGCGGGGATCGACTGGGGCGCCCTGGCGCGCACCGGCGGCACGCTCGTCTTCTACATGAGCGTGGGCCGGATGGAGGAGAACTTCGCCCGGCTGATGGAGGCCGGACGGCCGCCCGGGACGCCCGCCGCGGCGATCGAGTGGGGGACGTATCCCCGCCAGCGCACGGTGACGGGGACGCTCTCGTCCCTTCCCGCGCGGGCACGCGAGGCCGCGCTCGGCGCGCCGTCCATCGTGCTGGTGGGCGAGGTCGTCGCGCTGCGCGGCGAGCTGGCGTGGTGGGAGCGGCGGCCGCTTTCCGGGCGGCGCATCGTGGTCACCCGCGCCCGAGCGCAGGCCAGCGCCTTCGCCGCCGCGCTCGAGGCGCTGGGCGCCGAGGTGGTGCAGCTTCCGGCGATCCGCGTGGAGCCGCCCGAAGACGAAGCGCCGCTGCGACAGGCGGTTGCGTGTCTCGATTCGTTCGCCTGGATCGTTCTGACCAGCGCGAACGGGGTGGGCCGGTTCTTCGCGGCGCTGCGCGAGGCCGGGCGTGACGCACGCGCCCTCGCGCACGCGAAGGTGTGCGCGATCGGCACCAGCACCGCGGCCGAGCTGGAGAAGCACGGCATCCACGCGGACCTGGTGCCGCCCGAGTTCAACGCCGAGGGCGCGGTCGACGCACTCGCGGCCGCCGTGGATCTGAACGGGACGCGCGTGCTGATCCCCGCCGCGGAGGCCGCGCGGCCGGTTCTCGCGGACGGACTTCGCGCGCGCGGCGCGGAGGTGACGGAGGTGGTGGCCTACCGCACCGTGCAGGACGGCGCCGGCGCAAGCGAGGTGCGCCGCCGCGTCGAGGCGGGCGAGATCGACCTGCTCACCTTCACCGCCGGCTCCACCGCGAAGAGCTTCGCCGCGCTGGTGGGGACGGACGCCGGTGCGGCCCGGGTGGCTTCGATCGGCCCCGTGACCTCGGCGGCGCTGCGCGAGGTGGGGATGAGGGTGGACGTGGAGGCGAAGGAGGCGACCATCGACGGGCTGCTGCGGGCCATCCGCGGTCTTTACGAGGGAGACGCGGAATGACCTGGATGCGGCGGGGGTGGATCGTCGCGGGGATGCTGGCGCTGGCGCCGGCGCCGGCCGCGGGGCAGGACACCACCTCCGTGCGCGACTCGGCGCCGCCGCTCCCGGTGGGGCCGTCGGCCGGCGCGATGTCCGCAGACGCGCCCTGCGGGGTGATCCGCCGGCTCTGCACCACCACCGCCCACGCGCCTGCGGAGTTCCGCGCCTCGCCGCTGCTCCCCTTCGAGCACTGGGCGGTGCAGGCGGCGCGGCGGGCCGAGGCGCTGGGGCTCACCCGCTTCTTCCCCGCGCAGCGCGCCGTGCCGCGCGCGCAGGTGGCCGCCGCCCTGGACGAGGCCGCGGCGAACGCGGCCGATCCGTCCGTGCGGCGGATGGCCGAGGGGTGGGTGGCGCGCTTCCGCGAGGAGTTCCCGGAGTACGCCGATCCCGCCGCGCGGCAGGCCGGCGGCGTCACGCTGCTGGGCGCGCGCGCGGCCGCGGGGTATGACCGGTGGACCGGGCGGCTCGCGCCGGCGGTGGGGTATCAATCGGCGCGGCGCGAGCCGTTGCCGCTTCCCGACGTCTCGGATGCGCGCGCCACGCTGCTGGCGGGCGCGGCCACGCGGTGGGCCAGCGTGAGCGCCGAGGGTGCCTGGCGCGGCGGCGCGGCCGTGCTGAGGGAGTGGGACGCCGCCATCGGGGCGGGCGGGTTCCAGTTCGCCGTGGGGCGCGGCCCGGTGGGGTACGGGTGGGGCCGCATGGGGTCGATCGTGTACGCCACGCCCGACGCGCTCCCCCGCGTGGAAGTGCAGAGCACGCGTCCCTTCCGGCTGCCGTGGCTGCTGCGGCGGGTGGGCCCGGTCACGCTGCACACCTTCGCCGGGCCGGTGCACGACCCGGCGCGCCACCCCACCGGGCCCCTGCTCTGGGGGATGCGCGTGGCGGCGCAGCCGCACCCGCGGCTCACCCTGGGCGCCAACCGCGGGTCGATGTTCGGCGGCGACGGCGACCCGGTGACCGTGGGGACGCTGGCGAAGATGCTGGTGGGGGTGGTGCGCAGCGAGTTCGAGAACCAGGTGATCTCGCTCGACGCCCGCTACCGCCTTCCCGGCGAGCGCGTGCTTCCCCTCACGGCCTACGTGGAGTGGGGGGCCGACGACGCCGCGGGGGCGATGGACGAGACCCCGGGGCGCGTGATCGGCGTGTTCGCCCCCGCGCTCCCGGGCGCGCCCCAGGCGACGGTGGGGGCCGAGTACACGTACTTCAAGCACGCCTGCTGCGGCCACGGGCCCTGGTACCTGAACGCCACCTTCCCCGGCAACTGGGCGGTGCGCGGGAGGCCGCTGGGCCACCCGCTGGGCGGCGAGGGGGCCGAGTACGCCGGCTACGCGCAGGCCGAGCTCATGGACGCGCGCCTGCGCCTGTCGGCGCGCGGCTTCGTGCGCGACCGGTCGGACCGCAGCCTGGGGACGTACGGCGGCGGCAACCTGTACACGCCCCAGCGCACCGGCCGCAGCACCGGCGGCAGCGTGGACGCGTCGCTCCGGCTGGCGCCCCGCGCCGAGCTGCGCGCCGCGTGGACGATGGACGACGGCCAGGGGTGGGCCGAGCGGGCGCTCGCCACCTCGCTGGCGTGGACGTTTTGAACCGGGCCGGCACTTTTTTCCGGCCCAGCGCGAAGATCGCTCGATGCTGATGTCCCGTTTTCCCGGCTACCGCCCCCGGCGCACGCGCCGCACCGGCGCCCTGCGCGCCCTGGTGCGCGAGACCGAGGTCCGGCCCGGCGACCTGATCCTCCCGCTCTTCGCCGTCCCCGGCCAGGGGGTGCGCCGGGCGGTCGGCTCCATGCCCGGGGTGGAGCAGACCTCGCCCGACCAGCTGCTGAAGGACGCGGAAGAAGCGCTGGCCCTGGGGCTGGGCGGCGTGCTCCTGTTCGGCGTGCCCAGCGAGAAGGACGAGCGCGGCACCGGCGCCTGGCGCGACGACGGGATCGCGCAGACGGCGGTGCGGCTGCTCAAGCGCGAGCTGCCGGAACTCCTCGTCATCACCGACGTCTGTCTCTGCGAGTACACCAGCCACGGCCACTGCGGGATCATCGTGGACGGCGACGTGGACAACGACGAGACAGTGCCGCTGCTGGCGCGTACCGCCGTGAGCCACGCCGCCGCCGGCGCCGACGTGGTGGCGCCCAGCGACATGATGGACGGCCGGGTGGGCGCCATCCGCGCCGCGCTCGACGCCGCGGGGTTCGGGCAGACGGCGATCCTTTCCTACGCGGCCAAGTACGCCAGCGCCTTCTACGGCCCCTTCCGCGACGTGGCCGAGAGCGCGCCCGCGTTCGGCGACCGCCGCACCGCGCAGATGGACCCCGCCAACGTCCTCGAGGCGCTGCGCGAGGTGCGCCTCGACATCGAGGAGGGCGCCGACATGGTGATGGTGAAGCCCGCGCTGGCGTACCTCGACGTGATCCGGCGGGTGAAGGACGACACCGGCTTCCCCGTGTGCGCCTACCACGTTTCGGGCGAATACGCCATGATCGAGGCCGCCGCCCGGCTGGGGTGGATCGACGGGCCCCGGGCGCACCAGGAGGCGCTCACCGCCATCCGCCGCGCGGGGGCCGACCGGGTGATCAGCTACTGGTCGCGGCAGTTCGCGCGCGCGCGCCGCGGGTGAGCCGCGTGGCGCGCGGAGCCCGGTTGTACCACCCGCGCCCCGCCCGCGCGGCCCGTTGGCGCCGCTCGTGCGGCCGCGGCACGACGTTCGCGCCGCCGGCGGGCGCGCACCTGGCGGCCGGTGGCGCCAAGACGGCGGCGGCGGCGCTTTCCGCGCGGATGCAGGGGTCCGCGTCCGGTTTCGGACGCGCGGAGGTGCCGCCGGGGCGCTCGTCATACGCTATTCTGTATCGGCCGGCTGGAACCGGCGGGGCCGCTGGCGCGAAACCTGCCACGGGTGGACACGCCCCCGCGGTTGTGACGCGCGTGCCGGTGCGTGCGTCAGCCCGTCGCGGAGTCGCGCGGCGCGGCCGTCCGGAATGCAGGACCACGACCGCGGCGGGCGCCGGCACCGGTGCCGCCGGGTGCTTCCCATCACACCACTGGGCTTGATGCTGCCTCCGGGTCTCCTCCGTTTCCGCCGGGTGCTCCTCGTCGTCCTGCACGCGTTCCTCATCCCGGTGGGGTACTACGCCGCGTTCGCGCTGCGCTTCGACTTCCAGCTCCCGCCCGACCACGCGCGGCTGTACTGGGCCACGCTCAAGTACGTGCTGGTCATCCGCCTGGTCTGTTTCGGGCTCTTCGGCCTGTTCCGCGGCTGGTGGCGCAACGTGGGGATGACCGACCTGGTGGCGCTGGTGAAGGCGGTGCTGCTCAGCACGGGGCTGGCGCTGGCGGCGCTCTTCATGAGCGGCAACCTGGCCGGGATGCCCCGCTCGGTGCTGGCGCTCGACGCGGTGACCGCGCTCTTCCTCTTCGGCGGGCTGCGCTTCGGGGTGCGCGCCTTCCGCGAGGAGCGCCTCACCCCGTGGCGCGCCAACCCGGGGAAGCGCACGCTGATCATCGGCGCGGGCGCCGCCAGCGAACGGCTGCTGCGCGAGCTGCAGCGCGACGGCGCGGCGGGGATGACGCCGGTGGGGCTGGTGGACGACGACCCCGAGAAGGCGGGGATGCACATCCACGGCGTGCCGGTGGTGGGCACCACCGACGGGCTGGCCGAGGCGGCCATGCGGCTCAGCCCGCAGCTGATGGTGATCGCCATTCCCTCGGCCACCCGCGACCAGATGCGCCGGCTGGTGGACGCCTGCCTGGGCACGGGGATCGAGTTCAAGATCGTCCCCTCCATCCGCGAGCTGCTGGACGGCCGCGCCCAGCTGGGGCAGCTGCGCAAGGTGCAGATCGAAGACCTGCTGGGGCGCGAGACGGTGGAGCTGGGGCTGGACGGCCCCCGCGCCGAGCTGCAGGGGCGCACCGTGCTGGTCACCGGCGGCGCAGGGAGCATCGGCAGCGAGCTGGCGCGGCAGATCGCCGGGTGCGGCCCGTCGCGGCTGGTGGTGCTCGACCAGGCCGAGAGCCCGCTCTACTTCGTGCACCTGGACCTGGTGCACGCGCACCCGGGGCTGCGCATCGAGGCGGTGGTGGCCGACGTGACCGACCAGGGGCGGATGGAGCGCGTCTTCGCCGCCTGCCGCCCCGACTTCGTCTTTCACGCGGCCGCCTACAAGCACGTGCCGCTGATGGAGCACAACGTGGTGGAGGCGGTGCGCAACAACGTGCTGGGCACGCTGTGCGTGGCCGAGATGGCGGCGCGCTTCGGGGCGCAGAAGTTCGTGCTGGTGAGCACCGACAAGGCGGTGCACCCCTCCAGCGTGATGGGCGCCACCAAGCGCGTGGCCGAGCAGGTCGTCCTGGGGTGGCCGGCGCTGGCCAGGAGCCGCACCGACTTCCGCGCGGTGCGCTTCGGCAACGTGCTGGGGAGCGACGGGAGCGTGATCCCTCTCTTCCGCCGGCAGCTGGCCGCGGGGCAGCCGCTCACGGTGACCCACCCCGAGGTCACGCGCTACTTCATGACCATCCCCGAGGCGGTGCAGCTGGTGCTGCAGGCCGCCGCGCTCCCCGAGGCCGCGCGCCGCATCGCCATGCTCGACATGGGCGAGCCGGTGCGCATCGTGGAGCTGGCCGAGAACCTGGTCCGCCTTTCGGGGCTGGAGCCGTACAAGGACGTGCCGATCGTGTTCACCGGGCTGCGCCCGGGCGAAAAGCTGCACGAGGAGCTGATGAGCGACCGCGAGGAGACGGTGCCCACCGCGGTCCCCAAGATCCGCGTGGTGCGCACCTTCGAGCCCGACCGCAACACGCTGACCGCGGGGCTCGACCGGTTGGGCGCCGCCGCCGCGGTGGGCGACCTGGGCGACTCGCTCACCGCGCTCTGCGAGCTGGTGCCCGAGTGCGTGTCTCCGCTGCGCGAGCGGGGCGCCGGCTCGCCGGCCGCCGCCGACTGAGACCGGAGGACCACGGGTGCGCCGGTGCGTGGGCGCGCCCGCGCGTCCACCCGCAACCACCAGGGCGCCCCGCGGGTTGCGGGCTCCGCTCCTTCCGTTACCTTTCCATCCCTTCCGCGGCGGCCAGGGCGTGGCGCCGCGGGGCACGGATTTTTTGCGAAAAGCGACTGAGCGATGACGAGCAGAGGTGAGCAGGGTCCCGCGGTGACGCTGGCCGGCGCCGCGCGCGAGCCCGGGGCGGGCGACGAGCTGGCGGCGCGGATCGACCGCCAGGAGGCGGTGGTCGGGGTGCTGGGGCTGGGGTACGTGGGGCTGCCGCTGGCGGTGGAGGTGGCGCGCAGCGGCTTCCGGGTCCTGGGCTTCGACATCTCCGACCGCGTGGTGGAGGGGATCAACGCCGGGCGCAGCCACATCCAGGACGTGCCGGCGGACGTGGTGGCCCGCTTCGTGGAGGCGGGCACCCTCTCGGCCACCGCCGACCTGTCGCGGCTGGCCGAGTGCGACGCGGTGTCGATCTGCGTGCCCACCCCGCTCAACAAGACCAAGGATCCCGACCTGTCGTACGTGATCGCCGCGGCGCAGGCGGTGATGCACGGCCTGAGGCCCGGGCAGCTGGTGATCCTGGAGAGCACCACCTATCCCGGCACCACCCGCGAGGTGATCCTCCCGATCCTGGAGGAGACGGGGCTGCAGGTGGGCGCCGACTTCTTCCTCTGCTTCAGCCCCGAGCGGGTGGACCCGGGCAACGCCGTGTGGCACACCCGCAACACCCCCAAGGTGCTGGGCGGCGTCACCGCGGCGTGCCGCGAGGCGGGGCTGGCGCTGTACTCGCGCGTGTTCGACGTGATGGTGCCGGTGGAGAGCGCCGAGGCGGCCGAGCTCACCAAGGTGTACGAGAACACCTTCCGGATGATCAACATCGCGCTGGCCAACGAGCTGGCGCAGGCGTGCGACCGGCTGGGCGTGGACGTGTGGGAGGTGATCGACGCGGCGGCCACCAAGCCGTTCGGCTTCATGAAGTTCACCCCGGGGCCGGGGCTGGGCGGCCACTGCATCCCGCTGGACCCGCACTACCTGAGCTGGAAGATGCGCACGCTGGCCTTCCGCACCCGCATGATCGAGCTGGCCAGCGAGATCAACAGCGAGATGCCCGAGTTCGTGGTGCAGAAGGTTTCCGACTGCCTGAACGACGCGCGCAAGTCGGTCAAGGGGAGCCGCGTGCTGGTCCTGGGCGTGGCGTACAAGAAGGACATCGACGACCTGCGCGAGAGCCCGGCGCTGGAAATCATCCGGCAGCTGCAGGAGAAGGGCGCCGAGGTGAGCTTCCACGACCCCTTCTGCGACACCATCCACGACGACGGCCACACCCCGATCCAGGGGCTGCCGATGCACAGCGTGGAGCTTTCCGACGCGGTGCTGGGGGGCGCCGACCTGGTGCTGGTGGTGACCGACCACAGCGGGGTGGACTACGCGCGCGTGGCCGAGCTGGCGCGGCTGGTGGTGGACACCCGCGGGGTGATGCGCGACCCGCCCCAGCACGTGATCGGGCTGTCGCGCCGCCCCGCCCCCCAGCCGCGTCTGCGGCTGGTCTCGGCCGGGTGACCGGGGGGCGGGGCGGGGGCCTGCGGGCGATGAAGGTACTGGTGGTTGCGGGGGCGCGGCCGAACTTCATGAAGGTCGCGCCGATCCTTGCCGCGCTCGGGCGCGCGGGCGACGAGGCGGTGCTGGTGCACACCGGCCAGCACTACGACGCGGCGATGTCGGACGCCTTCTTCGCCGACCTGGGGCTCCCCGAGCCCGCCTTCCACCTGGAGGTCGGGTCGGCTTCGCACGCCGTGCAGACGGCGCGGGTGATGGAGGCGTTCGAGCCGGTGCTGCTCCGGGTGCGCCCCCACTGGGTGGTGGTCGTGGGCGACGTGAACAGCACGCTGGCGTGCGCCCTGGTCGCCTCCAAGCTGCGCCACGAGCTGGGGTGCCGCATCGCGCACGTGGAGGCGGGGCTGCGCAGCGGCGACTGGCGGATGCCCGAGGAGGTGAACCGGGTGCTCACCGACCGGCTGGCGGACCTGCTGCTCACCCCCAGCCGCGACGCGCACCCCAACCTGGCCGCCGAGGGGATCGAGGCGGAGCGCGTGGTCTTCGTGGGCAACGTGATGATCGATTCGCTGCTGGCCCAGCTCCCCGCCGCGCGGGAGCTCCGCGTGCCGGCGCGTCTGGGCGTCGAACCCGGCCGCTACGCGGTGGCCACGCTGCACCGGCCCTCCAACGTGGACGACCCCGCCGCGCTCTCGGCCGTCCTTTCCGGGCTGGCGCGCGTGGCCGGGCGGATGCCGGTGGTCTTTCCGGTGCATCCGCGCACGCGGCGGCGGGCGGCGGAGTTCGGGGTGGGGGACGCGATGGCGCCGCTGACGGCGATCGATCCGCTGGGCTATCGGGAGATGATCGGGGTGGTGGACGGCGCGGCGGTGGTGCTCACCGACAGTGGCGGGCTGCAGGAGGAGACCACCGCGCTGGGCGTGCCCTGCGTCACGCTGCGGGAGACCACCGAGCGGCCGGTGACGGTGGCGGAGGGGACGAATCGTCTCGCCCCGTGGCCGCTGACGGCGGACGGGATCGTCCGCGCGGCCGGGAAGGCGATCGCCCAGGGCCGCGCCGCGCCGGGCGAGCGCTGCCCCGAGGGGTGGGACGGGCACGCGGCCGAGCGGGTGGCGGCCGCGCTGGCCGCGCACGCGCCCGGCGCCGCCCCGATCGTGCACAACCTTGCAACCGAAGGCGTTTGATGTCCGTGGCCTTGCTGGACCTGAAGCGGCAGTTCGCCCGGGTCGAAAACGACGTGCGGCTCCAGATCGAGCGCGTGCTGCGCGAGCAGAGCTTCATCCTGGGCCCGGTGGTCCAGGAGTTCGAGGCGGCGGTGGCCGCCCATGCCGGGGTGGAGCACGCCATCGGCGTGGCGAGCGGCACCGACGCGCTCCTGCTGGCGCTCAGGGCGCTGGACCTGCAGCCGGGCGACGAGGTGGTCACCACCCCCTTCACCTTCTTCGCGACGGCGGGGACGATCCACAACGCCGGCGGGCGCGCGGTGTTCGTGGACATCGACCCCGTCACCTTCAACCTGGACCCGGCACGGCTCGAGGCGGCGATCACCCCGAGGACGCGGGCGATCGTCCCCGTCCATCTCTTCGGTCTGATGAGCGGGATGGAGCGGGTGCTGGAGATCGCGCGCCGCCGCGGCGTCTTCGTCCTCGAGGACAGCGCGCAGTCGATCGGCGCGCGCGAGAAGGTGGGCGGCGAGTGGAAGAACAGCGGGCAGCTGGGCGACGCCACCGCCTTCTCCTTCTTCCCGTCGAAGAACCTGGGAGCCTTCGGCGACGGCGGGATGGTGGTGACGCCCGACGCCGCCTTCGCCGACCGCATCCGCCGGCTGCGCACGCACGGCGGGGTGAAGATGTACCACCACGACGAGGTGGGGCTCAACTCGCGGCTCGACGCGCTGCAGGCCGCCGTCCTCCTCGCCAAGCTCCCGCACCTGGACGGCTGGAGCGCCGCCCGCCGCGAGCACGCCGCGTGGTACCACGCGCGCTTCGAGGCGCTGGAAGCCGCGGGCCACCTGGTCCGTCCGCGGGTCCCCGAGACCAGCGAGTCGGTCTACAACCAGTACACGCTGCGGGTGAACGGCCGCGACCGGCTGCGCCAGGCGCTGCACGACCAGGGGATCGGGTGCGCGGTGTACTATCCGAAGCCGCTGCACCTGCAGCCCTGCTTCCACTACCTGGGCTACGGCGAGGGCGACTTCCCCCGGGCCGAGCGCGCGAGCGCCCAGGTGCTGTCGATCCCCGTCTACCCCGAGCTGGAAGCGGACGAGCGCGAGCGGGTGGCGCGCGCGGTGGAGCGCTTCTACGGGGGGGCGGCCTGATGTCGCGCCACGTACGCGGGCAGCACCCCGCGGCCCCCATCACCGGCCGGCCGATCCGCTTCGCGGTGGTGGGGTGCGGACGGATCTCGGGCAAGCACTTCGAGGCGCTCAAGGTGCACGCCGAGCACGCCGAGGTGGTGGCCGTCTGCGACTGCGACCAGCAGGCGCTGTGCGAGGCGGCGGCGCGCACCGGCGCGCGCCCCTTCTCGCGCCTGGACGCGCTGCTGGCCGAGAGCGACGCCGACGCGGTGGTCCTGGCCACCCCCAGCGGCCTGCACGCCGAGCAGGGGATCCAGGTGGCGCAGGCGGGCCGCCACGTGATCACCGAGAAGCCGATGGCCACCCGCTGGCAGGACGGGAAGCGGCTGGTGCAGGCGGCCGACCAGGCGGGCGTGCACCTGTTCGTGGTGAAGCAGAACCGCATGAACGCCACCGTGCAGCTGCTCAAGCGCGCGGTGGACGAGCGGCGCTTCGGGCGGATCTACATGGTGAACGTGAACGTGTTCTGGAACCGGCCGCAGGAGTACTACGACAGCGCCGGGTGGCGGGGGACGTGGGAGTTCGACGGCGGCGCGCTGATGAACCAGGCCAGCCACTACGTGGACCTGCTGGACTGGCTGATCGGGCCGGTGGAGAGCGTGCAGGCGCTCACCGCCACCCTGGCGCGCAACATCCAGGTGGAAGACACCGGGGTGGTGAACGTGCGCTGGCGCTCGGGGGCGCTGGGGTCGATGAACGTCACCATGCTGACCTACCCGCGCAACCTGGAGGGCTCGATCACCATCATCGGCGAGAAGGGGACGGTCCGGCTCGGCGGGGTGGCGATCAACGAGATCGAGCACTGGGAGTTCGCCGAGCCGCACCCCGACGACGAGAAGGTGCGCGAGGCCAGCTACCAGACGACCTCCGTCTACGGCTTCGGCCACCCGCGCTACTACGAGAACGTGATCGCCACGCTGCGCGGCGAGGCGGCCCCCGAGACCGACGGCCGCGAGGGGCTGCGCTCGCTGGAGCTGCTGATCGGCATCTACCTTTCGGCGCGCGACGGGCGGACCGTGTCGCTCCCCCTGGACTACTGAGGGCGGCGATGGCGGACGAGCGGAAGCCGTACTACGCGCACCCCACGGCCGTGGTGGACGAGGGGGCCGAGATCGGCGCGGGGACCAGGGTCTGGCACTTCAGCCACGTCTCGGCCGGCGCGGTGCTGGGGCCGGGGTGCTCGCTGGGGCAGAACGTGTTCGTGGCGCCGCGGGTCACCGTGGGGCGCGGGGTGAAGATCCAGAACAACGTCTCGCTCTACGAAGGGGTGGTGCTGGAGGACTACGCCTTCTGCGGCCCCAGCATGGTGTTCACCAACGTGCGCACCCCGCGCTCGGCCTTCCCGCGCAACACCAGCGCGGACTACGCCGAGACGCGGGTGAAGACCGGCGCCAGCATCGGCGCCAACGCCACCATCGTCTGCGGCACCACGGTCGGCGAGTGGGCGTTCGTGGCCGCGGGCGCGGTGGTCACCCGCGACGTGCCGCCGTACGCGCTGATGGCCGGCGTTCCCGCGCGGCGCATCGGGTGGGCGTGCGAGTGCGGCGCCACGCTGCGGCTCGCCGACGGGCGCGCCGCGTGCGGCGACTGCGGACGGCGCTACGCGGAAGCGGGAGCGGACACGCTGCGGCGCGACCGCCCGGCCGAGGGCGAGGTGAAGGCCTCGCTGCTGGAGCCCGCCGGCGGGTGAGCCGCGGGCGCGGGACGCGCGGTTCCGCCCGCCGCCCGGGGGGAGCAGGGGGCCGGGCGGCCTCCTCCCTTCCGTGTGGACGGGTTTCACTTCGGCCCGCGGGGCGCGGGCCACGAGAAAGAAGACATGATCGAGAACAAGACGATCTTCATCACCGGCGGCGCCGGTTTCATCGGGTCCACGCTGATCGGCCAGCTGGTGGAGCGCAACCGCATCGTCGCCTTCGACAACCTGGCCCGCAACGCGCTGGCCAGCCAGCCGTTCCGCGACCACCGCAACCTGACGCTGGTGCAGGGCGACATCCTGGACGCCGAGGCGCTCAGGCGCGCCATGCGCGGCGCCGACCTGGTGGTGCACTGCGCGGCGATCGCCGGGATCGACACGGTGATCCGCTCGCCGGTCACCACCATGCGGGTGAACATGGTGGGCTCGGCCAACGTGCTCGAGGCCGCCGCCGGGCTGGACCGCTGCGAGCGCGTGGTGTGCTTCTCCACCAGCGAGGTGTTCGGCCAGCGGGCGTTCCGCTCGTCGGAGCTGGACCAGACGGTGGTGGGGCGGGTGGGCGAGGCGCGCTGGACGTACGCGGTGAGCAAGCTGGCCGAAGAGCACCTGGCCATCGCCTACCACCAGGAGACCGGGCTCCCCACCACGGTGGTGCGCCCGTTCAACGTGTACGGCGGCGCCCAGGTGGGCGAGGGCGCCATCCGCATCTTCATCGAGAAGGCGCTGCGCAACGAGACGCTCGAGATCCACGGCGACGGCACGCAGATCCGCGCCTGGTGCTACGTGGACGACATGGTGGAGGGGGTGATGCTGGGGCTGACCCACCCGCGCGCCGTGGGCGAGTCGTTCAACATCGGCAACCAGCGGGCGGTGACCACCATCTACGGCCTGGCCAGCACGGTGATCCGGGTGCTGGGCTCCAGCTCCGACATCCGCTTCGTGCGGCGTGACTACGTGGACGTGGAGCTGCGCGTGCCCGACGTGCAGAAGGCGCGCGACCTGCTGGGCTTCGAGGCGAAGGTGGACCTGGACGAGGGGATCCGCCGCACCGCCGACTTCCACACCCGCCGGCTGGCCGCCGCATGAGCATCCGCCTGACGGTGCCGTCGATCGACGAGCACGACCTGCGGGCCGTGCGCGAGGTGCTCGAGTCCGGGTACCTGGTGCAGGGCCCGCGCGTGGCCCGCTTCGAGCGCGAGCTGGCCGAGTACGTGGGGACCGGGCACGCGGTGGCGGTGGCCAACTGCACCGCGGCGCTGCACCTGGCGCTCCTGGCCCTGGGCGTGGGCCCGGGCGACCGGGTGGCGGTGACCACCTACTCGTGGCCGGCCACCGCCAACGTGATCGCGCTCTGCGGCGCCGAGCCGGTGTTCGTGGACATCGAGCCGCGCAGCTACGGGATGGACCCCGGGTGCCTGGCCGAGGTGCTGGCGCGGGGGGCGGTGAAGGCCGTCCTCCCCGTGCACGCCTTCGGGGGGATGGCCGACCTGCCGCGGATCATGGAGGTGGCCGGGGGCCACGGCGTTCCCGTGGTCGAGGACGCCGCCTGCGCGCTGGGGACGGAGCTGGAGGGCCGCCGCGCCGGCGCCTGGGGGGTGATGGGGTGCTTCTCCTTCCACCCGCGCAAGGCGATCACCACCGGCGAGGGCGGGGCGGTCACCACCAACGACGCGGCGCTCGCGCGGACGATGCGGATGCTGCGCAACCACGGGCAGGACCCCGACGCCCCCGCGCCCGACTTCGTGATCCCCGGCTACAACCTGCGGCTCACCGAGTTCCAGGCGGCGTTCGGCAGCGCGCAGATGGCCAAGCTCGACCGGCTGGTGGAGAGCCGCCGGGCCCAGGCCGCGCGCTACGACGCGCTGCTGGCGGGCTCGCCCGTATCGCCGCCCGGCGTGTACCCCGGCTCGCGGCACGTCTACCAGTCGTACGCCGCGCTCCTCCCGGCCGACGCCGCGCCCAGGCGGGCGGAGATCATCGCCGGGCTGAAGGAGGACGGGATCGAGACCACCATCGGCACCTACCACATGCCGATGACCACCTACTTCCGCACCACGGGCGGCTACGGCCCGGGGCACTTCCCGGTGACCGACGACGTCGCCGCGCGGGCCATCTCGCTTCCGCTGTACGAGGCGCTCTCGGATGGGGACCAGCGCCGGGTGGTGGAGGCGCTGCTGGCGAGGGTGGCCGGCGGCTGAAGCCTGCGGACGGCCGGACGGAGGACGCCGGGCGGGGACGGGGATCCGGGCCGATCTCCGTCCCCTTGCGTTGGGCCGGCGCCATGGCCGTGCGTGGCTTCGGGTTGCGACCGCCGCGCGCTCACGTACATTTCCGCCGCGAACGCACCGGTGGAAGTCCCTGGCGACCCCGACGTGGGGCGCGGACACGCGCACCCCTGAACTGGAACCGATGCTGGACTCCGGGCTTCCCGCCTTCGGGCTGAACGACTACGCCGGGCTGCTCGGGCGGCTGCGGGAGCACGGCTACGCGCTCCAGCCGGTGAGCGCCATGCCCGAATGCACGCCGGGGACGGCGTATCTGCGCCACGACGTGGACATCCACCTGGGGCTGGTGGAGGAGATGGCGCGGGCGGAGGCCGATGCCGGGGCGCGCGCCACCTACTACGTGTGCCTCACCCAGCCGTACAACGTGTTCTCGCACCAGGGACGCGCCACGCTGGCGGCACTGCGCGAGATGGGGCACGAGATCGGGCTGCACTACGACCTGGAGACCTATCCCGCGGGGCCGGACGAGCGGCGCGCGCACCTGGGGTGGGAGCTGGCGTCGCTGGAGCGGGCCGCGGGGGCGCCGGTCACCACGCTGTGCATGCACCAGCCCGCGCGCGGCGAGCCCGACCCCTTCCGCGAGCTGAGCGGGCTGCTGCACCCGCACGACCCGCGGCTGCAGGAGGGGCTGATGTACGTGAGCGAGAGCTGCCGCGCCTGGCGCGACGACGCGCTGCTGCGCTGCTTCGGCCCCGGCCGTCCCGAGCGGCTGCTGCTGAACACCCACCCCGAGTCGTGGCTCGACGGCTCGATCGAGGACCGGCTCGAATACGCGCGGCGGGTCCTTCTCCCCGGCGCCACCGGCGAGGCGGGCCGCTTCGTGGCCGGCACGGTCTGCGACGTGTGGGGCACGCACCCGGCGACCTTCGCGCACGACGAGCGCGAGCGCCGCCTGGCCGCCCTTCCCGTCTAGCCCGCCATGGCCACCGCGCGCGACCTGCTGGCGTTCCTGAACGCCGAATCGACCGCCCTCTGCGCGGACCCCGCCGCGCTGGACGCGGAGGTCGGCGGGCCGGCGCCGCTCGGCGAGGCGGGCGCCGGCCAGTTCTCCTTCTGCGGCCCCACCGCCAAGGACCCGGCCGGCGCGCTGGCGGCCACCGGGGCCACGCTGGTGGTGGTCGACGCGGCGATCCTGGAGGAGGTGAAGGCGCAGGGCGGGGCGGGGCACGTTCCCGTGCTGGTGCCCAGCGCCAACGCGCGGCTCGACTTCATCCGCCTGGTGGAGCGCTTCTGCGCCCGCCCGCCCGCGGCCGGCGTGCACCCGTCGGCCATCGTCGACCCCACGGCGCGCGTGCACCCGACCGCGTCGATCGGCGCGCTGTGCAGCGTGGGCGAGGGGTGCGAGGTGGGGGAGGGCACCGTCCTTCACGCCGGGGTGCACCTGTACCACGGGGTCCGGGTCGGCGCGCGCGTGATCATCCACTCGGGGACGGTGGTGGGCGCCGACGGCTTCGGCTACGAGCGCGACGCAAGCGGCGCGCTGGTCAAGTTCCCGCACGTGGGGGGCGTGGTGATCGAGGACGAGGCCGAGATCGGCGCCAACACCTGCATCGACCGCGGCACGCTGGGCGACACGCGGATCGGCCGCCGGGCGCGGGTCGACAACCTGGTGCACATCGCCCACAACGTGCAGGTGGGGGCCGACGCCGCCGTGATCGCGCTGGCGATGGTGGGCGGGAGCACCACGGTCGCCGAGCGCGCCTGGGTGGCGCCCTCGGCGGTGCTGCGCGACCGCATCCGCATCGGCGCCGGCGCGGTGGTGGGGCTGGGCGCGGTGGTGACCCGCGACGTGCCCGACGGAGCCACCGTGCTGGGGAACCCCGCGCGCGACCTGGCCGAGACGAAGGCGCTGCAGGGCGCGTTCAAGCGGCTGTTGCAGGAGACGCCGGCGCAGCCGGGGCGGTCCGCGGGCGAGGGCTGAGCGTGCGGGTTCTGCATGGCGTGCAGGAGATCGCGGGGCAGGCGGCGCTCTCCGCGCTCGGGTTGCGCGAGATCGGGGTGGAGGCGCGGGCGTACTTTCCGCCCCACCCGTTCGGCTACGGCCTGGCGCCCGACTACTCGCCGCGGGCGCCGGGAGCGCTGCGGCCGGCCGAGCGCCTGCTGGACGCCCTGCGCCTTGCCCGCCGCTTCGACGTGTTCCACTTCCACGCGGCGGTCTCGTTCGTGTCGCCCCGGCTGGGGCACGCCGACGTGCGGCTGATGCGGCGGCTGGGCCGCCGCGTGTTCGTGGAGTTCTGGGGGAGCGAGGCGCGCATCCCGTCGCTGGAGCACGCGCGCAACCCGCACTACGTGAACGCCTACCACGAGAAGGACGACGAGAACCGCGCGCGGCTGCAGCGCTGGGCCGAGCTGACCGGCGGGCACATGGTGGCCGCCGACCACTCGTTCCACCTGCACGCCGGCCCCTACTTCCCGCACATCCGGGTGGTGCGCCACCGGGTGGACACGCGCCGCATCCGCTCGGCGCCGCCGCGGCCGGACGCGAAGCGGCCGGTGGTGGTGCACGCGCCCAGCTCGCTCGCGGGGAAGGGGACGGTGTTCGTGCGCGAGGCGGTGGAGCGGCTGCGCGGGCGCGGGGTGGCGCTGGAATACGTGGAGGTGCACGGCAAGACGCAGCAGGAGGCGCTGGAGATTTACGCGCGCGCGGACCTGATCGTGGACCAGCTCTGCACCGGCGGCCACGGCGTGTTCGCGGCCGAGGCGATGGCGATGGGGAAGCCGGTGGTCTGCTTCATCCTGCCCGAACTGGTGGGCACCTATCCCGAGGGGTTCCCGATCATCAACGCGAACCCGCTGGACGTGGCCGAGGTGCTGGAGGAATGGCTGGTGGACGGGGAGGCCCGCGCGCGGCGCGGCGAGCAGTCTCGGGCCTACGCCGAGCGCGAGCACGACTGCCGCGTGGTGGCCCGGCGGCTGGTGGAGGCGTATCTGGCGGAGTGAAACAGTGGGGCCGCCCGCGGGTGGGCGGCCGGCGGTGAACCTGAACCCGACGTGGGAGTTCGTGAACCAGATCCTGGAATACTGGAACCGCAAGGCCGAGCAGATGGGCACCGACCCGGCGGCCACCATGAAGGACGTGATCCTGCGCGGGATGGAGATCGCGGTGATCGGCGACCGCCTGACGGCCGACGACGACCTGCTGGACGTGGGGGCCGGCAACGGCTACGCCGCCACGCACTGGGCGGCGCGCTGCCGTTCGGTGACGGCGCTGGACTACAGCCCCGGAATGGTGGACGCGGCGAAACGCGCGGTCGCCGAGGCCGGCGTGGCCAACGTGCAGGTGCGACAGGGGAACGTGCTGGACCTGTCGGAACTGGCCGGGCGCTTCTCGGCCGCGTCTGCGGTGCGGGTGCTGATCAACCTTCCCACCGAGGAGGAGCAGTACGCCGGGCTCGGCCAGCTGGTGTCGGTGCTGCGGCCGGGCGGGCGGCTCTTCCTGGTGGAAGGGATCCAGGAGCCGTCCGACGCGCTGAACGCGGCGCGCGTGGGAGTGGGGCTTCCCCCCAACGAGATCGACTGGCACAACCGGCTCTTCGCGCGGGAGAAGGTCGAGGCGGCGCTCTCGCGCGAGTGCGAGATCGAGGAGAAGATCGACTTCGGCGAGTACTACTTCCTGAGCCGGGTGGTGCACCCGCTGCTGGTGGCGCCCGACGAGCCGAAGTTCCGCGGGCGGATGAACGAGGTGGCGCGCGAGGTGTGGGAGAGCGGGATCCTGCGCGGGCGCTTCGCCGACCTCAGCCGCCTGATCCTGTACGTCTGCCGCCGCCGGGGCTGATCCCGCATCGGGCGGCGGCCGTGAACGGGTCTCACGTCCATGGAGCAACGGAGGGAACGGAGAACCGCAAGGGTTCCCCGTTCCTTCTGTTTATGCTTCGTTCCCGCCGTGATTACCACATTCCAGCAGGCGTTCGAAAGCCGAGTTCTGTACACGCTGCGCAAGCTGGTGCTGCGGTGGAAAGGTACCGCCACGCCGACCCTTACCGGATCGGGCGCTTGTATATCCCCGTCGCGGCTGTCGCCTCCCCTCCCGAGAATTACGATTAGTATACCTTCGATTGCGTACCTTTTGACACCAACCATAAATTTGCATAGATTGTCTGAAGAGGCTTTGTTCAACCAGCGCGGGCTATCCACTCCACCGCCCAATGAAGAAGATCCTGGTCCTGGGCGCCGGGGGAACGGGGCGCGACGTCGTCCAGATCCTGGGCGACATCAACGCGGTGCGCCCCACCTACGAGTGCGTGGGTTTCCTGGACGATGACCCGGCCAAGCAGGGCGCCACGCTGGAGGGCGTCCCCGTGCACGGCCCGCTGGCCGACGCGCCGCAGTGGGGGGACGCGTGGTTCGTCAACGCGCTGGGGAGCGTCTCCACCCACTGGCGGATGGACGCCTGGATTGCGTCGCTGGGGATCCCGGAAAAGCGCTTCGAGACCATCGTCCACCCTACGGCCGCCGTTTCGCCGCGGGCGGTGCTGGGTCCGGGATGTCTGATCTACCCGCACGTGTCAATCATCTCCGACGTGGTGCTGGGGCGGCAGGTGGTGATCCTGCCCAACAGTGTGCTGAACCGCGCGGTCATCGTCGGCGATTTTGCAATCCTGGCCAGCGGCGTGCTGATCTCGAGCGCGGTGGCGGTGGGCACCTGCGCGTACTTGGGCGCGGGGTGCAACATCATCCAGAAGGCGGTGATCGGCGAGCGCTCGCTGGTGGGGCTGGGCGCGGTGGTGGTGAGGGACGTGGCGTCTGGCACGGTGGTGGTGGGGAACCCGGCCGAATACCTGCGGCCGTCCGTCCCCGGGGGCGCGCAGCCGTGAAGGTCTGCGTCGTCACCGGCGCGACCGGGGTGGTCGGCGGGGCGCTGCTGCGGGCGCTGGGGTCGGAGTGGCGGGTGCACGCGCTTTCGCACGGCGGCGCGAGGCCCGCGCTGCGCGGCGTGGAGTGGATCACCGCCGACCTGGCCGATGTATGGAGCACGGACCGGCTTCCGCCCCGCGCCGACGCGGTGGTGCACCTGGCGCAGACTCCCGCCTTCCACCACTTTCCCGAGTGCGCGGACGAGATCTTCCGCGTGGGCGTGGATTCGGCGATGCGCCTGCTGGAGTATGGGAGAAGCGCCGGGGCCCGGACCTTCCTGCTAGGCTCGTCGGGGGGTGTGTACGGCGCGGCGGCGGCGCCGGTGGCCGAGGACGCGTCGGTGCCGCTGTGCGCGAAGCAGGCGTTCTTCCTGCGCTGCAAGGCCGCCGCCGAGCAGTTGGCCGCCGGGTACCGCGGCGTGATGGACGTGGTGGTGGTCCGCTTCTTCTTCGTCTATGGCCCGGGGCAGCGCAGGGCCATGCTCCTGCCGCGGCTGGTGGACGCGGTCGCCTCCGGGCGGCCGGTGACACTGCTGGGGCCCGACGGGCTGCACCTCAACCCGATGCACGCGTCCGACTGCGGCGCGGCGCTGGCGCGGGCGCTCTCGCTCGGCGGGAGCCACGTGCTGAACCTGGGCGGGCCCGAGGTGCTGTCGCTGCGCCGCATCGCCCAGATCATCGGCCGTGCAGTGGGGCGCGAGCCGGTCTTCAGGGTGGAGCCGGCGGACCGGCCCGTGTACCTGGCGGGGAGCGTGGAGCGCGCGTCGGCGCTCCTTGGCGCTCCCCGGGTGCGATTCGAACAGGGCGTGGCCGACCTCCTCCCTCCCTGCTGACGGTCCATTCGCGGTGCCGGCCCTTCGGGCCGCTCACGATGATCCCGCTGGCCGCGCACGAGACCAACGCGCACGCGCTGGAGAGGGTGAAGGCGCTGTCGGTGGAATGCTTGCGGAGCACCCCCGGCGCCTGCTCGACGGCACAGCCGCATAGCGCCGCGGCTACGGGAGCAACGCCTTGAAGGTGTTGCCGCTGCGCGTGGACCCGGGGCCCAGCACGCCCGCGTTGGCGTAATCGACCGCCGCGCCGTACACCAGGTTGGCGTCGGACTTCACGTCCTGCAGCGACACGCCGGCGGGAAGGTAGAACGCGAAGCCGTACTGCGCGGTGCTGCTCACCGAGTTGTCCAGCAGCAGCCGGTTGGACGACAGCGTCCCCTCGCTCCACGCCCCGGCGGGGATCTCTTCGATCCTGAGCTCCACCGCCGCCGCGTTCCCGGTGCGCTGCCCCCACCCCGATACCACGTTCCCGTCCACTACGAACCCCAGGAGCCGGTCGCGGGCGTCCAGCCGTTCCGTCCCCCGCCAGTGCAGGTACACCCCGCCGTAGCCCACGCCGCGCACCGTGTTGCCGCGGATCACCGGCCGGCGCGTGTTGCTCACCAGGATCCCGCCGCCCTCGGGGTTGGTCACCTGGTTGGATTCGACGGAGGGATCGTCCGCGCCCGCAATCTGCACCGCGGGCATCGCCACGTTTCCCTGGATGCGGTTGCCGGTGAGGGCGAGCCCGTCCACGCCCTCCACGTGCGCGGCGCTCCACCCCCAGGAGCGGAGGAGGTTGTCCCGGATGTCGATCGCCCTTCCGCCGCCCAGGTGCAGCGCCGAGTACCGCGCCTCGATCGTGTTCCCGGCGATCACCACCTCCTCCAGCGCGCGCGCCCCGGCCCAGCCGATCCCCCGCCGGTCCTCGCCCGGTTGGCCGGGGGAGCGGATGGTGTTTCCCTCGATCCGCACCCCGCGCCCCTCCTCCACCTCGCTCTTGATCCCGTAGACGCCGAAGTCCAGGATCCGGCAGCCGGTGATGGCGACGTCTTCCACCGGCCGCAAGGCGCCGCCGGTGGGGCCCTCCTGCTTCAGCTTGATCCCGATGGTGTGCCCCTGGAAGGTGGAGCCGGCGATGGTCACACGGCGGCACGAGCTGAAGTCGACCCCCACCTGCGACTCGGCGACCGGGCCGATCACCCGCGGGGAGCGCGCGACCACGTGCACGTGCTCCACCGCCACGTCCTCGCAGTCGTAGAAGTCGATCCCCTCGTCGCACCCGTCCAGCACCACGCGGGTGACGGTGCCGCGGCTCGACTGGGAGAGCGAGATCCCCTCCACCATCTCGCGGCCGGCGATGCCGTCGATGCGGAAGCCGCGCACCCCCTGGAAGTGCGAGAGCATCTCGATCGACCGGGCGCCCAGGTCGCGCAGCACCACCTCGCGCCAGCCGAACACCCCGATCCCCTGGACGTGCAGCGGGTCGTCGCTCCCGTCCAGGGTGAAGCCGGAGAGGTCGAGCCCGGTTCCGCTCGGCGCGGTGATGAACATCGCCACCATCTCTCCCGGCTGCGCACCCGCCACGCGCCGGAAGCGGGTGAGGGCCGCGCCCGCCCCGCGGATCGCCAGGCCGTCGCGCGCCAGCCCCACCGTCCGTTCCAGGAGGTAGGCGCCCGGCGGGAAGTAGAGCCTGCGGAAGCCGGCCGCGATCGCCGCCTCGATCTTCTCCGCGTTGCGGCCCAACGACCCGTCGCCCACCACGCCGACGGACGGCTGGGTGACGTCCACCCAGCCGCAGCCGTCCTGGTACGCGGCGACGTCGGCCGGCCACTCGCCCCCCGGCGGGTGCGGGAACGCGAGCGGCGCGCCGGCCGCGGAACGGACGAAGGCGCGACGGTCCATCGGGTCTCCTGGGGAATGGGTGATGCGCGTCCGGGAACGGCGGGCGGGCCCCTGCCCGCGCGGGAAAGGTGGCCGGAGGCGCGGCGGCGGCGCAACGTGCGGCCGGGCCGGGAGTTGCCGTCACGCGGGGTGGCGCGCTACTTTTGGCGCCGCACCCGCGCATGCCGGGCGTCCCGCACACCGCGGGCCGCCGGCCCGCGCCCCGGCTGCAGGAAAGGAGACCCGGCCGCGCGCGGCTGACCGCCATGCTGAAGTACGCCAAGCAGCTCGCATCCGAAAGCCTGGTCTACGGGGTGTCGGGAGTGGTTTCCCGGCTCCTTTTTGTTTTCCTGGTGCCGGTGTACACCCGCGTGTTCGTGCCCCGCGAGTACGGCGAACTGGGGCTGGTGCTCACCGCCATGGCCGCGGTGGCGATCTTCGTCACCCTCGCGCTGGACAACTCCACCCACCGCTGGTTCTGGGACAGCGACGAGACCGCCGACCGCAAGGCGACGGTGGCCTCGTGGGCGTGGTGCCAGGCCGCGGTGGCGCTCCTCTTCGCCGGCGGCATCACCCTGGCGGCGCCCTGGCTGGCGCGGGCGCTGATCGGCCGCGCGGGGGCGGCCCCGCTCCTGGTGCTGGGCGCTTGGGCGCTGCCGCTCACCGCCTGGCAGACGGTGGCCACCAACTGGCTGCGGCTGCAGCGGCGCCCCTGGGCCACGGTCGGCTATACGCTGGGCACCACCGCCGCCAGCATCGGGCTCACCATCGCGCTGGTGGTGTATCTGCACCGGGGCGTGGGCGGCGTGCTCGAGGCGCAGCTGGCGGCGGCCGGGGTGGCCGCCGTGGCCGCGCTGCTGCTGATGGGCGACTGGCTGCACCCGCGCTGGTTCCGCCCGCGCCGCCTGCGCGAGATGCTGCGCTACGCCCTCCCGCTCATCCCCGCCGCGGTGGCGTTCTGGGCGGTGGCCATGCTCGACCGCTGGTTCGTGCAGCGCTACGCCAGCACCGCCCAGGTGGGGCTGTACCAGGTGGGCGCGGCGGTGGCGGGGGTGGTGGCGGTGGGGACCACGGCGTTCCAGCAGGCGTGGGGGCCGTTCTCGCTCTCCATCCACCGCCAGCCCGACGCGCGCCGCTTCTACGGCGCGGCGCTGGTGCTGTACCTGTGGGTGGCGTGCCTGGCCGCCACGGCGGTGTCGCTCTTCGCGCCCGAGGCGCTGCGCGTGTTCGCCACCCCGGCCTACGCGGGCTCGGCCACGGTGGTGGCGTTCCTGTCGTTCGGCTACGTGATGATGGGGATGAGCTACGTGGCCTCGCTGGGCGCCGGGCTGGCCAAGCGCACCGCGCCGATGGGCGCCGCGGCGATCGCGGCGGCGGCCGCCAACGTGGCGCTGAACCTGGTGCTGGTGCCGCGCTGGGGGAAGGAAGGCGCCGCGCTGGCCACGCTGGTGAGCCAGGCCGTGGTGCCGCTCTACCTCTTCCGCGCCTCGCAGCGCGTGTACCCGATCCCCTACCGCTTCGGCGCGGCGGCGGCGGTGGTGGGGTTCTCGGGGGTGGCGGTGGCGGCGGGCGCGTTCTGGCATCCGCCCTCGGTGGCCGTGGCGGTGGCGGGGAAGACGGCCCTCCTCCTCCTCTTCGTCCCGCTCCTGCTCGCGCTGCGGGTGGTGCCGCTGGGGCGGGTGATGCAGATCCTCCGCGCGCGCGGCGCCGCGCCGGGCCCGGTGCCAGGGCTCGCGCCGGTGGGGCAGGAACCCGTGCTCCCCGCGCCGGCCCCGGCTCCCGCTCCGACCCCG
>Ga0207706_10000350_pt1 | contig 49761 bp, 39 predicted proteins | sample KBSC53metaG_FD_184318 | JGI IMG/M metagenome (GOLD analysis project Ga0207706, IMG submission 184318) | Corn rhizosphere microbial communities from Kellogg Biological Station, Michigan, USA - KBS C5-3 metaG (SPAdes) (version 2) | ecosystem: Host-associated > Plants > Roots > Rhizosphere > Soil ... | reverse complement strand
GTGGCCGGACGCACGCGGACCGACTTCGATGTTTCGTCAAGCCTTTTCGGGGAACAACGATGAAGCGGATGTGACGGAAACGCCCGATACTGCCTAACGGGATGACGCCTCGCCCAACGAGCCGGGATCTTGAAAGGAACGACCTCGGGAAGCACGATACGAGCTTCCTGAGGCCTTTTCATTCTCAAACCTGGCTCGTTGCGTGAGCCCGTGTGGATGCAAAGCCGGATCCGGCCGTTTCCGCTGCCTCCGCCCAATCGTTGTTCCCCGAAAAGAGCTTGCCACCGCGCCGGAGTCATACGCGGTGCCGGGCGCACTCCATTGCGGGGTTCAGGTTCACCACCTGATCATTCAGGTGTAATGCGAACACGCACAGGCAGCATTGCCGTACTCGCGCTCGTCGCCGGGGCAGCCCTGGTCGTCGCGGCATGCAGCGGCCAGAGCGTCACTGGGTCAGCCCACATACTGACGCCCGGGACATGGGGCGGCGAGAATGCGGGCGCCATTGTGGACGACACGCTCGTCCACGTGCATATCGGCTGCACGCTCGGCAATTTCCCGCTGCCCACCGTCATGGACGACCAGGGCCGGTTCAGCACGGACGGCAGCTACACCCTGCGTGCCTATCCAATCGCCGTCGGGCCGGAGCTCCCCGCGGTATTCACCGGCGTCGTGAACGGCAATCGGCTCACGCTGTCCGTCGCCGTGGACGACACCGTGGAGAAGAAGCTCGTGCCGTTAGGGCCCGTGACCGTGGTGCTTGGACGCGAACCGCGCATGCAGGCGTGCCCAATCTGCCGCAGCATTGCGAAGCCCCTGATGGGGCAGCCGCTCACCGCACTCCTGCGGCCAGCGATCTGATCTCGCCCTGCGTGAATCGCCACTGCTGCGACAGGATCGAGGTTGCCGGCTGCAAGATGGTGAGCTCCGCCCTCCGGTCGTGCGCGGCATCCGGCGTTAGGCGACCACCCTGGATCACCGCGAGCTGCACGAACCGTAGCTTCCCGCCGAACGCTTCAGCGGGAATCTTGAGCGTCCCAACCGCTCCCGGCTCCACTCGACCGAGCAGCCACTGGCGCCCGTCGCCAATGAGATAGACGTGCACGTATTCACGGGCGTCGTTATCGAAGCGGATGCTGAGTGGGAACCACTCCGCACCCTCGACCGGTGCCGGCGCTTCCACCGCGGGTGTCGGGGTTCGAGCGCAGGCGCCGAGTGTGACGGCGGTCATCGCGATGGCGGTCATGCGGAAAGCGGTCGCCGTGACGGCGAGTGAAACGACCGCACGGGTACGTGGCGTAGTCATGTGATCCTCCGTGAGTGGACCGGCGCGTCATCGTCGCTTTCCATAGCGCGTAAAACGCGGCGAAACCCACTCACGGGCCGGGGCTGCCGTGAGCCGTCAAGCTTTTCCAAATGGTGACAATGCTTGGCGAAACCCGCTCACCAGCGAAGGTGTCCAATCTCCTGGCCCCTTGCCGAGCTTTCCCCGAGCAACGATGCCTAACACTCCAGCCCCACCTGCCATCGCCTCGCCCCGTTCGCGAACGCCCTCGCCCCCGGCGAGTGCCGCGGGGCATGCGGTGACCGAGCTTCTACGGGCGTGGAGTGCGGGCGAGCCCCACGCAACCGACTCCCTCGTACGGCTCGTCTACGAGGAGCTTCGCCGGCAGGCACGGCTCACGCTGCGACGCGAGGGTGAGGGCCACACGCTGCAGCCAACCGCACTCGTGCACGAGGCGTGGCTGCGACTCGGGGGACAACACGATGCGCATTGGGAGAGCCGCACACAGTTCTTCGCATTGGCCGCGCGGATGATGCGCCGCGTACTGGTAGACCACGCTCGCGCGCGCCGCACGCTCAAGCGTGGCGGCGTGGTGCACGTTACGGTCGGTGTCGGACCAGCGGACCATCTCGCGGAGGCGGTGGAGGGCACGTCACTCGACGCCGTCGATGTGATAGCGCTCGACGACGCGCTCGCGCGTCTTGCCGCGATCGATCCACAGAAAGCGCGGCTGGTGGACGTGCGTTACTTCGCCGGGCTCAGCATCCCCGAAGCAGCGGCCGCGCTCGGTGTCTCACCCGCCACGATCGGTCGTGAGTGGGCCATCGCTCGGATGTGGCTCCGACGCGAGCTCGACGTATGACGACGCCAGCGAACGAGCCCGGGGTGTGTGGCGCCCCGCCGCCGATGACGCCTGAACGCTGGCGCGCCGTGGAATCGATTCTCAATGCGGCACTGGCCTGCGAGCCGGCGAAGCGCGACGCGTTCGTTACCGGCGCATGCGGGGACGACGCCGATCTGCGGCGCGAGGTCGCATCGCTTCTCGCCGCACACGACAGCAGCGACCACGCCTTCCTCGAGCGACCTGCCGTCGAGGCCATCGGCCCGTTAGGCATGGCACCGGTGCCGGTCGCCGAACGACTCGCGAGCGCGCTCGCCGGTCGGTATGCGATCGAGCGTGAGCTTGCGCGCGGTGGCATGGCGACTGTCTATCTCGCCCGCGACCTCAAGCACGACCGCCGAGTCGCCATCAAGGTGCTGCGTGAGGAAGTGGCGGCGGCGGTGGGAGCAGAGCGGTTCCTCGAGGAGATTCGAGTCACGGCGCGTCTGCAGCATCCGCACATCTTGCCGCTCTTCGACTCGGGCGCGGTGCCCGCGACCGAGCGCGCCGACGACGGCCTGCTGTGGTACGTCATGCCATTCGTCGAGGGCGAGACACTGCGCACGCGACTCGCGCGCGACGGTCGGCTGCCCGTGCACGTGGCGGTGCAGCTCGCGCGCGAGATGGCTGACGCGCTCGATCACGCGCATCGCCAGGGGATCGTGCACCGCGACGTCAAGCCCGAGAACGTGCTGTTGCAGGGCGACCATGCACTGGTTGCCGATTTCGGGATCGCGCTCGCGTTGGAGCACGCGGGCGGCGACCGTCTGACGCGCACCGGCATTGCCATTGGCACGCCCCAGTACATGGCACCGGAGCAGGCCTCCGGCGAGCGTGCGATCGACGCTCGTGCCGACGTCTACGCGCTCGGCGCGGTGCTGCACGAGATGCTGGCGGGCCAGTCGCCGTTCGCGGCGTCGTCGCGTGCGGCCGTGCTGTGGCGCGTGAAGAACGAACCGGCTGCTGCGCTGGCGACGCATCGCATCGATGTGGCGCCGTTCCTCGACGCCGCGGTGGGGCGGGCGATGGCCAAGCGTCCGGAGGATCGATTCTCCAGCGCCGCGGCATTCGGGGCAGCCCTCACGGGGGCGCCTGACGCCACAGAGCCGGGGGCCGGAACGTTAGGCAACGGGCTGCCTGACGAGTCGGGCCCGGCGCGCGGCCAGGCGCAGCGACGGGTCGTGTCCGCGCGGGCGGCGGTATACGCCGTCATCGCTACGCTGGTCGTCGGCATCGTGGGCGGCGGCGTGCTCGCGCGCTCGTTGCTTTCCGGACCGTACATCGGCAAAGGCGCAAAACCCGCGTCCCCGCCGATCGCGGCGAACGTCACATGGCCATCGACTGACGCGAGCAATACCGAGCTCGTCGTGGTGGACCGAGCGGGGCGTCCTCAGCGCACGATCGCCGCGAATCGTCCGTGGACGCCCCGCATTTCACCTGATGGGCGTGTAGTGGCCTACGGCGCGTTCGGCGAGGGGCGCAGCACCAGCGACCTCTGGGTGACGGACCTGGTGAAGGGTACGACGAAGCGGCTCACCGACGACGACGGCGACAGCAACGATCCGCAGTGGAGCGCCGATGGCGCGAGTATCTCGTACTCCGTGGGCGCACGCGGCGGGAAAGACCTGGTCGTGCAGCGACTCAAAGTGGGCGACGTGAGCGTGCTCGCGCGGCGTGACGGGACGCAGTTCGCGAGCGACTGGCTTCGCGACGGCAGCGCGCTGCTCGTCACGGAGCAAACCGATGGCAACAAGAACGACATTCTCGTTCAGCCGGCGAACGGCTCGCCGGCACGGCCGTACGCGGCCACGCCCGCGGATGAATCCGCGGCGCGCGCCTCGCCCGACGGACGCTGGGTCGCGTACACATCCGACGAGTCGGGTCGCTCGGAGGTGTACCTCGACTCGTACGCGAAACCGGGGCACCGGGTGACCGTGTCGCAAGGCGGGGGCGAGCATCCCGTGTGGCGTGCCGATGGGCGGGAGCTGTACTACTGGAACGACGGTGTGCTCATGGCGGTGCAGCTCGACAAAGCGTGGGGCGATGCGCCGCCCGCGATCGGGGCGCAGACCATTCTGTTCCGAGCGCCGTACGACGTCGAACCGAACACCATGTACGATGCGTCGCCCGACGGGAGCCAGTTCGTGATCGTTCGGCACGTGAAAAACTGATCCCTCGATCGAGGACAGGTTTCTCGATTGGGACGCCTTGCAAAGCGTAATCGCGGACACACGCGGAGAACCGGACGCTGACGTACGCGGATCGCTCCTCGGCAGTGAGCTCTCCGCATAGCAACGAGCCGTTTCTTGATTGGAACAGCCTCGGAAAGCGAGAGCGCCCGGAGGCTGTTCACCAAAGAATCCCTGCCGCTCGGGCGAGGAGACCTAGGCTTACGCGGAGGGATCCGCGTGGATCCGCGATTACGCTTTTGCTGCAACCGTACACGCGCGAAGCACGTTTGGAGACTCGGAGTGTCACGCTATTCCGCGCGAAGCGCCTCGACGGGCTGAATCCCCGACGCCCTCGCGGCCGGCACCAACGCCGCGGCGATCGCCACCAGCATGAGGAGCGCCGCCACCGAGCCGAACGTCAGCGGATCCGTCGGCGCGACGCCGTACAGCATCCCGCGCGCGAACCGAACCGCTAGCAGCGCACCGGCCGTGCCTAACGCGACACCGATGAGCGCGAGGCCGGCCGCCTCGCCCACGACGTCGCGCACCACTCGCCCTCGGCTCGCGCCGAGTGCCATGCGGACACCGATCTCCCGCGTGCGGCGCGCGACCTGATACGAGATCACTCCGTAAATCCCCGCCGCCGCCAGCACCACCGCGACCAGCGCGAACGCCGAAAACAGAAGCGCTGTCATCCGCTCTCGAGCGGTCGCATCCGATCGGAGCGCCTCGATCGTGTTGATGTCGTACAGCGGCTCGCTCGGATCGACCGTCAGCGCCGCGGCTCGCATCCCGGCGGCAATGCCGGTCGCCCCCGGCGCTGTCCGCGCGACGATCGTCAGGTACCCGAAGAGGAGCTCGGTCTGCTCCACCGGTACGAACACCTGAGGCTTCGGTGCCGATACGAGTGCGGTGTGGCGTGTGTCGGCCACCACGCCAACGACCTCCCACGGGTCGCTCTCGAAGTAGAACAGGTTGACGCGCTTTCCCACGGCCTTTTGGCCGGGCCAGTTCTGCCGTGCGAACGTCTCGTTCACCAGCATCACCTTCGGGCTCCGCACCTCCACGCTCGGTGCCCCGTTCGTGGTGTCGGACGCACGCACGATGCGATCCTGCGCCGTGAACGGACGACCTTCCAGCAGGCGAATCCCCATCGCGTCCAGGTAGCCTGGCGAGATCACCCGGAAATCGACCTTCGGCGCCTGATTCGGTGGCAGAACGGCCTGCCCCTCGGCGCGGTACCCGAGCTGGAAATCGACGCCGGCCGGTGTGAGCGGTATCGTCGTCGTAACGCCGACATGCCTAACGCCTGGCAGACGCGCGACGCGCTCCGTCAGGTCGTGCAGATAGCGCACCTTGGTCCCGTTCCCGTGATAGCGCTGGCCATCGAGCGTGACGTGCGCGGCGACCACGCGTTGCGTCGCGTAGCCGGGATCGACCGCGAGCACCCGCATGACGCTGCGCAGCATGAGCCCTGCTCCCACGAGCAGCAGAACGGCAAGCGCCATCTGACCGACTACGAGTGCCCGCCGTACGGTGTCGCTCCGTCTGGAACCGACACCGCCACGCCCCGCGTCCCGCAGGAGCGCCGCCGTCCCGACTCCCGTCACCCTCAAGGCGGGCAGGAGCCCGCAGAGAATGCCGACGATGGTCGAGACGCCTAACGTGAAACCAAGGACGCGGGCGTCGAGGGCCACTTCGTCGAGCCGCGGCAGCGTCGCTGGCGCGAGCGCGACGAACCCGCGGAGCGCCGCCCACGCAGCCAGGATCCCAAGCGTCCCGCCGAACAACGCGACCATCAGGCTCTCGGTGAGCAGCTGTGCGTGAAGGCGGCCCCCGCCCGCGCCGAGCGCCGCCCGCAGCGCGATCTCCGGCTCCCGCGCGATCGCTCGGCCCAGCGTCAGGTTCGCCACCGTGGCGCACGCCAGCGCCAGCACGAGCCCGGCGGCTCCGAGCACGAGCAGCAGCACATGCTCGACGCTGCCGACGGCACTATCGCGCAACGGAACGAGCTTCGTGGTCCACCCGTTGTTGTCGATCGGGTACGTCCGGGCGAGCGACGCCGCGACGCTCGCCATGTCCTCCTCAGCCTGTGCGCGACCGACGTGCGAGCGGAGTCGGCCTATTACGCTGATGTAACGCGCCTGCCGGCTCTCCGGGGTACCCTCCGCCAACCCGGCGCCGCTTCCCGGGCGTCCCATGTCGGCTGGCCGCCACAGCTGCACATGGCGGGGGAGCGGGAAGGTTTCCGGCATGATGCCCACGACTTCGTAGGGCTGCCGGTCGATCGTGAGCACGCGTCCGATGATGTCAGCCCTTCCGCCGAATCGCTCCCGCCACATCCCGTAGCCGAGGACGAGCACGTGGGCGCCCCCCGCTTCGTCTTCACCCGGCCGGAATGTGCGGCCAAGCGCAGGGGGAACGCCTAACACGTCGAAGAAGTTGGCTGACACGCCGGCACCGTTCAGGACGTCGGGTGCAGAGACGGCCGTCAGCGTGAGCGACTCCTGTCTGTATGCCGCGAGGCCCGTGAAGGACCGTGCGTCCTTGCGCCAGTCGAGATAATTGGGGCCCGATGGCGGGCTCTCGGCGATGCCGCGCCCCGGGTTCACCTCGAATACGGACACCAGGCGGTCGGGGTCGGCGAAGCGGAGGGGACGGATCAGAATGGCGTCCACCACGCCGAACACCGCGGTCGTCGCGCCGACGCTCAGTGCAAGCGTTAGGGTGGCCGTTGCCGCAAAGGCGGGACTCCGCCGGATGGCGCGAAGGGCGAAGTGTGCGTCGCGGCCCACGATCGCGAGCCGATCGCGAAGCGAGAGGCGGCCGTCATGCCGCCCGAGAGGTTGCGTCGCCATGGATGGCCTTCCTTCCTACCGTTTTTGTCAATTTAACCACAGAGGTCACAGAGGACACGGAGAACGGCCTAACAATTGGCAGTTCTCCGTGACCTCCGTGACCTCTGTGGTTGATACGACTGTTTCACGATGCTGCTGCTGATCAGTGCGAGTACGCTGGCACGAGCTCGTCACCGTGGAACGTCGTCAGCTGAATGACCGTCGGGGGCGAGGTCATCGTGCGCCGCATCGGCTGGGTGGAGAACAGGTCATACGTGCCGGTGTTGCCGCGGTTGCTCGTGAAGATGATGTTCGCCCCATCCTTCGACCACGTCGGCTGCAGGTCGTTGTTCGACCCCGGGATGTAGCCCGTCTGGCCACCCGTCGTTGCGTCGACGACAAAGATCCCGCTGCCGTTGATGCGCTCGATCGCGATCTCGTTCGCGACCGGGCTCCACTTCGGGTGCGTGCACCCTGGCAGCGCGCAGCTCACCAATAATTTCTGGCCGCTCCCGTCCGCGTTCATCACCCACACGCCAGGGGAGCCATTGTTGTCGCTGCTCTGGAACGCGATCTTCGACCCGTCGGGTGACCACGACGGCGAACCGGAGTTCTTCGCCGAGAAGGTCAAGCGGACGATCGCGGTCCCATCGGAATTCATCGTGAAGATCTCGGCACCGGCACCGGGAACCACGGCGGTGAATGCGATCTTCTTCCCGTCCGGCGAATAGCGTGGCGAGATCGCAATCGTGTTGAGAAACGTGAGCTGCGTGCGCTTCGTGCCGTCGAAGTTCTGGGAGTAGATCTCCGACGTCTGGCCATTTCCGCTGAACCGCGCCCACGCAAACCCTGAAGTGACGGGCGAGACGTCGGGGTACGTGTCGGTGACGTTGTCGTTGGTCAGCCGGAAGACACCCGTGCCATCCGGATTCATCGCGTAGAGCTCCCCGGATGCGACATCGTGCGTGCCGGAAAACATGATCCCGTTGAAGTAGAACACCGGCTTGAGCTTGATCAACGACGCCGGTCCCTGGGCGTTGGGAACCTTGGCGGGCTCGATCGGACCGTCCTTCTGGCAGGCGGTGATGGCGGCGATGACCGTGAGGTTCAACGCTGCGAGCGCGAGGCCGCGGACGATTCGGGTCGTGGTGGTACGCGACATTGTAGGCTCCTGTCCGGCGTGCGGACGTCATGGCTGGGTGGTGAGACGCCGGCGCGTCGCCGGCGACCGAGGCGCGGACTGCCCGCGCCATGTGGCCACAACGCTAGGCCGCCGAATAGGGCAGAAGTCACCTGCTTGTCAGCCCACACAAGTCGTTGTACGGTATGCCTGTACGAGTGGCGATCCCGTCGTGTACCGAAGCGGGGAGTAGTTCAGGAGATTCTCGGGCGATTCAGCGCGCACACGTGACACACACTACCGGACGCACGGATTCGCCGGGGTTTGCGCCCCGAGGTCCTGGAGCGGGATCGGTTCCCGTTCCCGGACCAGTCGATCGCGTTCACTTCCTCGACGAGCAGCAGCGATACCGGAAGGCGAGCCGTCGTTTCTCCCTGCTGGCGTTCGTGGCGGTGCTGATCACCGGGATCCCGGCGTGCGTCGTCGTCACCCCACTCGTGTTCACGGTCCTGCTGACCGTGTGGCACATCGTGAATGCGATCTCGCCGGCATCCGCGGCGGCGTTGACGCGGCTGCGCGAAAGCCTGCTGCTCATGCCGGGAATGGCCGCCGCGAGCGGTTCGGACCACAGCCAGGAAGCGCAGATTGCCCGCGCGGTGCTCGCCATCCTCGTGCTCGTGCTGCCCGGCGCGCTGGCGATCTTCGTGCTGTGGCTTGCCAACCGGCGGCTCCTGCGACACGTCGCGATCGGGCACGCGCTCGAACAGACTGGGTCGCGCGAGCCGAACGAGCGAGATCTCGAGGAACGGCAGCTTCGGAACGTGGTCGAGGAGATGGCCATCGCCGCCGGCATCCAACCGCCCCGGCTCCGCATCATCGACTCCGACGTGGTGAACGCGGGTGCGGTGGGCGTGGGCGTCGACGATGTGACCGTGCTCGTCACGCGCGGGCTGCTCGACCAGCTCGATCGCGACGAGACACAGGCAGTCGTCGGTCACGTCATTGGCTCGGTCGGAAACGGCGACCTCAAGATCGTTTCCATCATCTACTCGATCTACCAGACCTGGGGCGCGCTGGCTCTCCTCGTGAACGCGCCCTTCGCGGCGTCATCCCGGCGGGCGATCTGGCGCGGGTTCCGGACGGCGTTCCGCGGACAGGAACGGACCGTCGATCGCTGGGAGGCCGAATTCGTGAGCGACGCCTTCGTGCGTGGCGTGGCGGACTTCGAGGACGCCGAGGTGGGGAAGCGGCTGGCGAGCAACCGGAAAGGACTCGCGGGGAAGTGGGACACCGTGATGGTGTTCCTCTCACTACCATCGACGATGATTGCGTACGTCGTGCGGTTCGCCGTGGCCATCTCGTCGATGGCGCTCATCGGCCCGATCGTCGCGTTCATGTGGCGCACGCGCCGGCATCTTGCCGACGCGATGGCTGTCCAGCTCACGCGAAATCCTGACGCTCTGGCGCGCGCGCTGCGTCATTTCGGGACCGTGCAGTCCCTCGTGCCGCAGGGTGAGGCCGTGTCGCTCCTGTTCTTCACCTGGCCGCCGCACGCCACGGCGAAGGACGCGGTGGTCGGGGAGTTCGGGCGGATGCATCCGAAGCTTCCGCAGCGCGAGCGGCGACTCCTCGCGTTAGGCGCCGACCCGTCGCGCGCGCGGCCCGTGACGGGACTGCGCGCGGCCATTGGCGACTTCGTGTCGGCGTTCCGCCACACGAGGTTTACGCCCTACACCGCGGTGCTCGCGTTCGTTTTCTTCGTCCTCTGTCCCATCCTCCTCGCGGTGGCGCTCGCGGCATCGTTGGTGGTGCTCTTCTTCATGACGGGCTTCACGCTCATGGTGATGCTGGTCGTCATGGTGGTTGTGGCGAAGGTGCTGAACTTCCTGTTCCTCACCGTTCCGGGGTGGATCGCAAGGCGTTGAACGTCGCCGCCCGATGGCCGCGATCGTTTGGACGCGGTTGCGAATTGCGAGCAGACTCCTATTACTGCCTCATCGACGCCGCGCGCTCACGGCCCGAGACTCAGCCGCCGCCGCAGTTGCGCAAGGCGCGGATCGTTCTTCAATGGAGCCCAGATCGGCTCACCGATCGACTCGAGTGCACGCGGGTCGTGCGCCGCGATCGCACTGTCCAGCCACGCCAGGGCGCCGCTGTTGTCACCTGCCCCGAGATGCGCCAGGGCGATGCCTAACGACGAGACATACTCACGGCGCCTGCGCCCTTCGAGTTCTCGAAGGACACCCCGCGCCTTCGTGCGATCGCCCGCCATGGCGTACGCGTGGGCGAGGAGCCCCGTCGCGAAGGACTCGCGCCCGCTGAGCGTCGTGCCTTGCTCACAGGCGGCGACCGCCTCGCGCAGCATGTGCTTCGCCAGGTACACCCGACAAAGCACGATGTACGTCCGCGCGAACGTCGGATCCAGCTCGAGGCGGGCCTGAAGCTGCCGGAGCGCGTCGTCGTACTGCCCAATGTATAAGAGGTTTCGCGCCTGCTCGAGACAGGGGATTCGAGAGAGCGGGTCCAGCGAACACGCCCGCTCCTTCTCCGCGACCGCCTCCTTCAGCCGGCCGAGCCACAACAGCTCGTCCGAATACCAGGAGTGCGCTGTCGCGTAGTTCGGATCGAGCTCGATCGCGCGTCGGAACTCCCGTTCCGCTCCCGGCCAGTCGTAATCTCCAACCAAGCGCACGTACGCGAGCGAGTTGTGCGCCTCTGCCAACGTGCTGTCCAGTGCGAGTGCCCGCTCCGCGGCCTGCTTGGCGCGCGAGAACGCCTCCTTCGGCACCGCTGGTCCGAACGCCGGGATTACCACGTACGTGTCGGCGAGGCCGGCGTAGGCCTGAGCATATGTCGAGTCGCGGGCGACTGCCTTCTCGAAGAAGGTCAGGGCGGTACCGAGTGACTGGAACGTGCGCTGGTTCCAGAAGAAGCGACCTTTGAGGTACGCGTCGTGCGCGTCCACGTCCGCCGTCGCCGACGTCACGAGCATCGAGTCGGGTCCAGACGTCAGCTTGAGACGCAGCCTCAGCGAGGTGACGATGGCGCGTGCGATCTCGTCCTGGACCGCGAAGACATCCCTGAGATCACGGTCATACTCGTCGGACCACAACTGGTAGCCGTCCCTTGCGTTCACGAGCCGTGCACTGATACGGACCCGATTCCCCGCGCGGCGCACGCTCCCCTCGAGCAGCGTGGCGACGTGCAGCGTGTCGCCGATGCCGGTCGCGCTGAGGCGCGTGTTCTTCAGCGCGAACGACGAGGGGCTCGCGGACACGCGCAGGCCCTCGACCTTGCTCAGCGCAGTGTTCAGCTCCTCCGTCATCCCGTCCGAGAAGTACTCGTTCTCCCGGTCGTTGCTCAGGTTTGCGAACGGAAGCACGGCGATCGACGGCGCGGCGGACTTCACACCGGCGTCACGTTGTGCTCCGCCATGGAGCGTGCGGTAGCCCAGCGCCGCCGCCGCCACGAGCACCGCTCCGCCAGTCACCATGAACGCTGCGCGACGCAGGGGGCGGCGACGGCTCACCGCGGGCACAGGCTCCGGAGCCGGCGGCCCGGATGGTCGCCCGAGTTGGGCTCCGGTGCCCGACGCGGCGAAGCGGCCCGCCACGTCGACCGCACCCAGCGCGCGCAGCACCTCGTCCGCACTCTGCGGCCGGTCGGCGGACCGTTTCTCGAGGAGCTGCCTAACGAGAGTCGCGAGCGTGGCCGGAGTCCCTGGTCGACGCCGCTCGACAGGCTCCGGCTCCTCGCTCATGTGCGCCGCAAGCGTCCGCTGCGGCGTGCGATTCGCGAACGGCGGCGCACCGGTGAGCAGCTCGAACCCGAGGCACCCGAGCGCGTAGAGGTCGGCACGGTGGTCGACGTTCGGGTCGCCGGCCGCCTGTTCGGGCGCCATGTACGCCGCCGTCCCGAGCACGACTCCCGCCGACGTGACCGACGTCGTCGAGTCACCGCTGGCAGCGGCGAGCGCCTTGGCCACGCCGAAGTCGGCGACCACCGCGTGGCCGCGCGAGAGGAGCACGTTGTCGGGCTTCAGGTCCCGGTGAACCACCCCCTCCGAGTGCGCGTACGCGAGCGCGTCAGCCACCTCGCGAAGCAGTTGGACCGTCTCCGCGACCGGCAGTTCTCCGCCCCGAGCCAGCTTCACGCGCAGTGACTCTCCGTCGACGAACGGCATCGTGTAGTAGAGCACCCCATCACGCTCGCCGGCGGAGAGCAGCGGCAGGATATTCGGATGCTGGAGTTTCGCCGCAAGCGTGATCTCGCGCTTGAACCGCTCGGCGCTCACCGCATGCGCCATTTCCGGCGGCAGGACTTTGATGACCACGCGACGTCCGAGCGCTGTCTCGGCTGCGAGGAACACGCGGCTCATCCCGCCTCCTCCGAGCTCGCGCTCGAAGGAGTACACGGTGCCGAGCGCTCGCTGTAACGTCTCGCGAAGGTCGACGGGCACGGGAAGCTGCGGGGATTGGTCCGGCCAGAAGCTAGGAATTGGCGCGACGCCGGGCTAGCGAACCCTGCCTGGCATCGATCAATCCGCGAAGTCGGACTAGCACCTACCCAAACGTGAACACGAAACGGGTCCGAGAAATCAGAACACGAGCGTCTGGATCGAATGCGGTGGGCTGCCGACTTCCGCCGCGTTGCCCGCGACCCACAGGAAGTAGCTCACCTGCTTGTCCGTCGGGTTCATCACGACCGTCGCGACCTTGCCGTCAGCGTTCACGAACGCAGCCGACAAGAGGGCACTCCGGCTCGGCGAGCTGGCGATCCGCCGTGCACCCGGACGGACGAACTTCGAGAAGTGCCCGATGTAGTGGTAGGAGTTCGTGTAGGTCAGCTCACCGGTTTTCGTGTGCGCGTGCACCGGGGCAAAGCAGTAGTTGCCGACGTGATTCGGCCCGCCCTGCTCGTCGAGCAACACGTTCCAGTCCGTCCAGCCGACGGCGCCGTCGTTGAAGTCGTTGATCATCGAGCGGCCGTAATACTCACCCAGCCGCCAGTTGTGGATGTCGTCGGGCTTGAAGGTGTCGACGGTGCCCTCGGTGAAGAGCAGCGGCTTGTCGGGGAACGTCTCGCGCACCAGCCGAACGTTATCGAACATCATGCTGCCGCCGCTCCAAGGCTCGTACCAATGGAAGCCAATGCCCCACACATACCGGGCGGCTTCCGGATCGGCGAGGATCGTGCTCACCCGTTGGTAGATGAGATCCCGGTTGTGATCCCAGGCAATGATCTTCCGGTCGCCCAGTCCTTCCCGCTTCATCGTGGGGCCAAGGAAGTTCTTGACGAAGTCACGCTCATCCTCGGCCGTGTAGATGCATGACTCCCACGTCTGGGTTGCCATCGGCTCGTTCTGCACCGTGATGCCCCAGATGGGGATTCCCTCGCGCTCGTACGCCTTGATGAACTTCGTGTAGTAGTTGGCCCAGGCCTGTCGGAACTCGGGCTTCAGCTTTCCACCGTGCAGCATGTCGCTGTTGGTCTTCATGAATGCCGGTGGGCTCCACGGGCTGGCGAAGAGTCTCAGCCTTCCGCCCGCGGTGGCGATCGCCTGCTTGGTGAACGGGATGCGGAATTTCCTGTCGTGCTGAACGCTGAACGACTTCAGCGCCGCGTCACCGTCGTCGACGTACGTATAGCTCGCGGACGAGAAGTCGCAGCTGTGGATGTGTGTACGTCCCAGTGTGTAGCCGATGCCTTTGTTCGGATCGAAGTAGGCGTCGAGGATTTCGCGCTGTTTGGCCGGGGTGAGCTTCGCGAACGTCTCCGCGGATGCATCCGTCAGCGCGCCACCGATACCAAGAATCGTCTGGAATCGTTTCGTGGGATCCACGAAGACGCAGATCTGGGTCTCGAGCGGCTGGCCCATCGGCTTGAATGCGAGCTTGCTGGTGGCGGAGAGCCGGTAGTCTGTCTTGTCGGCTGTCGTGTAGACCGTGATCTCCCTTGCCTGACTCGCCTTGAATGGCGGCGGCTCCGGAGTCTCGGACGGCGACTCGAGCATCGTGAGCGAAAGACCCTGCTTTCCCAACACGAGGGCCGAAGACGACGCTGCGAGGAAGCCACGGCGATCGATGGTCATGGTCGGATGAATTGGAGGTCGAGTTTCGCTGCTCCATTCTGCGCCCAACCCAATGGGCGTCGCTAGCGCGCGAGCGGACTCTCCCACACGAGAAAGAGTAGCTCCTTGAGCTCGGCAAATCGCTTCGCACCGAGTTCGGTGCTCCACTCGCGTTCGATACCCTGGAGAATGTCGACCATCTTCGCGTAGACAGCGCGTCCGCGGCGCGTTAGGCGGACGAGTCGCGCCCGGCCCTCGTCAGGCGCGTCGGACCGGGTCAGATAGCCAAGCGCCTCGAGACTCTTCAGCAGCTGATTCATCGCCTGCTTGCTCATCCCCGCCCGCTCGGCCAGCGCTCCCGGCCGAACGCCATCCGGCCCCGGAAACTGCAGCACTGCCATGTGCGGTACCCGGAGATCGTCGAACCCGCTCGCGTTGAGCTCCGCGATGATCCGGCGCTGGATCGCCTGCGCCGGCACGCGCAGCAACGCGCCGATGAGCATGTCTTTCGTCTCGACCCGTTCGTTGGCGGCCAATGGGTGTGTTGACATTTTGGTAAATTACATTTACTATCTAGTAGGGTCAACTCAGTTTACCATCGGAGCGTTCCCATGACAACGCCAGCCATAGCTTTCCGCGCAAATCCCGGAGCCGAGACCATCCGGCTCGGGCCACTCGCGATCCACTTTCTGGTAACCGGCGAGCACTCGAGCGGCACGATCGCCGCCTTCGAGCTGGAGGTTCCGGCGAGCCAGCGCCTCACAGCGCCTGCCCATAGCCACGACCACTACGAGGAAACGATCTACGGAATCAGGGGCGTGCTCCGGTGGACCATCGACGGGCAACCAGTCGACGTCGGGCCTGGCGAGGCGCTCTGCATCCCGCGCGGTGCAGTCCACCGGTTCGATAACGAGGGGAGCGAGGACGCGAAGGTACTCTGCGTCGTTACGCCGGCCGCGATCGGGCCGCAGTACTTTCGCGACGTCGCCGAGGTAGCGCGCGCGTCCGCTGGTGGCCCGCCGGACCGCGCGAAGATGATGGAGGTCATGCGACGACACGGGCTCACGCCGGCGTCGGCGGGAGCGTAGAATCTGGCATGCACACGCGGAACAACCGGATCGACGAATGAAGACCGTGGGGATCGTAGCGCACAGCTTCGAAGGCGGGGCCCTGTGCTTCCTCAGCGCGTGCCGGGAAGGGGCGGTGCACCTCGGTCCGCACATGCACCCGCGCATCGTGCTGAGCGCGGTACCATTGGGGCTCAGTCTACCAGGGTGGCAGCGTGGTGATCACGCCCTCGTCGAGCGATACCTTCGCGAAGGCGTTAGGCAGGTCGCCGATGCGGGAGCCGATTTCTACATTTGCCCGGCCAACACCGCACACATCGTCCTCGAGGAGATCGCCGACGACCTCCCGATCCCCGGTTTGTCGATCACCGATGTCGTGTGCCACGAGATCGCGTGCAACGGTTGGAAGCGCGTCGGGCTCCTCGGCACGTCCTATACGATGACCGGGCCGGTGTACGCACGGGCGCTCGGCGATCGCGATCTCGATTTGCTGATTCCGGATGACGGGATGCGGGAGCGGTTGAACGAGGCGATCTTCGACGAGCTCTGTCGCGGAATCTTCACCGCCGAAACGACCGGCCTGTTCGTACGCGCGATTGCGGATCTCGGGTCTGCAGGGGCCGAGTGCGTGATTCTCGGCTGCACCGAGATCCCCCTCATCATCTCGGACGCGAACTCGCCGTTACCGGCACTGGACTCGACCCGCCTGCTCGCCTCGTATGCCGTGCGCGAGGCCGTGAGCGAACGGCCCCTGGGTCAGCGGACTGGATGGCTGCCCGTCGAGCAGGTCGCTCGCGCGATCGAGTGAGGTTGATGCTTCGTTGCTGGTTCTGAACCCGGAGACGAACCTTATGATACGGAAGGTGCTTCTCACCGTTGCCATCGTGCTGCTGGTCGTCGTGGCGGGCGGGACGGTGTTCGTCGCGTCGCGCCAGAACCTTCGCTTCGACGCGACGCGGTACCCTAACGTCACCGCCTCGAAGGATTCGGCAATCATCGAGCGGGGGCGGTACATCGTCCGTGACGTCGCGCCGTGCGCCGCGTGCCACGGTGATCCCAAACAGCGCGCGGCGTACACCACCGGCGCGGACGTGCCACTGGTCGGCGGGTTCGAATTCGCCATTCCGCCCGGTGAGTTCTACACGCGCAACCTGACCCCGGACGCCGAGACCGGATTGGGGAACGTGGCGGATAGCGCGATCGCGCGTGCGCTGCGGTACGGCGTGGGCTACGATGGTCGGGCGCTGCTCCCGTTCATGGAGATGCAAGGGCTCTCCGACGACGACCTGCAGGCAGTCATCTCATACCTGCGCACGCAGGCGCCCGTGCGTAATCCAGTTCCGGCGCACCACTTCAACAGCCTCGGCAAAGTCGTGAAGGCGACGGCGCTCGCGAAGCCCGTGGGTCCGTCAGCGACGCCGCCCGCGCAATCTCCTCGAGGCCTCTCGGTGGAGACGGGGCGCTATCTCGTCGAATCGGTAGCGCTCTGCTGGGCATGTCATACCGAGCGCAGTCAGATGACCGGTGCCATGATCGGCCCGCGGTTCGGTGGGACGACGGGCTTCACGGAGGTTGACGATCCGGCTCACTCGTGGTCGCCGCCGAACATAACGAGTGATCCAGAGACCGGGCGGCTCGGGAAGATGACGGAGGATCAGTTCGTCGCACGCTTCCGGCAGGGTCGAGTCATCCCGGGCTCGCCGATGCCCTGGCAGGCATTCTCACGGATCGCCGAGGATGATCTGCGGTCGATCTATCGCTACCTGAAGAGCATTCCGCCTGTGAAGCGCGACAACGGTCCGCCGGTCGTCGACGTCAAGAAGAGCTAGCCTAACGGCAGCTCCAGCACCGCATCGCTCTGCCTGGAGGACGGAGGCCTGACGAAGACTCCGTTCTCGTCCTCCAGCTTGAGCTCGATGTTCATCGTCGCGGGTGCGAGCCGGCGCAGATTCGCGGCGGCGAGCACGCGTCGAGCGTCGTCGCCGAGCTTGCCGGCCACTCGAATCGTGAGCACGGCGTCCGCCGGAGCATCGCCGATCAGGGCACGGAGAGTCGATTCCAGCGCGGCGTTCTCCACGGCTTCGAGGTGAATCTCGCGCCTGACGAGTGGGCGGGCAGGAAGAGCGTGGAACTGCCAGTCGACGCGCGTAGAGTCGGCGTGGCACATCACGTCGACTGTCATGTAACCCTTCGTTTCTTCCGCCTCGGCCGTGGACGTGCGTTCGATGGACCCCGGGTAGAGCACCGGGGCGACGATCGGGTTCCCACGCAGGTCCCGCGTGAGTACCTGATGTCGATGAATGTGACCTGATAGCACGGCACAGAACCCCACGGGCAGGTCTCGCGCGCGAATCACATCCGCCGCGGTCGTGAACGTGAAGTCGTTAGGCCCGACGGTCGCGCCTTCGACACACTGATGGATGCAGAGAATTCGTGCGTGCGCGTCGATCTTGCGCCATCGCGTTGCCTCCAGCAGGTCGACGAATTGCGTGCGCACGTCATGGCGCTCTGAAGGAAATCCGGCGACACCGAGTCGCATGCCTCGGATCTCCACGGTGAACGTGCGCGGGCGATCGAAGAGGTGAATGCGGGGATGTTGCGCGAACCTGATCTGCGGTATGCGGCCGCGCTCGTGGTTGCCCGGTACGACGAACACCGGGATCCCGCGGTCCGCCACGCGCGCGAGCGGCTCGAACGCCTGCCACGCGATGCTCGTCGGTACCCTCGAGCGATTGAACACATCACCGCCATGGACGACAATGTCGACGTCGCCCGCGAGCGCTGGCGCCAGCGCTGTGGCGTAGTTCGCGAGGAAGTCGTGTCCGCGACGGCGCCGTTGGATGCGCGCCCGGGTCGGCAGGTCGAAACCCAGGTGGGTGTCGGCGAGGAAGAGAATTCGGATACGGCCGGCGGCCAGGCTGTCCATACGACAAGATACAGTGCAATATCGATGGACTTTGCGGGAGCCTGAATGACAGACCCATCCCAGGCCGCGACCGTTCTCCTCAAGCTCTACGAGCTTCGCACCGAACCGGCCCTCCGGCAGGCGCGGGCGTGGTTCGCGTTCGAGTTTCATCCCACCAGCGCTCGCGATGTCCTCGGCACGTGGCTCGGTCCGGGACACGAGAGCGCGCCTTACCGCATGGTGACGTCGTATTGGGACATGGCGGCATCGCTGGTAACCCAGGGTGCGATTCCGGCCGAGATGTTCAACGAGGCGAACACCGAGCACATCGCGCTCTTCGCCAAGCTCCGGCCTTTCCTCGCCGAAGTTCGTTCGGCGACGGGCTATCCGGACTACCTCGGCAACATCGAACGCGTCATCGAGATGCTGCCTGAGCCCGAGGAGCGACTAGCGCTCTTCGGGCGGTACATGGCACGGCAGCGGGCGTTGGCAGCAGAGGGAAAGCAACGGTCGGCGTTAGCTGAGTCGCCGGGTCAAGCGCACGCATAGCGCCACGGTCCAGGCGAGCCATGCACTACTGCCATGCTCTTCTCGCGAGCCTCCTCGCCGCGACACCACTCGGCGCGCAGCAGGACTCCACCTGGCGCGATCACGATCGCGCGGCCCGCGACGCCCGCGTCCGCGGTGACTGGGCGGCCTCGCGGGCGCATGTCGAACGGATGGAGATCACCCTCAGCGGTCATCCCGCGATCATCGCCGCCCTCGCGCGTACGTCGGCTCAGCTGGGAGACACGGCCCGTGTGCTCGCCGAGCTCGAGCGGCTTGCCGCCGAAGGAATTTTCTACGACGTCGAGGCGGACACGCAGCTGGCGATCGTTAGGCGCGCACCCGCCGGTGCCGCAACGATGGCGAAGCTGCGCGCGAACCTCGCGCCAGTCGGTACGTTCACGGCCGTCGCCACCTTGCCGGAGGCGGATTTCGTGGCCGAGGGGATCGCGTGGGACGAAGCGCGCCAGCGGCTACTCATCTCGAGCATTCGCCGGCGCCGGATCGATGCGGTACGACGCGACGGGTCCGTGTCACCATTCATCGACCTCGCGCGCGATTCGGCATGGTCGCCGCTCGGCCTCGCGGTGGACGCGCAGCGCAATCGTCTCTGGGTCGCCAGCGAGTGGTTCGCGCTTGCGGTCAACGGGATTCCCGCCGACTCGGGACGCGCGGCGATCCTCCAGTATGATCTCGCGTCCGGCACGATTCGCCGGCGCTTCGAGATTCCGCGGGACGGGAACACGCACGAACCCGGTGACATCGCGGTCGCGCCTAACGGCGATCTGTTCGTCTCGGACGGGCAAGCCGGCGTCGTCTACGTGATTCGTGAGGGACGTGCGTCGCTCGACACGCTGGTGCGTCCCGGACCGCTCGTTTCACCGCAGGGGCTCGCGCCCGACAGCGACGGAAGGCGTGTGTTCGTCGCCGACTATGCCCTGGGCATCGTCGCCGTGGATCGACGGACCGGTGCCGTCGAGCGGGTTCCTCGACCCCGGGATGTCGCGGCGAATGGCGTGGATGGCCTGGTACTTCTCGGGGATCGGTTGATTGGCGTGCAGAACGGCGCTACGCCAAATCGCGTCGTCGCCTTCGATCTGGATGCGACGCATTCCCGCATCGTCGGCGCGCGGACACTCGCGCGCGACACGACGCACATTCGCGAGCCAACGCATCTCGTCGCGGTCGGCGCCGACATCTATTACGTGGCGAACGGTGGGTTCGGGTTGTACGACGAGCGTGGGAACCTTCGTCCGGGCGTCACGCAGGTCGCGCCCGTAATCGCCCGACTGAATCCGCCTGCTAGCCGGAACCACGAACGCTGAGTACGCAGCCGCCGCGTTCGCACCGCCGCGGAAAACGCTGACCTTCTTCTTAGGTTTGGGTGAAAGAGGGAGCATCCCGAAAAAGGTTGCTCCTCTCAATCAGTCCAGCGTCTTCAGCGTCCGGCGCGACGCGCCGTCTGCGTTTCCAGCGTTCGTGGTTGTCCTCGCGGATGACGGCCTACTCCACCCACTGAGTAACCGCTGCGGCGCCCTGACGCGTCTTCGGCGCCGGCATCTCTGCAGGCACACCGACACTCACGATCGCCACGATGCGCTCACCATCCCGCACGCCCACCGCGGCGCGCGCCGCGGGATCCTCCATCACCGCACCGGTGCGCATGTGCGTTCCGAGCCCTCGGTCCAACGCGGTCAGCATGATGTTCGCGATCGCCTGCATGCAAGCCGCGTAGTCCTCCTCGCGAACCTCCGGGCTTTCGTTCAGCGTCATCGCCACCGCAATGAGGGCGGGGAACGCCTCGTACTCCGCCGCGGTCTTCTCACGCATTGAGTCGGCCGCCGCGGGATCCGGCAGCTTGCGCGCCTTGCGCTCCCCAAGCGCCAGCCCATAGCGGCGACGTGCCTCGGGTCCGAGCACGTAGAAGCGCCACGGCTGGGTGAGCTTGTGGTTTGGTGCGAGGACCGCCGCGTCGAGGAGGGCTTCGATCTCCGCTCGCGTCACGGGGCGGGCCTGGAACTTCTTGATCGAGCGGCGTTGGGCGATGGCGTCGGAGACGTTCATGCCTGAAAGCTAAGCTTCCTCGCGCGACCGCGTTCGAATGATGAGAACGGAGTCTGACCCCGTACGTAGCGATTTAACGCGACGGGCGGGCAGGGGTCACCGCCAGAAGGCCGCGTTCCACCAGCGTCGGCGGTTTGCGCCAGGTCCCGGCCTTCTCCCACGCGCGGGCGACACCTAACAAGTCGCCGTCGGTCCACGGGCGAGCCGAAAACTCCAGGCCGAACGGGAGACCGCTCGCGTAAAATCCGGCCGGGACGACCACCGCGGGGACGCCGATCATGTTCACCCAGCTCGTGGCCGAATGCGGGCCATCGCTCAGGTGGCCGTCTTGCGCCATGGTCTCGTCGGGCGGCGGCATCTGGATCGCCGGATACACGAACCCGTCCAGCTTCAACCGATCGAGCGTCGCCACATACTCCGCCAGTAGCGCTTTGCGTGGCGCGTGATACCAACGCTCCGCGTCGGGATCGCTTTCGAGCTGTCGCTGCTCGATGTGGACGCCGCCAATGTTGCGGAAGCCATCCTCCACGCCGATCGATGAGACGAAGAGCGGCGCGCCCACGACCGCGCGGTATTGATCGGCCGAGTGGTACTGCGACGGACCGAAGTTCGCGAGGAAGCGGTTGGTCCCGTCCTCCATGTAGGCGTAGGTGGCCACCCGGCTCGCCAGCCGAGCGAAGCTCGTCGGCAGGATGCTGTCGGTCATGACGACTTCGGCGCCCGCGGCCTTCAACGCATCCACGGCCTTCATGAACATCGCGCGTGTTTCGGGGCGGAGCGGCATGTTAGCCGTCACGCGGTAGCTCTCGGCGGCGGCGTCCGGAACGGTGACGGGGATTCCGTGGAACGGGACGCCGTCGCCGGCGAGGATGAACGACGGCACGCCGAAGCGTTTGCCCTTGAGCGATGCGGCCTGAATCCCCGATTCGTAGGGCGGCTTCTGCGCCGTCGTCGGGGCGCCTAACGTGGGCGCATCGAGTGAGTCGGGTCCGGCCATGACCGACAACGCGATCGCCGCGTCTTCGGCGGTGCGTGCGATCGGCCCGGTGTTGTCGAGCAACCAATCGAGCGGCGCGATGCCGGCCGTGCTCACGAGGCCGCGTGTGGGGAACACGCCGACCAGCGCGCTCGTTGCCGCCGGCATGCGGATGGAATTGCCGGTGTCGGTACCGTTGCCTAACACGGCGAAGTTGGCGGCGAGCGCCGTGACGACGCCGCCCGACGAGCCGCCCGGTGAGAAGCGAACGTCGTACGCGTTGCCCGTACGGCCGAAGGAGCTCGAGCGGTTCGTATCGCTGTTCGCCAGATCGGGCATGTTGGCGAGACCGACGATGATGGCGCCGGCTGCCTCGAGCTTCGCGACGATCGTCGCGTCCTTTGGCGCGATGAGCTCGTGCCCGGGTCGTGTGAACCCTGCCCAGCCTGCCGTGGTCACCTGGCCCTTCACGCTGGTGTTCGCCTTGATGACGATCGGCACGCCCCAGAGGGGGCCGTGCGTGCCGCTACTCTCGGCGTCCTCACGCTTGGCGGCGGCGAGTGCCTGATCGCGCAGGACCGTTTCGATGGCGCCGTACACGCCGTTGTATCGATCGATGCGGTCGAGGTGCCATTTGACGACATCGGTGACCGTGTACTTCTTGTCAGCGTACAGTTGCCGCAGGCGAGGTACGGTGACGTCGAGGAGGTCGCGATCGATTGCGGCGTTAGGTGCCGCGGTGGCGGGATCGGACCTGTTTTGGCACGCGGTGGCAACGGCGAGCGTTGCGAGCGAGGCGATGATCGCGCGAAGGGTCATCCGCAGAAAGTACCGCGCCGAGGCACGGCGCGCTGCATCGCATACCGCTCGTCGCGCACGGGTTGCGCCGATTGGCGCCGGCACGTCTTTTTGTCTCCCTCGCTCACGACGGCGGTTCGCCGCCACATCTCCCGAGATCCAATGATCAGGTACTACGAGCTGGGCCCCGACAAGCAGCTCAACGAGATTGTCGTTGCCGGTAGCCACGATGCCGGGATCACGAGTGGCGGCACCAATGTCAAAACGCAGTCGCTGGACATCGGCGAACAGGCGCACGCGGGTGTACGCGTGTTCGACCTTCGGATCGCCGCTCAGACCTTGCCCGGACAGCGAACCGGTTTCCCCAAGCAGGCGGAGCTCAAGGCGTTCCACGCGAACCCCGCGGCCATGAAGAACGAGATCAAGTCGCGAAGCCTCGGCGGTGCGCCACCAGTGGACCTCCAGCGCACGAAGTTCAAGCTCGACGCCGGGGATTTCGGGATGGGGCTCAACGAGATGCTCAGGGATGCACAACGATTCGTGACCAGCCAGGATGGAGCGAGGGAGTTTCTGATCTTGAAGTTCGACAAGTGTCTGAATTGGTCACTCATCGCCGACGCGTGCATGAGAGAGCTCGGAGACTCGATGTTCAAACGTCACGCCAACTTGAACACCACGAAGCTCAGGGACCTGTGCGGCCACGTCATTTGCGTGTTCTCGGACAAGGGGGTCATCGAGATCGCGCAACAGCGAAATTGGGGGCCGATCCACGGCATCCTCGGGTTCACCAACCTGTCGTCCTCGATCGTCGGCTACAAAGACGACTACCCCGGGCTGCAGTACTACGGGAAGGGTGGCACATCAGTGGTGAAGCCTTTCAACAAGCTGACGCAGAACGAGAAGAAGCAGCGCAAGCTCATCGAGGGGTCGAAGCAGGCCGGTTCCGAGGTCATGGGCATGATGTACTGGACGACAACCGGGATCTTCGAGAGCATCGAGGAGCGGAACGATACGATGTGGGACACGCCTAACGTGGCGAAGCTCAAGGGGCTGTGGGCTCAGGGGCTCGCGGAGTACGTGTATCAGCGCGCTCCGCTGGCCATTCCGGAGGGCTCGCCAGCCATCGGGCCGGTTCGCAAGCAGAGAATGCCGAACATCGTCATGATCGACTTCGCGGATGAGCGGAAATGCGCCGTGATCCGCGGGCTCAACGATCTGACCCCCGACCAGCTGGCCACGTTGGGGGGCGCTGCGTAGTCCAGGAACGCGCGCGCCAATTTCACCCGGAATCGGTTCGTTCGTGCGAAAGTCCTCTCAGCGACCGAAACAGCCCGAACCGACGCCCCACCACGTCAGCCTCGTCGCGCTGCCCGATGCCGTGGTGTCCACGCTGTTCGGCATCTTCGACGTGATGAATGCGTTCACGTTGATGGACGCGTTGAAGGCGCGGACCGGTGCCCCCTCCCTCTTTCAGGCCGACATCGTCGGGGAGTCGGTAGGGCCCGTGACACTCGCCAGCGGTGTGCCGGTGAACGTTCAGCGCGCGATCGGCTCCATCGATGCGACCGACATCGTGATCGTTCCGTCGGTGCTGCTGCCAGCCGGAGGGTGGAAGACGGGTCGTTACCCCGCGCTCGTCGACTGGCTGAATCGCATGCACGATGGTGGCGCCGTGATCTGCTCCGCCTGCTCGGGCATCTTCCTCCTGGCGGAGACAGGATTGTTCGATGGGAAGGACGCCACGGTGCACTTCGACTACGCACGAGAGTTCACCACGGTCTATCCGAATGTGGCGATGCATCCGGAACGCACGCTCGTGATCGCCGGCCGGCGCGAGGACCTCGTAAGCTCGGGTGCATCGACGACCTGGCACGACCTGACGCTGTACCTCATCGCGCGGTACGCGGGCGCGACGACGGCGCAGGAAGTCGCGCGCATGTTCGCGCTGCAATGGCATCAGGATGGGCTCACGCCCTACATCATCTTCGAGGGGAGGACCGACCACGGCGACGCCGAGATCGCGCGCGCGCAGCAGTGGCTGGGCGCGCACTTCTCGATCGCGAATCCGGTGGAGGAGATGATCAAGCGCTCGAGGCTGGCCAACCGGACGTTCAAACGGCGCTTCGTGGCGGCGACGGGCCTAACGCCGATCTCCTACGTACAGCGGCTGCGCATCGAGGATGCGAAGCGCCGCCTCGAGCGTACCGACGCGCCGATCGATGAGATCAGCTGGCGTGTGGGCTACGAGGACGCGGCATTCTTTCGGCGGCTCTTCAGGCGGACGACCGGCGTGGCGCCGGGCGCGTACCGCAAGCGCTACCGCATCCCCGATTTCGCGCGGTCCGAGCAGCGGAGCTAGATAGGGTCCTCCGGCATTCCATCACCGTTCGCGATATCTTCCGTCATGACCATTACCTTCCTTTCCGCTCTCGCCGCCTCGGCGCTTGCAAGTCTGGCGCTCGCGATCGGCGGCACGGGCCGCGCCCGCGATGCAGGTTCCGGCCAGTCCAAGCCCGTGACGGTCAAGCTCGTCGACGCCAGGAACGACAGCATCGGCACCGCCACGCTTTCACCTGCGCCAGCAGGCGTCACGATCGCGATCGCGGTCAAGGGGCTCAGCCCCGGCGAGCACGCCATCCACGTTCACGGAACAGCCAAGTGTGAGGGGCCGGCCTTCACGTCGGCGGGCGGTCACTTCAATCCCGATCAAAAGCAGCACGGGATGAACAACGCGCAGGGCCCACATGCCGGCGACATGCCGAACTTCATGGTCGACTCCACGGGTCGCTCATCGGCAACGGTGGTGGCGCCGGGGATCACGCTTGGCGATGGTCCGCGCTCGGTATTCACTGGTGGCGGGACGGCGGTCGTGATCCACGAGAAGGCCGACGACATGAGATCCGACCCGGCGGGCAACGCGGGTGCCCGCGTTGCCTGTGGCGTAATCACGAAGTAGAGCGCGCCGTCCAGCGCGCGCCTCGGCCTAACGCGGCTTCCGCGCCGCCTTCGCGGCGGCGTTCCGCTCGGCCACCTTGGCCTTGAACCGGGCCCGCATGTTCAGGAGCTCGTCGCTCACATCCTTGTGCTCGGCGTTCTTCTTCGCCACGTCCTCGAGCATCTTGAGGACCGCCGTGTCATCCTCGACGAGCGTCGGCTCTGCGGACAGCCGCGTATTGAAGCCGAAGTGCTCGCCGGGCACCATGACCATCTCGTTCTTGAGGACGACGTCGCTCTGGCCGTCTCCCACACGGACGATCACGAACTTCTTGCCGTGCTTCTCCATGTAGCTCAGGCGAAGGCCATCGGCGCTTTTGGGCCAGGGCTGGTACGCGTGCTCCTTGCCGTCCGTGCCGGTGAACGAGTTGCTGGAGGCCGACAGGTTCGGGAAGTTTCGCTCGAAACCACCGATGTACATCAATGCGTGGCGCATGAAAAACGGGGCGAGTAGGGTGAAGTGTTCACGACAATGGCGATGCCACAGCAAGACTACGGCATCCAGCCGAGACCGCAACCTGCCTCTGAGGTGGCCATGCATCCCCGAGCCGCCGAGCTGATCGCGACCCTCGAGCTACGCCCGCATCCCGAGGGCGGCTTTTTTCGGGAGCTGTTCCGATCGGGGGTGCAGGTCGCGCCGGCCGATGGGCGCGGATCGCGCGCTGCGCTCACCAGTATCTACTTCCTCCTGCCCGAAGGCTCGGTCAGCCGCTGGCATCAGGTTGCCTCGGATGAGGTGTGGCATCTCTACGAGGGTGGACCGCTCGAGCTACTCGAGTTGAGCCCTTCGGGCCACGATCTCGTCCGGCACCAACTGAGCCCGCTCGGCAGCGACGCAGGGGCGCCGGTCTGCACGATCGCGGCAGGCTGTTGGCAGGCGGCGCGCCCGCTAGGTCCCTATGTGCTCGTGGGATGCACAGTGGGTCCCGGGTTCGACTTCGCGGATTTTTCGATGCTCGCGGACGACGCCGGGCGAGCTGCGGAAGTCCGGGCGAAATGGCCCGAGGTGGCCGAGCTGATCTGAGGCTTGTCGATCTGGCGACTTGTCGAACGACGACTAGGGGAGGGGAGGCGAGGGAGTCGCCCGCCTCATCTGTTCCTCGAAACGTCATTCGACAGGACTCGTCTCATGCATTCAATGACCAGTGCCGCGTTCCAGTCGCCGGACACGCTCGACGGCGTCACGGGGCGCGTGATCGTTCCTGATGATCCCGCCTATGACCAGGCGCGGACCGTCTTCTATGGTGGTATCGACAAGCGGCCCGCCGCGATCGTCCGCGTCGCGAACGTGAGCGATGTGCAACGCGTGATCGAAGTTGCGCGCGCTTGCGGATACGAGCTCGCCGTGCGCAGCGGCGGTCACAGCATCGTGGGACACAGCACCACCGATGGCGGGATCGTGATCGACCTGCGCTCGATGTCGAAGATCGAGATCGATGAAGCCGAGCGCACCGCCTGGGTCGAGACCGGCGCGAACGCGCTCGAGTTTACCGAGGCTACGACACGGCACGGACTCGTCGTCGGTTTCGGGGATTCAGGCTCCGTCGGCGTCGGCGGAATAACGTTAGGCGGCGGTATCGGATTCCTCGTGCGCAAGCTCGGCCTGACGATCGATTCGCTGCTCGGCGCCGAGGTGGTCACGGCCGACGGCCGGCACCTGCGGGTTGACGCGGAACGTCATCCGGATCTCTTCTGGGCGATTCGCGGGGGCGGCGGCAACTTCGGCGTGGTGACGCGGCTTCGTTTTCGGCTCCACGAGCTGCGCCAGTTCACCGGTGGGATTCTGGTACTTCCGGCGACGCCCGAGACGATCGCCGGCTTCGTCGATGCATCGCTCTCGGCGCCCGAGGCGCTCTCGACGATCGGCAACGTCATGCCGGCGCCGCCGATGCCGTTCCTGCCGCCGGAGGTGCATGGACGCCTGGTGATCCTCGGCATGCTGGCCTATGCTGGCGACGACGAGTCGGCCAGGCGCGCGTTGGCGCCATTCCGATCGCTTGCGACGCCGCTTGCGGACATGGTCGCGCCGATGCCGTACGCGAGGATGTATCCGCCTGAAGATCCGAACTATCGTCCGACCGCGGTCTCCCGAACGATGTTCCTCGACGGGTTTGACCAGCGACGGGCCGAGATGGTGGTCGAGTGGCTGTCGAGATCGGACGCGGCCATGCGGGTGGCGCAGCTGCGCGTGCTGGGCGGCGCGGCGGCGCGCGTGCCGTCGGATGCAACGGCCTACGCGCACCGATCGAAGGCGATGCTCGCGAACGTCGCGGCGTTCTATCAGGGCGACGCCGACCGCGAGGTCCGTCGGACCTGGGTCTCGGGATTCGCGCGGGCGCTGCAGCCTAACGACGATGCAGCCTATGTCGGCTTCCTCACGGACGACGGGCAAGCCCGCATCCGCGGCGCGTACCCCGGCGCGACGTGGGATCGGCTCAGGAGGATCAAGTCGGAATACGACCCGGAAAACATATTCCGGCTCAATCAGAACATCCCACCGCTGTAACGGCGCAGAGGATAACGGCGCAGAGCATAACGGCGCCGGCCACAACGGCGCCGTTAGGCCGTAGCGCTCTCTTTCCGATCAATCCGCCCTGCCGTCGGGTTCGATGGCTCGAGGTATCTCGAAGCTGCCCGTCGCGAGGGGTATCGAGCTTCCGCGCTGGAACCGCTTCATCGATACCGGCACGATGGTGTAATCGGCTTCGGCCAGCAGCCCGTCGGTGCCGTCGCACGCTTCGGTGTGAATGACGATCGGCTCGCCAGGGATGCCATCCCACTCGATGAACCCGAACAGCATCACGACCTCGTTCGGACAGCCGGGACGGAAGTGCGTGATCGCCGCGTTGCGCAGCACCCAGACGTTGCTGGTATCGCCGCGGAGGATCGCCGGAATCTGCGTGGCGAGTCGCTCCATGGCCGCGAACAGGACGCCCGCGGGGCTGATACCATGGACGCCCGAGAACTCGTCGCACAGGGTGACCGTCGCGACACAACGCTTGGCGTTCGATTCATCGACTCGAACGTCGATGTCCAGGCCACGGGGGTTCTCGCCCATGTGGCGATCGGAGTCTTGCCGCGCCGTGAGGGAGCGGCTGATGGATGTGGGGTTCATATGATGTCATCCTGGATGGTTTGCGTTTGAGGTGGACCTAGCAAGTGGGGAGTTGCGTCGTGTGCAGGACGGTGGTGAGCCGCCCGTGAGCTCGGAGCCGCGAACCCTTTCGGATGATCGTGTCGACCATGGCGTATCCTGCTTTCCACCATTGGCGTGCGTCCGGAGTCAGTCGTGCCAACGACACGTCGGCCAGCATTGCGGTGATCGCGGCGCGAAACGCATGGTCGTGCTCGCCGGACGAATCGCCGGCGTACCGGTGCGCGATCATGTCGACGCGGTCGGCGAGCTCGCGCGGATCGTCCTCCACCGAAATCAGCTCGGTGAGCAGATGGGCGAACTTGATGAATTGGGTCTCGAGCGAAGTACCGCCGAATAGTTGTCGGAGCTCCGGTTCGGTGCCGAAAAGCGTGTCGAAGAACGTCGTCGCGAACCGGTCAGCGTTAGGTTGAAGCCGCTCCCAGCTGTCGAGCAGCAACTGCCACTCCTGACGCGTCACCTGTCGGGTGTACGGGTACGCGAGCTCAGCCGATAACCCGGATCGGGCATGACGCCGCTCGAGCTCGGCGGAATCGCTGTACGCGCAGGCGAACGACATGGCTCTATCCTCCCCGGTCGAAAAATCGACCGCTACTGAACTTGCCGGAAACTGGTGCGAGGCGATTCCTCGCTTGGTGACGGCAGCAATCATAGACGCCACTATCACCTCATTATCATGCGAACCTGACCCGGGCCCCCGGACAGACGCTTGATGCCCTGGATTCTGCCCGCTCCCGGTCACGAGAGAATCAACTCGGAATCACCTGGGCCCCTGCGACCTTCCCCGTGACGTGACGCCCGACCATAACGCGGTGTCAGTTGAGGTACAGCACTCACGGAGAGGGCAATGCGGCGGGACGTGTATATCGAGAACGACTCGGGCGGCTTCAGCGTGCTCGCAGCGGACGCGGTGGACGCGATCATCGAGGACCAGCGCTCCGACGACCTCCAATTCGTCGCCGGACACAAGGCCATGCTGCTCGAGCTCTACGGTGACGACTCGCTGCCGGTTCGCATCGTCGTGGACGAGCCGCTCACCGCTGACGAGGAGGCGCAATGGCTGGCACGCGCTTCCTGGCGCATCGATACCTCGGACGGACGCATGCTCGTTATGGGCGGCTTCGATCCCGATGTGCTGTCGTGGTGGACGGACGCCGGTGCGGACGGCGACGGTCGCGGGATCGGTGCATTCTCCGCCGCGCCCGGCTGCTGGCGTGTTGACGTCTACGCGCACGTCGGCTCGATGAACGGCCGCGCCATTCTCGACGAGGCCGGTGAGCGGCCCGGTGCGGCGTTTCGGCGAAGCCACGCGGGGCGAGCGTTCCCGCTCTGGCTCACGCATATGCTGCAGTTCTCCGGCGACGACGATCCCGGGTTCGAGTCGCTCTGGAAAGATGTGAAAGGCAGCATGGCGGCGGGCAGCCTCGCCGTGGATACGGACGGTGCGGACCCCATCGGGTTCCTCGTGCACGTCACGCGCTTCGACGGCAAGGCGCTGACCGAGCCGGAGTCCGGTTGGTTCGATCGCGACGCGAACGCGCGAGTGCCCGACGTGTTTCCGGTCGGCCTTCCATCGGCCGCGCCGGATCCGAACCTGACATCCTTTCGCAACGACCTGCTCGGACGGCGTCCACCGGAGCCCGAACGTCCGATCGCCGACCGTGTCGTCGAGGTCATCGAAGTGTGGTCGGGCGATCCGCTCAAGCCCATCGAGGGCGGGGCCGTGACGGTCGCGCCTAACGAGATATACCTGCTGCACTGGATCGCCGCGTTCACCGCGGATTCGCCCCCGCGCTTCGAGATCCTCGTCGAGCCGCAGGGCGATTGGACCCCGCCCGCGTCGACCCCGGACTTCGCGGTGGTCCCGAAGGGCGGTTCGATGACCGCCCTGGGCCCGGTGGCGAACACGGGCGGCTGGCATACCTGGTGGGCAGCGCGCTGGGTCGCCGCTGCGCTCGTCGGGATCCCCGAGGGTTCGTCGATCGACGTGGCGATGGCGCCGCGTCTCGATTACGACGCGGAGCTTGATCCCGCGATCGGACGCGCGCTGTACAGCGGTACGGTGAAAGGTGGCCTCTTCGAGATCACGCACGCCTCTCCGCGGGTCACGCATGACACGCTCGCTTCCGCCGTCGCGTTCGTGCGGAACGTCGCCGTCGACGGGCGGATGAGCGTGCAGGAGGGGGCCGAGCGCGAGGCGTTCGCCAAGGCGCACAAGATGTACGGCATGGTCTCAGGGCCGGTCGTCTGGGACGGCGATGTGGTCCGGCTCGCGGAGCCTGACGAGCGCAGCCTGATCATGCTCGCCAACCCAGTCTTCCGAATCCGATTCGGGGAACACTGGCCCGTCGATATCGACGATGATGACGAGAACGACTAACGGCCCTGCGCTGTTATCGGGCTCCCGGCCCGTGTAGGACGCGTCCTGGTTTCGCGCCCGTATGCCGTCCGTCGCGGACCACGAGCGCGCCGTTCACGAAGACGAGCTTCACGCCGTCCGACAACACGTGCGGCTGCTCGAACGTCGAGCGGTCGATGATCGTCGTCGGGTCGAACACCGCGATATCGGCAAAGAATCCTTCGCGCAAGAGACCGCGATCGGGAATGGACAGGCGCGTCGCCACAGCGGACGTCGCCTTCCGCACCGCGTCCTCGAGCGGCATCACCTTCTCGTCGCGAACGTAGTGCCCCAGAATCTTCGGGAACGTACCGTACGATCTCGGGTGCGTGAGCCCACGCGCGCTATCCGGATCGACGCCACCGGCATCCGTTCCGAATTTCATCCACGGCTGCGCGAGGTTCAGCTTCACGTTGTCCTCGCTCATCAGGAAGTACACCGTGCCGATACGCTGACGCTCCGAGATCAGGAGATCCATCGCTGCGTCATCCCACGACTTGTTCATCATCGTGGCGATCTCGCCCAGGCGTTTGCCGGCGTACTGCTTGTTCTCGGGCTTGTTCAGGCCGAGCACGAGAACGTTCTGCGGTCCGGCGAGCAGGCAGAGATTCTCCCATTCCGTGTGCTCGTTGTTCATCTCGGCCTTGATCTTCGCGCGCATCTCGGGGTTCTGCAGATTGTCGATGAGCTTCCCGTTCTCCGACGCCCACGGTGGCGTGCATGCGGAGAGGCCGGTCCCGCCAGCGACGTACGGGTACATGTTTGCCTGTATGTCGACGCCCGCACGACGCGCCGAGTCGATCTTGGCGATCGCCGCGGGCCCCTTGACCCAGTTCCTCGTTCCTGCCGCCTTGAGATGGTAGATCTCGACAGGCACGCCACCCTTCGATCCAATGGTGATCGCCTCGTCGATCGCTTCCAGCAGCGCATCCGCCTCACTGCGCATGTGCGTGATGTAGATGCCGCCGTACGGTGACATCGCCTTCGCCATCTCGACCAGCTCGTCGGTGGTGGCGTAGTTGCCGGGCGGATAGATGAGCGCCGACCCGATGCCGAAGGCACCATCCTGCATCGCGCGGCGAACGACGGCGCGCATGGTGTCGAGCTCCGCCGCGTCGGGTTTACCGATCGCCTGCCCCTTCGCGTACACGCGCACGGTCGCGGCCCCGATGAACGAGCCGACGTTAGGCGACGTGCCGTGAGCCTGCATCGAGTCGAGCCATGCCCGGAAGCCGTGCGGGCCCGGATACGCGCCAGCGCCCTGCGGCCCACCGGTGGCGAACTGACCGCCAGCGGCCGTCCTCTCGTTCGTCGGCGCCGGCGTGCCCCCCTCACCGAGGATCTCGGTGGTGATTCCCTGGGTCACCTTGCTCACCGACCGGCCGTCACCGAGGAAGCTCGTGCCGCTCTGGATGTCGATGAAGCCGGGCGCCACGACGAGCCCGCGCACGTCGAGACGCTGCTTCGCCGGGAACCGACGGAGCGATCCCGCCGCTCCGATTCGCGCGATGCGGTCACCGCTGATGGCGACATCTCCAAGGAACCAGGCCGCGCCGGTGCCATCGACGACGTGACCGTTCTCGAGCACAAGGTCGAATTCCGCCTGCGGACGCGGAGCAGTGGTGGACGGCTGGCGACTGCAGGCGACGACGGCGAGGCAAGCGACGAGAATACGGAAACGGGTCATCGGTCGGACAGTGGGGGAAAGGGGTTCGTCAGGGTGCAGTCACTTCGTAGAAAGGGGTTGTGGCGGCGAGATGCGTGGAGCCGCCGCGCGCCTAAGATACGGACGGACGCGTGCCCCCGCAGCTTGACCCGATCCGCGGTTAGGCGATAAGGTCGATGCAGCGCAGGCGCCAAAGGCTGCTCCAACGATGCAGCCGTCCTTTCGATTCGAGCACGATGACAAATCCACCGACCGGCGGGCCAGGAGGTCCGCCTAAGGGCCCGCCAGCCGCACCAGGTGCATTCACCAGGCCAGCGAGCACGTACCGGCAGGCGCAGCAACAGCGCCAGTTGGCGCAGCAACACGCGCGCGCGATCGCGGTACCCGGGTCGTTCATAGAGGCTGACCTCGAGCGCCTCATTACCATCGGCGGCGAAGGGCTTCTCCAGCCGCGGCGCGTTCGACACGCGCCAGATTCCGCTCAGGTCAACCGAGTACCAGTGCCGGTAGCCGACGTGAACGTCGAATACGGAACTCCCGAGTTCTGGGTGCGCTACCTGTTCGACGAGCTCGTAAGCACCGCCGCGAAGCAAGAGTTGCCCGGCTTTGCCGGACGCAATCTCCTACTGGCCTTTTACAATCAGCTATTCTGGCGTCCGGACGACTTCGAATCGGCGGCTAAACCGTTCGTCATCCCGAAGGCCACGTCGGTCCTCGCCGCCTACCCTCCCGGGTCGTCGGGTGAAGTCCTCCTCCGCTCACATCTCCGCGCGGCGCTCGACCTGGGCTTCGACTGGATGCAATGGCCCGCGAATACGGCTGGGGCCAAGAGCGCGTCCCTCGCCGGTCTCGTGAGCTACATGCAGGAGATCCAGCACAAGACCGTTCACACGCCGCTCGTGTGGCGAACCGAAGACCGACGTACGCTCACGGAGCTGCGCAACACGGGGTTTACCCAACAGGTAGCGGCGGAGCAGCGCATCCAGGTGCTCGGGATGGATCAGGCGTGGAATCCATACTCGACCGACGAAGTACGCGGCCGCCTCTGGTATCGGCGCCAGAACACCGACAACTGCCTTTACACCGGTATCAGCGTCGCCCTGCATCCGTTCGCGTCGCTCGTCTTTCCGAAAATCACGCTGTCGCCCACGACGCTCGCGCCGGTGGCGAACGCCGTGAACGCCGCCATCGCGCAGGGCCGGTCACCGGAGTCGGCGCTGCTCGACGCGAACGGAGAAGTACGCTCGAACTTTGCGCCCTACATCGCGCGACTGGAGCTGCCCGGCAACAAATTCAAACTGTGTCTCTACAGCCGCGCGCGGACGATCCTGATGGCGCTCGAGGGGAAGTATCTCGACACTCAGGGCGTGCAATCGATGGGACAGCGTGATCGCTCGCAAGCATTCCCCGAATACGGGTGTCTGGGCATCGCAGGCAGCAACGTGTTCGCGCAGATCGAGCTGCACCGGTTCTTCCACGCGTGGCGCGACGACGAAGGATTCACGGCCTTCGTGAACCGCGCTGGCTGTGAGCTGGTCAACCGCGACGCGATCGTTGCCTGCTTTGGGGAGGCGAGGGCGCAGACCGATTACTACGCCAAGGTGCAGCAAGCGTACGGCGACGTCGCCGACAACGGTCCGTACGGGCTCGCCTGGGCTGCCGGCGGCATGGGGCACACCACGGTGACGCCGCTCTACCAGAACGCGATCGCGGCGTGGGTTGACGGCCGACGCATTTCGCTTCGCTAAGGCACGAGAGCACGCCAACGATTCTCATCGCCTCGGTGGACGTTCGCCACCATTCGGACAATATGTCCGCTCGAGGAAGGTGTTAGGCAGTCCACGGCATGGCCGGCGACGTCGCAGCTTGACCGGGCAGGCGCATCACGATAAGGTCGGTGCTCCTTCTGCAACGGGGACGACATTGTCGCGGACGATCTTTGCGGCGGCTGTTGTGCTGACGACCGTCGCCTGTGCCGACACGAGTCGCGTGACGTCGCCGGCGTCCGCCAGCGTCCGCCATGCCGCCGCGAGCGCGAACACGTGCTCGGCGGAGGAAGGGCAGCAGCTCATCGACGCGGCGCAGTACGCCAAAGCGATTCGAGAGTTCACGTGCGTCATCGACCTCGACCCGACTGCTGTTGAAGGGTATCGCGGTCGTATCGAGGCGCAGCTCATGCTCGGGCAGTACTCGAACGCGCAGCGGGACTACGCGCGCGTCACTGCCTTCGTGTTGCCCGTGCATCCCGATGCCGAACAGGTGATCATCGCCGGCTACGACGCGCGGCTTGCCGTGGCACCTAACGAGATTGCGGCACTCACGGGAGAGATTTTCGCGTTCTGGTATTTCTTCGATTACCCGGCGGCGATCCACGTTGCGGATGCGCTGCTGGAGGTCCAACCGACCAACGTGTTCGGGAACCTGTTCCGCGGGTCGACGCGGCTGCTCCACGGTTCTGCCCGGGCGGCCGGCGCGGCGGACCTGGAACGGGCGATCGCGCTGGCACCGGCATCCCCCGATGTCCGGTGGATCGTCGCCGATGCGTACACGTACGGATTCCTGCCGGACCCACAGCGTGCCTTCGACGAGGCGACGCGCGCGCTCCAGGGTGGCCTCGACACGCCGCGCGTCCACGCGATCCTGGGTGCGTCGTACCTGGCCTTCGGCAACATGGCGGCTGCGGCCACGCAGATCGGCATCCATATCGACCAGGTCACCACGGAGCTCGTCAGCGCTCCGCCGCTCGCCGCGCGTCGCTCGACGACGCTCGGATTCGTGCCCGGTCGCACGTACGAGATTCCGATCGCGGCCGCCGCGGGTGAGAAGGTCTCGATCGCGACGAGCAGCAAGGACTACTTCGATACCATCGTCGTCCTGCTCGCGCCGGACGGCACGCCGCTCGTGGGCGGGGACGACTTCAAGGGCTACTTCGCCGGGTTCGACTGGGTCGCGCCGGCCGCCGCGACGTACCGGCTCCGAGTGACGTTCTTCGAGTCGATCATTACGGGGAGTGTGGTCGTCGCGAGAAACTGACGCCTATCGAGTGACGACGTCGTAGTCAGTCACCGCCCCCGCGCTGGTGAGATGCACGAGCAGGTATCGCTGGCCCGCCTTCGTCTGCAGGCGATACAGCCGTACACGCGCGACCTCACCACCGTGACGCCGAATCCCGCGACCGGCGACGTCTTCGTCACCGACGTACGTCGCAGCCGCGGCACTGCCTAACGCTTGGTCCGCGCCGCCGGCGAAGTCTTTCTTCGCGCCCGGCGTGACGTCCGGCGCATTGGCCAGTGCATCGCCACCTTGGTGGATAGCGGTGAGTGCTGCGGAGATCCGCGTGGCGAGGGCAGGGTCGGGATCCGCGTGCGGCTCGAGAGAGCTCGGCAGCGGAGCCACGCGCGGCGCTCGGGCTTCGCGTGGCTCGCCCGGCCGCAGTGTCACGCCCGTGACGGCGCCGCGCGCGTCCGTCATGAACCTCGCGCGGAAGGCGCGCTCGTTCGAGCCGAAGGTGATGCTGTCCATGGCCAATAAGTTTTCATCGGGGAGTCCATCGACCAACACCTGCATCCCCGAGCCATTCGGGTTCGACACCAGCGGCACCATGTTGTTTTCGGCCGCTTCGTAGTAGCCTGCGTAGCTCGAGAGCCGACCACGATCGATGCGCACTGGTGTTGTGGCGCTCGGCGCCGCGTTGGCCGGCGACGTCCCCTTGAAGGCCCACGAGCGTTCGATGTACTCCCGGATCCGCGAGACCATGCGCGAGTTGTCGTTCGCGTTGATCATGATGGCCATGCCATCGCCGGTTTCGGCGCCGGCGATGACGAAGGCGTCGAAGCCCTCGTCGCGGCCACCGTGGCTGAATCGGAGGCTCGCACCGGTACCTTGCACGCCGACGCCGAGTCCGCTCCCGCCTTTCTGCTCGGTGACGAACTGGCGCGCCATCGCCGCGGAGATGACGCCGTGGCCGCGGCCCGCGAGCGCTTCCTGGACTTCGATCGCCCATTTCGCCAGGTCGGTGGGTGTGGTCCAAAGCCCGGCCGCGGCGATCTCGGGGTAAACGTGCCACCGGCCACGGACGGGCGAGCCGTCGGCGTAGTAGCCTGCCGCTGTGCGCGCCGCGAGATGGTTAGGCAGCGGCTGCTCGAATGAGCTGCTCGTCATGCCGATCGGCCCGAGCACCGTCTTCTGCAGAAACTGCGCGAACGGCTGCCCGGTTACGTCGATGACCATCTGCTGCATCACCGTGAAGCCGCCGCCCGAGTAGCGCCAGATCGCGCCCGGCGTCGTGTCGACCCTGATGGGCGCCGTGTTGGTGGGCGGCGTGCCGTCGAGGACCTGCACGACGGTTGGCACGCGCGTCGAGACGTCGTAGCCGGGGAACCCGTGCACCGTCAGCCCGGCATTGTGGGACAGCAATCGGCGCAGCGTGACCTTCTCGGTGGCGGTGAACTGGTTGTCGGGGACCTTCCAGCTCGTGAGCTTGGTGTTCACGTCGGCGTCGAGCGACAGGGTGCCCGCCTCGACCAGATGGAGGGCACCTAACGCCGACACGGGCTTGCTGATCGAGCCCGCCTGGAACAGGGTCGATGTGGTCGCCGGCGCCTTCGATGAGTCATCCACGACGCCGTAGGCGCGTGCGACCGAGATCTTGCCATCCGTGATGATCGCGAGCGAGAGGCCGCGGATGTGGCGCTGCGCCATCTGCGCCTTGACGAACGCATCCAGGCTGTCGAGTCGGGCTGTCTGGGCGGTGCCCGTCGCGAGCGGCGTTAGGCTGCAGCTCAGGCACAGAAGGAATGCGGAATACGAGCGTCCCATGGCTACCTGTCTTCGAGGGGAGGCGACAGCCGAGAATGTCCGTGGTTAAACAAATTGGCTCGTTGGGAGCGGAAGTGTCGATACGGCGAGCGATCGCCGCATCCATTACCGGCTGATGCTGTCGCTCCTGTCCGACAGCTGTCGAATCAACTGCTGCGCACACATGTACCCCGGTGTCCCGGCGATGGAACCGCACGGATACGCCCCGGCGCCGCAATATGAGACGTTAGGCAGCTCGCCGAACGCATAGAACCGGCGCTCCGGATCGCCGGAAAACTGGCGGTCGTGGAACGTTTGCCCGCCGACCAGCATCGTGTGGTCCAGGTTGCCGGCAGGGAAGAGGAAGAGCTGCTGGAGGTCGCGGGGCGAGAGCAGCCGACTCCAGACGCAGTCCTCCGGGTTCGCAATGCGAGAGAGAATCTGCGCCTTCACCGCCGCCTCCACGTCCGCGAGCGCATCGCCCGGCCGATTGAAAGCCATGTTCTTGAAGAACAGCGTCAAGCGATCGAAGGGGTCCATGTGACCCAGCTGCCGCATCGCCGCCCCTTCACAGTAGATCTGGATGTACCCCGGCTCGTAGTCGACGTCGCCGCCCAGCACGCGCAGCGTCGCCGACTCGAAATCCGCGAGCGAATCGACGGCGAAGATGAACCGGAAGGCCGTGTCCGCGGCGCCGCCTGTGGCCGGGTCGTCGCGCCACCGCACCGGCTCGCGAAAGAAGAGCGTGAGCTTGCCGCTCGTTCCGAGAAACCTCTTCTGCTCGACCTCGCGCACCATCTCGTCCACGCCCACCAGGCGAGCAGCGGTGAGCGGGTCCGTCGCCAGGACGAGGTGATCGAACGCCGCTATCGCCTTCGATCCGGCCCGATCGTATTCGAGCTCCCCGCGCCCCAAGTCGATCCCCGACACTCGGCTACCGAGACACGTCTCCACACCGAGCTCGCGATTCAGCTGCCCGAGCTCCTCGGTCACCCGCCAGAGCCCATCGCGCACGAAGCCGTAGTAGCCGTCGAAGATCGAGCCGGAATCCATGAGCGGCACCGTGAATGCCGAGTACGGCTCGCGGAGCGAGACGGGACCGCTCTCCGTCACCGTCATCCCCATGTAGATCTTCGTGTGCTCGGCCGTGAAATAGTGATCGAGCAGATCGGCAGCGCTTCCGGAAATCCAGAGGCGCACCAGGTCGCTGCCTAACGCCAACTCGGCATCGGTCAGGGAGGGCGGCACGGCGCGGCGATAACCATCCTGCAAGTAGGCGACGACACGCGCCTCATCGGCGCGAAAGCCGGCGACGTCGCCACGCTCACCCCAGGTGTTTGCCAGCTCGCGCTCGAGCTCGGCGGGGTCCCGATGGATCCACACCGAGGCCGATGCGTCCGGGAAGTAGACGCGCTTCGGGTGGTTGGGAACGAAGGTCTCGAGCCGACTGGCAAGGCCCGTCTCTCGGAAGACGAACTCCTGCATGAGCCCCAGAACCGACGCGCCGAGCGCATAACGCTGCGCCTGTCCGTTCACGGTGGCGACCTCGGAGACGCACGCGCCGCCGACCCGTTCCGAGCGTTCGATCATCGTCACCTCGAACCCGGCGCGGCGCAGATAGTTGGCTGCGACGAGCCCGTTGATCCCGGCACCGATGACGATGATCCGCTCCGACACCCGATCCCCCACGGCTTGGGCCGCGGGAAATTGGCGAACGATCGTCCCAATGCCTAGGCTGCCGGCGCTACTCCTGCGGAGAAGGATCAGATCGTATGCTTCGCCAGGATCACTGCGCCAAGGAGAGCTGCCATGACGGGACCGAACGAACCGCGCGAGCGTGACGACGTCCAGAGAGTGTCACGTGACTACGCTGATCGACTCACGACCCTCGGGATTCGCCTGACCGGATCGGAGCGTCCGCAGGAGCTGCTCGAGATTTTAGAGGCGGTCGATCGATTCGAGTCGGCTGTCGAGGCCCATGGCGGGGATCTCATGATGGACGAGGGTCCGCGTGGCCGCACGGCCGAGCCGGACGACCCACACTTCGCCCTCCCGATGCGCCCCGAGCACGAGTCTGTCGCGGGGTACCTTGAGAGGCTGGCGCGCGCGACGGATGCGGTGCGACGGCATCCACCGCGCGCGGACTAGCAGCTCCTACAATATCCCGGCTCGTTGCGCTACCACGTGAGACCGTTCAGGAAGCGATCCGGCTGATCAGTGGCATCCGAAGCTTCCGAACAACCCTTCGTCGTAGATGCCGGACCCGCCAGCGGAGAGGGCCGGCCCCACAGACGAAAGGAGGGTTCGGATGCAGCGGATTACTCGGATCCTTGGGATCTCTCCTCGGCGTGGAAGTCTCCGCTCGCAACGAGGGTTGAGAATAAGAAGACCTCGGACTCAGGCTGCTGAGATCCGCGTTAGGTCTTGCCGTTCGCCAGCGGTATCGACCCACTCGACGCGAGGAAATCCTGCATGGCCTGCGCGACCTCGTCCGGCGACTCCTCCTGCGGCCAATGGCCAACGGGCAGCCTCACGACGGTTGCCTGGGGCAGCGTCGCTCTCCAACGCTCGAGGAGCCGCGGCTGAAACGCCGGATCCCTCATCCCCCAGACGATGAGCGTGGACATGCCCTTCAGCCGGTCGCGCATGAGCCACAGCGAATCGTAGTAGCGGCCCGCCCCGAGAATGGCCCGCGCGAGCGGCCACAGGACCCGCTCACGCGACTCGCGGTCGCGGAACGGCGCGAGGTACTGCTGATGAATCCGCGGCGTGAGCTTCGCCCGATCGCCATAGGCGTACGGCGTGAGCACGCGCAGCGAGAAGTTTGCATAACGATAGAGCAGGCGACCAATCGTGCCGCTGGCCATGCGGCCCTTGCGCATCATCTCCGCGTCATCGCGGAAGCTCCACATCCACGTGTTCAACAGCACGAGCCGCCGGACGACGCTCGCGCCACCTAACGCGAGTGGCAGCCCGATCGGACCACCAAAGTCGTGCACCACGAGCGTGACGTCGCGCAGCTTCAGTCGCTCCACGAAGGCCCGCAGCACCGCGGCGTGCGACTCGGGCCGGTAGTCGAAGTCGCGCGGCCGATCCGACAACCCGAACCCGAGGTTGTCCATCGCGATGCAGCGGTGCGTGCGCGAAAGCGTGCGGATGCAATGACGCCACTCGAACGACCAGGTGGGCGTTCCGTGGACGAAGAGGAGTACCTCGCCCTCGCCTTGATCGACGTAGTGGACGCGGCGTCCGTGAGCGATCTCCAGGAAACGACTGCGGAATGGGAACGCCTCACGATCCACCCACGCCGGTGTCGTGAGGCTCGGCTCTACGGGAGACGTCCGGGACTCTATCGCTGCAGGCACGCGTCCACCTTGTGTGCGTTATAGAATGAACGTACGTTCAATCAATTGCACCGTCAAGGCGGCATGGCGCGATCGGAACGGCTCAACAGGGAGATGCGTGAGGCGAGCACGCGCCGGATTCTGAGGGCGGCGCTCCGATTGTTCGCGGCGCACGGCTACGCCGGCACGTCCATTCGCATGATCGCCGAGTCGGCGGGCATCTCGGTCGGATTGCTGTACAACTACTTTCCGTCCAAGGCAGCCCTGCTTCACGCCCTGTTCGAAGAGAGCATGCATGACGTACAGGCATCGTTCGCGAGCGCCGAGGCGGCAAAGACGCCGTCCGAGCGGATCGAGCGCCTCGTGCGGAGCGCGTTCGAGATCCTCGATACGAACCGCGACTTCTGGCGGACGAGCTACGGGGTCCGCATGCAGCCGGCGGTCGTGGCTGGACTGGGCAAGCGGCTGCGCTCGTGGACGATGACCATACAGTCGACGCTCGCGCGCTACCTCGCGGAGTCGGGGTCCCGACAGCCTGAGATCGACGCCGCGCTCTTGTTTGCGCTCATTGACGGCGCGTCACAGCACTATGTGCTCGACCCGAACGGGTACCCGCTGGACGACGTGGCCACTGGCATCATCGCTCTTTTTGTCCGTGAGCCAACGGGGCGATCCATCAAAACAGCACGCGATAGACCAGCGATACGTTCCGCCCCGGATTGTACGCGAACGTCTTGATGCGACTCGTCGCGTCGCGGTACTTCGTGTTCCCCACGTTGTCCACCCGCAGCGTGAACGCGTGCACCTGGTCGCCGAACGGCAGGTTGAGACCTGCGCTCAGGTTCACGATCGTGTACGCGTCGGTCGCCAGCGCCGACGGATCATCCTCGCTCACGGCCGGCGGTACGCGGTCCTGCTTGAACCCGTGACGAACCTCGCCGCCTAACGAATAGCGGCCGTTGTCCCACCGGGCGAGCGCGCCGAGGCGTGCTGCGGGCATGAAGGGAAGCGGCTCCTTCGAGTCCTTGAGCTCGCCGCGAACCATGTCGCCCATGGCGCCCAACACGAAGTGTGGGACCACCTCGGCATCCACGCGCCCCTCGATGCCCTTGAGTGTCGCGTCCGCCTGCGTGAATTGGTTGAGTGGAACGGTCTCCGGACCGGCGTCGCCCTCGATGGTCGTGTCCTTCACGATGTTCGGCGTGATGTAGTTGTTGATCGTGCTGGAGAACGCGGCCAACTGACCGTTCACCTGGCCCGACTGTATACGGAAGATGACGTCCACCCCCTGGTTGATCTCCTTTGCGAGGTCCGGATTGCCGCGGTCGAATGTCCCGGCGGCCCCGTGGAACGCGTTGGAAAACAGCTCCTCGACGGTCGGCGCGCGGAACGCGCGCGCTGCGCTCCCCCCTATGCTTGCCTTGGCCCCGAGCGGAACGCTCACGCCAATCGACCCGGATGCGCTATTGAACGACAGGTTGCGACCCGGACCAAATTTCGGGTCGTCGGAGTCCTTGGACTGGATGCGATACGCGTCGTACCGGCCGCCAAGCTGCAGGCGGGGAACCAGCGCGTCAGGATTCGTCAGGGTGCCTAACGGGATGTCCTCGTAGAAGAACGCGCCGCCGCCCGTGCTGTTCGCGGCTGGTGTCAGTGCCTCCTCGCCGGTGGACCCATATTGTTTGAACAATCCCGAAGCGCCGAAGGCGCCGGTAACCGACCCGAACCGGGTGCGCGCCAGGGCGTCCACCGTCTGCGTCTTGAGATCGAAGCTCGTGTTGATGGCCCCCGTGCTCGCGACCTCGTCGTGTTGGTACCACTGCCCCGTGCCCGACACGCGGACCGAGCTGACCGAGCTCATGCCCGTGTTGATATCCGTGCGTCCCGCGACCTCGTTGCGCTTTCCCTCGATGTGTGAGCCCTCGCTTTCCGCCGAGGGCAACCCATAGTTGAAATTGTATCCGCGGTAGACGAGGCCGCCCGTGGCCTTCGAGCCAGCGAAGCCGAAACCGCCAACACCGTAGTAGTTGCGGAAGTACGAGTTGTCGAGCCGGTCGCCGCCTCCCTCGCGGAGGTCATCGGAATGACGGCCCCCACCTCGCGCGACCACCGCGAACGAGGAACCGATCGGAATCGTGACGCCACCTGCCAATCCTCCACCCGGTGTGGCCGACTCGGCCTGGCCGGCGAGGAAGCCGTCGATGTGTGATGGAATGGCGCTCGGAATGTCGTTCGAGATGACGTTGACCACGCCGCCTAACGCGCTGTTGCCGTACAGCAGCGACGCTGGCCCGCGCACGACCTCGATGCGCTCGGCGGTGAGAGGATCGATCGACACGCCATGATCGGGCGCTGCCGACGAGAGATCTCCCGCGCGGTCACCGTCCTGCAGCACGAGAATGCGCTCACCCTGGAGACCCCGAATCACCGGGGCGGTCGCCGCAGGTCCGTTGTAGCGGACCGCGACGCCAGGCTCGTTCTCGAGCGACTGGGCAACCGTCGGCGCGAGGTTGCGAGCCAGTGCCTGGCCGGAGAGCTCGGTCGCCGACTGCGTCACGTTCCGCGGGTCGGTACCCACCGGTGTCGCGGTGACCTGCACGCCGCTCAACTGCAACGCCGATTGATGCATCACGATCGTCACACGCACGCTGTCGCCCCCGGCAGGAACGACGACGTCGGCGTGGCCCGGCGCGTACCCAATGAGGAGGGTCGAGAGATGATACGAGCCGGCGGGCAGACCACGAAATGTGAACGTGCCACCGGCGTTGGTTGTCGTTACGCGATTGAGCGCAGTGACGACGACCTGAACGTTCGCGATGGGCGCGCCTGACGAGTCCTTGACGATGCCCGCGACCGGCGGTGTTTCCGGAACCGAGCGGGGAAGTGACGCAGCCGCAACCTGGGCCGCGAGGAACACACCGAATCCGACCATGAGAGAGGCGCGAGCCGCCAGCGATCGGCGACCGAAGAACGAATGCATGACCGAGCTCCGAGAACCAGGTGACGGCGGAAGCGATTCCGCCCTTTCACGCTCACGGGTAACAGCGGCAAGGCTCGGTCACGAGCGATTTCCAACGAGTGGCTCGGATGTACGAATGAGCTGTCGGCTCGTCGGGCCCGGTCGTCCGCGCCCGTTCTACAACCGGTCATGTGGTCGGTCCGGCCAGTCGTTGCGTGCGCGTTGCGCTATCTTGGTCGGTGAAGGTACGCTGGCGCTGACGGCCCCGAACGGCCTCGCCATGCCATCACACGTGTCCTCGACAGACCTCACCGCGCTCGTCCACCTGGCGGGCTTCACTACCGGCATCGTCCTCTACGCGATGCTCGCGGTGATGACCCTCCGCCACGGCGCCAGCGACCGAACCGGCGACTCGATCAATCGCATTCCGCTCGCCGCAGCGCTGTTGGGCCTGCTATGGAACGTTGGCGCCCTCGCGATCTACGCCCAACGTGATTTCGGCATCGGCACGCCGCCGCGCGCCTTGATCGCAGCCGCATTCGCCGCGCTCGGATTCCTTCCGGCGGTCGTCGTCGACTCGGCCACGCGCCCAATCACCAGGGCGAGTCACCGCGTGCTGGTCGTCGGGTCCTACGCGTTGAGCATCGTCGCCGCGATTCTTCAGGCCATTGGTGCCTTACGCGGAGATGCTCCGTCCAGGCCAGCACTCGTCACACTGACTGTCGGCTACGCGATCGTTCTGATCCTCGTCGCGATCGAGACACGGCGACGAGCCGGCTGGCGGCGCAGCCTGACGACGATCGCGCTCGCTGCATTCGCGGTGTCCGCGCTGCACCTGAGCCACGACAGCACACAGGCGGACTCGCCGCTCGCCGCGCTACTCGGCCACCACGCGTCGCTGCCGCTCGTGCTGGTCATCCTGTACCAGGATTACCGCTTCGCGTTCGCCGACCTGTTCCTTCGCAGAGCGTTGTCGCTCGTGCTGTTGGTCAGCGTCGCCATCGCTCTGCAAGTCTGGGTTGCGCTACCGCTGTCATCGGCGCTCGCCCGCGGCGAGAACGCTTCGCTCGTGTCGAGCGGCGTGCAGCTCACGCTGTGGGTGCTGACCGCGCTCATGTACCCGGCCATTCGCCGCGGCGTTCGCGAGTTCGTGGACAGCGTCATTCTCGGCCGACTGGATTATCGGCATGTCCGCGATGACGTGGCGCTCGCCATCTCTCGCGCCGAGAGTCCGGAGGAGATCCTCCGGAAGGCGTGCGCCGTGTTAGGCCCGGCGCTCGGAGTCCGCAACCTCAATCCGCATGAGGACACGGCTGTGCCGCACGGTCTTCACGCGATCGTCGAGCGTCCCGGCAGTGGCCGCGAGGCAATCGACCATGCGCTTGTCTACATCCCGACGAACGACCAGCCGCGATACGTGGTCGAGGTGAACGGGTTGGATGGCGGGCGGCGGCTGCTCTCGGACGACATTGCTCTGCTCGACGCATTCGCGCTGGTCGTCGGGAAGCGCATCGATGCCGTACGGGTCGTGCAGGAGCGCTTCGATCGTGGTATGCGCGAACGCGAGATCACACAGCTGGCGGCGGAGGCGGAGCTACGTGCGCTTCGCGCCCAGCTCAACCCCCATTTCCTCTTCAATGCCCTCACCACGATCGGGTACCTGCTCAAGACGGCGCCCGATCGCGCGTTAGGCACCCTGTATCGACTGACGGATCTCCTCCGGGCTGTTCTGCGCCGGCCTCCAGGCGAAGTCATCACGCTTGGCGAGGAGCTCGACCTGGTGGAGTCGTATCTCGCCATCGAGCGGGAGCGTTTCGAGGAGCGGCTGACGACGCGGATCGACGTACCCGATGAGCTGCGCGCGCTTCCAGTGCTGCCCCTCCTGGTGCAGCCCCTGGTCGAGAACGCCGTGAAACACGGTATCTCGCCGCTCAAGCGTGGCGGCACGGTCACCATCTCGGCGTCGCTCGACACGACCGACGACCCCCGACGGCCGATGTCCATGCTGCGAGTCACTGTGGCCGACACCGGCGCCGGCCTCGGCCGCCTAACGTTTGACGAGCCTGGGAAGGGTGAAGGCGTCGGGCTCCGGAGCATCGAGCGGCGTCTCGCAGTTCATTACGGCAATCGGGCGTCGCTCGCGATCACGAGTGTTCCCGGCCTGGAGACGCGCGCGGAGGTGCGGTTACCGATCGCGCAGGAGTCGCTCGCGGCCGACCCAACACCAGCGCTAACGAAGCGCGCCGATACCGCTCGTGCCGCGAGCTAGCGGCGAATGACGACGCGCATCCGTACCATCGTTGCCGACGACGAACGGCCGGCGCGCGCGTTCCTGCTCTCGCTGCTGGAGCGATACAGCGACGTCGAGGTCATCGGCGAGGCGGAGACAGGGCCCGATGCAGCGGAGCTGATCGAGCGCACGCGACCGGATCTCGCCCTGCTCGATCTGCAGATGCCGGAGCTCGACGGACTCGGCGTCGTCCGCATGGTCCGGAAGGATCACATGCCACTCGTCGCGTTCGTCACCGCATACGACGAGTACGCGGTCCGCGCGTTCGAGCTCAACGCGCTGGACTATCTCCTCAAGCCAGTGGAGCCCGCTCGGCTGCGCGCGACGTTGAACCGCGCGCACGACCGCCTGGAGCAGGCGGACTTCAGGCCGGCGGAGGCCGAGCGGCTCAAGGCGGTCGCGTCGGAGATGCAGCTCGGTCCCTCGCCAGGCTACCTGCGACGCATCCCGGTCCGGCGGCGCGACGACATCGTGATCGTCCCGGTCGACCAAATTGCGGCGATCGTAGCCGACGGCGAGCTCCTGCGGATCACCACCATCGCCCACGAACACCACACAATTACGTACCGACTCAAGGACCTCGAGGCGCGCCTCGATCCCGCGCGGTTCGTGCGCCTCTCACGCGGCGCGCTGGCGAACGTCGACCTGATTCTCAAGATCAGTCCGATGCCGAGTGGCACCTACGTCGTGACGCTCAAGAACAACATGCAACTGCCCGTGAGCCGGCTTCGCGCGCGAGTCCTGCGCGACGAGCTGCTGAGGCTCTGACGCTCTCGCCTCCAGATGCCCACCGCGGTCCCTCGCAAGTGCCGCTGGCTACGTCGCGCCGCCCTAGCGATTCGCGTCACCGTTGGAATCCTGGCGCTGGGCTGCGCGTTGGCGGCAGGGGTCGTCGCCGAGCGATCGTTAGGCAGCGACTCGCCATGGGTCTGGACGATCGCATTCCTTGCCGGGTTGGTGGGCGGTGCCGTGTTCATGGGGAACCCTCGGCTGTACCGGATAGCCGACCATATCGAGCGCGCGGCACAGGAGCGCGAGGACCGATCACACGAAGCAGAGAGCGCGCCTGACGACCGCGGTCGCGGTTGAGGGTGGCCGTCCCGACCTCGTGCCAGTTGCCCCGCCGGTGAATCGCAACGAACGCAAGCCACCCCAAATACCGCCGGGGCATGGGAGCACGGACAGCTCCCCGACCAAACGTAAGTCCATTCCATTCATACGAGTGGTTCATGCGGGAGGACGAATGGTTCACGTGGGCGACCATTCATTGGTCGGGATTCACAGCTCGTTGTAAACGGCCTGTTAGGAGGGGCCGAGCAACGTACTCTCGCACAACCGTTCGAGAATACCGTCGACACTCCTCCTTCCGAACATGCCCAACGATCATTCGCCCAAGCGTCCCGGACCCGGACTACCGCCCTCGATCCTGGTCATCGCCTGCCTCATGGCGTGCAGCCACGACTCCTCGAGCACCGGTATCAAGCCAACCACCGGCGTCGCCTGCAAGACCGCCAACGGAAGTGGTACGATCACGCTCGGTGCCATGCAGACGACCACCGTCGATTGCTCCCAGGGCGGAACAGGGTTCGAGCTCGCCGGTGGCGGCGCGAGCTACCTGCTGGTGCCGGAGCTCGCGACCGGAGACGTTCCGATAAAGGCGACGTCCTACACTCTCGGGTCGCCTAACGCGAACGCGACTCAGGTTCTTGCCTCCGCTCCGCTGCTCGATCGCGCGGCAACGATCGCGCCGGGCACCGTGGCACGCCTGACCCAAAACCGACCCGGCACGCGCCAGCGGCTGTTCGACGCACAGCTGCGCGCCCTCGATCGCCGCATGGTCGCCCGCGGACCCGTTGGGCGGGCCCAGCGCTCGGTAGCGATGACAGGACCGGCCAAGGCGCAAGTCACGCCGGACGTTGGCAGTATTCGCCCGTTTCGCGTCATCGCCACCACCGACACCACCGCGACGACGGTCTTCAAGACGGTCAACGCACGGCTAGCATATGTCGGCACGAATATCCTGCTGTACGTCGACACCCTCACCGCGGCGAACGGCTTTGCGACCGGCGATCTGAGTGGCATCGGCAACCTGTTCGACCAGACGCTGTACCCGATCGACGTCAATGCGTTCGGGCAGCCATCCGACATCGACCAGAACGGGCATCTCATCATGCTCATGACGCCCGTCGTCAACGCGCTGGTCACGAGCGCTGATTGCAATAAGGACGGATACATCGCCGGCTTCTTCACCGGGTACGATCTCGCCTCGAGGACCGCCGACTCGAACCAGGGCGAGGTGTTCTACACCGTTGCGCCCGACCCGGCGGGCGTCTCCAGCTGCGCGCACACCGTTGACGACATCGAGTTCACGGTCCCCGCGACCTTCCTGCACGAGGTCCAGCACCTCATCAACTTCTCACAGCATGTCATCGTGCATAACGCGAGCGAGCCCGAGGAGGGCTGGCTGGACGAAGGCCTGAGCATCGTGGCCGAGGAGCTTGGCTCACGGTACTACGAGCAGAAATTCCCGCCACCGACGGGGCGCACGAACCCTCTGCAGCTGTTCCCGGACTCGTCGCAGGGGTTCATCGGTGGGCTACTCACCAACTCGTACGCGTTCCTGCTGAAACCGGACACGGCGACCGTGACGCTCCACTCCGATTCCGACGACGGCCTCGCCTGGCGCGGCAGCGTCTGGCTTCTCGTGCGCTGGTTAGGCGATCTCAAAGGCGAAGAGATCTATAAGCGGCTGGAGGCGACGACGCTCACGGGCACGGCGAACATCGAAGCCGCCGCCGGCGAGTCGTTTCAGGGGCTGTTCGCAGACTTCGGCATCGCGCTCTACACCGACAGTATTTCCGGCGTTGCCCGCTCGAGCATTCCACAGCGCGACCGGTTCGTCACGCGAAACCTTCGCCAGATGTACGCAGCGCTCTTCCGGGCAGCGGGGCCGAGCGCCGATGTGCCACGCGCGTTTCCAATCGTGGTGCAGAGCATTCCGGCGAATCAGGGGGTGAGTGCTTCGATACTCCCCGGTACGGTGGCGTACTATCGCATCGACACACCTGCCGGGAGCGGACCCGTTCAGGTGCGGTTCGCGACGCCAGCCGGCGCGGCGCTGGAGGCATCACGACGTCCACAAGTGGCGATATTCAGACTGCCGCCGGGAGCGGGCTAGCGAAGTCCCTCTGACGCGGTCCACCAGCTCTGGGAGGGGAGATCGATGTCAACCAGCGCCGTGCCATCACCACCGAACTCGACGCCCGAGCTGCTTTACCTGCTCCACGGCGACCCGGCGGACCTCGCCGATGCGCTGTCCGGGATGCGCGCGGCGGACATCGCCGAGGCATTGCGCCAGCTCAAGCCGGATGCCGCGGCAAAAGTGCTGGCGGCGCTTCCATTCGATCTGGCGGTCCAGGTGTTCGACGAGCCGGAGCTGG
>Ga0207706_10000348_pt1 | contig 49952 bp, 50 predicted proteins | sample KBSC53metaG_FD_184318 | JGI IMG/M metagenome (GOLD analysis project Ga0207706, IMG submission 184318) | Corn rhizosphere microbial communities from Kellogg Biological Station, Michigan, USA - KBS C5-3 metaG (SPAdes) (version 2) | ecosystem: Host-associated > Plants > Roots > Rhizosphere > Soil ... | reverse complement strand
TTCATCGAATCTTCGGGCTCATTGGCCTGCCCTTCGCGCTGACGCGCTTCGGGACTTGTTCGCCCTCGGGGCGGCCCCTCGGGCTCACGCCTCGACAGCCGCGGTGACGATGCCGGCGTGCAGCGCGACACGCCACAGGCCGTGCGCGGCCGCGTCGGCAACGCCGCGCGCAGCGACGATGCCGGCATCGGAGAGCGCGAGCTCGTAACGGTCGGCGAGCGCATCAGCGCCGATGACGCGCACGTGCGACGCATCGATGCCCGCGCGCTGCGCCCAGGCGCGTGCCGCGCCGACCTCGCGGCCGATCAGCAGGCCCGACAGCCAGTCGGCGACCTCCTCCGAGCGCAGCCCGGCCGTCAGCGCGAGCGTGCGCGCGCCGAACATGTCGTGCAGAAGCTCGCCGCCGGCGAGGCCGCGCGCGACGCCGCGCGAGAACGCGTCGCGCATGAAACGGCCGGGCTCGTGCCCCGCAAGGCGACCGAGCATGCTGTGGGCGATCAGCACGCCATAGAGCTCGCCCGTCATGAACGTCGTGAAGTCCACGACGCGGCCGTGCTCGACCCGCGCCCACTTGCTGTGCGTGCCCGGCAGCACCGCGAGCACGCGCTCGTTGCGCCCGACCGAGCCGAGCAATTGCGTCTCCTCGCCGCGCATCACGTCCGCGATACCGGCCGCATCGTGCGTGACGACGCCGGGCACGATCGCGAGCTCGTCGTGCGGCGCACGCGCGAGCCGATCGCCGAGCGCGGTCAGCGAAGCGGGGCATTCGACGTAAGGCGCCTCGACCCAGCCCTGGCGGCTGCCGATCATCCCGGACGCGATGCGCGGGACACGGACGTCCCAGCCGGCGATCAGCTTCGCAAGCGCTGCGTCGAAGCGGCCGTCGCGAACGTGGCGGATGCCGATTGGCAGGTCGCGTCGCTCCAAGACCTGGCCGCCGGCGTCGAGCCGGTAGGCCCGTGCGGCGGACGTCCCCCAATCGATGCCGACGAGCGCCGTTGCGGACACGCTTCGCGTCTACCAGCGGCCGGCGGCTGCGTCGTCGCTCGCGCGGGCTTCTACCCAGCGGTCGCCCTGCGGCGTCCGCTCCTTCTTCCAGAACGGCGCGCGGGTCTTCAGCATGTCCATCACGTATTCGCACGCGTCGAACGCCGTGCCGCGATGCGCGCTCGTGATCACGACCAGCACGATCTGGTCGCCGGGACGCAGTGCGCCGACGCGATGGACGACCAGCGCATCGAGGATCGCGAACCGCCGGCGCGCCTCGCCGACGATGTCCGTCAGCGCCTGCTCGGTCATACCCGGATAGTGCTCGAGCGTGAGACCCGTTACCGCGGCGGCGTCGTTGACGTCGCGTACTGTGCCGATGAACGACGCGATGGCGCCGATGTCGGCGCGTCCCGCACGCAGGCGCGCGATTTCCAAACCGGCGTCGAAATCGCCTGTTTGCACGCGAACGTGATCGCGTCCGTCACGTTCCGGCGCGTGCAGATCCCCGGATGACGGTGCGGTCGCGCTCATCGGCTCCTGCTATCCACCCGTGACCGGCGGAAAGATCGCGATTTCGTCGCCGTCGGCGACCGGATGCGTCCGGCCCGCGAGCCGCTGGTTCACGGCGAAGCGCACCGCACGCCCTTGCGCGAGCTCGCTCGCCCACGCGCCGCCGCGGCCGCGCAGCGCATCGATGATCGCGTCGACGGTGAGCGGGCGGTCCGCTGCGATCTCGAGCGTCTCGCGCTCGCGGCCGAACGCCTCGCGCAGCCGCGCGAGGTAGACGAGGCGAAAAGAGACGAGCGTTGCGACCGAGGCTGGCTGCATGGCGAGGGAAAATGGGCGACGTCCCGCGAACGATCCGGGGCGCCGGAATCTGATTGTACGACGCCGCAGCGAGCGCCGGGTTCGGAATGCGCCGTAGCGGCGCTAAAGCACTAACCTAGAAGCGGAACTGCATTCCGAGTTGCACTTGGTCGGACTCGGGCAGCGGCCCCGCAACCGCCTCGCCTGCGAAGCGGCTGAAGCGGGCGTATTCGAGTCGTAGACCGAGCGCCGGCGTCACGTCGTAGCGGACGCCCAAGCCGTAGTTGACGCCGTTGCGCAGTGCCCGCGTTTCGCTGGGTGGCAGGGCGGCCAGCGCATACGCCGGCAGCGCGTCGCTTTGCGCATAGCCCAGCCGGCCGTACAGCGAGAAACTCTTCTGGAACGACCAGGTCGTGTATACGTCTGCGTTCCACGCCCGCGAGGCCAGTGGCGGCGTCGATCCGAGCGACAACCCGACACCGCGCGGGGCAGTCGCAGCGAGCGGCCGCAGCGTATAGCGGTCGGCGGTCGAGAACGACGCTTCGACGGCGACGTCGTTGGCCCACCGATAGCCGCCGAACACGAGCGCCCGGTCGGCCGTATCGTCGCTGATCGGCGAGGCGAAACGGCCCCACGTCGACGACAAGCGGCCGAGGTCGATGCCCGCCGACTCGACCCCTGCATTGCGCAGCGCAACACCGCCATAGAAGCCCGCGGCTTGCGCGGCCGGCTGGGCGGCGCTCTCCTGCGCGAATCCGGGCGGGGCAACCGCGAAGGCGGCGACAGTTGCGGCGACGAGTGCGGTTCTGCGGATCATGAGACTCGACTTCTGCGGCTTGCCGGACGGCGCCCCTGCGACGCACGATCGGCCGTGCAGCAGGGCTTGGTCCGGAATCGGTTGCCAAGGTTCACGCTACCCCCGGAAGTTCCCGCCGTCAATCGGGCATCGGCCAGGCGGCGGCGTGCTCGAATACGAATGTGGCGACCGCGGCCGGGTCGTTCAAGGCGAAGACCGGCAGGCGCGTGGCCAGGCGTCCCGGGGGATCGGCCGCGACGCCGACGATCGCCTGGTCGGCCGGGTGCAGCAGCGGCTTGCCGACGGCTTCCCTCCACACCTCGAGCTTGGGAATCGGGGCGCGCTTGTAGCCTTCAACCAGCGCGAGATCGCAGGGGGAGAGGCGGTCGAGCGCCTGCGCAAGCGTCAGTTCCGGCGCACCGCGCAACTCGTGGATCAACGCAAACCGCACCCTCGAGCTGACGAGCACTTCGGTGCAGCCCGCCGCGCGATGACGATAGGAATCCTTGCCGGGCGTGTCGACGTCGAACGCATGGTGCGCGTGCTTGACGAGCGACACCCTCAGCCCGCGCACCACGAGCAGCGGTACGAGCGCCTCGATCAGCGTGGTCTTGCCACTGCCGGACCAGCCGGCGAAGCCGATGACGCGCACGCGCGAGCGTTCAGGCGGCGCGCTCGGCGCGGTCCGCGCGCCAGGGGGCCGCCGATGCGCGGCTGCCCAAGTCCGCGGCAAGGCCCGCATGCGCGATCGCGCCGTCCCACGCCATGACGCCCGCGGCGAGCGCCGCGTCGTGCTCGAGCGCGTGCGCGACGCCGTCGGCAAGGCGGCGCACGTACGGCAGCGCGGCGGCCGCGAGCGCGAGCGAAGCGGTCCGCGCCACGAGCGCCGGCATGTTGGGGACCGCGTAGTGCACGACGCCCTCCTCGACGTAGGTCGGCTGCGACAGGCTCGTCATCCGGGAGGTCTCGGCGACGCCGCCCTGGTCGATGCCGACGTCGACGATCGCGCTGCCGCCGCGCATCGCGCGCACGACGTCGCGCGGAATCAGCTTCGGCGACAACCGGCCCGGCTCGAGCACGCCGCAGATGACGAGATCGGCGCGGGTGATCGCATCGTGCAGGTCGGCGGGATCGCCGGCGAGCGTCACGGTGTGGATGCGCTCGTTCCCCGCTGCGAGCATGGCGAGCCGAGCCGCCCCGCGCGAGAAGACGGTCACATCGCAACCCATGCGCGCGGCGACGCGCGCGGCCTCGCCGCCGACATTGCCGGCGCCGATGACGACCACACGCGCACCGGGAACGGCGTCGACACCGGTCACCAGCGTGCCGTTGCCGCCCGCGCTCGTCATGAGCGCCTGCGCGCCCACGAGCGGTGCGAGGCGCCCGGCGATGCGCGACATCGGCGCGAGCAGCGGCAGTGCGCCGTGCACGTCGCGAACCGTCTCGAATGCAATGACCCGGACGCGGGCGGCCAGCACGGCGGCGAGCAGCGCGCGGTCGCGATTCAATTGCGCGAATCCGAAGACTGTCGTGCCGGGCGAAAGCCGCGCGTACTCGCCCCGCTGGACTTCCTTCACCTTGACGATCAGCGGGCAGCGCCAGATCATCGCGGCGTCGTCGTCGACAGCTGCGCCCGCGCCGCGATAGGCGTCGTCCGCGAAGCCGCTCGCCGCGCCTGCGCCCGCTTCGACGACGACCACGTGTCCCGCGGCGACCAGGTCCCGGACGCCGTCGGGCACGAGCGCGACGCGGCGCTCGCCGTCCTTGGTCTCGCGCGGGATGCCGATCTGCATGCGAAGCCCTATGCCAATGTCCTCGGGATTGTAGACTGGGCCGCGAGGCGCCCCCATATGGAGCCGATGAAGAATCCCCTCGTTCCGCGGCGGGCGGCAACCGGCGACGACGATCGCCACGGCCCGATCATCGAAGCGCTGGAGCGCGTGCTGGCGGACATACCCGCCGCGGGCACTGCGCGGGCGGAGCTTCCGGACGACGCCGCGAAGGCCATCGCGCGCCGCGCCGCGAAGCGCGCCGCCATGCTGTCGGGCTCGCTCGCGCTGCCACCCGGCCCGCTGGGCTTTCTCACGGTGCTGCCGGACCTCTACCTGATCTGGCAGACGCAGCGGCAGATGGTGGCCGACATCTTCGGCGTCTACGGACGCAGCGCCGAACTCACGCGCACGCACATGCTGTATTGCCTGTTTCGCCACGCCGCGAGCCAGGTGCTGCGCGACGTTGCGGTTCGTGGCAGCCAGCGCGTCGTCATCCGCCAGCTTTCCGGCGGCGCGCTGCGCAACGCGCTCGGCGGCGTCGGCCGCTCGGTTTCGCAGCGCGTTGCAGGCAACGCCGCCGGCCGCTGGATTCCGCTCGCGGGCGCGGCTGCCGTGGGCGCCTACGCCTACTGGGACACGCTGCAGGTCGCGAACACCGCGCAGCGGCTGCTGACCGCGCCGGTGAACGAGATCACGGACACCGAATAGCATGTGCGGCCGCTACGAGCTGTCAAGCCATCCGGCCGCCGTCGCGCTGGCGTTCGGCCTCGATTATCCGCCCGACATCCGTCCGCGCTACAACATCGCGCCGATGCAGCAGGTGCCGATCGTTCGACTCGGATCGAACGGCCGGCGCCAGCTCGTGCAGGTCCGCTGGGGGCTCGTGCCGCGCTTCGCGAAGGATCCGTCGATCGGCGCGCGCATGATCAACGCGCGCGGCGAAACGCTCGCGTCGCGTTCCGCGTTTCGCAACGCGTTCGCGCGTCACCGCTGCCTCGTTCCCGTCAACGGATTCTATGAATGGCAGGCGACACCGGCCGGCAAGCAACCGCTGCACATCGGTATGCCGGATGGCCGGCCGTTCGCCCTCGCCGGGCTTTACGAGCGTTGGCTTTCGTCCGAAGGCGACGTGCTCGACACATGCGCGGTCGTCACGACCGCCGCAACCCGCTCGATCGCCGGCGTGCACGACCGCATGCCGGTCATCGTGCCCGACGCCGCTTACGCGCGTTGGCTCGACCCGGCGGATACCGACGTCGCCGATCTGGTCCACGGGTGCACGGACCCGCTGCGAATCTATCCGGTGTCCACGCGGGTCAACGCCGTGCGCAACGACGACGCGGCGCTCGTCGAACCCGTCACGATCACAGCCGCCAACGACGATACGGTGGCGGCAGCCGCAGCCGAGCCGCCGCATGCGGACGCGTCCGAGGAGGACTTCGCCAGGGAGCCGGTGCAGGAGAAACTTTTCTAGCGTCGTTCGTCGTCGCCTGGTGCAGGCTGTTTCCGCGACGGGCAGGTCGGCGCTAACGCCGCGCGCGCAGGAACGCGACGACGCTGTCCCAGAACGCGGTGTGGGCACCGAGATCGTTGTGATTGGCGCCGGCAATCACCTGCCACGTCTTCGGGCCCGCCCACGCGTCGAACAGCGCGCGCGAGCGCGCCGGTGAAACGATCGGATCGGCATCACCGACCAGTGCGAGCATCGGCGCGTGAATGCCGCGCGCGAGCGACGCCGCGTTGAAGCGATGCCGCAGCAACAGCGAGACCGGCAGCCACGGGTAATGCTGACGGCCGACGGCGACGAGGCTGTCGAACGGCGACGCGAGGATGACGCCCGCGACAGGCCGTGCCGCCGCGACGTAAGCCGCAACGGCGGTGCCGAGGCTGCGGCCGTAGATGAAGATCCGTTGCGGGTCGACGTCGGGGCGACGTGCGATCGCATCGTAGATCGCGAGCGCATCCTCCGTCAGCGCACGCTCGCCGGGCTCGCCTTCGCTCTTGCCGTAGCCGCGATAGTTGACGGCGGCCAGCGTGTAGTCGCCCGGCCAGCGCGCTTCGGTCAAGACCCACGACGCTTCCTCGGCGTTGCCGCCGAAGTAGATGACCGCGGGGGCCGGCGCGGTCGCGCCGGGGACGAGAAAGCCCGCGAGCCGCGAGCCATCCGCGGCGACCACGTCGAGCGGGATCGCGCGCGCAGGCAAATGCGCGGTCGATGCGAGCGGCTGCGGAAAGAAGATCAGGCGCTCCTGCGCCCACCATGCCAGCGCGCAAACGCCTGCGGCCAGCGCCGCCGCCGCGATCAGCAGCTCGATCACTTTGCGTGCAAGCGCCAGGTGGGCTATTGCTCCACGCGCGCGCCCGCGTCGATCCACGCGCCGAGACGCGCCCGCTCGTCATCGGTCATGTTCGTCAGGTTCCCGAGCGGCATCGCGTGCGACGCGACCGCCTGCTGGCGGATCGCGGCCGCGTTCTGTGCGATCTGCGCGGGCGACTCGAGCACGACGCCTTTGGGCGCCACGGCGATCCCCTCCTGGCGCGGCTTCTCCGCATGGCATGCGACGCAGCGCGCGTCGACGATGGCCTTGACGTCGCGAAAGGAGACGTCGTCGCTGCCGCTTCGCCGCTCAGGCGCGATGGCCACCGCCAATGCGAGCGCGCCGACGGCTGCGATCGCCGGAATCACCCACACGGTGCGCCCCCGATGACGCAGGTTGAAGAAGTGCCGCACGTACGCCGCGAGCAGCAGCAGGCACACGAGCACGAGCCACGCTCGCGGATGGCCGTACGTCATCGGATAGTGGTTGCTGATCATCGTCAGCAGCACCGGCAGCGTGAAATAGTTGTTGTGCACCGAGCGCTGCTTGCCGCGCAGGCCGTAGACCGGATCGGGGACGCGTCCCTGCTCCTTCGCCAGGACGAGCTGGCGCTGTCCCGGGATGATGACGAACAGCACGTTCGCGGCCATGATCGTGCCGAGCATTGCGCCGATCTGGATGTACATCGCGCGTCCGCTCAGCACGTTCGACAGCGCCCACGCGACCACGGCGAAGAACAGCACGAGCGCGATCCCGAGCACGCGCTCGCGCGCGAAGCCGAGGCGCTTGCACAACTGGTCGTAGAAGAGCCAGCCGCCGGCGAGCAGCACCGCGGAGAGGACGACGGCCTGCCACGGCGCGACCGCAGCCACGCTGCGGTCGATCATGTACGTGTCGGCGTGCCACCAGTACAGCACGACGAGCAGCGCGAAGCCGGAGAGCCACGTCGAATAGGCTTCCCACTTGAACCAGTGCAGCGGCGACGGCAGCGCCGCCGGCGCGACGCGAAACTTCTGGACGTGGTAGAAGCCGCCGCCGTGGATCGCCGACAGCTCGCCGCCCACGGCGTCGGGCGCATCGCGCGCGTCGCTCGGCGGCAGCAGGTGATTGTCGAGCCAGATGAAGTAGAACGACGCGCCGATCCACGCGATGCCGGTGATCAGGTGCACCCAGCGGATCAGGAGTTGCAGCCACTCGCCGGCATAGGCTTCCATGCGATTCGAGGGGCGGGATTTCGCGAGGTCGAAAAGAGTGAGCGCGTGCGGCCTTTGCACGCCGCGAACGCGGCATTGTATGCTGCGTCGATCGCATTGCGAGCGACATGACGACGATGATGGGCCCGCTGCCCGACGCCGAATATCCGCGCGACATGCGCGGCTACGGCGCGACGCCTCCGCATCCGCGCTGGCCGGGAGGCGCGCGCGTCGCCCTGCAGTTCGTGCTGAACTACGAGGAAGGCGCGGAGAACAGCGTCCTGCACGGCGATGCCGCGTCGGAGACGTTCCTGTCGGAGATCATCGGCGCGGCCGCGTTCGCCGATCGCCACCTGTCGATGGAATCGCTCTACGAGTACGGTGCGCGCGCCGGCGTGTGGCGTGTGCTGCGGCTGTTCGAGGCGCGCCGCATGCCGCTCACGATATTCGCGGCCGCGATGGCGCTCGCGCGCAATCCCGACGTGGCCGATGCGTGCGTCGCGGACGGGCACGAGATCGCGAGCCACGGCCTGCGCTGGATCAGCTACCAGAGCGTCGACGAGGCCACCGAGCGCGGGCACATCGCGCAGGCCGTCGCGATGATGGAGCGGCTAACCGGTGAGAAGCCCGTCGGCTGGTACACGGGTCGCGACAGCCCGCGCACGCGCCGGCTGGTCGTCGAGCACGGCGGCTTCGTCTACGATGCGGACAGCTACGCAGACGACCTGCCGTACTGGACCGAGGTGCAAACGAACGACGGCGTGAAGCCCCATCTCGTCATCCCGTACACGCTCGACTCGAACGACATGCGCTTCGCCACGGCGCAGGGCTTCAACAGCGGCGACCAGTTCTTCGCCTATTTGCGCGACGCGTTCGACACGCTCCATGCCGAAGGCGATCCGCGTGGACTGAACGCGCCGAAGATGCTGTCGATCGGGCTGCACGCGCGCATCGTGGGACGTCCGGGGCGCATCGCCGCGCTCGCGCGCTTTCTCGATCACGTCGCGAAACACGAAGACGTGTGGATCGCGCGGCGCATCGACATCGCACGGCACTGGATCGCCGTGCATCCGTACGCGCCGCGCTAAATAGGCTCAGAGATGAATTTCCAGACCTGGCGTCGCGGGTCGCGACGGCTTTGCAGGGAAATTCGTCTCTGACCCTGGTTAGCGGCCGAACAGCTTCCCGAGCGCTTTCCCGACTTCCCGTCCCACGTCCTTCGGCAGGCCGGCGTCCGGCCCCGCCTGCCGGTAGCGTGACGCAGGCGCCGCCTCTTGCGGCACCTTGCCGCTTTGCGCGATTGCGCACGGTGCCGATGCCTCGCCGGCCGGCGCGATCAGCGCGCGCCCGAGCGCCTCGATGCCGCCGCCTTGCGCGCCGATAAGGCCGAGCTTCGCGATCAGCTGTGCCGTTTGCGCGGCATCGACGGCGACTGCGGGCTTGGCGAAGGGCCCGCGAATGCGCACGAGGCTCGCGAACTGCGACACGTCGACCTTGATGCCTTCGCGGATCTGCGGCTTGACCGACAGGTCGAGCGTCTCGTTGCGGAAATCGAGCGTGCCGCTGGCCGATGCCGCGATCTTCGCGGTTTCCAGTGCGATCGAGCGGTCGACGTTGGCGACGCCGTTCGCGAGCGGCAGCCGCACGACCGCGCATCGCAGCTCGGTGGCCACGTCCACGGAGCGGAATGGATCGAGCGCGGCGGCGACCTGCGAGGCCGCCGACTGCTCCTGCGTGCTCGTGCGCGCGAGCGTCGCCGGTCCCATGACGACGAGGATCGTTCCGCTCATCGTGCTCGCGACCGCGTGGGGCGTCGTGCCGCGGCCGGATATGTCGACGATCGCGCGCACCTTGCCGCCGCGAATGTCGCGTTGTATGCCGGCGGCCGCCGCGAGCTTCGGCAGGTCGAGCTCCTGCGCGGCGATTTGCAGGCGGACGGCCGGCGAATCCGCGCGACGCGCATCCATGTCGATCTGACCCGTGAGCGAGCCGCCGAGCGCGGACTTCGCCGCGAAGTCGAGGCCGGTCTTCGTATCCGCCGACGTCACCTTCGCAGTCACGCCGGTGATCTTCTGGCCGTTCTTCAATTCGAGCGCGCCGATCGTAAGCGTGCCTTCGCCGTCGAGCGCGCCCAGCGCGCCGAGCGGCAGCGGCGTGTCCGGAACGACGAAGCGGCTGTCCGGTGCCGCCGGTGCAGGCGCCTTGCCGCTCTCCGATGTCTTCGGCGGGCCACCGCCCGCGCTCGGCTTTGCCGCGGCCTTCGCGCCAGGAAGCGCCGCGAGCGACAGCACCGGGATGTCGAGTGCGAACGCGTAGCGCGTCGCAGTGCCTTGCGTCGTGCTCTGCACGCGACCCTTGGCCGCGATCGGACCGTAATCGAGCGCGAGATCGTCGAGCGTCGTCGTCGTGCCCGACTTCGCGAGCTTCGTCGTCATCCGCAGCTTCTGCCCGTCGACTTCGCCCTTCAGCGCCAGCGGATACGGCCATTGCTGCGCCAGCCATTGGCTCGGCGGACCGAGCTCGCCCTCGAGCGCGACCGGCACGTCGTCGACGGTGCCGCGGAAGTCGACGGCCGCCGGCGAGGCGAGGTCGCGCGCGCGCAGGCTGAAGCGGTCGATCGCCGCGACGGTGACCTTTCCCGACGCGCCGTTGCGGTAGGTCAGCATGCCGCGCTGGATTTCCAGATTGCCGACGCCGATTGCGGCACCGGCCGTCGCCGGTTGCGCGCCCGCTTGCGCGGATGGCGCGGGCGACGTCGAGAACTCCCAGTTGCCGCGGCCCGCTGCATCCGTCTCGAGCGTGATCGTCGGCTCGACCAGCGTGAACCGGGTCACCTCGAAGCGCCGCGACAGCAGCGGCAGCAGCGCGATTTGCGCCTCGACCCGCTTCGCCGTCAGCATCTGCGGCGTCTTCGACCACGGCGCGTTGCCGAATGAGACGTCGGGCAACACAATCTTCGGCTCCAGCGACACGGAGATGTCGACCGGGCCGCCGATCGCAAGCGTGCGGCCGGTCTCCGTCTTGACGCGCGCGGCGAGCGGCGCGACGAAACGATTCGGGTCGACGGTTGCGACGGCGATCGCGACCGCGATCAGGAGCAGCGCAACGAGCCCGCCGGCGGCACCGAGGATCAGAAGTGCGGTGCGGCGCATTCGATCATTCTAGACCCTGTGCTCGCGTACACTCATGGCAATGTCCGCTTTCCGGAGGACCGCATCGTGAAACGCCGCCTTCTTCTTGCCCTTTTCGCATGGTCGCTGACCCCCGTGCTCGCATTCGCGCATCACGGTTGGAGCGAATACGACGCGGGCCAGATGCTGACGCTCACCGGCACGATCGAGGAGGCCGGCTACGAACATCCGCACGGCTACGTGAAGCTCAAGACACCGACGAAGACGTGGATCGCGGTGCTCGCGCCGCCGTCGCGCATGAACAACCGCGGACTGTCGCGCGAGGCGCTGAAGGTCGGCGCGACGGCAACGGTCGTCGGCTATCCGAATCGCAATAAGGCCAAGGAGATGCGCGCCGAGCGCATCACGGTCGGCGGCAAGACCGTCGAGCTCCGCTGATTTCCCCGCCATGCCGACCGGCATGCACGCCGTCGAAGCGACTGGCCTCGGCCGCTTCATGCGCGAGGCGCTGTGGGCGTATCCGGCAGTCGAAACCACGCACATCGTCGGCCTCGCGCTTCTGTTCGGCTCGATCGCGGTCGTCGATCTGCGGCTGCTGGGTGCCGGGCGGCGCATTCCCGCCGCCGCACTCGTTGGCTACGCCGTCCCGTGGTCGCTGCTGGGATTCGCTGTAGCCGCGTGCTCGGGCCTGCTGATGTTCACCGCGCACGCGAGCGAGTTCCTTGCGCAGCCATTGTTCCTGCTCAAGATGACGCTGATCCTGCTCGCGGGCACCAATGCCGCCCTGCTGCGCGTCGGCGTCCTGCAGCGCGCTTCCTCATGGCCCGCCGATGCCTCGCCGCCCGCCCGCGTGCGTATCGCGGCCGCGCTCTCGCTCGCGCTGTGGATTGGCGTGATCGCCTGCGGGCGGCTACTCGCCTACTTCTAGATTTCCGAAGCGAGCCGGCAAAGCCGCGACGAAGTATCCTAGCGCCGCCACGTCACGGGATCCTCTGCGATGAAGGCAGTGCCGTACGACGAGAACTCGCGCAGCGGCGACCCGGAGAGTCTTGCCGCGCGACTTGCGCGCGCCGAGGCACGCGCGCGCGACGTCGAGGAGCGTTACGCGCTGGCGACGTCAGCGGCGCTCGAAGGCATCTACGAGTGGTTCATCGATCCCGGCCTGCTGGTTCTGAGCGAGCGGGCGCGCCAATGCTTCGCACTCGCCGGCGACAAGCTGACGCCGGCGGCATGGAACGCCCGCATCCATCCCGAAGATTTCGCCGGTTACCGCGCGGCGATCGTCGCGCACTTCAAGGGGCACGCGCGACACCTCGAGCACGAGTACCGGATTCGCGATGCCGAAGGCGGCTACCGCTGGATCCTTGATCGCGGCGTGGGCGTGCGCGGCGCGGGGGACCGGGTCACCCGGGTCGTCGGTGCGCTGAGCGACATCAACGACCGCAAGCTGGCGGAGATCAGGCGAGCATGTCGCACGAGCTGCGAACGCCGCTCAACGCCATCATCGGATTCTCGGAGGTTCTTTCGGAGCGGATGTTCGGCGACGTCAACGACAAGCAGGCGGAATACCTGGGCGACATTCAGGAGTCGGGACGTCACCTGCTGTCGCTGATCAACGATATCCTCGATTTGTCGAAGATCGAGGCAGGACGAATGGAGCTCGAGCGCTCGGAGTTCGACCTGGCGAGGGCGATCGGGCAGACGCTCCTGCTCGTGCGGGAGCGCGCCGAGCGCCGCGGGATCGCATTGCGAGTCACCGTCGACGACACTCTCGGCACGATCGTCGCCGACGAGCGCAAGGTCAAGCAGGTGCTGCTCAACCTGCTGTCGAACGCGTTGAAGTTCACGCCCGAAGGCGGGACGATCGACGTTCGGGGCAGCGTGCGCGATGGCGATGCCGAGATCGCGGTCGCCGACTCCGGCGTCGGCATCGCGCCGGAGGATCAGGACGCGGTATTCGAGGAGTTCCGCCAGGTCGGCTCGGCCTCGCGATCTCGAAGCGCATCGTCGAACTGCACGGGGGCTGCATTTCCGTCGCCAGCACACCCGGCGTGGGGTCGACCTTCACGTTCCGCTTGCCGCTGCCGCGCGGCTCCGGGAAGCGAGGACGCGCGACCTGACGCGAAGCGGTTTGCCGCCTAGCGAAACGCCGCGTTCACCGCGGCCAGCGCCGCGCTGCCGGGCACGAGATCGGCATCGCCGAGCGCATTGAGCGGCTTGTCGACCGTCGAAAGCGCCGCATGCATGTCGCGGCTGTCGGGGTCGACATAGAGGAGCCCCGTGACGACCTCGCCACGCGCACGATGTGATTCCAGGTACGCCATCGCGGAAACCTTGTCGGACGGGTCGTAGGCCGCGTCGATCTTGTGCAGACGCACCAGGCCGCCGTCGTGCATCACGACGTCGCGTACGCTGCCGTCAGGATAATCGACTGCGATCGGCGCGCGCTCCGGCATGAAGTCGAGGCGGTTCACCGCTTCGTTGTGCTCGCGCACATAGTCGTAGCTCTTCGTCGACCCGGGGTGGTTGTTGAAAGCGACGCAGGGGCTCACGACGTCGATGAACGCGGCGCCGCGGTGAGCGACCGCCGCTTTCAGCAGCGGCACGAGTTGCGCCTTGTCGCCCGAGAAGCCGCGAGCGACGAACGTGGCGCCGAGCGCAAGCGCGAGCAGCACGAGGTCGATCGGCTCGTCGTTGTTCGTCGCACCCCGCTTGCTCTTGCTTCCCTTGTCGGCCGTGGCGGAGAACTGGCCCTTCGTGAGACCGTACACGCCGTTGTTCTCGACGACGTACACCATGTTGACGCCGCGGCGCAGCACGTGTGCGAACTGGCCGAGGCCGATCGATGCCGAGTCGCCGTCGCCGGACACCCCGAGGTAGATCAGGTCGCGGTTGGCAAGCGCCGCACCGGTCAGCACCGACGGCATGCGGCCGTGCACGCTGTTGAAGCCGTGCGAATTGCCGAGGAAATACGTCGGCGTCTTCGACGAGCAGCCGATGCCCGACAGCTTCGCGACCCGATGGGGCGCGACGTCGAGCTCGTAGAACGCCTGGATGATGGCGGCGGAGATCGAGTCGTGCCCGCAGCCGGCGCACAGCGTCGAGATCGCACCTTCGTAGTCGCGGCGCGTGTAGCCGAGCGCGTTCTTTGGCAGCGCCGGATGGTGGATTTTCGGCTTGGCGAGGTAGGTCATGGCGTCAGGCGGCGCGGCCGCCGGTCTTGCGCGAGCGCAGCGGAGTCACATTGTAGAGCCGCGCCTTTTCGCCGATCTCGCGCGTGATGAAGCGCGCGGTGATCGGCGTGCCGTCGTAGTGCAGAACCGACGTGAGCTTCGCAGGGTCGATCCCGCATTCGTTGACGAGCAGCATCTTGAGCTGCGCGTCGCGGTTCTGCTCGACGACGAACACGTGCTCGTGCGCGGCGACGAACTCGGGAATCGAGTCGTCGAACGGGAACGCGCGGATCCGCATCCGGTCGAGGTGGATGTCCTCGCGCGCGAGCTCGACGAGCGATTCCGCCATCGCCGCGCCCGTCGATCCGAACCAGATGACGCCTGCAGTGGTCGGCTCGGCGGCGCGCTCGACGAACGGCTTCGGCACGAGCCTCTTCGCCGTCTCGAACTTGCGCAGCAGCCGTTGCATGTTGTCGACGTACGCCGGCCCTTCCTCCGTGTAGCGTGCGTAACGGTCCTTCGTCGTGCCGCGCGTGAAATAGCTGCCGCGCGCAGCGTGCGTGCCCGGATACGTGCGATAGGGAATGCCGTCGCCGTCGACGTCGAGATAGCGTCCGAAGTCGCGGCCCGCGTCGAGGTCCGCCGCCGTCATCACCTTGCCGCGATCCATTCGCCGCGCGTCGTCCCATGCGAGCGGCGGGACGAGCCAGTCCTGCATGCCGATGTCGAGGTCGAGCATCACGAACACCGGCGTCTGCAGCCGGTCGGCGAGGTCGAACGCGAGCGCGCCGAACTCGAAGCACTCTCGCGGATCCTCGGGCAGCAGCAGCACGTGCTTGGTGTCCCCGTGCGACGCATAGGCGCACAGCAGCAGATCGGCCTGCTGCGTGCGCGTCGGCATGCCGGTCGACGGGCTGCCGCGCTGAACGTCGAACAGCACGGCCGGGATCTCGGCGAAGTAGGCGAGGCCCAGGAATTCCTGCATCAGCGAGATGCCCGGCCCCGACGTCGCCGTGAATGCGCGTGCGCCGTTCCACGCCGCGCCGATCACCATGCCGATCGAGGCGAGCTCGTCTTCCGCCTGCACGATCGCGTGGCGGTTGTGGCCGCTCTCGCGGTCCCCGCGGAACTTGCGGCACCATTTGGCGAAGCTTTCGGCGAGCGACGACGAAGGCGTGATCGGATACCACGCGGCGACCGTCGCGCCGCCGTACACGGCACCCAGCGCAGCTGCGTCGTTGCCGTCGATGAAGATGCGGTCGCCGACCGCATCCCGGCGCGCGATCGACAGCCCTAGCGGGCACGCGAAGTTCGCGAGCGCGTAATCGCGGCCGAGGTGCAGCGCCCTGCGGTTGGAGTCGAGCAGCGCCTCCTTGCCGCGATACTGCTCGGAGAACAGGCGCTCGATCTCCGCCGGATCGATGTCGAGCAGCGCGGAGAGCGCACCGAGATAAACGATGTTCTTGAACAGCTGGCGCTGCCGGGCGTCGCTGTACGTCGCGTTGCAGATGGCGGTCAGCGGCACGCCGAGCGCCGTCACGTCTTCGCGAAACTTCGCGGGCGGCAGCGGCTTCGTCGAGTCGTAGAACAGGTAGCCGCCCGATTCGATCTCGGCGACGTCCTTGTCCCACGTCTGCGGATTCATCGCGACCATCAGGTCGACGCCGCCGCGGCGTCCCCGCCATCCGGCCTCGACGACGCGCACCTCGTACCACGTCGGCAGGCCCTGGATGTTCGACGGGAAGATGTTGCGCGCCGCCACGGGAACGCCCATTCGCAGGATCGCGCGGGCGAACAATCCGTTCGCCGAGGCGGAGCCGGAGCCGTTGACGTTCGCGAACTTGACGACGAAGTCGTTGACGCGGGCGAGGGGTTTCACGCGTGCATCCATGTCGTTCGGCCGGGACCTAATCCGCCGCCATCCCGACTTCCGCGCGCTGCGGCTTGGCGCGCGTACGCTGGCGGTCGTCGGCCTGGGCCATTTCGAGCAGGAACTTCTGCATGTCCCACGCGCCGGTCGGGCAGCGCTCCGCGCACAGGCCGCAATGCAGGCAGACATCCTCGTCCTTGACCATCACGCGTTCCGTGCGCACAGGAGCCGAGACATACAGCGCTTGTGCCAAGTTGATCGCCGGCGCGGTCAGCCGCGTGCGGAGATCCGTCTCGTCGCCGTTGGCCGTGAACGCGATGCAGTCCATCGGGCAGATGTCGACGCACGCATCGCACTCGATGCAGAGCTTGTCGCTGAACACCGTCTGCACGTCGCAGTTGAGGCAGCGCTGCGCTTCCGCATACGCGAGCTTCGGATCGAAGCCCAGCTCGACCTCGGTGCGGATGTCCTTGAGCGCGATCACCGTGTCCTTGAGCGGCACGCGATAGCGGCGATCGCCGTGGATGCCATTGTCGTAGCTCCACTCGTGGATGCCCATCTTCTGCGACATCAGGTTCACGTGCGGCGGCGGCCGGCGGTCGAGCGGCTCGCCGCTGCAGTGCAGATCGATCGAGATCGCGGCGTCGTGGCCATGCGCGACCGCCCAGATGATGTTCTTCGGTCCGAACGCTGCATCGCCGCCGAAGAACACGCCCGGGCGCGTCGACGCCATCGTCGTGTGATCGACGACCGGCAGCCCCCAGTCGTCGAACGCCAGCCCGAGATCGCGCTCGATCCACGGAAAGGCATTCTCCTGGCCGATAGCGACCAGCACGTCGTCGCACGGAAAATGCAGGGGCGGCTCGCCGGTCGGGACGAGCTCGCGGCGTCCGCGCGCGTCGCGCTGCGCCGCCACCTTCTCGAACCGCACGCCGGTCAGGCGCCCGTTGTCATGCGTGAACTCGAGCGGCACGAGGAAGTTGTGGATCGGAATCCCCTCGTGCATCGCGTCTTCCTTCTCCCAGGGCGAGGCCTTCATCTCGTCGAAACCGGAGCGCACGACGACGTGCACGTCGTCGCCGCCCAGGCGCCGCGAGCTGCGGCAGCAGTCCATCGCGGTGTTCCCGCCACCCAGCACGACGACGCGCTTGCCGATCTTCGTCGTATGGCCGAACGACACCGACGACAGCCAGTCGATGCCGATGTGGATGTTGGCCGCCGCTTCGCGCCGGCCCGGAATGTCGAGGTCGCGTCCGCGTGGCGCGCCGCTGCCGACGAACACCGCATCCCAGCGCTCGCCGCCGTCGGAGGCGAGCAGCTTCGCAAGCGAATCGACGCGCGCGCCGCCGCGAAACTCGATGCCGCCCTCGAAGATGTAGCCGACCTCCTCGTCGATCACCCGATCGGGAAGCCGGAATTTCGGAATTTGCGTGCGCATCATCCCACCGGCCTGCGGATCGCCGTCGAACACGACGCATTCGTAGCCGAGCGGCGCCAGATCGCGCGCAACGGTGAGCGATGCCGGTCCCGCGCCGACGAGGGCGATCCGCTTGCCGTTGCGCGTTTTCGCGGCCTTCGGCAAGCGCGGCCGGATGTCATCCTTGTAGTCGGCGGCCACGCGCTTCAGGCGGCAGATCGCGACGGGCTCCGGCTTCGCATCGACGCGGCGATGCTCGGGCGAGCCCTCCTCGACGCGGCCGCGGCGGCAGGCCGGCTCGCACGGACGGTCGCACGTGCGCCCGAGAATGCCCGGGAACACGTTCGACTTCCAGTTGACCATGTAGGCATCGCCGTAGCGTCCCGCGGCGATCAGCCGGATGTATTCGGGGACCGGCGTGTGGGCGGGGCACGCCCACTGGCAATCGACGACTTTGTGGAAATAGTCGGGATGCGCGATATCCGTCGGCTTCAATCCGGCTCCTGGGGCCCCTGGGGTTCGGCGGTTCTTCTGGCGTCCCGTTTGTTGGACCGGGCGCGCGCTGGACCGTTGCCGCGGTCGTGATGCTACGCCTGCCCGGAGAGCAAGAAAAGCGCCGACTTTGCAACCATTTGATACGCGTCGGTTTTCCGGGAACGCTCAGTGCACCCGCGACGCAGGGGCGTCACCTTCGCTGCGTTAAAATGACCTGCTGCGCATGAATGCTCCCGAATCCCCACCCATCCGCCTGACCGAGCTCGCTCACGGCGGCGGTTGCGGCTGCAAGGTCGCGCCGGGCGTACTGCGAGAGATTCTCTCGAGCGGCGGCGGCGCGCTGATCCCGCCGCAACTGCTGGTCGGCATCGAAACGGCCGACGACGCCGCGGTGTACGCGTTGAACGAGCGCCAGGCGATCGTGGCGACGACGGATTTCTTCATGCCGATCGTCGACGACCCGTTCGATTTCGGCGCTATCGCCGCCACCAATGCGCTGTCGGACGTGTATGCAATGGGCGCGACGCCGATCTTCGCGCTCGCGATCGTCGGCATGCCGGTCGCGAAGCTTCCTCCGGCGACCATTCGCCGGATTCTCGACGGCGGCCAATCGGTGTGCACGCGCGCCGGGATCCCGCTGGCCGGCGGACATACGATCGACACGGTCGAGCCGATCTACGGCCTCGTCGCGATCGGCGTCGTCGATCCGAAGCGCATCAAGCGCAATGCCGGCGCCCGCGCCGGCGATTCCCTCATCCTCGGCAAGCCGCTGGGCATCGGCGTCTACGGCGCGGCGCTGAAGCGCGGCGCACTCGCGGACGATCGCTATCGCGTGATGCTCGACAGCACGACGCGGCTCAACACGCCGGGTGTCGCGCTCGCCGAGCTTGCCGAGGTTCACGCGCTCACCGACGTCACGGGCTTCGGGCTGCTCGGCCATTTGCTCGAGATGTGTCGCGCCGCGAAGATCGGCGCCACCGTCCAATTCGCACGGCTGCCGTTCCATCCGGGCGTGCCCCAGCTTGTGTGCGAGGGCTTCGTCACCGGAGCGTCGAAACGCAATTTCGACGGCTATGGCAGCGAAGTCATGCTCTCCGCGGACCTCGGGGACGTCGAGCGCACGCTGCTCACCGACCCGCAGACGTCCGGCGGATTGCTCGTGGCCTGCGCGCCGCAAGCCGAGCAGGACGTGCTCGCGATCTTCCGCCGCGAAGGCTTCGCCGATGCAGCCGTCATCGGCCGCTTCGACGCCGGCGCACCGGTGGTCCGCGTCACATGACTCGCGCTGCCCGAAGCCTGGCCCGCGACGCGTCGCCCTGGCCTGCGCGTTACCGCGACGTGCGCGCGCGCACGCTCGCGCTGACGGCGCCACTGTCCGCGGAGGATTGCGCGCTGCAGTCGATGCCCGATGCGAGCCCGGCGAAATGGCACCTCGCTCATACGACGTGGTTCTTCGAGACGTTTGTCGCGGCGCCGCACGACGCCGCGTACCGGCCGTTCGATCCGGCGTTTCGCGTGCTGTTCAACTCGTACTACAACGGCATCGGCGAGCAGCATCCGCGTCCCGAGCGGGGCTTGCTGTCGCGGCCTTCGCTCGACGCCGTGCACGCGTATCGCGGGCACGTTGACCGTGCGCTGGCCGGGTGCTGCGAGCGCGCCGCGCACGATCGCAGGCTCGCCGCGCTGATCGAGCTCGGCCTCAATCACGAGGAGCAGCATCAGGAGCTGATCCTCACCGACATCCTGCATCTGCTGTCGCGCAATCCGCTCGCGCCGGCAGTTTATCCGGCGGCGGAGCGGCCGCAACACTCGTCCGCGCTCGAATGGATCGCGCACCCCGCGGGCATCGCGCACATCGGGCATGCGGGCGACGGCTTCGCGTTCGACAACGAAACACCGCGCCATCGTGCCTGGCTCGAGGCGTTCGAGCTCGCGTCGCGGCCGGTGACCAACGGCGAGTTCGTCGCCTTCATCGACGACGGCGGTTACCGGCGGCCGGAGCTGTGGCTCTCGCTCGGATGGGACGCGGTGACATCGAGAGGATGGACGGCCCCGCTCTATTGGCAGCGCGGCGACAGCGGCTTTCGCGCGTTCACGCTGCATGGGACGGCAGACGTCGACCCCGATGCGCCGGTCGAGCACATCAGCCTGTTCGAGGCGGAGGCTTATGCGCGCTGGGCGCGCGCGCGGCTGCCGACCGAGTTCGAATGGGAGGCCGCGATGGCTGCACCGAACGCGCCGCGCCGTGGCTACGTGTGGGAATGGACGTCGTCGAGCTACGGGCCCTATCCCGGATACCACGCACCCGCCGGCGCTGTCGGCGAATACAACGGCAAGTTCATGTGCAATCAGTACGTGCTGCGCGGCGGCTCGGTGGCGACGCCGCCCGGCCACGCGCGCGTGACGTATCGCAATTTCTTCCCGGCGGAGGCGCGCTGGCAGTGGAGCGGGCTGCGCCTCGCTCGCTGACTTCGGGGTCAAGAGCGGCGACTACGCTGACGCCAGAGTCGCCTTGCTCCGGCGTCAGCGAAGTCGATGATTTCGACCCTGAAGTCCGTCAGCTCGCGTAGTACACGGCGAAATCGCCCGCCGGATCCTGCCAGCAGCGCACCGCGCCGAATCCCGCACGCTGGAGCATCGCCGTAAACGCGGCCGGCGCGTATTTCCACGAATCTTCGGTGTGGATGCGCTCGCCGGCCTCGAACCTGCGCTCGACGCCGTCGATCTCGACCGCTTGTGGCGCGCGGGCTTCGAGATGGATCTCGATCCGTCCCGCCGTCTCGTCGTAGCGGGCGACGTGTGCGAACGCCACCGGTGCGAATGCCGTGCCGAGGATACGGTTGACGTGCCGCAGGATATTGCGATTGAACGCCGCCGTGATGCCGGCGGCGTCGTCGTACGCCGCGACGAGCCGCGCCGGATCCTTGACCGTATCGACGCCGATCAACAGGCCGCTGCCTGGGTCGTCGCAATGTTGCCGGATCGTGCGCAGCAGCGCGAGCGCTTCCGCCGGCGTGAAGTTGCCGATCGACGAGCCCGGATAGAAGAACGTCGTCGCGCCGTCCGACAGATCGCGGCGAAGGTCGAGGCCGCGCGTGAAATCGGCGAGCACGCCACGCACGTCGACGCCGCGATGCGCGCGCGCGAGATGCGGCAGCGCCAGCGCGAGCGCGTCCTCCGCGATGTCGACGGCCACGTAGCGCCGCGGTGCGAGCCAGGGCAGCCATTGGGCGGCCTTGGCGCAATCGCCCGCCCCGAGGTCGACGAGCTGCCGGCCTCGTCCGGCGGCGGCGACGATCGCGGCACGGTCGCGCTCGAAGATGCCGGCCTCGACGCGCGTCGGGTAGTACTCGGGGAGCCGGCAGATCTCCGCGAACAACGCGCACCCGGCTTCGTCGTAGAAATACTTCGGAGCGATCGACGCCGGCATCGCGCGCAACCCCTCCACCAGCGCCCGCCGATCCGCGGCTCGGTCCGGCGAGCGACGATCGACGAGCCACGCGTCGTCTGCGAACGGCTTGCCGCGGAGGTTGCCGTCAGCGATATCGGTACGTCGAGAATCGAGATACATGAGAGAACTCCCGGAATGTCGGCGGGCTCGCGCGACGCGCGCATCAGCCCGCATGATTGCACGATGGGCCCCAGGCGCACGCGGCACACGAAAACGGACCGCGCTAGCCGCGCATCGTTCACCGTCGCGCGATTGCCATCCGGTAGCACGCGAGCGCAAGCACCGCGCATGCCGCGAGCACGAACAGCGCGACCCGGCGCGTGTCGTCCACCGCCGACAACAGTGTCACCGCGACGGGCGCGAGCGACTTCAGGATGAATTGCGGCTGTGCGAGACGCCCGAGCAGCGCGCCGTAATCGCGCCCACCGAACAAAACGCCCGGCACCGTTCCCCGGACGATCGTCATCAGGCCGTTGGCCCAGCCATACGCGAGCGCGAACGCGAGCGCGAGCACCCAGACGCCGTGCACGGCCGCGAGCAGGCAGATCGCGGTCGCGAACAGCGCGAAGGAAAACGTGCCGACCGCGAGCGGCGTGATGCGGTGCGCGAACGCGAACTCCATCGCCCGTCCCGCGACCTGCATGGGCCCGATGAGGGCTCCGACTAGCACGGCGTCGCGCGCCGCGAGACCGCCGGCGCCGAGGAGCGCAACGAGATGCGCCGATACCGCGGATGCGAGAAACGCCGTGAGGCCGAACGCCGTCGCGAGCCAGGCGAACGCTCCGCGCGCCGTGGTGCGCGCGCCGCTGCCGGCCGCATGCAGCGGAACCTCCACGCGCATGCCCGAAGGTACGAACCAGAGGTGCAGCGGCAGGCATACGACGAGGTTCAGTGCGGCATGGACGGCGAAGGCGACGCGAAAGCCGCGGACTTCGAGCAGCCACTGCGACAGCGGCCAGAACACGGTGCTCGCGAAACCGCCGAACAGCGTCAGCGCAGTGACCGCACGCCGATACGAGCCGCCCGAGACGCGGTAGAGAGTCGCGAATCCGGGGTCGTACAGGCACGCCGACATGGCTGCGCCCGCGACCAGCCACCCGGCCAGCATCATCGCGCTGTTTTGCGCGACCGCGAGGAGCACGCACGCGAGCGCGCCGAGCGCCGAACCGCCCGCGAGCACGCCGCGCCCGCCGCGGCGGTCGATGCGGCGGCCGACCCACGGCGACAGGATGCCCGACACGAACAGGCCCGCCGTGAAGCTTCCGTACAGCATCACGTCGCTCGCGCCGATCGCTCGCGCCATCGGTGGGCCGAGCACGGCGATCGTATAGAACAACGTTCCCCAGGAGACGATCTGCGCGATGCCGAGGGCGCAGACGGTCTTGCGCAGGTCGAAGGTGCGTGCGCCGTGCCTCACGCCGCTGCCCACGGCGCAAGAAGTTCTGCAAGCGCGAGCGCGACGACCTCGGTCGCGCGGTGGAGGTCGGCGAGGCGCAAACGCTCGTCGGGACGATGGCCGTTCGCTTCCGCGAGCGTGCGCGGGCCGGCACCGTAGAGGACGGTCGGAATGCCCGCGGCCGCGTAATGGCGCGCATCGGTGTAGATCGGCACGCCGCACGCCGGCAGCGGGAACCCGAACACTTCACGACCGCACCGCGCAAGCGCGTCGACCAGCACCTGCTGTCCCGGCGACGGCACGAGCGGCGCGGCCATCAGGACGCGCCGCACACTCACGCGAATGCCGCTCCACTTCGCGGCGAGGGCCGCGATGTCGCGGCGCAAGGCCGCCTCGACGGCGGCCGGATCTTCGTCGGGCACGATGCGCCGGTCGAGACGGAACACGACCTTGTCGGGCACGACATTGGTGTTGATCCCCCCCTCGATCAAGCCGACGACGAGCGTCGGATGGGAGATGCCCGGTATGGCGGAGCGTATCGACGCGTACTGCGCGCGCAGCGCGTAGAGACCGGTCAGGACGGCATTCGCGGCCTCGAGCGCGTCAACGCCCTGCGCGGGCTCGGCCGCGTGACCCGAGCGGCCGAGCACTTCCACTTCGAGATGCAGACAGCCGTTGTGCGCGGTGTTGACCGCGTAGGAAAACCCGGCTGCGATCGCGAGGTCGGGCTTCGACACGCCGTTCGCGAGCAGCCACGCGGGCCCGAGCGCGCCGCCCACCTCCTCGTCGTACGTGAAATGCAGCTCGATGGCGCCGTCGAACGCCGCTCCGGCGGCGGCCGCCGCTTGCAGCGCGCGCAGCGCGAACGCGTACGTCGCGAAGTCGGACTTGGACACGGCGACCCCGCGGCCGTACATGACGCCGTCGCGCACCTCGGCGCCGTACGGCTCGACGGTCCAGTGCTCGCCCGGAGGCACCACGTCGCCATGCGCCGCCAGTGCGATCGTCGGACCAACGCCGCGGCCGAAATGCGCGCGCACGACGAGGTTCACGCACGAGGCCATGCCGTGTGCCGATGCTTCGTTCGCCGCAACCGGATGACGCTCGACGTGCAGGCCCATCGCCTCGAGCAACGACGCCGCGAGCGCGGCGTGCGGCGCGCAATCACCGGGCGGGTTGTCGGAAGGCTGCCTTACGAGTGCCGCGAGGAAGCCGACGGCCTCGGCGCGATGGGCCGCCAGGAAACTGCGAAGGAAGACGTGGTCGCCCACGCGCGATGTACTTCGCTAGCGGTGCCGAAACTGCGGCTTGCGTTTTTCGACGAACGCGCGCATGCCTTCCTTCTGGTCCTCGAGCGCGAACGTCGCGTGGAATTCGCGCCGCTCGAACGCGAGGCCGTCGGTCAGCGACGATTCGTACGCGCGGTTGATCGATTCCTTGATCTTCAATACCACAGGAAGCGAGAACGACGCGATTTTGCTCGCGAGCGCCAGCGCCTCGCTCTCGAGCTCGGCCACCGGCACGACGCGCGCGACGAGACCCGCCCGCTCGGCCTCCTGCGCATCGACCATCCGTCCGGTGAGGCACCATTCCATCGCCTTCGCCTTGCCGACCGCGCGCGGCATGCGTTGCGTGCCGCCGAAACCGGGAATCGTGCCGATCGTGATTTCGGGCTGGCCGAACTTGGCATTGTCCGCCGCGAGAATGATGTCGCAGGCCATCGCGAGCTCGCAGCCGCCGCCGAGCGCGTAACCGGATACGGCCGCGATCACCGGTTTGCGTACGCGGCGAATGCCTTCCCAGTCCTTCGTGATGTAGTCGTCGGCATAGACCTTCGCGTAATCCCACTCGGCCATCGCACCGATGTCCGCCCCGGCGGCGAAAGCCTTCTCGCTGCCGACGATGACGTTGCAGCCGATCGCGGGATCGGCGTCGTTGGCGAACAGCGCCTCGCAGATTTCGCGCGCCAGCGCGTCGTTCAGTGCGTTCATTCGCTGCGGGCGGTTGATCCGCAGCACTCCGACACGCTCGCGCGTCTCGACGATCAGGTTTTCCGGCATGGCTCGCAGCCTTCCCTCATTGGAATGCGGATTCCTCGCTGTCGCATAATAGCGAATCCCGCAGTCAGTGGTCCGCAGCAACGAGGAGTTCCCATGAGCAAGGCATTCGCCTCCCAGGCCGATCTCGCGGAGAAGACGGTGAGCTTCGACCGCCTGTCCGATCACGCATACGCCTACACCGCCGAAGGCGATCCGAATACCGGCATCGTCGTCGGCGACGACGCAGTGCTGGTTGCCGACACGCAGGCGACGCCCGTGATGGCGCAGGACGTCCTTGCGCGCATCCGTGGCGTCACCGACAAGCCGGTGAAATACGTCGTGCTGACGCATTACCATGCCGTGCGCGTGCTCGGCGCGTCCGGCTATGCGCCGCAGGAGATCATTGCCAGCCAGGACACGTACGACCTGATCGTCGAGCGCGGCGCGCAGGACATGCAAAGCGAGATCGAGCGCTTTCCGCGTCTTTTTCGCGCCGTCGAAAGCGTGCCGGGGCTCACGTGGCCGACGATCACGTTTCGCGGCGAGATGACGCTGTGGCTCGGCAAGCTCGAAGTGAAGCTGCTGCAGGTCGGACGCGGTCACACGAAAGGCGACACGATCGTGTGGCTGCCGCGGGATCGCGTGCTGTTTTCGGGCGATCTGGTCGAATTCGGAGCGACGCCTTATGCCGGCGACGCATACTTTGCCGACTGGCCGAAGACGCTCGACGCGCTGGCCGCGCTGCAACCGGAGAAGCTGGTCCCCGGCCGCGGCGCCGCGCTCATGGACCGCAAGCAGATCGCCGAAGGACTGGCCAGTACGCGTGCGTTCGTGAGCGAGCTCTATGCCGCCGTGAAGGCGGCCGCGCGGAGCGGCAAGGATCTGCGGGCGATCTATGCGGATACTTATGCCACGCTGCGGCCGAAGTACGGCCATTGGGTCATCTTCGACCACTGCCTGCCGTTCGACGTGACGCGCGCGTACGACGAGGCGACGTCGCATCCCGATCCGCGCATCTGGACGGCGGCCCGCGATCAGGAAATGTGGCGCTCGCTGGCGGACTAGCGCCTGTTACGCAGCGAACGCCAGGAACTCCTTCGCTCTCCCGCGAATGGCGATCGATTATCAAAAGCTGTCGCTGCCCTACTCGGCACCCGCCGAATGCCGCGCCGCCGGCGTCGCAAGGCGGCCGGTGATCGTCGTCGGCGGCGGGCCGGTGGGGCTTACGCTCGCGATCGACCTCGCACGCTACGGCACGCCCGTGTTGCTGCTCGACGACGACGACAAGCTGTCGAGCGGCTCGCGCGCGATCTGCTTCGCCAAGCGCACGCTCGAGATCTGGGACCGGCTGGGGTGCTGCAGCGCCTTCACGGGCAAGGGCGTGTCGTGGAAGACCGGCAAGGTGTTCTTCCGCGACCGGCAGGTCTATGCGTTCGATCTGCTGCCCGAGGATGGCCATTGCCATCCGGCGTTCGTGAACCTGCAGCAGTACTACGCCGAGGGCTTTCTCTACGACCACGCGCTCGCGCAACCGAACCTCGAGATGCGCTGGAAGAACCGCGTCGTCGGCGTCGAGCAGGCGCCGGATTGCGTGCTCGTCACCGTCGAGACGCCCGACGGCCGCTACCGCGTCGCGTGCGACTATCTTGCCGCATGCGACGGCTCCCGCTCGCCGGTGCGCGAAATGCTCGGACTCACGAGCGAAGGCCAGGTGTTTCGCGATCGCTTCCTGATCGCCGACGTGAAGATGCACGCCGACCTGCCGATCGAGCGCCGGTTCTGGTTCGATCCGCCGTTCCACCGGGGCGGCTCGGCGCTGATGCACCGGCAGCCCGACGACATCTGGCGGATCGACTTCCAGCTCGGCTGGGATGCCGATCCCGTCGCCGAGCGGCAGCCCGAGCGCGTCATTCCGCGGCTCCGCGCGATGCTCGGCGATGACACGCCGTTCGAGCTCGTCTGGTGCAGCGTGTACACGTTCGCCTGCACGCGGATGCAACGCTTCCGGCACGGCCGCGTGCTGTTCGCCGGCGATTCCGCGCACGGCGTGTCGCCGTTTGGAGCACGCGGTGCGAACAGCGGCGTTCAGGACGCTGAGAACCTGGCGTGGAAGCTTCACTACGTCCTTCGTCGCGACGCGCCGGCGGCCCTGCTCGACAGCTACGCAAGCGAGCGCGAGTGCGCTGCCGACGAGAACATCGCGCACTCGACACGCAGCGCCGATTTCCTGACGCCGAAAAGCGAGATCAGCCGAATCTTCCGCGACGCGGTGCTTTCGCTCGCGGAAGACCATCCGTTCGCGCGCGGGCTCGTCAATTCGGGCCGGCTGTCGACCGCCACGACGCTCGCCGATTCACCGCTCAGCACGCCCGACGCGGATCCTTTCGCGGGCGCGATGGTTCCCGGCGCCCCCGCGGCCGACGCGCCGGTGATCGCGCAGGGACGGCGCGACTGGTTTCTGCATCAGATCGGCGGGCGGTTCGCGGCCGTGCATTTCGCGGAAAACGCGGAAGACGCGAGCACGCGCACGTTTCGCAATGCGTTGGGTGATGAAGCACGCGGCATCGACGTGAACGTCGACGCACTGCTGGTCACGTCCCCCGGAGCGGACGACGCCGCGCATGCCCACTCGGCGGTACAGGAGGGCACACGGCCGCGCGTGCTCGTCGACGCGGAGCGTCTGCTCGCTGCGCGTTACGATGCGAAACCCGGGACGACGTACCTGTTGCGACCCGACCAGCATGTCTGCGCGCGCTGGCGCGCGTTCGATGCGCAAGCGCTGCAGGCCGCGATTGCGCGCGCGACCGCTCGCCGCTAGACCTGTCATGGCAGCGCTCAACGTCGAGTCCAACCTCACCGCACCGGACAAGTTCTACGAGGCGCTGATCGACGCGCATCGCGGGCTGACGGTGCAGCAAAGCCAGGCGCTGAACGCGCGGCTGATCCTTCTCCTCGCCAACCAGATCGGCGACGTCGGCCTGCTGTGCGAGGCGCTGAGCCATGCGCGGCAGGGCATCGATGATGCCCCCGCCGGCGCGAGCGAATTTTCCTCGGAAACGAAAGGCCACCCATGAACAAGGTTTGCAAGACATCGACCGCGGCCGTCGCCGGGCTGCTGCGAAACGACATGACGATCGCCGCGGGCGGCTTCGGCCTGTGCGGCATCCCGGAGAACCTGATCCAGGCGATCGTCGAAAGCGGCGTCACGGGTCTCACGATCGTGGGCAACAACGCCGGCGTCGACGACTTCGGCATGGGCCTGCTGCTCAAGGCGCGCCAGGTGAAGAAGGTGATCGCCTCGTACGTCGGCGAGAACAAGGAGTTCGAGCGGCAGGTGCTCGCGGGCGAGCTCGATCTCGCGCTGACGCCGCAGGGAACGCTCGCGGAGAAGCTGCGCGCCGGCGGCGCGGGCATTCCGGGCTTCTACACGCGCACGGCGGCCGGCACGCCGCTCGCCGAGGACAAGGAGACGCGATCGTTCGGCGGGCGCGAGTACGTGCTCGAGGAAAGCATTCGCGCCGACCTGTCGATCGTCAAGGCGTGGAAGGGTGACACCGCAGGCAACCTCGTCTATCGCAAGACGTCGCGCAACTTCAACCCGATGATCGCGAGCTGCGGCAACGTGACGGTGGCGGAGGTCGAGCAGCTGGTCGATGCTGGCCAGCTCGATCCCGATGGCATCCACACGCCTGGGATCTACGTCGACCGCATCGTGCAGGGCGAAAAGTACGAGAAGCGGATTGAATTCCGCACGGTCGCCGGCAGCGCCGCGAAGAAGGATTCGCCGGTGCGCGAGGCGATGGCGCGGCGCGCGGCCCAGGAGCTGCGCGACGGCTACTACGTCAACCTCGGCATCGGCATCCCGACGATGGTGGCCAATTTCATCCCGCCGGGCATCAACGTCACGTTGCAGTCGGAGAACGGACTGCTCGGCATCGGCCCGTTCCCGGCCGAAGACCAGGTCGATCCCGATCTCATCAACGCCGGCAAGCAGACGATCACGACGATTCCCGGCAGCAGCTTTTTCTCGAGCGCCGATTCGTTCGCGATGATCCGCGGCGGTCACGTCGACCTGTCGATCCTCGGCGGGCTCGAGGTCGCGCAGAACGGCGATCTTGCGAACTGGATGGTCCCCGGCAAAATGGTCAAGGGCCCCGGCGGCGCGATGGACCTCGTGTCGGGCGTACGGCGCGTGATCGTGCTGATGGAGCATGCAGCGCGCGACGGCAGCCCGAAGATCCTCGAGCGCTGCACGCTGCCAATCACCGGCAAGGGCGTCGTGAACATGATCATCACGGACTTGTGCGTGTTCGAGGTGCTGCCGCACGCCGAGGGGCTCGTTCTGCGCGAGTTGCGCCCGGGCGTCAGCGTCGAGGACGTGCGCGCGAAGACCGGGTGCGCGTTCCAGGTGGCGCTGCGATGATTCGCCTCTACTGGTATCCGGGCAACGCGAGTCTCGTGCCGCACATGCTGCTCGAAGAGATCGGTGCGCCGTTCACGCTCGAGCGCGTCGATCGCGCCAACAACGCGCACAAGTCGCCCGAATATCTGAAGCTCAATCCGAACGGCCAGATCCCGGTGCTCGTCGATGGCGACCTCGTCCTCTACGAGACCGCCGCCATTTGCATGCACCTGGCCGACACGCATCCCGGCGCCGGCCTCGCGCCGCCGCTCGGCAGCCCCGAGCGCGCGCATTGGTATCAGTGGGTCGCGTGGTGCACGAACACACTGCAGGCGATGCTGACCCACTACTTCTATCCCGAGCGCCTCGTGAACGAAGGCGATGCCGCGGCTGCGGCACAGGTCAAGGCGCACGCGGAACAGCGGATCGGAGCGATGCTCGACATCCTCGACGCGCAGCTCGCCTCACACGGCGGCAACTGGCTGCTCGGCGCTCGCTTCAGCGCCGTGGACCCGTATGCGCTGATGCTATGCCGGTGGACGCGCAACCTCGCGCGGCCTGCGCGCAACCTGCCGCACACCGCGCCCTACCTGAAGCGCGTGCTCGCGCGGCCGGCGGTGCAGCGCGCGTTCGCAACGGAGAAACTTGCGGCGCCGCTGGTCTAGAACTACGGTGTCGGAGGTGTAACCCCCGGTGTCGGAGGTGTAACTCGGTATCTGATTGAGGTTGCACCTCCGACACCGGGGGTTACACCTCCGACACTGGGTTAGAGCGAACGTTTGTCGACGACCCGACGCGCCTTGCCGAGCGAGCGCTCGACGCCACCGACCGGCATCACGCGCACCGCGGCCGACACGCCGATCAGGTTCTTGATCCGTTGCGCGAGTCGCGCGCCGGCGGCGTCGGCATCCCCCGCCCCCGCCGTCGGCGAGCGCTCGACCAGCACCGCCATCTCGTCGAGGTTTCGCGGCCGCGTGATTTCCACCTGGTAGTGCGGCGCCAGCATCGCGTCGTCGAGGATCAGCTCCTCGATCTGCGTCGGAAACACGTTGACGCCGCGAATGATCATCATGTCGTCGGAGCGGCCGGTGATCTTCTCGATCCGCCGCATCGTGCGCGCGGTGCCGGGCAGCAGGCGCGTGAGATCGCGCGTGCGATAGCGGACGATCGGCATCGCCTCCTTGGTGAGCGACGTGAACACGAGCTCGCCGCGCTCGCCATCGGGCAGCACCGCCCCGGTCTCCGGATCGACGATCTCCGGATAGAAGTGATCTTCCCAGACCGTCAGCCCATCCTTCGTCTCGATGCATTCCTGCGCTACGCCGGGACCGATGACCTCGGACAGCCCGTAGATGTCGATGGCATCCATGTCGAGCGCCGCCTCGATCGCCTTGCGCATCGTCGGCGTCCACGGCTCGGCGCCGAAGATGCCGACCGACAGCGACGACGAGCGGGGGTCGATGCCCTGCCGCTGCATCTCCTCGGCGATCGCCAGCATGTACGACGGCGTCACCATGATGATGTCGGGCTTGAAGTCGAGAATCAGCTGCACCTGCTTTTCCGTCTGGCCGCCGGACATCGGAATCACCGTGCAGCCGAGCTTCTCCGCGCCGTAATGCGCTCCGAGGCCGCCGGTGAACAGCCCGTAGCCGTACGCGACATGGACGATGTCGCCGGACCGGCCGCCCGCGGCGCGAATCGAGCGCGCCATCACCGTCGCCCACGTGTCGACGTCGTTGCGCGTATAGCCGACGACGGTCGGCTTGCCCGTCGTTCCGGACGACGCGTGAATGCGCACCACCTGCTCGCGCGGCACGGCAAACATGCCGAACGGGTAGTTGTCGCGCAGATCGGTCTTGACGGTGAACGGAAAACGCGCGAGGTCCGCGAGACTTTTCAGGTCGCCGGGATGCAAGCCGGCGGCGTCGAACGCGCGCCGGTAGTGCGCGACGTTGTCGTACGCGTTGCGCAGCGACCGCTGCAGGCGCGCGAGCTGCAGTGACACGAGCTCGTCGCGGCTCGCCGTCTCGATCGGCTCGAGCTCGCCGGGTCGCGGAGTCTTCACGGGCATTGCGCGCTCCTCCCAGGCTTCAGCCGGTCGCGCGCAGAGCGGCGATCACCGCGCCTCGCCATGCTTTCCTTCGTCGACGACATGGCCGTCGATCCGATAGCTCTTGCCGCGAAACAGCGCGACGGTCTTGCCGTGCTGGTTGCGGACCTCGATGTCGTACACGCCGGTGCGGCCGGTGCGGCTGCGCTCGACGCCCGTTGCCTGCAGCACGTCGCCCAGATGTGCCGGCGCGAGGTAGTCGATCGAGCAGCCCTGCGCGACGGTGTTCCGATTGTAGCTGTTGCACGCGAATGCGAAGGTGCTGTCGGCCAGCAGGAAAATGAAGCCGCCGTGACACATCGCGTGTCCGTTCAGCATGTCCTCCCGCACCGTCATCGTCATCTCGGCGCGGCCGGGGGCGACGCTCGCGATCTGCATGCCGAGACCTCGCGATGCGCGATCGTTGACGAACATTCCGTCCGCGACGCGCTCCGCGAGCCGCTGCGCCGCGACCGCGTCATGCGGACCTTCCTGGGCGGCAGATCGCGCGGCTCCGTGCGTGCGCTCGCTCACCGCGGCCCTCCTGTTGCAGCAGCGAGCCGGCCGCCGGTCGCATGGCGACGAGCGATCAGCGGCGAAACGCGATAGCGATCCTCGCCGTAGTGCGCTGCGAGATGAACGAGCACGTCGCGGATCCGGCTGACGCCGACGTCGTCGCCCCAGCCCAGCGGACCGCGTGGATAGTTGACGCCCTTCTGCATCGCGACGTCGACGTCGGCGGCGGTCGCGATGCCGTGGGTCACCGCGTCGGCCGCCTCGTTCGCGAGCGCGGCCACCGTGCGCAGGACGACGAGCCCTGCGACGTCGTCGAGGCGCGAGACCGCGATTCCCGCGGCCTGGAACAGCCCCGCCGCGGCGGCGAATGCTTCGGACGCACACGAGTCGGCCGGTGCGAGCGCGATGCGTTTGCACGCGGCGTAATCGAGCGCGAGATCGAACACCACCAGATCACTCGTGGACGTCGCCGCCGCGCGCGCGGTGGCCGTGCGGCCGTCGGACAACGCCAGCACGGCATCGCCCACCACGAGCGCGCCGTCCGGAAAACCGGGCAGCGCTTCCCGCCGCTCGATTTCGACGCGCGCCGCGAGCCGTTCGACGAGCGGGGCCGCGATGCCCGGATTCCCTTGCAGAATGGCACGCTTCGGTGATGCCTGCGGCGCAAGCGTGGACGGCGAAGGCGGAGTCGCGCCCGGCGTGTAGTCGAAAAAGCCACGGCCGCTCTTGCGTCCGAAGAAGCCCGCCGCGACGCGTTCCTGCTGCAGAATCGACGGAGCGTAACGCGGATCGTGATAACACGCCTCCCACACGCTCCGCGTCACTGCGAAATTCACGTCGTTGCCGATCAGGTCCATCAGCTCGAACGCGCCCATGCGGAAGCCCCCTGCCTCACGCATCAGCGCATCGACCGTGGCGGCGTCGGTCGCGCCTTCGGCCAGCAGGCGCAGCGCCTCGCCGTAGAACGGGCGCGCGCAGCGGTTGACGATGAAGCCGGGCGTGGACTTCGTGCGCACCGGATCCTTGCCCCAAGCGGCGGCAGTTGCCGCGATCCTGTCGGCGGTCGCCGGATCCGTCTCCAATCCACTGACGACCTCGACCAGCTTCATCAGCGGCACCGGATTGAAGAAGTGCATGCCGACGACGCGGCCCTGATGCTTGAGTCCTGCCGCAAGAGCGGTGATCGAGATCGACGACGTGTTCGACGCGAGGATCGCCGCCGGGGGAACGATTTTCTCGAGCTCGCGAAAGAGCGAGCGCTTTTCGCCGAGATCCTCGACGATCGCCTCGATCACGAGATCGGCGCTCACGCAATCGCCGAGCGCATGAACCGCGGTGATGCGGGCGGCGCTCGCCTCCGCACCGGCAGCGTCGAGCTTGCCCTTGGCGGCAAGGCCCGCGAGCGTCCCGCCGATGGCTGCGCGCGATTTCTCCGCCGCGCCCATTCGCGTGTCGAACAACCGCACCGGGTGTCCGGCCTGCGCGGCGATCTGCGCGATGCCGCTGCCCATCGCGCCGGCGCCGATCACGGCGACCGTCGCGTCGCGCGCCAATGCGGCCGTCGTCATCGTGTGCGCGACCAGCGCCGGCAACGGCTAACGGCCGGTGAACCGGGGCGGCCGCTTTTCGAGGAAAGCGGCGACGCCTTCGCGATAGTCGTCGCTATAGCCCAGATCGCGCTGCGCGTCGCGCTCGAGATCGAGCTGTTGCTCGAGCGTGTTCCCGGCGGACGCGTGGAGCGCGCGCTTGATTGCGGCAAGGCCCCGCGTCGGCGCCTGGGCGAGCTGGGTCAGCAGAGCATCGGTGGCGGCAGCGAGTTCGGTGTCCTCGACGCACTTCCAGATCAGTCCCCAGGCAGCCGCATGCTCCGCCGTGAGCTTGTCGCCCAGCATCGCGAGCCCCATCGCACGCGCCGTGCCGACGAGCCGCGGCAGCAAGAACGTGCCGCCCGAATCCGGGACGAGGCCGATGCGACAGAACGCCTGGATGAAGCTTGCCGACTTCGCCGCGACGACGATGTCGCAGGCGAGCGCGACGTTGGCGCCCGCGCCGGCCGCGACGCCGTTGACCGCGCACACGACCGGCAGCGGGAGGTTGCGCAACGCAAGCACCAGCGGGCGATAGTTCTCGGCGATCGAGGCGCCGAGATCGACCGGCGCGGCACCCGGAGCAACGGCACGGTCGGACAAGTCCTGGCCCGCGCAGAACCCCCGGCCGGCGCCCGTAACGAGCAGCACGCGCGCATCACCGGTCGTGGCCACGCGCGAGAGCGCATCGCGCAACTCGCCGTGCATCCGGGTCGTGAAGCTGTTGAGGCGGTCGGGACGGTTCAGCGTGATGCGCGCGATTCCGTCCGCGGTCTCGAAGCGAATCTGTTCATAGCTCACTGGACTACCCTCGCATGACGACGCTGGCAGCCGCTTCCACCGGCGTCCGGGGCCATTCGCGCTTGGAGCGGCCCTGCGCGCTCACTGGACCACCCTCCGCGCTATCGCGCTCGGGGGCAATTCGCGCTTGGGGCGGCCCTGCGCGCTCATCGATCCGGCTCCTGCACTCCCTTGCGGCTCACTCGATCCGATCCTCGCCCATCGCCTGTCGATACCGTCCCCGGATCGCGCATCTCACACGTGCACCCGATGCTGCACGACGCGGAAGCGATTCGCGACGTACGCGGCGTCCGTGAGCGCCGCGTTCGCGGCCGGGTTCGCCCCGGTGCCGTGGAAATCGGAGAACGCGGCCGACTGGTTGACGAATACTCCCCCCGTCAGGTTGATCGACAGCGCGACACCGACGTCCTCGGCGACTTCGATGGCGCGCTCGATGACGTCGTCGCGGGTCGAGTACACGGCCATCGTCAGTGCGCCGTGGCCCACCACCGCGTCGCGCGCGATGGCGAGGCTGTCGGCCGTGCTGTCGGTGGCGATGACGAAGGCGATCGGCCCGAACCATTCGTTCATGTACGTCGCGCGATCGCCCTTCTTGAGCTTGACGATCAGCGGCGTGCGGATCGTCGCCTCTGGAAACTGCGCATGCTCGATCGTGCGCGTGTCGAGCGCGATGTCGCCGAGGGAGCGGGCGGCCTCCAACCGGCGCAGCACGCCGTCGCTGACCACGGCTCCGAGCACCTCGACCGCGCGTGCGGGATCGGCGAGCAGCTTGTCGACGGCTTCAGCGAGACCGGATGCGACCTGATCGAACGTCAAGTGACCGTCCGCCGTGCCGATGCCGTCCCTGGGCACGTAGATGTTCTGGGGCGCCGTGCACATCTGGCCGGTGTAGAGCGCGAGCGAGAACGCCAGGTTGCGCACGAGGCCCTTGAAGTCGGCCGCCGAATCGACGATGACCTGGTTCACGCCCGCCTTCTCCGTGTACACCTGCGCCTGCCGCGCGTGCTCTTCCAGCCAGCGGCCGTTGGCCGTGCTGCCGGTGAAATCGACGATCTTGACCTCGGGCCGAAGCGCGAGCGTCTGCGCCGTGTCGTCGCCCTGCTCGTGCGCGATCAGCGTCACGACGTTCGGATCGAATCCGCCTTCGGCAAGTACCTCGCGCGCGATGCGGACCGTGATCGCGAGTGGGAGCACCGCGTTCGGATGCGGCTTGACGACCACGCAATTGCCGGTGGCAAGGCTCGCGAACATGCCGGGGTAGCCGTTCCACGTCGGAAACGTGCTGCAGCCGATGACGAGCGCCACGCCGCGCGGCACGATGCGGAAGCGCTTGTCCATCCGTATCGGCTCGTTCTTGCCCTGCGGCTTTTCCCAGGTCGCCTGCGCGGGGACGCGCCGCATCTGGTCCCACGCATATGCAACGGCTTCGAGGCCGCGATCCTGCGCGTGCGGGCCGCCCGCCTGGAAAGACATCACGAACGCCTGGCCGGTGGTGTGCATGATCGCGTTGGCGAGCTCGAAGCTCGCCTTGTTGATGCGACCGAGGATCTCTAGGCAAACGCCGACCCACGCCTCCGGCCCGGCCTTGCGCCACGACGCGGCAGCGATCTCGACGGCCGCCATGAGCCCATCGATGTCCGGCTTCGGATACGTCACGCCAAGGCGTATCCCGTAGGGCGAGCGCTCGCTGCCGACCTGCCCGACGGTCGCCGGCTGCGTCAGCGGAAACCGCTTGTTGAGTAGCGCGTCGAACTTCGCCTTGCCGGCCTCGGCCGCCCCTTCGCCATAAACCTTCGGGCTCGGCGACTCGGGAAAGGGCGTCCAGTAACCGCGGCTCGCGATCGCTTCGACGGCACGGTCAAGCGTTGCGCGGTGACGATCGAGGAATGGGTGCGACACGATGGGACCTTCTGCGGTTCGGGGCGGTTCAGGGTGCAACGGTTACTCTAGCACGCAACGCACACGATCCCGATGGATGGGCTTGCCAAGCGAAGCCGATTCGACGTTGTATCCGTTTCGGGAACTCCTGATGCTCGAATCATGCGGCTCGGTCGCCTCGCAAGTCCGCTCGGCACCCGTCAATGTGCGGACCCATCGTTCCCGCCGCCCGGCTCCTCCGTGTACGAGGTGCGAATGCACTCCTGGGTGCACGTACCGGGCGACGTCACTCACATGGCCTGCGCCCGCAGCGGTCGTTCGGCGTAGCGTGAAATCGATGGTGCAAGCTGCAGAGCAATCTGAAAGCAGAGGACTCGACATGGCACAGCGCGCTCCACAAACCTATCGCGGCAGCTGCCATTGCGGTGCGGTCCGATTCGAGATCGAGACGGATTTTCCGGAATTGACCACGTGCGACTGTTCGATCTGTCGTCGCAAGAATGCGCTGATGGTCAAGGTTCACGAGACCCGGTTCAAGCTCCTCTCGGGCGAAGAGTCGCTCACCGAGTATCGGTTCCACACGATGACTGCACGCCACTACTTCTGCAAGACGTGTGGGATCTACCCTTTCCACCGCAAGCGCGTCACTCCCGATTTCTTCGGTGTCAACGTGTTCTGCCTGGACGGGTTCGATCCGGCGGACATCCCCGTGCGCCAGGCAGTCGGCGCCGCCATGCAATGAGTCCGCGCGGAAACTCGGTCTCGCGTTGATGACGATCTTCCAGCAAGGCGCGAGGCTGCGCCAGGAACCACCCCGCGCTCCTATCCCGTCCCCGTCTGGTCGAAGTCGACCGTGATCCTGTCCGTCACCGGATAGCTCTGGCAGGCGAGGATGAAGCCGCGCGCCACTTCGTAATCCTCGAGCGCGAAGTTGACATCCATGTCCACCTCGCCTTCGACCAGCTTGCAGCGGCAGGTCGAGCACACGCCGCCCTTGCACGAGAACGGCAGCTCGATGCCATTGCGAAGGCCGGCGTCGATGATGCTCTCCTGCCCCTTCTCGGCCAGGAACATCCGCTGCGAGCCGTCGATGACGACGTTGATCTCGCACTCGGTCTGCGCCGCCTGCGGCAGCGGCCGCGGGACATGCGTGTGCTTGGGAATGCTGGCGGCGAAACGCTCGATGCGGACGCGCTCGGGCGGCATGCCGTGCGCGACGAGCGATTCGCGCACCGCGTCCATCATGCCTTCGGGGCCGCAGACGAACGCATGGTCGACGTCGTCGATTGGCACCCAGCGCTCGAACAGTGCGTCCGCCTTCGCGCGATCGATCCGCCCGTGCAAAAGCTCGATGTCCTGCGGCTCGCGCGACAGCACGTGCACGAGGTTGAACCGGCCGAGATAGCGATCCTTCAGCGCGGCGAGCTCGTCGCGGAACATCACCGTCGACGATGCGCGATTGCCGAACACCAGCGTGAAGCGCGAGTTCGGCTCGGTCCGAAGCGCCGAAGCGATGATCGACACCAGCGGCGTGATGCCGCTGCCGGCCGCGACGCCGAGATAGTGTCGCGCCGCCTGCGGATCATGACTGACGCCGAAATGGCCCATCGGCGGCATGACGTCGAGCGTCGCGCCTTCGCGCAGCGCCTCGTTGGCCCACATCGAGAACAGGCCACCCGGCGAGCGTTTCACCGCGATCCGCAGCGGGCCGCCCGCGGGTGCGCAGATCGAGTACGAGCGGCGGATGTCCTCGCCGCCGATCGCCGTTCGCAGCGTCAGGTGCTGGCCGGGCTCGAAGAGGAACTGCTCGCGCAGCTTTTCCGGCACGTCGAACGTGATCGCGATCGCATCGCGCGTCTCGCGCTCGACCTTGGACACCGCCAGCGAATGAAACTTGCTCACTGAACTACCCTCCGCGCTATCGCGCTCCGGGCAATTCGCCCCTGGGGCGGCCCTGCGGTCTCATGCGCAGCCGTCAGTGCGGCTTGAAGTAGTCGAACGGCTCCAGGCAGTCGGCGCAGCGATATTGCGCCTTGCAGGCCGTCGAGCCGAAGCGCGCGAGCTCCGCCGTGCGCAACGAGCCGCAATTGGGACAGGGAATCGCAGCCCGCGGCCGGCCGAACGCGACCGGCCGCGCTGCCACCGGCGTGTCATGGCTCGCCATCGCACCCGGCGGCGCGATACCCGCCGCACGAAGCTTTGCGAGCGCCTCGGGGGCGATCCAATCGGTGGTCCACGCCGGCGCAAGTGCCGTCACGACGCGCGCCTGCTCCCCTCCCGCGGCCGCGATGGCCGTTCGGATATCGTCCTCGATGACGCGCGTAGCCGGGCAGCCGGAATACGTGGGCGTCACCGTGACCGCCCATCCATCGGGCCCGCGCTCGACGCTGCGCACGATGCCGAGCTCGACGACCGAAACGACCGGGATCTCGGGATCGAGCACGCTGCCGAGCGCGCGCCAGACGGCCGCGAGCTCACGATCGCTCGCGTGCATGCGCTCGGTGACTGGCGCCGGGCCGCGGGTCTCGACGTATTGCATCACCACTGCGCGCTCGCATGGGCGCGCGGAAGCGACTGCATGACGGCCAGCATGTGCGACAGATGCTCGGTGTGCACGCCCTGCTTGCCGCCGCGCTCGCGCGTGCCCTGCATCCACGGATCGGTCGGCGCGGCGAGCGTCGCTTCGTCCAGCGCCACCTGCACGGCCGATCGCCAATGCGGCTCCAGTGCGGCGGCATCGGCCGCGATGCCGGCGTCGATCAGCGCGCGCTCGGTGGCGTCGACGGCGAACATCTCGCCGGTGTACATCCACAGCGCATCGATCGCCGCCTGCATCCGTGCACGCGACAGGTCGGTACCGTCGCCAAGGCGAATCACCCAGCCCGTCGATCGCTCGACGTGGTAACGCGCCTCCTTGACGGCCTTCGCCGCAATGGCGGCGATCCGCTCGTCGCGCGACAGCGTCAGCTGGCCGAGCAGCAGCACGTGCCATTGATCGAACAGGAACTGCCGCCCGATCGTGTCGGCATAGTTGCCGTTCGGCTGCTCGACGAGCAGCAGGTTGCAATAGCCTGTGCTGTCGCGGAAGTACGCGAGCTCGTCCTCGGTGCGGCCGGGCTTGCCGTCCCGCGCTTCGACCTCGCCGGCGTACGCAAGCCACAACCGCGCCTGGCCGAGCAGATCGAGGCCGACGTTCGTCGACGCGATGTCTTCCTCGAGCACAGGGCCTTTGCCGACCCATTCGCCGAGCCGCTGCGCGAGGACGAGGCCGTTGTCGCCGAGGCGGAGCAGGTAGTCGAACAAATGGCCGCTATCCGGCATTGCTAGATGTGCTTCACCTCTTCCGGCATCGGGAAGAACGTCGGATGCCGGTACACCTTGTCGTTCGATGGCTCGAATAGCGCCGCGCGATCGCCCGGCGACGATGCATGGATGTCGGCCGAGCGGGCGACCCAGATCGATATTCCTTCGTTGCGGCGCGTGTAGACGTCCCGCGCGTTCTTGATCGCCATCTCGGCGTCGGGCGCATGCAGGCTGCCGACGTGCTTGTGCGCGAGGCCGTGCTGCGAGCGGATGAACACTTCCCACAACGGCCATTCACTGCTCATTCGACCTCCATCGGGCTGCGCAATCCCGCTCGACGCGACGGGCGTCACGCCGCCTGCTTCGCCTCGCGTTTCGCACGCTTCGCTGCATGCGCGAGCGCGGCCTCGCGAACCCACGCGCCGTCTTCCCACGCCTTGACGCGCGTCCGCATCCGGTCGCGGTTGCACGGTCCGTGACCCTGGATCACCTCGTGGAATTCCTGCCAGTCGATCTCGCCGAAGTCATAGTGCCCGCGTTCCTCGTTCCAGGCGAGCCTGTCGTCGGGAATGCGCAAGCCGAGGAAATCGGCCTGCGGCGCGGTCTGGTCGACGAAGCGCTGCCGCAGCTCGTCGTTCGACAACAGCTTGATCTTCCAGCGCGCCGATTGCGCGCTGTGCACGCTCTCCGCATCGGAGGGGCCGAACATCATCAGCGACGGCCACCACCAGCGGTTCAGCGCGTCCTGCGCCATCGCCTTCTGGTCGTCCGTTCCGCGACAGAGCGCCAGCATGATGTCGAAGCCCTGCCGCTGATGGAACGACTCTTCCTTGCACACGCGAATCATCGCCCGCGCGTACGGACCGAAGCTGCAGCGGCACAGCGGGATCTGGTTCATGATCGCCGCGCCATCGACGAGCCAGCCGATCGTGCCGATGTCCGCCCATGTCAGCGTCGGATAATTGAAGATCGACGAATACTTGACCTTGCCAGCGTGCAGGTCGGCGATCATCTCGTCGCGCGAAACGCCCAGTGTCTCGGCAGCGCAATAGAGATACAGGCCGTGTCCCGCCTCGTCCTGCACCTTGGCCATCAGGATGGCTTTGCGCTGCAACGAGGGCGCGCGCGTGATCCAGTTCCCTTCCGGCAGCATGCCAACGACTTCGGAGTGCGCGTGCTGCTGGATCTGGCGGATCAGCGTCCGCCGGTAGGCCTCGGGCATCCAGTCCTTCGGCTCGATCTTGACGTCGGCGTCGATGCGGGCCTGGAACGCCTGCTCCTCGGGCGTCATGTCCGCCACGTCCCGGACCTTCTTGAGACCCGTTTCCACCAGTTGTGCGTACATCGTGACCTCCGCGCGCGTCAGCGGCTCCGCAAAGGTGTGACGCGCCTCCCGGCCATCATACCGCCGCGTCGATGGGCCGAGCCCGTGCTCACGCGCGCCGATTGGACGCTGCGTTTTGCCGGATCGCCGGGACTCGCGCCGGCCCGCCCCCGCTGCAATCAAGCCGCGTTTCCATGTGTCGCACCAGTTTACAGTTATCGAATGTGTTGCATAATAAAACAACTGCAACACGATGATTATGCTAGTAAACGTCGGTTCGGTTCGTACTTTGCTTCAAACCACCGGTGTAGTACACATCAAATCGGTCGTTAGCTTCGAGTCCATGGGAGCCATCGTTGTCCCGGGTACCCGCGCGCCGCGCTGGGCAACCCTGTTCGTTTGCTCGCTCTGCTTCGCAATGCCTTGCGCCGCGGGACCTTTCGCCGCCGATGGGAACGACCCGCCCGAGAACGTTGTCATCGTCACGACCGGCACGGTGCCGGCGAGCGATGCGGATGTCCCGCTCGAATGGCTCTCGAACCTCGCGGCCAGTGATGCGGACGTGCCGACCGCATCGCTCACGACGACCCTCCCGTCCGCGCCGCTTCTTTCGGACGCATCCCGTTGGTCCGAGTTCGACACGCGCGAGGCGCGCGCGTCCGGCGTCTCCTTGCTGCGTGCCGATTGGCTCGCAGGGATGCTCGAATCGCTGCTCGATCAGGGTTTCCTCGTCCCGGAAACGGGAAGGACTTACCGCGCGCTCCCGGAAATGGCGGGCACGCAATCGATGGTGGCAGCCGGCCCCTTGCCGCAATCGCTGGCACGCGACGGTTCGCAGGAGTCGACGTGGCGCGAGACAGGTTTCAATGTCATGCGCTGGACTTCGGCAGCGCTCGCCGTGCTGGCGGTGGTTGGCACCGTGATCGTCCTGGTCACGCCCGCGCTGCGGCGGCGCTTGTTCTTTCCCGATATGCCGCAGATGCCGCCGCGTCCCGCGTAGGCAATCGAAGGATTCGATGGCCGGCGCGCTAGCGCCCGACCATCGCCAGCACGTCGGCCTTGAGAAAGCGCTCGACGACCAGCATGAAGCCGATCGAGGGCACGAGCAGCAGCAGCGCGGTGATCGACGCGATCTGATAGTTGCCGCCCATACTGGCGTTGAACATCAAGAGCGGCAGCGTCGTGACATCGGGAACGCCGACGAAATACGTGCCGGTGAACTCGTCGAGCGATTCGAGGAACACGAAGATCGCGCTCGCCATCAACCCCGGCGCGGCGAGCGGCAGCGTGATCGTGCGAAAGCACGTCCAGGCCGACGCGCCGATGTTGCGCGCCGCCTCCTCCAGCGAGCCGTCCACCGACGCGAATGCAGCCGATGCAATCCACACGGCGAGCACGAGCCCGTGCGACGCATGTACGAGCACCACGCCGGTGATGGTGCCGGCAAGGCCGATCTGATAGAACACCTGCGCGATGTTCACGTAGACCGGAAGATTCGGCACCGCCTGCGGCAGCAGGAACGCCAATAGAATCGCACCGCGCCACGGCAGCCTGAGGCGGCCGAGCGCGTAGCCCGCCGGAATCGCCACCGCGAGACTGAAGGCGACCGTCAGGAGCGCGATCCAGACGCTGGTGCCGAGCGACGCGATCGCGTTTCCGCGCGGCGCGAACACCCGTTCCCAGAATGTGAAGCCGTATTGCAACGGCAGCTTGCTCGGAAAGTACCAGCGCTCGGCGAACGCCCACAGCACCAGGTTGAGCAGCGGCCCGAAGATGACGAACGCGAACAACGCGAGCAGCAGCGCGCGCAGGATGCCGGGCCCCAGGCGTGCCGTCATGCTCCGGATTCCGCCCGCCGCACGGCGTGACGCAGATAGAACGCCGCGCCGAACGCGGCGACGAGCAGCGACAGCAGGCAGAGCGCGTTCGCGACCGCGTAGTCGGCGAACGTGTTGATCCGGTACGCGACGTCTACGGTGATCATCGTCGGCGAATTCGGATTGATCATCAGCGGCACGGAAAGCACGGACAGCATCGTCACGAACGACAGCACCAGGCCTACGAGCAGCGTGCCGCGAACCTGCGGCAGGACGATTTCGACCAGCACCCGCCAGCGCGGTGCGCCGAGGTTGCGCGCGGCCTCGATGTGCTCGCGCGCGAGCGCCGCCATCGCCCCTGCGACCAGCAGCGTCACGAACGGTGCCTGCTTCCATACGAACGCAATGACGATGCCTCGCCAATCGAGCATCGACTGCGCGGAGATCGGCTCGATCAGCCCCGTGCCGATCAGCGCGTGGTTCAGCATGCCGTTCTTGGCGAGGAACGTGCGCATGACCTGGCCGGTAACGACGAACGGAATGAACAGCGGCCACCGGTACAGCCAGCGCAGAACGGCGACGGCGCGCGGGCTCTCGCCGAGCGTCAGGTAGCCGGCGATGGCAGTCGCCACGAGCGCGATCAGCACCGTCGACAGCGCGACGATGCCAAGCGTGAACACGAGGTCGCGCGTGTAGAGCTCGAGCGACTTCTCGAAATGCGCCAGCGTGAAGCCGCCGTCGGCGGCCCGGAACGCGCCGATCGCCGACAGCAGCAACGGAACGACGAAAAAGACGCCGACGACGACGAGCGCCGGCGTGACCAGCGCAAGCGCCGGCCAGTAAGTGGAAAGGCTCCTCCACGCTTGCGGCTTCGCCGCTGCGCTGCCCCCGCCCCCCGAGGGGGCGGGATGAGCAGCTCGGGGCGGCCCTTTGCTGCTCATGCTGCCGGGCGGAGCCGTCACGACGGCATCTTCGTCCTTCCTGACGGCCTTACTTCAGCACGACGCGCTCGTAGCCCTCGACGATGTCGGTGAAGTACTGCGACAGCGGAAACGGGCGGCCATTCTTCGCCAGCGTGGCCGGCGAGATGTCGGTGAAGAGCTTGTTCCACGCCGCCGGCTCGAGCTTCGACTGCACGTATTGCGGGTCGATGCCCGGATACCAGTTGAACTGCTTGACGATGCCGTCGGCCTGCACTTCGGGGCTCTCGGCGAAGTCGATGAACTTCTTCGCCATCGCGGCGTTGGCCGCCTTCGCGGGGATCACGTAGTACATCGGCTGGCCGGGAAGGCCGGGCGACGGCAGCTCGAGCTTCACCTTGGGGTTCATCTTGCCGTCGGCCATCCATGTGTAGAACATGTCGACCCACACCGGCCCCATCGCAATCTCGCCGCGATTCAGCATGTCGAGCGTGCCGGCGTTGCCCGGCGTCATCACGACGTACTGGTTGAAGTCCTTGAGGCTCGTGAGCGACTTTTCGATCGTCGCCTTCGCCGCCGGGTCGTACGGGCCCTTCTCGAGCTTGTCGCCCATGCCGCTGTTCGCGGCCACCCAGCCCATGACGAATCCGACGCCGGACATGCCGCCCTTGACGCCGTTGTAGCCGAACTGCTTCGGGTTCTTCTTCACCCACTCGGCGAGCTCGCCGAAGCTCTTCGGCGGCGCCTTCACGAGATCGGGGTTGTACGCGAACGCGATCTGGCTGTGGAACATCGGCAGCACGTACCCGTCGACGTCGGCGCCGAGCGCGTTCTTCGCCGTGTCGCGCGAGACGAGCTTGCCGGCCGCGATGTCGTTGCGATAAGGCATCAGCAGCTTGTCGCCGACCATCGTCGCGGCGCCGCGCTGATGCACGACGGCGACGTCGACGTCCCACGTCGCCGCACCCGCCTTCTGTTGCGCCGACAGCTTTTCGTAGATCTTCTGGGATCCGGAATCGCCGGGTCCGGTCCCGACCGCGCGCACCTGGACGCCGGGATTCATCTTCTCGAACCTGGGCCCCAGATAGTTGTTGACGTAATCGACCATGTTCTGGTCACCGGCGGTGACGACGTTGAGCGTCGTCTGCGCGACGGCGGGCGTCGCGGCGAACAGGCCGAGCACCGCGACGGACAGCAGCATGCGAGATTTCATGGCTTCTCCCGAATCGTGTAGTGACCGACCGCGGCGGCGCGTCGTGCGCGCCCCCGATCAGCGTCCAGACGCACCGCGCGGAAACAAAAGCAGCGCATCGTGGGGGACGACGACGGCTACCGGCGCCCCCTCGTCGATGCGATGCGAAGCATGCGCCCAGACATCCGCGCCGTCCGTGCGCACACGATACCTATACCCCTGCCCTACGTACAAGGTCTGGACCACCTGCCCCTCGAGGCGGAGGTCCGAGCCGCCCGCCGGGTTCCCCGGCGCGTCGATCCGCGCGACGTCGCTGCGGAAATGCGCCATCAGCGGCTCGCCGCCGTTGCCACCCTGGGTCGCTGCCACCAGCGCGCCGTCTCGCGCCCGCGTGAGCGCGATCGCGTTGTCGGCGCCCATGAAACCTGCGACGAACGCCGAGGCCGGCCGGTGGAAGATCTGCTCCGGCGAGCCATATTGCACGACGCGGCCGGCGTCGAGCACGGCGATGCGGTCGGCGAGCGTCAGCGCCTCCTCGCGGTCGTGCGTGACGTACACGGCAGTGATGCCGATCCGCTTCTGCAGCGCGCGCAGCTCGTGGCGTAGCTCGATGCGCACCTTGTAGTCGAGATTGGACATCGGCTCGTCGAGCAGCAGCAGCTTGGGATCGACGGCGAGCGCGCGGCCGAGCGCGACGCGCTGGCGCTGGCCGCCCGAAAGCTGCGTGACCGGCCGCGCGGCGAACCCCTGCATTTGCAGCAGCGCGAGCAGTTCGTCGACGCGGCGCGCGATCACGTCCTTCGCGACGCCGCGCATCCGCAATCCGTAGCCGATGTTGCCGGCAACCGTCATGTGCGGCCACAGCGCGTACGACTGGAACATCATGGCCGTGCCGCGTTTTTCCGGCGGGAGCCGCAGGATGTCGCGGCCGTCGACGCGGATGCTGCCGGCCTGAGGGGTCACGAAACCGGCGATCGAGCGCAGCAGCGTCGTCTTGCCGCAACCCGACGAGCCGAGCAGCGCGACGAGTTCGCCGCGCGCTACGTCGAGCGTAACGTCAGAAAGCACGCGCGTGCCGTCGTATGCGACGGACACGTTCTCGATCGCGAGGTAGGTTTCAGGAATCAGAGGTCGGGCAACAGGAATCAGTGGCGCCGCCGCGCGACGCGCCACGACGCTACGCAGCGCAGCACCACGAATCGGCGGTGCGCAATTGTGCCGCGACGTCGCCGTTATGGCGATGCTGCAGTGCAATATGCCGCGGCCTGCAGCGGCTCCTCGTCTTCCTCGTCGTCGTCCTCGTCGTCCCAGTCGCCGTCTTCGTCGGGCGGATCGCCGATCGGCGCCTCGTCGTCGTCATCGTCGTCGTCGCCGGGACCCGCGAGACGGCCACTCGCCAGACGACCCGGCGCCGGGTCGCGATGCGATGCGACGCGGACGATCACTGCGCCGGGATGCGCAGGTTCTGGCCCGGGTAGATCTTGTCCGGCGACTTCAGCATCGGCTTGTTCGCCTCGAAGATCTTCATGTACTTGTTGGCGTCGCCATAGAACTGCTTGGAGATCTTCGACAGCGTGTCGCCCGACACCACCGTGTAGAACTTCGCTTCCGGCTGGCTCTGGTCGACGCTCATCATGTCCTTGACCGCCTGCACGCCCGCGACGTTGCCGCAGCAGAGCACGATCTTCTCGCGCGTCTCCTGATCCGGCGCCACGCCGAACACGCTGACCGTCGACGTTGCGCCGTCGTACGTGACCGTCAGCCCGGTGGCCGACAGGTTCTGCGATTTGACGTATTCCAGGATCGCATCGCCGGCCGCCGAGTTGGCTGCCTGAACCTTGGCCTGGTTGGAAGGCTCCGCGGCAGCTTCCTTCACGGCTGCCTGCGCCTGGCCGCGGCCAAACAACTTCTCGCCCGCATCCTTGACGAAGTCGATCAGTCCCATCTTCGCTCCTTTCATGGATAGATAGATTTTCCGCCAGCGATGTCAAACCCGCGAGTTCGCGGCGGCGGAAATCCGGCCGTGCAGCATACAGCAAACGACCCTCTTGCGCCGCCAACGCAACCGTGCGCTCGTCGTGCAATTTCTGCAACGCCGCGTCGGCGCTGCGCGCAAGTTGCCGACGTTGCAAATCTTGCAATCACCCCGGAGGAGGTTCGCGAATGAATCCGCAACAGAGAGGACGGGCATCATCGCCGCCGAAAGAACCCAAGCCGCCGTTTCCCGAGCAGCATCTCGAGGGCGTCGGGCTCGAGAAGGATCTGCAGCCGCGCCCGCGGTACGAAGCGGAATCGTATCGCGCCGCGCACAAGCTCGAGGGGAAAGTCGCGCTGATCACCGGCGGCGATTCCGGCATCGGCCGCGCGGTCGCCGTGCTGTACGCGCGCGAAGGCGCTCATGTCGCCATCACGCATCTGCCCGAGGAACAGCCGGATGCCGACGAGACGAAGAAGGCCGTCGAGGCGGCCGGCGCGAAGTTCCTTGCCATCGCCGGCAACCTGACCGATGCCGCGTTCTGCGATGAAGTGGTCGAGAAGACGGTGCGGCATTTCGGCAAGCTCGACGTCCTCGTGTCGAACGCCGCGCACCAGAATCGCAAGAAGACGCTTGAAGAGGTGACCGACGAGGAATTCGACGCCACGTTCAAGACAAACATCTACGCCTATTTCCGCGTGTCGCGCGCGGCGCTGCGACACATGAAACCTGGCGGCGCGATCGTCGCCACCAGCTCGGAAACCGGCATCATGGGCTCGAAGGAGCTGCCCGACTATTCCGCCACCAAGGGCGCGATCAACGCATTCACGAAGGCGCTCGCGATGAGCCTGATCGACAGGGGCATCCGCGTCAACGCCGTGGCGCCCGGTCCGGTGTGGACGCCGCTCAATCCCGCCGACGACGGTATGACGGCCAGGGAGGTCGCGAAGTTCGGCGCGAAGAGCCCGATGGGCCGGCCGGCGCAACCGGAGGAGCTCGCGCCTGCGTACGTGTTCCTCGCCTCGAACGCCGACTCTTCGTACGTCACCGGCACCGTGCTGCAGGTGATGGGCGGCGAGACGACGGGGGGATGACGAGGGGACACGCGTATCAGGACGATGCGCCATGTTGCACGCGCACGTGCCTCAACGATGTCATCGCCATCACGCCCATCACGATCACGAGAACAGCACAAACGGCGGCGACGAGCGGCAGCGTGCGAGGCAGCGACTCGGCGGCGAAGGCGCTGCCATAGGCTGCGGTGCCGAGGCTGCCGAGGACGGCGATGCCGAGCGCGCCGCCGAATTCGGATCCCGTCTCCGAAATCGCTGAAATCGTGCCGGCCCGCTGTGGCGGCGCCGCCGCGACAATCATGTCGTTGATCAGCGTGAACATCGGGGCAAGACCGAGCGAGTAGACGACGAATCCGGTTACGAGCAGCCCGAGGCTCGGGATCGTCGCGACGCGGGTCAGCAGGCCGAAGCCGATCGCGGCGAGCGCGAAGCCGGCCGCCATGACATCGGCCGGACTTGCCCGGCGCGCGAGATGAGGCGACACGAGCGAACCGACGAGAAACGCCACCGCGAACGGCGCCGTCCAGAGGCCGGCTCTCCACGGATCGAGTCCGAGCACGAGTTGCATGTACTGCGTCACGTACAGGAAGCTGCCGAACGCGACGAACGTACCGAGCGCGTAGATCGCGAGCGGCGCGACGAGCGGCCGGACACGCAGCAGCCCGAAGTCGATCAGCGGCTCGCGCAACGCTCGCTGCCTGCGCACGAACGCGACCCCGAGCGACGCGCCGATCAGGATCGCCACCAGCGACAGCGGGCCTGCCCCGCTTTGCGCGATCGTCTTGAGGCCAAGGACGATCGGCAGCGTGGCGGCAAGCGAGAGCGCCGCGCTCGGCACGTCGATGCGCCCGGCGCGGTGGTCGCGGAACTCCGGCAGCACGCCGGGGCCGACCACCAGCAGCGCCAGCAGCAAGGGAATGCCGGCGAGAAACACCGAGCCCCACCAGAAATGCGCGAGCAGGAAACCGCCGAGCGACGGACCGGCGGCGCCGCCTGCGGAATAGCTGGTCGCCCACACCGAGATCGCGATCGAACGCTCATCGGGATCTTCGAACATGTTGCGAATCAACGACAGGGTCGAAGGCGCGAATGTGGCACCTGCGATGCCCAGGACGGCACGCGCCGCGATGAGAATTCCCGGGCTGGTCGCGAAGGCGGCGACCACGGAGGCGACACCGAATGCCGCGCCACCGATCAGCAACACGCGACGATGTCCCACGCGATCGCCAAGCGTTCCCATCGTGATGAGCGAGCCGGCGACGAGAAAACCGTAAATGTCGACGATCCACAGCAGCTCGATGTTCGAGGGCCGAAGATCCGCGCTGATCGCCGGCAGTGCCAGATCCAGCACGGTCAGGTCCATCGCGTAAAGCGCGCAAGGCAGCGCGATCACCGCAAGGCCGACCCAGTCGCGGCGTGTCGCGCGAGCCGGCATCGCCAGCGGCCGGATTGCATGCTTCTGCAACGGCCTCATCCCCGGTCGAGGCTGCCACGACCCACGATGGCATGCAGCCTTCGCTGGAAAGGATCCGCGCGCGCGAAGCCGATGACGCGGGCGCCTTGCACTTCGCGCCCCTGACCGTCGAAGAAGATCGTGGCCGGCGGACCGAACAGTCGAAACCGCGCGAGCAGCGCCTTGTCGCGATCGTTGTTCGCCGTGACGTCGACCCGCAGCAGCCGGAAGTCCGGCAAGTCGGCTGCAATCCGCGGATCCGCGAACGTGTAGCGCTCCATTTCCTTGCACGACACACACCAGTCGGCGTAGAAATCGAGGAGCAGCGGCTTGCCGTTCGCGACCGCGAGCGCAGCCACCGCGGCGAGCGAGATGCCGCCGATCCACTTCGTGGTCATCGTACGTTTCATCGTGCTTCCGATCGTCACCATCCGCTGTTTGCGACCGAGGCGTGCGCGGCTTGGCGCGACCGGCTTGCGAGCCGGCCGCGCCGCGGCCACGCTATTGCTTCGACGCGTCCTTCGACATCGGCTCGTGGGACATCGAGTCACGGGGCATTGCGGGATGCGACGCGTTGTCGCCGGTCGCGTTCTTCGCGGTCTTGTCCTTGGCTCGCCTGCTCTTGTTCGAATCGCTTTTGGCCATCGAAGGCTTCGAAGTCTCCTTCGACATTGCGTCCTTCGACATTGCATCCTTCGACATTGCATCCTTCGACATTGCATCCTTCGACATTGCATCCTTCGACATTGCATCCTTCGACATTGCATCCTTCGAC
>Ga0207706_10000347_pt1 | contig 50076 bp, 45 predicted proteins | sample KBSC53metaG_FD_184318 | JGI IMG/M metagenome (GOLD analysis project Ga0207706, IMG submission 184318) | Corn rhizosphere microbial communities from Kellogg Biological Station, Michigan, USA - KBS C5-3 metaG (SPAdes) (version 2) | ecosystem: Host-associated > Plants > Roots > Rhizosphere > Soil ... | reverse complement strand
GGCACAGGTTGTGGTCGGCCGGCTGATCGATCGGGTGCCGCTGAAGCCCCTGTACCTGAGCATCGCGTTGCTGCAGGTTCCGGTCCTGCTGTTCTCCGCTCACGGTCAGGGCTGGTGGCTCTACGCTGGCCTGCTCGGAACGATGGTCTTCATCTTCGGCGCCATTCCGTTCACCGACGCGATGATCGTCCGCTACGTCGACGACCGCATGCGATCGCGCGTTGCCGGCATGCGCCTCGCGGTCTCGCTCGGCATCAGCTCGCTGGCGGTGTGGCTGCTGGGGCCGCTCGTCAAGGGCATGGGCTTCGACACGCTGCTTCTCGTGCTGGCAGGCGTGGCGCTGTGCACTGCATTCACGGTGCTCTGGCTTCCCTCCGAAGAGCCCGCGCGAGCGACGGCGACGGCTTGATCTGCGCTCGGCTGAATCGCCTGGGCTAGGCGCTCGGTGCCCGCTCCGGCAGGAACTCGCACAGCAGCCGATGGAACTGGTGCACGCCGCGCTCGTGCGTCGGTGAATAGCGACCGTTGCGGTAGAGGCGCGAGCGCAGCCCGCGCTGGACCGACTCGACCGCGGCCTCGTCTTCCAGCTCGACCTGATCGAGCGCAGCACCGGCGCCGCTGCCGAGGCGATCGGCGTCGAGGACGTAGCCGCGAAATCGCACCCGCGTGCGGTCCGGTGCGAGCGGCTCGACCACGTTGAGCGACAGGCCCCACGGGTAGAAGTTCAGCATCAGGTTCGGGAACACCCACCAGTAGTACGCAGCGACGCGCTTGCCGTCGTCGGGCGAGCCCGGCGGCGGCGCGAACGCCGCGTCCTGATCGCTCCGCGCGAGCGCGAGCTGCAGGTTGCAGTAGCGGCCGAGCTCGTACGCGTAGTGCTGCATGTCGAGCACCTGGTTCAAGGCCGGATGCAGGAACGGGATATGCAGACCTTCTAGGTAGTTCTCGACGTAGAGCGCCCAGTGCGCCGCGATCTCGAACTCGCGGTCGCGCGACGGATCGCAGCGCAGCTCGTCGAGCGGCAGCCACGCCAGCCGCGCCCGGACCTCGGCGAAGAAGGCGTCGAACGGCGCCGCCGGTGCGAGCGATGCGAAGCCTTGCCGCGCGAACGCGCCGAACGGAACGCGCGGCAGGTCATCGGCAGGCGAAGGGAACGCGCGGGCACCGTCGAAGCCCGGCATGAACGTCATGCGCCCGGCGAGGTCGAAGCGCCGCGAGTGGTAGCCGCAGCGGATCTGCTCGGCGTGGCAGGGCGCATGGACGAGCACGTTGCCGCGGTGCGTGCAGACATTGGAGAGACATCGCAGCTCTCCCGTTGCGTCGCGAGCGAGCAGGAGCGGCTCGACGAGGTGCCCGGGCAACAGCTCGCGCGGCGAGAGCGATCCCGCGATCGCGACATCGTCGAGGTCGCCGAGCCACTGCCAGGTCCGCGCGAACACCCGCTCGCGCGTCAGCGCGTGGACGGTGGGATCGAGATAGAACGCGCTCGGCAGCGTTCGCGCCTGCGCGATGTCGGGGTCGATCGTGAAGGCGAACGCCATGGCTTCTGGTCATCGACCAGAATACCAGCGGCGTTCAGCGCGTCAGCGATTTACGTCTTGCGCCGCCGCCAGCCGAGCAGCGCGAGGCCGACGCCGAAGAGGGCGATGGTCTCGGGCTCAGGAACTGCGGCGATCGCGCCGAACAGGCCCGCCGTCTCGCCGTTGATGCCGTCGAGGAAGTAGAGCGTGTTGGCATCGCCGCCGCTGCCGGCGCCGCTGCCGAACATCATTCCCCACAAGCCACCGGGCGTGTTGCCGGCGCCGACGTTGATCGCGATCGAGCCGCGGAAGGCGCCGGTCGTCGGGTCGAACGCGTTGATGAGGCTGTTGGCGAAGCTGAAGTTGCCGACGAGCAGGGCGCCGCCGAACGGCCCGAACCCCGCCGGCGCGAGCGCGAGGCCCCACGGCGCGGCGAGCTGGCTGCCGGTGATCAGCCGCTGCAGGAACGTTCCGTTCTCGTCGAAGACGCTGACGAAGCCCTGGCCCGGCGTGGCCGCGCGCTGCGCCGCGAGCCCGGCCGGCGCATAGGTCACGTAGACCTTGCCGCCGATGTCCTGCACGTTGAAGGGCACGAATCCCTGCGGAATGTTCGGGTCACTGAATCCGAGCGTGCTGACCGGTGCGAACGTGCTGTCGAAGACGTGGATGGCGCCGCCGGCGCTGTCGGCGGCGTAGAGGCGAGTCCCCGCGGCATCGATCGCCAGACCGGTGTAGACGGCGCCGGGCGTCGTCACCTCGATCGTCGACGAGAGGCCGCCTGCCCATCCGGAGATCGTGCCGTTCAGGTTCGCGAACAGGAACCTGGCCGAGGTGCTCGCCGTGCCCGGCGTCAACTGGAACGACGCCGTGTTGGTGTTGTTGACCTGCCCGGTCGGCCCCTGCGGGCCGGCGGCGGTCGTCGGAATCCCGACGAACCCTTGCGCGTTGACGCCGAGGACCTGGGTGACGCTGGTCGCGCCCGTGATTGCATACAGCGTGCTGCTGTTCATGCCCTGGTCCGAGGCCCAGAACGGGCTCGTCGGCGATCGCGACAGCCCCCACGGGTTGATCAGGCGAGGATCGGTGATCGTCGCCAGCCCGGGGACGCTCGAGACGAGGTCGGTCTGCGCGTATTGGGCACTCGCGGGCAGCGGCAAGGCGAGGACCGCGAACGTCAGCGCGGCGGCCGCACCGACGGGCCAGGTGCCGGAGAGAGCGGAGGTCAGCAGGGTTCGCTTCACGTCGAAGTCTCCATCGTTGTTGGCACGACCGCGCGCCCACGAAGAAGCCCCACGAGCCGGGTCGCGTGAGGTGAATGCCCGCCAGGGCAGGAACGTTCAATCGAGCCTGTTGCCGCCAGGGTCAATGCCCCGGCGCCCCGACGGTCAGGCGGCCGCCGCGCCGACCGGCTCGCCGAGGTTCTGCATCAGCCGGTTCGCCCAGCCGAAGATCGCGACCGCGTGCAGCAGGTCGATGATCTCCTCGTCGCCCATGCCGACGGCGCGGAGCGCCGCGATGTCGGCGGCGCCGAGCGCCTGCGGGCGCTCGGTGACGGCGATCGCGAAGCGTGCGATCGCGCGCTCGCGCTCGTTGGTGCCTGCCTTCTTCGCATCGTCGAACACCTGCTCGACGGTGTCGCTGCGCTTGGCGAGCTGCTCGAAACGCTGGGCGTGCACCGACGTGCAGTAGACGCAGCCGTTGGTCACCGAGACGACCATCGCACCGAGCTCGCGCTCGGCACGCGGCAGGCCGCCGGGCGCGTACATGATGGCGTTGTACGCGGTCGAGCGGTGGCGCAGCATCAGCGGCTGGTGCGCCAGCGTCAGGTAGTACGGTGAGGTGCGCGACTGCGGATGGCTCTCGTCGAGCACCTCGAGCTGCAGCGGCGTCGCCTCGGCGGGCTGCAGCGGATCGAGCCACGAGCGCCACTCGAGCGTCTCGTCGGTGAAGCCGTTGCGGCGGATCATCGCGCGACCTCCTTCGGGGTCGCGCGCATCGCCTGCAGGCCGGCGACGACGCGCAGCTGGTACGACAGGAACGCGACGAGCTGCGCGAGTGCGACGACCGCGGCGTCGCCGAGCCCGGCGTGGCGGAGCGCTTCGATTGCGGCGCGGTCGCCTTCGCGCGGATCGCTCGTCAGCGCTGTCGCGAAGTCGAGCATCGCCGGCAGCGCCGACGAGGGCGGCGCATCGCGCCCGGGTGCGGAAGCGAGGAGCGTTTCGTAGTGGCCCGCGAGCGTCGTGGCGCCGGCGAGCGTGCAGACGCGCGCGGCGACGCGCAGCCGGTCTTCGCTCGAGAGGCCGTCGACGGGTTGCCGCAGGAGCGCGTCGTGGCTCGCCTGCGTCGCCTCGACGATCTTGGCGCGGAAGCGCCTGGCCGCGTGCAGCGGGTCGCCGGGCGCGAGGCCGGCGGCGCGGTCGATGACGTCGGGGTCGGCGTGGTTCGCAGAGGGCATGGCGACGGAGCGGGTGCGTGGATGCGCCATGTTGGCACGATGCCGCCCGGGCCTTGCGCGGGCATCGAGAATCCGGGCCTCGTGACCGCTCCGAGCGACATTCCCGCACGCCTCGATGCGCTCCCCTGGTCGCGCTGGCACTGGCGCGTCGTCCTTGCGCTCGGCACGGCTTGGGTGCTCGACGGCCTCGAGGTCACGATCGTCGGCTCGCTGGGCAGCGTGCTCGAGCGCCCCGACACGCTCGGCCTCGGCGCGGTGCAGGTCGGCTGGGCCGGCTCGCTCTACGTCGCCGGCGCGGTGCTCGGCGCGCTGGTGTTCGGCCGTCTCGCCGACCGCCTCGGTCGCAAGCGCCTCTTCCTCGTCACGCTGGTGGTCTACATGGGCGCCACGGTGGCCACGGGCCTCGCCACCGGCTTTGAAGCCTTCGCCTGCTTTCGCTTCCTCACCGGCTTTGGCATCGGCGGCGAGTACGCTGCCATCAACTCGGCGATCGACGAGCTGATCCCGGCGCGCGTGCGCGGCCGCGTCAACCTCGCGATCAACGGCAGCTTCTGGATCGGCGCGGCGCTCGGCGCGCTGCTCAGCCTGGTGCTGCTCGACGAGCGCGTGCTCGGCCCGCAGCGCGGCTGGCGCTGGGGCTTCTGGCTCGGGGCGGTGCTGGCGGTCGCGATCCTGCTGGTGCGCCGCAACGTGCCCGAGAGCCCGCGCTGGCTGTTCATGCACGGCCGCGGCGAAGAGGCCGAGCGCATCGTCGACTCCATCGAGCGGGCGGCGCGCGTCACTCTCGCGATCGAAACGCCGCCGCCCGGCACCGCTCGCGCGGCGAATGCCGATCCGACCGGCCGCTTCGAACCCGCGGCAACGTCCGCGCGGCGCTCGCTGCCGACGTTGGCCGAGGTGGCGCGCGTGCTGCGCCGCCCGCCCTACGCGCGGCGCAGCGCCGTCGTGCTCGCGCTGATGGTCTCGCAGGCGTTCTTCTACAACGCGATCTTCTTCACCTACGCATTGGTGCTCACCCGCTTCTACGCGGTGCCCGATGCGCGCGTGGGCCTCTACATCCTGCCGTTCGCGGCCGGCAACGTGCTCGGTCCGCTCGTGCTCGGACCGCTCTTCGACCGCGTGGGGCGCCGTCGCATGATCGCGGCGACCTACACGCTCTCGGCGCTCGCGCTGCTGATCACGGGCGCGGCCTTCGTCGCCGGCGTGCTCGATGCGGCGACGCAGACGCTGGCCTGGTCGGCGGTGTTCTTCTTCGCCTCGGCAGCCGCGAGCTCGGCCTACCTCACGGTGAGCGAGGTGTTCCCGCTCGAGATGCGCGCGCTCGCGATCTCGATTTTCTATGCGGTGGGCACGGCGCTCGGCGGCTTCGTCGCGCCGGCACTGTTCGGCGCGCTCATCGCCACCGGCGAGCGTGCGAACGTGTTCCAGGGCTATGCGGTCGGCGCCGTGCTGATGCTGGCGGCGGCCGCAGTGGCTGCGCGCTGGGCGGTCGATGCGGAGCGCATGCCGCTCGAGGCGATCTCGCCGCCGCTGAGCGGCGCCGACCACGCCCCGGAGCCCTGACGGGTCGGACGGTCGCGCTCTACTTCGGTGTCTCGGCTGCTCCCTGGCATCCCGGCAGCGGCTCCGCGACCCATTCGTCGCCGTAAATCTCCGGCTCGGCGTACGCCTCCATGCGCGCGTAGTGCGTTTCGATGTCTTCGGCATAGAGCAGCGCGGCGAGCGTGTCGGCGAAATGCAGCGCGCCTTCGCTGATGGCGGGGATGTCGCCGGTCACGACGCCGAGCGAGAGCGTGGCCGGGTAGGTGAGGGTGTGCACGCGGTCGAGGCCCGGGCAGTGCCCGCCTTCGCGCGGCTGGAACTCGAACGCGGGGCCGAGGTCGGGGCTCTCGGCGAGCTCGTCGTCATCGGCGCCAATCGGCGGCGTGTAGCGGTCCTTCCAGACGCGGATCGCGGACGCGATGTGGCGCAGCATCGGCCGCTGTCGCCAGTCGACCTTGAAGCCGGTCGCGAAGATCAGGAAGTCGAGCTCGATCGGCCCGGCCGACGTGCGCACGTCGAGGGCGTCGCGCGCGTTCTCCTCGGCACCGAGCGTCGCGACGCCGAGGTGGAAATGCGCGTTGGCGAAGCGCGACACGCGCTGCGTGCTGTTCCTCGGCGGCGGCACCTGCGCGACGTTGATGTAGTGGCGGATCCGCCATTTCCAGTCGTCGGGCAGGCGCGAGAAGCCTTGCACGAAGCCCGGGTGGCCTGCGCCCTTGCCCTTGTTGATGCGCGGCAGGTCGGGGCGCCGCACGAGCAGATGCACGCGCGCGGCGCCGCATTCGAGCGCGGTGGCGGCGCTGTCCATCGCCGACGCGCCGCCGCCGATGACGCCGACGCGCAGGCCCCGCAGCGCGGCGTAGTCGTTGTCGTCGGACGAGTGCGCCCAGCGCGTGCGCGGCAGCCGCTCGGCCCACGCCGGCACTGCGGGGCCGCCGAGGCCGGCCCGGCCGGTCGCGATGAGGACGTGGCGCGCGAAGGTGCGCGTCGCCGTACCGTGCGCGTGGTCGGCTGTCGCTTCGAGCTCGAGCTCGACGATGCCGTCGGCGCGCGGAACGATGTCGGTCACGCGACGGTCGTTGACGACCGGCAGCGCGAGCGCCCTGCGGTACCAGCGCAGGTACTCCATCCACTGCAGGCGCGGGATCTTGTCGAGCGCGTCCCACTGCTCGCGTCCCCACTGCGCCTCGAACCAGGCGCGAAAGGTGAGCGACGGAATGCCGAGCGCCGGCCCGGCGAGCTGCTTGGGGCTGCGCAGCGTCTCCATGCGCGCGGTCGTCGCCCACGGGCCCTCCCAGCCTTCGGATGCTTCGTCGACCGCGACGACGCTGACGCCGCGCTGCACGAGCGCCGCGGCGACCGCGAGGCCGGTCATGCCGGCGCCGATGATCGCGACGTCGAGTACCGCCTCGCCGTCGCGCACGAGCGCCGGCGTCCAACGCGCCGCGGGCAGCTGCAGGAACGCGAGCTCGTCGGCGAGTCTCGCCTCGAGTGCCGCGAGGCCCTCGATCGTCATTGCGCCTGGATCTTGGCCTCGCGCACCACGCGGCCCCACTTCTCGGTCTCGTCGGCGATCGTCTTCGCGAGCTGCTCGGGCGTGCCGCCGAGCGTCGAGACGCCGATGTCGGCGAGGCGCTTCTTCACCGCCGGGTCGGCGAGCGCTTCGTTGGTCACCGCGTTCACCTTCTGCAGCACCGCGCTCGGCGTGCCCTTGGGCGCGAGCAGCGCGAACCACGTCGACGACAGCAGCTTGGGCTGGCCGAGCTCGGCGGTGGTCGGCACGTCGGGCAGGCCCGGCGAGCGCTGCGGCGCCATCACCGCGATCGCGCGCACCTTGCCGCTCTTCACCTGGCCCGCGATGCCGGGAATGAGCTGGAACATCAGCTGGATCTCGCCGGCGATCAGGTTCGTCGTCGCCGTGCCCGGCGCGTTGTATGGCACGTGCAGCATCTGCGCGCCGGTCTCGCGCATAAAGAGCTCGCCGGCGAGATGCATGGAGCTGCCGATGCCGGTCGAGCCGAAGTTGAGCTTGCCCGGATTGGCCTTCGCGTAGCGCTCGAACTCGGCGAGGTCCTTGGCCGGGATGTCGTTGTTGACGACGAGGATGTTCGGCACGTCGGCGACGAGGACGATCGGCACGAAGTCCTTCTGCGCGTCGAACGGCAGGTTCTTGTAGAGCGCCTTGTTGACGGCGAGCGTGCCGGCCCAGCTGAACAGGAAGTGGTAGCCGTCGCCCGGCTCCTTGGCTGCGGCGGCGGCGCCGATGTTGCCGTTGGCGCCGGCCTTGTTGTCGATCACGAAGGTCGCACCGAGCCGCTTCTGCAGCTCCTCGGCGACGATGCGCGCGATCGTGTCGCCGGTGCCGCTGCCGCCGGGCGCGGGGACGATGAGCTGGATCGTCTTGCCGGGCTGCGGCCAGTCCTGGGCGAAGCTCGGGCCGGCGGCGACGCAGGTGAGCAGCGCGAGCGCTGCGGCGAAGGCGGAACGTCTGGACATCGCGGCGGCTGGAGTGATTGCGTCGAGCCCGATGTTGGCATACACGCCGATGCGCCGCGTCCCGGACAATCGCGCGCATGCAGACCACCAAGCTCGGCCGCACCGGCCTCGACGTCTCGCGCCTCTGCCTCGGCTGCATGAGCTACGGCGAGCCCGACCGCGGCAACCATTCGTGGACGCTCGGCGAGGCGGCGAGCCGGCCGTTCCTCAAGAAGGCGCTCGACCTCGGCATCAACTTCTTCGACACCGCCAACGTCTACTCGGCTGGCTCGAGCGAGGAGATCGTCGGCCGCGCGCTGCTCGGCTACGCGCGACGCGGCGAGATCGTGATCGCGACCAAGGTCAACCAGCGCATGCACAAGGGCCCGAACGGCATGGGTCTGTCGAGGAAGGCGATCTTCGCCGAGATCGACGCCAGCCTGAAGCGGCTCGGCACCGACTTCGTCGACCTCTACCAGATCCACCGCTGGGACGACACGGTGCCGATCGAAGAGACGCTCGAGGCGCTGAACGACGTCGTCCGCGCCGGCAAGGCGCTGCACATCGGCGCGTCGTCGATGTACGCGTGGCAGTTCGCGAAGGCGCTGCGCGTCTCCGAGCGCCACGGCTGGGCGCGCTTCGCGACGATGCAGAACTACGTCAACCTGCTCTACCGCGAGGAAGAGCGCGAGATGCTGCCGCTCTGCGGGGACGAGGGGATCGGCGTCATCCCGTGGAGCCCGCTCGCGCGCGGCCGCCTTGCGCGCGTGTGGGACACGACGAGCGAGCGCGCCGAAAACGACGCCTTCGGTCGCACGCTCTATGCGCGCACCGCCGATGCCGATCGCAAGGTCGCCGAGACGCTCGCTGCCGTCGCGGCGCGGCTCGGCCGGCCGCGCGCGCAGGTCGCGCTCGCGTGGCTCCTCGCCAAGCCCGAGGTGACGGCGCCGATCGTCGGCGCGACACGGCTCGAGCAGCTCGACGACGCCGTCGCTGCGCTGACGTTGACGCTTTCGGCCGAGGACATCGCCGAGTTGGAGGCGCCGTACGTGCCGCATCCGGTGCTCGGGCACGACTGAGCGCGCGCGGCGTCAGGCCGCGGCGGCGAGGGGATGCTCGTATTGCAGCGTCTCGCCGCCCAGGAACTCGATCTTGCCGCCGAGCGTGGCGCCGAGGCGCTCTGCGAGCGCGATCGAGCGCACGTTGTCGGGACGGATCAGGCTGATCAGCTCGCGAATCCCGAGGTTGGCCCGGCCATGGGCGATCGCGGCTTGCGCCGCTTCGAGCGCGAAGCCGTGGCCCCACGCGTCGCGCGCCAACAGCCAGCCCAGCTCGCACGCCGGCCAGCCGTGCGGGTTCAGGAATCCGACGCGCCCGATCAAGCGGCCGCTCGTGCGCTCTTCGACGGCCCACATGCCGTAGCCGTGCAGGATCCATTCGCCGAGGAAGAGCGCCATCTGTCGCCAGGCGACATCGGCGCCGACCGGACCGCCGACGCCGATGAAGCGCATGACCTCCTCGTCGGCGCATAGGTCGGCATAGGCGTCGAGGTCGTCCTCGCGGAACATGCGGAGTTCGAGGCGCGCCGTGGCGAGGCGGTTCATGGCCGCACGATAGCGCCGTGCCGAACCGTTTCCTTGGACGCGCACCCGCGGCTACCATCGCCGCGGGGAGGGTCTTCGCATGTCGCTCGCCGCCTTCGATCGAAAGCCCGGCGCCTCGCGTCGTCGACTGGTGAAGGGGATGGCCGGCGCGGTGGTCGCCGCTGCGCTGCCCCTGCCGCGAAGCAGAGCGGCGACGCTGCCGCGCGTCGCGATCATCGGCGGCGGCATGGCCGGCGTGGCATGCGCGTGGCTGCTCGACGGCGTGTGCGACGTCCGGCTCTTCGAAGCGCGCGGTTCGCTCGGCGGCAACGTGCGAACGTTGCCGCTCGCGCTCGGCGGCCAGACCCGCGCCGTCGACCTCGGCGCGCAGTACTTCCATCCGGGGCCGTACCCCACCTACGTGCAGTTGCTCGAGCAGCTCGGCCTGTGGCCGCTGGCGACGGGCGAAGCGCGGGCGTTCACCGCATCGATCACGCTCGACGCGCCCAACGAAAGCCTGCCGCGCTTCGTCTCGCCGATCCTGCCGGGCCGCACCTGGCCGCTGTTCGCCGACTGGAACAAGCCGGCCGTGCAGGCGTTCCGGACCACCTTCAACGCGGCGCGCCGACGCGAGCAGAACGGCGCGTCGTGGCAGCTGCCGATGGCCGAATGGCTCGCGACGCTGCCGATCACGCCCGCACAGGCCGACACGTTCATCATCCCGTGGGCCGCGGCGTTGAACTCGGGCGACGTGACGCAGACCGCGGGACTCTCGGCGCGCTCGCTCATGGTCTTCGCTGCCGGCGCGCTGCCCGATTCGCCGCTCGACCCGATCGTCTACTACGTGCTCGAGCGCGGCATGATCGAGCCGCTGAACCGCATGGTCGCGCAGCTCACCACCGCGCAGATCGCGACCGGCACGGCGGTCGACGCGGTGGCGCCTGCCGCCGGCGGCGGCTACGTGGTGCAGCCGCACCAGGGGCCGGCGCAGCAGGTCGACGCCGTGGTGTTCGCCGCATCGGGCCCGCCGACGCTGGCGCTGTTGCAAGGATTGCCCGGCACCACGCTTGCGCGCAACGCGCTGCAGGACATCGGCTTCTATCCGGCGCGACTGGCGCTGCACGCGGACCCAGCGTTCGCACCGGCCGACCCGGCCTGGTGGTCCTTCCTCAACTGCCGTGCCGACGGCAACTTCTGCGAGGCGTCGATGTGGCTCGACGCGGTGCTCGGCGTCGAGGGGCTCTGGAAGAGCTGGATCACGCACCGCGCGCCGCCGCAGCAGCTGCTGGCCAGCGCCGACTTCCTGCACTTCGCGCCGTCACCGGCCGCCATCAAGGCGCAGCGCGTGCTCGCGACGCAGCAGGGCCGCAATGGACTGTGGTTCGCCGGCGGCTATACGCTGCCGTTCGATTCGCAGGAGACGGCGCTGCTCTCGGCGCTGACGGTGGCCGAGGGCTTCGCGGGCGGCAGCGCACGGACGAGGCTGCTGCGGCGCCGGCCGGCGCCCGACTTCAGCGCTTGAGCCGGCTTGCTATTGCGCGCTCGATGCGCTGGGCGCCGCACGGCCCGCCGCCGGCGTGCCGTTGTCGGAGCTGAGGGTGTCGGGAGGTGCGTCGGTGTTCGGACCTGGCTTGTTCATCGTCGTCGTCGCTGCCTCGGCAGCTTCGATGCTGCTCGGCCCGAACCGAAGCTTCGCGCGCAGCTTGGCGACGTCGTCGGCCGAGACCGCCGCGGCCTGGTTGCCCCAGCTGTTGCGTGCGAAGGTCGCGACGGCGGCGATCTGGTCGTCGTCGAGCTTCCAGTAGAACGCCGGCATCGCGAACGGCGTCGGCGCACGGTCGGTCGGTGCGCGGTGGGCGCCGGCGAGGATGTAGTGGAGCACCGTCGTCGCGTTGGCCTGCTGCACGTTCGCGCTCGCCTTCACCGGCGGAAAGAAACGCGGCACGCCCGAGCCGTCCATGCGATGGCACGCGGAGCATTCGTCTTCCCAGATCGCCTTGCCTTGCGCCATCACCGCGTCGGCGGGCCTGACGACCTGCGCGTCGGGCGATGGCGGCCGGTCGCCGAGATACGTGACCAGCGCCGCTCGGTCGGCGTCGTTCATCTGCGAGGTCGAGAAGGCGACGACCTCGCCCATCTCGGCGGCGGCGGCAGTGTGGGCGTTGATGCCGTCGCGCAGGAAGTCGAGCAGCGCGTCCCGCTGCCAGCCGCCGAGTCCGGTGCGGTGGTTCGGCGTGAGGTCGGGCGCGAACCATTCGCCGAACGTGCCGCCGTGATACGCCTCGTCCTTCTTCGCGCCGCCGAGCGAGTTCCTCGGCGTGTGGCACGCCTGGCAGTGGCCGAGGCCTTCGGCGAGGTACGCGCCACGGTTCCACTCCGCCGACTTCTCCGCGTTCGGCCGGTACGGGCCGCGGTCGAGGTAGAGCCAGTTCCAGATCGCCGTCAGCGCGCGGATGTTGAACGGGAAGCGCAGATGGTTGCGATCGATCTGCTTCGACACCGCGGGAAGCGTCCGCAGGTACGCGAAGATCGCGTCCGAGTCCTCGCGCGTCACGTTGGTGTAGTAGTTGTACGGAAACGCCGGAAAGAGGTGGCGGCCATCCTTGTCGATGCCTTCGTGCAGCGCCCGGTAGAAGGTCGCCTCGGTGTAGCGGCCGATGCCGGTCGCGTCGTCGGGAGTGAGGTTGGCTGAGAGCACGGTTCCGAACGGCGTCTCGATCGGCCTGCCGCCGGCGAAGCGCGCGCCGCCCTTCTCGGTGTGGCAAGCGACGCAGTCGCCGAGCGACGTCAGATAGCGGCCGCGATCGAGCACTGCCTGGTCGGCGCCTTGCGCCGGGCGTTCGCTTTCCGCCGGCGTCTGCGGCGACGACTTCGGCTGGCCGAGCGCGAGCGTGCACGCGAAGGCCGCCGCGATCGCGCCAGCGCCGATTGCCGATCCGGCCCCGCTGCGCATCGGTCGCTCAGGCCAGCGGCCCGGGGCTGCGCAGGTAGCGCGAGCGGATCTCCTGCGCCGACCAGTACGCCAGCGCCGCCACCGTTCCGGTCGGGTTGTAGCCCGGGTTCTGCGGGAACGCGCTCGCGCCGTGGACGAACAGGTTCGGCACGTCCCAGCTCTGCAGGTAGCGATTGACCGCGCTCGTCGCCGGATCGGTGCCCATGATCGCGCCGCCGGTGTTGTGCGTCGTCTGGTACGGCACGACGTCCCAGCTGCCCTTGCGCGGGTTGACCTTGATCGACGCCGGCTTCATCGCCTTCGCGAGTTCTTCGGCGCGGTCGGTCAGGTAGTCCGACATCTTGTGCTCGTTGTCGGTGAAGTCGAACGTCATCCGCATCAGCGGCCGGCCGTAGACGTCGCGGTACGTCGGATCGAGGTCGAGGCAGTTGCCGCGGTGGCTCATCACCGCGCCGTGGGTGACGACCGAGGTCGACTTCAGGTAGGTCTCCGCGACCGCGCGCTTCCACTTCGAGCCCCAGTTCGGCGTTCCATCCGGCGTCGCATGCGATTCGATCGGTCGCGCGCCGGTCTGCACGATGCCGATGAAGCCGCCGCCGATGAAGCCGAGCCCGGAGTGGTCGAAGTTGTCGCCGTTGTAGTCGTCGATCAGCATGCCGTGCGCGCCGGCGCCGATGAACGGATTGAGGATCTTGTCGGCGTAGAAGACGTTGACCGACGACGTGATCTGGTACGCATAGTTCTTGCCGACGACGCCTTCGCCCGTCGCCGGGTCGTACGGCCTGCCGATCTTCGACAGCAGCAGCAGCCGCACGTTGTGCAGGATGTAGGCGGTGAGCAGGATCATCTCGGCCGGCTGCTCGACCTCCTCGCCGGCGGCGTCGATGTAGGTGACGCTGACGGCGCGCTTGCCGCTCGAATCGAGGTTGATGCTGATGACCTCGGCCTCGGTGCGGAGCGTGAAGTTGGGCTTGCGCATCAGCACCGGCAGGATCGTCGTCTGCGCGGTCGCCTTCGAGTAATTGCCGCAGCCGAACTTCTCGCAGAAGCCGCAGTACGTGCATGGCCCGAGCTGGACGCCGAGCGGGTTCGTGTAGGGGCGCGACATGTTGGCCGACGGTTGCGGGAAGGGCTTCTTGCCGAGCGAGCGCGCCGCTTCCGCGAAGAGCGTCGGCGGATACGTCATCTCCATCGGCGGATTCGGATACTCGCGCTTGCGGGATCCTTCGAACGGATTGCCGCCCTCCTGGATCGCGCCGTTGAGGTTGCCGGCCTTGCCGCTGATGCCGCACAGGTACTCGAAGCGGTCGTAGTGCGGCTCGAGCTCGTCGTAGGTGACGCCCCAGTCCTGGATCGTCATCGTGTCGGGGATCGCGGCCTTGCCGTAGCGCTCGACGTTGTGGCTGCGCGCGACGAAGTCCGACGGCAGGAAGCGCCACGTCTGCCCGTTCCAGTGCACGCCGGCGCCGCCGACGCTGGTGCCGGGCAGGAAGGAGCCGAGCACGCGCATCGGCAGCGCCGTCTGGCTCGCGTTGTTGCGGATCGTCAACGTCTCGTGCGCCGCGCGCTGGAACAGCTCGTGCCGCCAGTAGTAGCGCAGCTCGTCCTGCGCGAAGGTCGTCGCGAAGTCGGTCGGCGTGTCGCGCCACGTGCCGCGCTCGAGCGCGAGCACGTGGATGCCGGCGTCGGTGAGCTCCTGCGCGAGGATCGCGCCGGTCCAGCCGAAGCCGACCACCAGCGCATCGACGGGAGGAAGCCGCTTGGCCATCGTCAGCCCTTGGGCTTGGTCCACTCCGGCCGGCCCTTCAGCCCGACCGGCGGCAGCGGATAGCGCTCGCCGTGGCGACCGACGAATGCCGAGTGGTCGTAGCGCGCGCCCGGAAATCCGATCAGCTTCCAGCCGACCATGTCGCGGTTGCCGCCGTAGATCGGATCGGACCAGAAGCCTTCCTGCGTGTTCTGCAGCAGCATCTTGAAGAAGCCCTTCGCGTCCACCGTCGGCAGCTTGGGCTTGCCGTCCTCGAGGTCCTTCAGCCAGCGGTCCTGGTCGTCGGCGGCGAGCTTGGCGAAGGTCGCGGCGCGCCGCTCGTCGGCGACCGCTTGGTCGATCTCGCGGATCGCAGCGCGGTACATCCCCGCCGGCGTGTACCGGCTCTGGTAGCCCTGCGTCGTCTCGCCCTTCGCCCACGGTCCCTGCATGTACCAGCGCGACGCGCGGCCGTACTCGCCGGCGAGCTGGCGATCGATGAAGACGACGGCACCGGCCTCGAGCGCGCCGGGGCCGAGGTCGTCCGCGGGGATGAGCCTCGCGACCGCCGCCGACAGGAACGCAACCTCGACCGCGTTCAGGAAGACGAAGCTGTCCTTGCCGGCGGGCTTGCCCTGCGCCGCATCGGGCACGCTCGCCGTGCCTTCCTGCCACGGCATCTCGCGCTGGATGACCGCAGCGCTCGCCGCGGCAGACAACGGCAGTGCGACGCCGGCACCGAGCAGTCGCCGACGTCGCAGCGAAACGTTGGCGTCGACCTCGCTCGCGCTCGACGGCGGCTCCGTCTCGCCCGGCCGCGAACGCAGCCAGATCGTCTTCATGGCGAAACCTTAGGCAACCGCCATGCCAGTCGGGCGCGCTGCGCGCACGCTCATGCGTGGGTCAGAGGTACGTCCACAGCATCTTGGTCGCGAGGACGTAGAGCAGACCGGCGAAGACGCGGCGCAGCGTGACCACGGGCAAGCGATGTGCGGCGCGCGCGCCGAGCGGTGCGGTGAACATGCTGGCGGCGACGATCGCGAGCAGCGCCGGCGCGTAGACGAAGCCGAGCGCGAACGGCGGCAGCTCGGCCACGCGCCAGCCGCCGAGCACGTAGCCGATCGTGCCGACAACGGCGACCGGAACGCCGAGTGCGGCGCCGGTGCCGATCGCGGTCGTCATCGCGACGCCGCAAAAGAGCATGAACGGCACCGTCATGAAGGCGCCCCCCGCCGACACCAGGCCGCTGACGATGCCGATCAGGAGGCCGACCGCGAGCAGGGCCGGCGTCCCGGGCAGCGAGCGCGCGGCGCCGGGCTTGCGGCCGAGCAGGATCTGGGTCGCTCCGGCGTACACGATCGCCGCGAACGAGAGCGCGAGGACCCGTTGCGGAACCCATCCGGAGAGCGCGCTCGACAGCAGCGTGCCCGCGACCATGCCGGGCCCGAGGCGCCGCACGAGCGACCAGTCGACGCCGCCGAAGCGCTGATGCGCGCGAACGCTCGACGTCGACGTGAACAGGATCGATGCCATGCCGGTGCCGAGCGCGAGGTGCACCGTGTGCGCAGGAGCGAAGTGCTGCGCCGCGAACATCGTCGCGAGCACGGGCACGAGCGTCATGCCGCCGCCGATGCCGAGCAGGCCGGCGAGAAAGCCCACGACTGCGCCGGCCGCGAGGTAGGCAAGCAACCAGAGGGCAATCACCGAGCCAGTATGGCATCCCGTTTGCCAACGGCGGCGTCGTTCGAGCGCGTGCTCCTCGTCGTCGGCAGCGTTGCGCGGCGAGTCGCACAACGCATGCGAACGCGCAAGTGCGCGAGGGAGCAATTGACAGCGCGCAATCGACTGCGCAAAGATCAACGCACGACGCGCATCGCGCCGCAATCCCCCTTCAATCGAACGCACAGCACATGACAACCTGCCGACAACGCGCAGCGTTGCTGCTGCTCGCAGCAACCGCCGGATCCGCCTGGGCGCAAGCGCCCGGACCCAACAACGCCATCACCGATGTTCCCGGCATCAGCGTCGGCCACTACACCGGTGCCGATGCCGGGACGACGGTCGTGATCGGATCGAGCACCGCCGGCCAGGGCGTCGGCGGCGGCGTGACGCAGCGCGGCGGCTCGCCGATCACGCGCGAGACCGATCTCATGCGCCCCGACAACATGGTCGAGACGATGAACGCGATCGTGCTCGGCGGCGGCAGCGCGTTCGGCGTCTCGGCGGCGAGCGGCGTGATGCGCTGCCTCGAGGGCAAAGGCGTCGGCTTCCCGGTCGGCGGCCCGAACGTCGTGCCGATCGTGCCGACGGTGACGACGTTCGACCGCGCGACGTGCGGCGGTCCGCCGGCGTCGCGGCCGGACTTCAACGCCGGCGTCCAGGCGTGCATGGCGGCGGCCGGCGGCGCGGTCGCCGAAGGCAACGTCGGCGCCGGCACCGGCGCGGTCGCGGGCGGCGTCAAGGGCGGCATCGGCACGGCGAGCGTGGTGCTGCCGAACGGCATCATCGTCGGCGCGATCGTCGCGGTGAACTCCGAGGGGACGCCGTACAACAGCGACGGCGACCTGCGCGGCGCGTCGTTCGGGATCGGCACCGAGTTCAGCGTGCTGACCAAGGCCGGCGGCAAGGCCAACAAGGTGCCGGCGAGCCTGCCCGGGGGGCCGTTGCGCAGCGGCACCAACGCGGTCGTCGCGACCAACGTCGCGCTGACGAAGTCGCAGGCGACGAAGATCGCCGAGATGGCCGACGACGGCATCTCGCGCGCGATCGATCCGGCCCACACGGCCGGCGACAGCGACACGCTGTTCGTGCTCGGGACCGCGCGCGTCGCCTTGGCGAACTTCGGCGACGAAGCCTCCGTCGTCACGCAGATCGGCAGCGCCGCCGGCGACGTCGTCTCGCGCGCGATCGTGCATGCGGTGCTGGCAGCGCAATCGACGTCGTGCCAGCAGAGCTATTGCGACGTCTTCAGGTCCGCGTGCAAGAACGGCCGGTAGAAGGACATCCACCATGCGACTCCACACTGCTCTTTGCGTGGTCGCCGGAATCGCCGGCGCCTCCGCCTCGTTCGCACAGACGCTGCCGCAGACCCCCGGGCCGTTGAACGCGATCACCGACGTCCCCGGCATCGAGGTCGGGCACTACACCGCCACCAACGGCGCCGGCGGCATGACCGGGACGACCGCCATCATCGCGCGCGGCGGCGCGACCGCGGGCGTCACGCAGCGCGGTGGCGCGCCGGGAACGCGGCTCACCGACCTGCTCAATTCGCAGAAGGCCGTCGGCACCATCCACGCGGTGACGCTGAGCGGCGGCAGCGCGTACGGCCTTGCCGCCTCGGACGGCGTCACCACGTGCCTCGAAGCACAGGGCGTCGGCACGCCGATCGCGAACGGCGCGATCGCCCCCCTCGTGGCGTCGGCGATCCTCTTCGATCCCGGCCGCTGCGCGGACTTCACCTTCCGTCCCGATGCGTCGTTCGGCGCCAACGCCTGCGCCGCCGCGACCAGCGGCCCGGTCAAGATGGGCAACATCGGTGCCGGCGCCGGCGCGCGCTCGGGCGGCGTCAAGGGCGGCATCGGCACCGCGAGCGCGGTGCTGCCGAACGGCGTCGTCGTCGGCGCGATCGTCGCGATCAACTCGTCGGGGCGCACCTTCGACGCGACGACCGGCGCGTTCTTCGCCGGCTACATCGCGTCGTCGAGCGATCCCATCGTCTCCGCGGTGCAGGTCGATCCCGCGGCCGACAGCCAGGAGCTCCTGCGCGCGACCACGATCGCCGTCGTCGCGACGAATGCCAAGCTGACCAAGGCGCAGGCGAACAAGGTCGCGCAGATGGCCGACGACGGCCTCGCGCGCGCGATCCGCATCGCGCACGGCACCGGCGACGGCGACACCGTGTTCGCCCTCGCGACCGGCGCGATCACGAGTGCGCCGAACATCAACTCGATCGGCGGCGCCGCCGCGGACGCGCTGTCGCGCGCGATCATGCGCGCGATCCAGGCTGCGGATGCGATTCACGTCGGCTCGTGCAACGTGGCGAGCTACTGCGAGCAGTTCCCGAGCCTGTGCAAGCGGTGACGGCGACCGAGGTGGCGGTGGTTGTTGCTGCGCCGATCGCCGCATGAATCTGGTGATGGGCTGGGGTCGCTAAGAGAGCTCATCTGGAGCGCATCACTTTCGGCAGCTGGTAGCTGCCGTCGAGCAGCGCTTGCGAGGGCACGTAGGTGCGCAGCAAGAGCGCGAACTGGTCGTCGGGTGCGGGCAGCCAGTTGGCCTGCTCTTCCTTGGCCGCGGGCGACGCGTGCGACAGGTGCAGTGTCAGCGAGCCGTCGGCGGCGAACTTCAGCTCGTCGGCGTCGAGGCTCACCGTGCCGATGTTGGTGCGGCCATTGGAGCTCTTCGCGAGCATGAAGTAGTCGCGGTCGTACATCGTCAGCGACCAGAAGCCGCCGCGGTCGCGGTCCACCGGCGGCAGCGCGCCCTTCGGAAACGTCACCGTGTAGCGGTAGCGTCCTTGCAGCAGCGCGCCCTTGTCGTCGGTGCCGCGCATGAAGTAGATCGCCTCGTGGAAGTCGTTGGCGTAGATGTAGACGATCTCCGCCTGCGCGCGGCCGAACCAGTCCGAGCCCCAGGCGCCGGCGTTCTCCTGGCCTGCCAGCCGTTGCCGGCGTCGACGCCGATCTGGTCGTACCGGGTGCTGTCGTGAAGCTCGGCGTCGGCGGCGAGCGCCGCGCGATCGAGCAGCGCCCGCCACGCCGGGTCGGACGAGCGCAGCGCGAGCAGCGTGCGCGCCTGCGCGGCCATCGGCGCGTCGTCGGCGCTGACGCTCGGGTTGAGCTCGAGCGCCTTGGCGAGCTGGTCCCAGAACCGTGACGGGTCGACCGGCCTGGCCCGCAGCATGTCGGGGTCGGCCGCCACCATCTCGGCGGTCAGGCCCGGCGGGAAGACCTTGTTGCGCGCGCTCGCCTCGCAGTCGAAGCGCAACGGTCCGGGCTGGTCGCGGCTTTGCGCGACGATGCCGATCTGGTTCAGCACGGCGCGCGCGCGTGCCTTCGACTCGGCGGTGTGCGCCGCGAAGCTGCGTGCGAACACGCTGGTGATGTTGGTCGGAGTGCGCAGGACGTCGATCAACCCGCTCGGCTTCTCGGGGAGCGCACTGTTCTCGCCTTGTCGACCGCGTCGCGCCATCCGGCGATGGCGCTCGCGGTCACCCACGGCCTCGCCGATCAGAACCAGCGAATCGCGGCCGTGTTGCTGGCGGTGCTCGTCACGCTGCTGGTGTCGGCGCCATACGTGGCGTGGCGCTCACGCGTCCGCGCCAGACAGGAGCCGCCTCAGGATCGGCCGAGGCCTCCCTGAGGCACGCGTTCAACGACTTCGCCACCGTCCGGTAGCGCAGCACCGCAATGCACAGGGCGATCGTGCCGGCGGCGATGAGCATGAGGCCGAGATCGCGCGGCGCTCAGTCGCGCGCGAGCTTCGCCGCGAAGCGCCGCTCGACGTCGATGTAGGCGTCGTCGGCGACGTCGTAGACGACCTTCACGATGCGGCCGCCGGCGAACGCGAAGCTGCCTTCGCCGCGGTAGCCCGCGCTGACGGCGTCGCCGCTGTCGTAGCCGATGCACAAGCCTTCGCCGGCGAGCGAGTAGTGGCCGCTCTGGGTGCGGAAATCGCCGCTCGCCACCGCCTCGTCGTCGACGTAGAGCGTCATCGTCCCCAGGATCTCGAGGTTCTTGCTCATCGACTTCTTCTCGAAGCCGACGCCGACGATGTGCTTGCCCGACTTCGGCGCCGCGCAGTGCAGCCGCTGCTCCGGTGGAATGCCGAGGAAGTTGTAGACGAACTGGAGCTGTCCGTCCTTCACGAACAGCGAATAGCCGCCGAAACGCGAACCCTGCGCACAGACCACGCCCCGCGTGTTGGCGGCGAACTCGACCTCGGCGAGGATCTTGAACGACACGCCGAGCGTTCGCGCCGCAGAGGCTTCGGGAATCTCGGTGGTCCCCGGGTAGTAGAGATACTTGCCGCTGGTCGGCGCGGCCGACTTGTATTCGAGCTCGTGGATGCCGTGGACACCGAGATCGGTGAGCGGCAGCACGTCGTACTTCTGTGCCTCCTCGAGCCACAGCGCGGCGAGCTCCTTGATTTTTTCCGGGTGCTTGTCGGCGAGATCGCGCGCCTCGGAACGATCGACGTCGGTATGGAACAGCTGCCAGCGGTCGTCGTCGAAGTGTCCGCGGTCCAGTGGCATCGGCCCGTGCTCGGTCGACGCCTTCCAGCCCTGGTGCCAGATGCCGCGCGTGCCAACCATCTCGTAGTGCTGCGTATGCTTGCGCGTCGGCGCCTCGGCCGCGTCGAAGGAGTAGCGCATCGACACGCCGGGCAGCGGCGTCTGCTCGACGCCGTCGATCACCGCCGGCATCTCGACGCCGCAGCACTCGAGGATCGTCGGCACGATGTCCGTGCAGTGGTGGTACTGGTGGCGGATCTCGCCTCTGGCGCGAATGCCCTTCGGCCAGTGGACCACCAGCGGGTCGCAAGTGCCGCCCGAGTAGCCCGAATAGCGTTTGAACATGCGGTACGGGGTCGAGAACGCCACCGCCCAGCCGGTCGGGTAGTGGTTGTAGGTGTCGGGCGAGCCGAGCTTGTCGATCATCGCCAGGTTTTCCTGCACGTCGTCGGGGTAGCCGTTGAAGAAGCGGTTCTCGTTGACCGAGCCGCTCGGGCTGCCCTCGCCGGAGGCGCCGTTGTCGGCGCAGTAGAAGATCAGCGTGTTGTCGAGCTGGCCCGATTCCTCGAGGTAGTCGATCACGCGGCCGATCTGGACGTCGGTGTACTCGGAGAAGCCTGCGTAGACCTCGGCCATGCGCGCGAACAGCCGCTTCTCGTCGGCCGAGAGCGACGCCCACGGCCGCACGCGGTCGCCTTCGGAGAAGGTGCCCTCGGCCATCGGGTTGATCGGCGTCAGCTCGGTGCCCTCGGGCAGGATGCGGCGGTCGATCATGCGCGCCAGCACCCATTCGCGATACGCCTCGTAGCCATCATCGAACTTGCCCTTGTACTTGTCGATGTACTCCTGCGGCGCGTGGTGCGGTGCGTGATTGGCGCCGGGGCAGTACCACATGTACCAGGGCTTCTCGGCGCGCGCCTGCTTGGTGTCGCGGATCATCGCGATCGCCTTGTCGGCGATGTCCTTCGAGAAGTGGTAGCCCTTCTCGGGCGGGTACGGCTGCTCGGTGAAGCGGTTGTCCTCGATCAGCTCGGGGTACCACTGGTTGGTCTCGCCGCCGATGAAGCCGTAGAAGCGGTCGTAGCCGAGGCCGAGCGGCCAACGCTTGCGCGACGACCCGACGTCGAAGGCGTCGACCGGCACGTTGTGGTTCTTGCCGACCCACAAGGTGCTCCAGCCGGCATCGCGCAGCACCTGCGCGAGCGTCCCGTTCTTCAGCGGAATGTGGCCGCTGTAGCCCGGAAACCCCGTGGCCGACTCGGAGATCGAGCCGCAGCCGTTCTGGTGATGGTTGCGCCCGGTGAGAAATGTCGAGCGCGTCGCCGAGCACACGGCGGTCGTGTGCCACTGCGTGTAGGTGAGCCCGTTCTTCGCCAGCCGGTCGAGGGTCGGCATCTGGATGCGGCCGCCGTACGGCGACCACGCCGCGCAACCCGTGTCGTCGTACAGGATCACGAGGACGTTGGGCGCGTCTTTCGGTGCCTTGGTGTCGAGAAAGGCGTCCCAGTCGGGCGTCGAGTCGCGGATATCGAGCGCGATCTTGCCGGCGAAGCTGCGAGGCATGGCGACCTCCTGTTTTCAACGGGCCGGCGAGCCGGCATCCTCAAAACATAGCGAGCGCTGCCGCCGTTGCGCATTGGACTTTGGGCTTATGCAAAAGTGCGCAGATGTGCGCCAGTGACCGAGGCCCAATTCCGCGTCGCACGACGGGTTTCTACGGTGCGTCGGACCCCACAATGTGCGACCTCGAACGAGAAGGCCCATGAGCGCAGTCGTCGATCCGACCCATGCCGGCCCGCCGGTCGGCGAAGACATGGTCTGGATTCCCGCCGGCACCTATCGCATGGGGTCGGACGTCCACTATCCCGAGGAAGCGCCGGCGCACAATGTGCACGTCGACGGCTTCTGGATCGATCGCACGCCGGTCACCAACCGCCAGTTCCGCCGCTTCGTCGAGGCGACGGGCTACGTCACCTTCGCCGAGATCGCGCCCGATCCGAAGGACTATCCCGGCGCGCTGCCGCACATGCTCAAGGCCGGCTCGCTGGTGTTCGTGCCGCCGGGCCGGCCGGTCGACCTGCGCCGCTTCGAGAACTGGTGGACGTTCATGTTCGGCGCCAACTGGCGCCGTCCGTACGGCCGCGGCAGCTCGATCATGGGAATGGCCGAGCATCCCGTCGTCCATGTCGCGTACCGCGACGTCGAGGCCTACGCGGCGTGGGCCGGCAAGTCGCTGCCGACCGAGGCCGAGTGGGAGTACGCGGCGCGCGGCGGGCTCGACGGCGCCGAATTTGCGTGGGGCGACGAGTTCACGCCAGGCGGCTGCCATCTCGCCAACACGTGGCAGGGGGCGTTTCCCAACGAGAACCTCAAGGACGACGGCTGGGAGCGCACCTCGCCGGTCGACGCGTTCCCGGCCAACGGCTACGGCCTCCTCGACATGGTCGGCAACGTGTGGGAATGGACCACCGACTGGTTCGCGTCGAAGCACGACGTCGATCCGACGCACCCGTGCTGCGCGGCGCACGATCCGCGCGGCGGCCGCGAAGACCAGAGCTACGACCCGTGCCAGCCGACGATCCGCATCCCGCGCAAGGTCCTGAAGGGCGGCTCGCACCTGTGCGCGCCGAACTACTGCCGCCGCTACCGGCCCGCCGCACGCCATGCGCAGCCGGTCGACACGTCGACGAGCCACGTCGGCTTTCGCTGCGTCCGCCGCGGCGGCGCAACGTGAACAGGCCCTAGCGCCTCGCCACGAATCGCGTCACCACCGGCGGCTCTGCGCCCTGGTGGAACGCGAGCCGGCGCTCGCGCAGTTCGATGTCCGCCGCGGTCGCGCGGTGGAAGCGCCGCAGGTGCTCGGTCCACGACTCGTCGACGATCTCCTCGACGAAGCGCGCCGGCTCGCCGATGTCGCGCAGCAGGTCCCAGCCGATCGCGCCTTCGCTGAGGCGAACGCGCCGCGTCTGCTCCATGACTTCGATGAACGCGTCGGCGCGCTCGGGGTCGATCAGGTACTCGACGGTGACGACGACGCGGCCGTCGTCGGGCGGCGAGCCCGACGGCTGCGCTGCCCAGCCCGACGGCGCCGGCGACAGGTCGGCCTCTTCGTCTTCGACGTCGCGCACGTAGCGGACCGCGAGCAGCATCACCAGGATGCCGCTCGCCGCGGCCGAGAAGAGCGCGGTCCGCATCGATCCGGTCGTCGCGACCTGGCCCCAGAGCGCGGCGCCGAGCGCGCTCGCGCCCATGATCGCCATCTGGTAGCTCGCCATGCCGCGCGCGCGGACCCAGTTCGGCAGCGACATCTGCGCCGAGACGGCGAGCGAGTTGGCGACCGTGATCCACGCCATTCCGGCGGCCAGCATCGACGGTACCGCGACCCACGCGTTCGGCGCCACCGCCATCACCGCGGTCGCCGCCGACTGCACCGCGGTGCCGCCGACGACGAGCCCGTCGCGGCCGAACCTCTGGCGCAGCCGCGGCAGCGCGAGCACGGCGATGATCGCGCCGGCGCCCATCGACGCGAGCAGCAGCGTGAACGTCCCGGCGTCGCCGCCGACGAGGCCGCGCGCGAGCAGCGGCAGCAGCGCGAGCAACGCCGTCGAGTGGAGGAAGAAGATCGAGACGCGCAACAGCACCGCGCGCAGCCGCGGCGACTGCCGCACGAACTGGACGCCGACGCGCATCGCGCTGAGCAGCCGCTCCTGCCCGAGCGGGCTCGGACGGTGCTCGTGGCGCCAGCGGAGGATCAGGAATCCCGAGCACAGCGAGAGCACCGCGTTGAGCGCGAACACCCAGACGCTGCCCGCGCTCGCGATCAGCGCGCCGGCCAGCAGCGGGCCGACGATGCGCGAGAGGTTCATCGCGACGCCGTTCAGCGCCAGCGCCGACGCGAGCTGGGTCTTCGGCACCAGCTCGGGAACGATCGCCGAGAAGACCGGCCAGCGCAGCGCGAGCCCGATGCCGTTCATGAAGACGAGGACGAGAAGCAGCGGCGACGTCATCCAGCCGAGCGCGGTCACGACGCACAACGCCGTCGCGGTCGCGGCGAGCCAGAACTGCGTCGCCGTCAGCCAGCGGCGGCGGTCGAGGATGTCCGCGAACGCGCCGCTCGGCAAGCCGAGCAGGAAGACCGGCAAGGTCGACGCCGACTGGACGAGCGCGACCCAGATCGGCGTGCTCGTCAGCGTTGTCATCGTCCACGCCGACGCGACGTCGGTCATCCACATGCAGAGGTTGGCGGTGAGCCACGTGCTCCAGAGCAGGCGAAAGACGGGGACGCTGAGCGGCTCGAGCGCGGTCACCGAGCGCAGCGAAGGTCTTCGGATGGCAGTGGCCCGCATCTCGATATTGAACCTCAGTCGCGGTGAACGAGCTTGAGCTCGATGCGTCTCGGCGGCGACGGCGATCGTCGCACGGGCGGCCGGCGACCTCGCAAGCGTCCACCCGTGCGGTTCCCCCAAGAGTGCGGAACGCTTCGCCGCGCCGCGTTCCTACACTTCGCGACCGGCAGCACCGAAACGTGAGGTGATCACGATGACGCTTGTCTTTCGTTGGTCGCTCGTCCTCGTTCTTCTCGCGGCAGCGTCGGCCTTCTCCGGTTGCGACATGGCGGGACAGGTTTCCGAGTCGATGGCGCACGCGGCGCCGATCGAGACCGAGATCGAAGCCGCCGTCGGCGTCAAGCCCCACGTCTTCGGCGCGAGCACCGGCCCGGTCTTCTTCGCCAGCGTGCAGTTCTCCGAAGTGCCGGCGTTGTCGGTGCCGCAACTCGAGGCGATTTCGCGCGCGGCGATCGTCCGCGAGTACAAGAAGGATCTGACGTCGCTGACGATCTCGTTCGTCTACGAGAAGGATCCGTTCGGGCATTGACCCCGGCGGGCCGTGCCGTCACGACCGGCACGACCAGGGCTCAACGCCCGGGATTCGGAAAAGTTCAACCGGACGGTTGACATTTCCGGAAACAGGGCCTATTCTCAACCACATGGTTGAACGAAACGAGGCCCGGCTGGACGCGATCTTCCACGCGCTCGGCGACGCGACGCGCAGGCACATGCTGCGCACGCTCGCGCGCGACGAGCAGACGGTCGGCGAGCTCGCCGCGCCGCACGCGATGTCGCTCGCGGCGGCGTCGAAGCACGTCAAGGCGCTCGAGAACGCCGGCCTCGTGCGCCGAGAGGTGCGCGGCCGCACGCATCTGCTGCGCCTCGACCCCGGCCCGCTCGCCAGCGCGCACCGCTGGCTCGATTTCTATGCGCGCTTCTGGACCGACCGTCTCGACGCGCTCGAGCGGCTGCTCGCCGAGGAGCCGCAGCCTTCCCGCCCCACCGCCCGCAAGACCAGGAGACCACGATGACGACAATGACCGCACCCGCAACCGCCGAGCACGCCCACGACGCCTGGGGCGTGCTCACCGAGCCTGCGACCTTGACGATCCGGCGCGTCCTGCCCGGACCGATCGAGCGCGTCTGGGCATATCTCACCGACTCCGATCTGCGTCGGCAGTGGCTCGCCGCGGGTCGCATGGAGCTCGCCGTCGGCGCGCCGTTCGAGCTCGTCTGGCGCAACGACGAGCTGACGGATCCGGCCGGCGAGCGCCCGGCCGGCTTCGGCGCCGAGCACCGCATGCAGAGCCGCATCACCGAATGCGAACCGCCGCGCCGGCTGTCGTTCGCCTGGCAGAACGGCGGCGACGTGACGATCGCGCTCGACGTTCTCGTCGACGGCCAGGTGCTGCTGACGCTGACGCACCGTCGCCTGTCTGACGAATCGCGGCTCAACATCGCTGCCGGCTGGCACGCCCACCTCGACGTCCTCGTCGCGTCCGCGACCGGCACGAAGAAGGCGCCGTTCTGGGACGGCTGGAAGCGCCTGCGCGACGTCTACCAGCGCAGGCTGTCGGCCTGACTCGGGTCGGCGCGCTGCTAGCGCGGCACGCCGTCGTCCTCGCCGCGATCGGCTGACGACGCGTCGGGCGGATAGGTGACGCGTTCGCCGTCGACGACGGCGAACGACGTCATGCGGTGCGGCTGCAACCGCTTCGCGCTCACGATCTCGCACGCCGGGACGCCGCGCGCGACGAGCGCATCGGCGATGAGCGAGCGGTGGCAGCGCCACGGCACCGCTTCCGCGCACATGATGGCGACGCGCTCGTGCTCGGCGAGCGCGATCAGCGCCGTGACCGCATCGGCGAACGGCGCCGTCTGCATGTAGTCGGCGTAGCCCTGGAACGAACGGTTGCGCCAGCCGCCGTTGATCGATCCCGGTCGCGGGGAGCGCAGCCCGCCGAGCGCGGCGAAGTGCGAATAGCCGATCGACTCCGCGGCGAGCGACGCCGCGAGCGCATCGCCGTTGAACTGCGGGTTGTGACGCGAGCGCGGCACCGTGCGCACGTCGACGAGCCGGTCGACGCCGTGCGCGCGCAGCAGCGCGACGAATTCCGCGATCGGCCGCGTCGAGTGGCCGACGGTCAGCACCGCGTGGGCGGCGGGCGCGTCGGGCTCGGGTGACACCGCGATCGGGTCGCTCGCGGGGAAGGTCTCCTCGAGCGCTTCGTCGAGCCGCGCGTCGAGGTCGCCCGGCGCGTCGACGGTGGCGTCGCTCGACGGGGCGTCATCGGGAAGGTGCATGCTTCGCTGACGTTCGCGGGGGTGGTCGGTCTGGCGGGCAAGTTCCGATCCCATCACAATCTTCGTTCCTGCCCGACCCGCCCCGATGATCGACCTCAGCACCCTCGGCATGACCGAGATCGTCCGGCTGCAGAACCAGCTGCAGCAGGAGCTTCGGCGCCGCTTCGAGCGCTCGCTCCTGATGGCGTTCTCGGACATCGTCGGCTCGACGCCGTACTTCGCGCGCTTCGGCGACGCCGTCGGTCGCCAGCTGCACCAGCTCCACGTCGATCTCCTCGGGCAGGCGGCGGGCGACGCCCAGGGGCGCATCGTCGACGCCGTCGGCGACGGCGTCTTCTGCGTCTTTCCCGACGCCGAGGCGGGCGTGCGCGGGATCGTCGCGTTCGAGCAGGCGATGGCGCGCGAGAACGCGACGCGCGCGCGCGAGCACCAGCTCGCCGTCCGCATCGGGCTGCACTGGGGGTCCGTCTTGACCGACGGCAAGGTCGTGACCGGCGACTCGGTCCACGTCGCTGCGCGCGTCGCGCGCTGCGCCGAGCCCGGCGGCGTCTGCCTGACGCGCCAGGTCTTCCTCGAGTTCGGTCCTCAGCTGCGCGTCCTCTGCCATCCGATCGGCATGCGCGAGCTGAAGGGCGTCACGCAGCCGTTCGATCTCCTCGAGCTCGACTGGCGCGATCCCTTGACGTTCCCGCGCCGCGTGCTGATCGAAGAGACCGAGCAGCAGATCGCGCTGCCGCAGAAGGACATCGTCAGCTTCGGCCGCCTGCACGAGCCCGACGGCGCGCGCGCCAACGACATCGTGCTGTTCCATCCCGATCCGGCGCGCACGCGCCAGATCAGCCGCTGGCATTTCGAGCTGCGGCGCGCGCCCGACGGCCTGAGGCTGCGGACGCTCTCCGACGGCGTCACGACGGTCGACGGCGAGCCGGTCGGCAAGGGCGTCGACGTTCCGGTCAAGAGCGGCTCGCGGATCGTCGTCGCCAACACGCTGACGCTGCGGCTGGCCGGCCCCGCGCACCCGAGCGCCGACGACGAGAACAGCCGGACGATGCTGCTCGATCCGGCGCGCTGAGCGCGTCGAACCGAGGCGACGGGGCACCGCGGGACGCCGCCGCACGGCGTCGACGCGGCGGCCGGGCGCGCGTATCGTACGACCGCGCCACTGTTGGCCGCTTCATCTTGCGAGGCTCCTCGTGAAGCTCTACCACCATCCGATTTCCACGACCAGCCGCACGATCATGCTGTTCGCCGCCGAGAGCGGCATCCCGCTCGAGATGCAGGTCGTCGATCTCTTCACCGGCGAGCACATGCAGCCGGCGTACGCCGGCCTCAATCCGAACAAGCTCGTGCCGACGCTCGAGGACGGCGACTTCGTGCTGACCGAGAACTCGGCGATCCTCAAGTACCTGGCCGAGAAGACCGGCTCGCCCGCGTATCCGAAGGACCTGCAAAAGCGGGCGCGCGTCAACGAGCGGATGGACTGGACCAATACGCAGCTGACGATCGACCTCGTCTACGGCCTGGTCTATCCGCAGATCTTCGACTCGCACAAGCGGCGCAGCGACGAGGCGCAGGCGGCGACGCTCGAGCGCGCCAGGGAGCGGGCGCGCAACTGGCTCCAGGTCCTGAACGACCACTTCCTCGGGGCGGGCAACAAGTACCTGTGCGGCGACTCGATCACGATCGCCGACTACCATGCCGTCTCGTACATCGCGCTGGCCGAGGTCATCGGCAGCGACCTCGCCGCCTATCCGAACGTCAAGGCATGGCTCGCCCGCATGAAGTCGCTCCCGAGCTGGTCCAAGGTGTGGGCGGTGATCGACGGCTACGCCGAATCGCTCAAGTCGCGGCCGATGGTCGCGGTCTGATGCCCGTGTCGATGGAGGGACGCATGATCCGCAAGCTCCACCACAACGCCTACCGCTGCCGCGACTCGGAGCAGACGCGCGCGTTCTACGAGGATTTCCTCGGCCTGCCGCTGGCGCACACGCTCGACATCGGGCGCACCAAGACCGGCCGCGAGACGCGGGCGCTGCACACCTTCTACCGCCTCGACGACGGCTCGTACCTCGCCTTCTTCGAGACCGGCGACCTGCCGTTCGAGTTCAAGGCGCAGCACGACTTCGACCTGCACATCGCGCTCGAGGTCGCCCGCGAGACCCTGCAGCCGATGCTCGCCAAGGGGCGCTCGCTCGGAATCGAATGCCGCGGCCCGTCCGACCACGGGATGATCGATTCGATCTACTTCCGCGATCCCAACGGCTACGTCATCGAGCTGTGCGCGAAGCGGCCCGAGCACGACGAGCTGATGGACCCGGCGACGAACGACGCGCGCGCGACGCTCGAGCGCTGGACGGCCGCCAAGGCCGACGCGAAGGCCTGAGCCGTCGTGCTGCCTGGAGCGAGGAAGCCATGATCGTCGAGCGCATCTGGACCGGCAACGCTTACCGCAACTACAACTACCTGATCGCGTGCGCCGAGACCGGCGATGCGCTCGCGATCGATCCGCTCGACCACGAGAAGTGCCTCCATGCGGCGCGCGTCAAGGGCTGGCGGATCTCGCAGGTGCTGAACACGCACGAGCACCACGACCACACCGGCGGCAACGCCGCGGTCATCGCGGCGACCGGCGCCAAGCTGATCGCGCATCACCGGGCGGGGGCGCGCATCGCGGGCGTCGATCGCGGCGTCAAGGCCGGCGACGTGATCAAGGTCGGCAAGACCGTCGAGCTGGAGTGCATGGACACGCCCGGCCACACGATGTGCCACATCTGCCTGCGCTCGCACACCGACCAGCCGGCGATCTTCTCGGGCGACACGCTGTTCAACGCAGGCGCCGGCAACTGCCACAACGGCGGCAACCCGTCGGACCTGTACGCGACGTTCGTCGATCAGCTCGCGAAGCTGCCCGGCAACACGCGCGTCTACCCGGGCCACGACTACATCGAGAACAACCTGCGCTTCACGCTCGCGCGCGAGCCCGACAACGGCGACGCCAAGGCGCTGCTGCCCGAGGTCAGCGGCCACGACCCGGCGACGATGCACGTGACGACGCTCGACGAGGAAAAGCGCATCAACACCTTCCTCCGCCTGGCGAGCCCGGGCGTGATCGCCAAGCTGCGCGAGGCATTCCCCGACCTGCCCGAGCGGCCCGACGCGAAGACGGTGTTCCTGAAGCTGCGCGAGCTTCGCAACAGCTGGTAAGCGCGACGGCGCGAATGCGCCGGGCCCGCGGTGCTTGCGCGGCCGGTGCTCAGCCGGGCTGCAACCCGGCGGCTTCGATCCCGGCGATGCAGATCGCCTCGTCCTCGTCGCCGGTGCCGCCGCTGGCGCCGGCGGCGCCGAGGACCTTGCCGTCGGCGTCCTTGATCAGCACCGCCCCGGTCTGCGGGATGAACTTGCCGTGGCCGGTCGACGCCAGCGCGCCGAAGAATGCCGGCAGGTCCTTGGCGCGCTGCGTCAGGACGCGCGACGCCGCGCCCATCGCGATCGACGCCCACGCCTTGCCGGAGGCGATGTCGATCCTGAACATGCTTGCGCCGTCCTGGCGCTGCGCGCTTTTCGTGTGACCCGCGGCGTCGAGAACGACGACCGCCATCGGTTGATACCCGGAGTCGGTCGAGCGCTGCAGCGCTGCGGCGATGATCTGGTTGGCTTGGGCGAGGGTGAGGTCCATGGTCGGCTCCGCGTTTCGGGGGGTGGCAAGAATTGTCACGTTCCGCAGCGGTACGCTCCTTGCCTCGCGTCATCCGATGGCCAAACCGCGCTTTGGAACGAAGTCGCCGACGGAGTGCTTCGCCTGGCACTACGCGTTCTTTGCGCGTCTGGCCAACCGCCGGGCACCGGGGTCGGCGACGCAGCTGCTCCACCTGACCCAGGCCGTCCACGCGTTTCGCGGCCACCTCGATCCGATCCGGGTCGCCGACGAAGTGTTGCTGACGTGGCCGTTCGACGTCCACGAGCCCGGCGCCTGAGCCCGACCTGACGAAACGCGGAGCCCGCACTCAATGCGGCGCCGGCGCGATGTCGAAGTGGAGGACGTCTTCGCGGACGCCAAGCTTGGTGTAAAGCGCGATCGCGGCGTCGTCGCCGAGGTCGGCCTGCACGAAGGCCACCCAGATGCCGCGCTCGGCGGCGAGCTGCTGCAGCGCACGAATGAGCGCGGTTGCGATGCCGTGCCGGCGCTTCGCTTCGGCGACGGCGAGGTCATAGATGTAGAGCTCGCTCCGTGCCTGCTCGAACTTCGGCAGCACATAGCCAGCGAGCCCGCCGACGACGGCGCCGCCCGCGAACGCGGCGATCGCGACGAACGTGTCGCGTGCGAGCAGCGCCTCGAGGTAGCGGTCGTCGGGCTGTCGGGCCGTGTACGTCGCGACGTCGCCGAACGCAGCGCCGAACATGGCGAGCATTGCGCGCATCGACGCGACGTCGGCGCTGCCGAGCACGCGGACCTCGAACGGACCTGGCATCGAGTGCACTCGAACGGGCGCTGCCCGACCGGTGGAGTCTAGACCGCGCGGGGGCAGCGGCCTGACGCCACCGGGGTCGCGACGACGCCGGCAGCCCACGCGGCCGGCGTGCCGATCGCCTGTTCGACGAACGCGACGGCGCTCAGCGCGACGACGGCGGCGAAGACGAAGCGGTGCGAGCGGCAGGCGGAACGGCAGGTCACGGACGGCTCCTCGGTCGCGATCGTGGTGGCGGCGACGAGCCGTGACTGTCGCCGGCGCGTGTATCGGCAGCACGTCCGCGCCGCCCCGGTTTGTATCGATGTTGTTGCCCGAGGCCCGGCAGTGACGTCAGGACGGCAGTCGCGCGAGCGCTTTCGCCAGCACCGCGTCGCCGGCGTCGCCGATCTTCGCGGCGAAGAGGTCGGCAGCGAACTCGCGCTCGCGCGCGTCGATCGTGGCGATGAACTCGTCGGCGCCCTTCATCGCGTGGAAGGTGTCGAACCCGGTCTCGAGCGTGCGCTGCAGCTCTTCGAGCCCGGCGACGCGCGCCGGGCCGCGCATCAGGCGCAGCGCGTTGCGCAGCAGCGGCAGGCGAGTGACGCGATCGAGATGCGAGGCGATCCGAAGCGCCAGGTCGATCTGGCGTCGCCGGTCGCTCGCGCGGTCGACGCGCTGCCAGGCGCCGACGTAGTCGATCGGTGCGATGGTGGCGTCGGCGAGCTCCGTCGCCATCGCACTGTCGAGGACCTCCGACAGGGCGTGCAGGTCGGCCAGGATCGCCACCGTCTCGGCCACCTGGTTCGGGAAGACGCGCGCGACCGCGGGACCGACGCGCGCGAACTGGGCGTCGCGCCGCGTGAAGTCGCTCGGCCCGTACAGCTCGTCGAGGAAGAAGCGCGCCGCCGCGCCGTGGCGGGCGCTTCGCAGCAGGTCGTCGTACGTGAGTGCGAAGCGGCGTTGCTGGAACGCCTTCAGCGCGGTCACCTTCGCGAGCAATCCGGGCAGTTCGGCGCGGCGCTGCCGCTCGGCGGCGACCGCGTTGAGCTGACTCGCGACGTCGGTGATCGAGGTTGCCATCCGCTTTGCAGGATCCGGGCCGACAGGACGATAGACGAATCGACGCGCGGCAAAAACCGGCGATCATGGGCGATCGTCTTCATCACGCACCGGCCATGGACCTCGAACTGCAAGGCAAGCGCGCGCTCGTCACCGGCGGCTCGCGCGGCATCGGCAAGGCGGTCGCGCGCGGGCTCGCGCGCGAAGGCGCTGCGGTCGCGATCCTCGCCCGCGATGCCGCAATGCTCGCGACGACGGCGGGCGAGCTCGCCAACGAGACCGGCGCGACCGTCGTTGCGGTCGTCGCCGACACGACCGACGACGCTGCGGTCGAGCGTGCGGTGGCCGAGGCGGCCGCGGCGCTCGGCGGCGGCATCGACATCCTCGTCAACGCCGCGGCCGAGCCCGGCGGCTACGCGCCGCCGCCCAAGCTCGCCGAGATCGACGCCGCGCAGCTGCAGCGCGAGATCGACGTCAAGGTGATGGGCTACCTCCGCTGCGCGCGCGCCGTGGCGCCCTTCATGCAGGCGCAACGCTGGGGCCGGATCGTCAACGTCAGCGGCCTCGCGGCGCGGCAGACCGGCAGCACGCTCGGCAGCATCCGCAACGTCGCCGTCTCGGCGTTGACCAAGAACCTCGCCGACGAGCTCGGCCCGTCGGGAATCAACGTCACCGTCGTCCACCCCGGCGTCACGCGCACCGAGCGGACCGCCGCACTGATCGCGGCGCGCGCCAAGGCGCAGGGGACGAGCGAGGACGCGGTCGAGAAGCAGCTCGCCGAAGGCAACGCGATCCGCCATCTCGTCGAGGCGAGCGAGGTCGCGAACGTCGTCGTCTTCCTGTGCTCGCCGAAGGCGGTCGCGATCCAGGGCGACGCGATCGCGGCCGGCGGCGGCGCGCCGAAGGCGATCCACTACTGAGTCGACGCCGATCGGCTCTTCGCCTGAGCCTCGGGCGGCGGCACCGTGATCGGCTGCACCTCGACCTTGGCGATGCCATCCTTCCGCGTGATGCCCAGCTGCTCGGCGGTCGCAGGCGAGAGGTCGACGATCCGCCCCTTCACGTAGGGCCCGCGGTCCTGGATCGTCACCGTCGCCGTCTGCCCGGTCTTCAGGTTGGTGACCTTGGCCGTCGTGCCGAGCGGCAGCGTCTTGCTCGCGGCGTTGTCGTCGTCGGCGGCCATGCGCGTGCCGTCGGCCATCTTGCGGCCGACGAAGCGGTGCGCATACACCGACGCGGTGCCGACGCGCTTCTTGCCCGAGCGATCGAGCACGGGCCTGGCGACGGGAACCTCGCGCTTTGGCGAAACGCTGTCGCGCGCCGGCGCGTCGACGTCGGGCGGCGAGGTCGCATGCGCGACCCCGGCGCAGGCGATCGCCGCGCCGAGCAGGGACGCGAGGCCGGGGGGTCGGTTGCGGGCGTTCACGGTCCGACTCTCGCGCGCCGCCCGCGCCGTGCCGATCGGCCGACGTCGAACCGGTGCGTAGGACGAGCGTCGGCAAGGCGTGGGCGCTTCGCTGTAGGGCACTGCCTACGCCGGTGCGTCGCGCTCGTTCGGCGCGACGACGGTCATGGCCGACGGCTCGCGCCCTCGTGCGTCGCCATCATGCGTGCTTCCGGCGCCCAGCCGCCTATCACCGTTCCCAGGAGCCCGCCATGACCTCGATCGCCAAGTCCAATTCCCAGAAGAAGAAGCGGGATGTCCAGGACGCCGTCCAGCTTCTCACCAGCGACCACGCCGAAGTCAGCGCGCTCTTCAAGAAGTACCACAAGCTCGCGGAGGCGAACGCCAAGGCGGCCGAGCGGCAGGCTCACGCCGAGCAGATCTGCACGCTGCTCACGGTCCACGCGACGATCGAGGAAGAGATCTTCTATCCGGCCGCGCGCGACGCCGGCATCGACGATGCGCTCATGGACGAGGCCGACGTCGAGCACGCCGCGGCGAAGGACCTGATCGCGCAGATCCGCGCGATGTCGCCCGACGAGGACCACTACGACGCCAAGGTCAAGGTGCTCGGCGAGCAGATCGAGCACCACGTCGACGAAGAGCAGGACAAGATGTTCCCGAAGTGCCGCAGCGCGAAGATGGACCTCGCCGCGCTCGGCAAGGCGCTCGCCACGCGCAAGGACGAGCTGCTGCGCGAAGCCGCCGAAGAGATCGTCTGAGGCCGACCGTGCGCAATCCCTGGCTGAAGAAGAATCCGTTCATGAGCATGTGGCTGAGCGGCGCCAACGCCGTCGCCGGCTCGGCGCGCGGTCACGCGAAGCGCCAGGCGACGACGGCGATGACGCAGGCGTCGAACGACATGGTGCGGGCGTGGGCCGACGCGTTCGCGCCGGCCCGGCCGCAGCCAAGGAAGCGGCGCCGCTAGACGACCCGCCGCTGGCGGCGCTTCTGCGCGACCCGCGCGAGGACGACGAGCCCGGTCACCAGCAGCACGTACGTCTCGGGCTCGGGGACCGCGGCGACCGCCGCGACGTCGCCGCGGATCACGAACGTCATGTCGGGCAGCGCGCCGGCGAAGCCGCTCGCGTTGCTTCCCGATGCGTGCACCACGATGGTCGCGAGAAACGCGCCGATGCCCCCGTCGTCGAGCAGGACGTCGAGACCGCCGAACGACGTGCCGGCGACGACATTCGCGAACGACCCGAAGCCGGCGAGCGTGAAGGCGTTGCCTGCGCCCGTGAGGTCGAACGCGCCGCTCAGCAGGTCGGCGGGGCCGATCGCGCTGTTGAGCACCGCGAGGCTTGCGCTGCGATCGCCGCTGCCGAGGGAGAACGTGCCGAAGTCGAGCGTCCACGTGTTGCCGTTGCGGCTGAGCGTCCCCGCGCCGGCCGTCTTCGCGAGCGCGGCTTCGGCAAAGTTGTTGACCTGGCCGCGCAGCTGCACCGTCGAGCCGCCGAGCGCGAGGTCGGCGAGCTCGCCGTCGTGGCTCGCGAAGCCGACGTTCGCGCTGCCGGCGAAGACGCCGGCGTTGGTCGTGCCGAGGCCGACGCGCAGGCTCGTCGCGTCGGTCGCTCCCGCGCCGAGCCCGGCGACGCTGCCGCTCGTCGTGAACGGCGACGGCGCGCCGCCGATCGACGCGACGAGCGCGTCGTTGAGCGGCGTGACCGGCGCCGCGTTCGTCACCGACACCGCGCGGTCGGCGACGACGTCGCCGCGGTGGACGATGCCGAAGTCGACGATCGCCGTGTTCGTCTGCCCGATCGCCGGCGTGTAGACGTGGCCGCTCAGCGCAACGCTTTGCGACGGCAGCGCTGCGTCGGGCGCGTTGGTCGTGCCGGCCCCGCTCGAAACGAGGTTGACGGTCGCGGTGCCGTTGAAGCTGCCGGCGGCAGCGGTGCTCAGCGCCACGCCGAGCGCGTTGCTCGACCCGCCCGCCGCCAGGCCGGTGATCGTTCCCGATCCGCTGAACCCCGCTGCGACTGCGCCGAAGCCGGCGTTCAGCCGCTCGGTGTACACGTCGGGCGACGCGTTCGTCACCGTGAGCGATGCCGTCGGCGCGGCGTCGCCGACGCGCGCGGCGAGCGCCAGCGATGGCGGCGCGACGTTCGGATTGGCGAGGCGGTACACCGCGCCGTTCACGGCGACCGTCTGCGACGGCAGCGGCGTGATGCCGAGCCCGCTCGTTCCGGTGCCGTCGGACGCGAGCGTGACCGTCGCCGTCCCCGAGCGCGCGCCGGCGCTCGACGTGTCGATGCCGACGATGAGGCTCGTGTTGTTGCTCGCCTGCGGCGCGAGCAGCGTGAAGCTGCCGCTTGCGGTCACCCCCGCGGTCGCGCCGCCGATCGACGCGTTGAGCTTTTCCGAGAAGCCGTCGTTCGGCGCCGTGTTGGCGATCGTCAGCGCCTGCGTCGCCGTGGTGCCGACGCGGACGTTGCCGAAGTCGACCGGATTCGGCGCCGCCGCGCTCGGGCTCGCGAGGCGAAAGACGTTGCCGACCGTCTCGATCACGCCGGTGACGCCGACCGCCTGGCTCGGCAGCGCGGTGATGCCGAGGCCGCTCGTGCCGGCGCCGTCGGAGGCGAACTGCACGGTGACCGTGCCGTTGACGCTGCCCGCCGCTGCCGTGTTGAGGCCGACGACCATGCTGCTCGTGTTGCTCGACCCGGCGGCGAGGCCGGCGATGCTGCCCGACGAGGTGATGCGCGGATCGCTCGCGCTGCCGAAGCTCGCGTTGAGCTTTTCCGAGAAGCCGTCGTTCGGCGCCAGGTTGGCGATCGTCAGCGCCTGCGAGACGACGTCGCCGACGTGGACGTTGCCGAACGCGACCGGAGCGACGACGTTCGAATCGGCCAGCCGATACGCGGCGGCGCCGGGGGCGAGACCGAACGTCACGACCTGGCTGCGCGTGTTCTCGAAGTTGTTGACGATCGCGACCGACTGTCCCGTCAGCGGCGCGAGCGAGCCGGCGGCGCCGACGGTGACGACGACGTCGCGCGTCAGCGAATTGCCGGTCGCGATCGGCCCCCAGTTGCCGGCGGTGACGCCGTTGCCCGAAAGGCGGGGGTCGGTGATGTTGCCGCCGTTGACGCTGGTCTGGATCGCGCCGCGCAGCGCCGGCCCGGTCGTGCCGGTGTTGGCGATGTCGTAGTGGTAGGTCGTGCTGCCGACGTGGACGTTGCCGATCATGACCGTCGGCGTCGCGGTGTTGCCGTTGACGACGTTGGCGCCGGCGATGCCCTGGTTGGCGTCGCCGCCGGCGATCAGCCGGTTGCCGGTGCCGCTGGTGACGACGTTGGCGCGGCGGTTGAACGCGTTGCCGCTGCCGAAGTTCGCGTTGTCGTAGTCGCCGAAGATCGTCAGCGTGTTGGCGCCGAGGTTGAGCGTGCCCGCGGTGTGCAGCGTCCCCATCGTGCTGTTCGTGTCGTGCTGGTACGTCGCGCCGCTCGCGATGTTCACCGTGCCGGTCGGTCCCTGCGTGCCGCTGAAGAAGCGCATCGTTCCGGCATCGAGGTTGAGGGTGCCGGAGTTGGTGAACAGGACGCCGAGGTCGACCGTCGTCACGGTGTTCATCAGCTTGTTGTACGTGCCGACGTTCGAGAAGGTGTGCGGCCCGCCGACGTTGTGCTCGATGAACGAAGCGAAGGCATTCGCGTCGTTGAAGGTGCCGCGGTTGACGAGCGTGCCGCCGTTCCAGAACTGGATCGCGTTGTTGTTCGCGGCGGTGTTGCCGCTCCACGTCGTCGTCCCCATCAGGTTCAGCGTGCGGCCGCCGAACAGCACCTTCGTGTTGGCGCCCGAGATCGTCACGTCGTTGGTGAACGTCGTCGACGCCGCGCCGGCGATCGTTCCGCCGGTCCACGTCACCAGGCCGGTGAAGGTGTTGTCGGTGCCGGTGAGCGTGCTGCCGCTCAGCGCCAGCTTCGCGGTGTTCGTTCCGCCGTTGATGGCGACGACCGCGTCGCCGCCGACGTTGTCGGTGCTGATCGCGAGCGTTCCCGCGCCCTGCGTCGTCGCTCCGTTCAGGGTGTTGGTGCCGTCCTGGAAGTTGAGCACCGCGCCGGCCGCGATGTTGAAGGTGCCGGTGCTCGTGCCGCCCGAGGGCCGGAACGTGCCGGCGTTGACGTTGACGGTCCCGGAGTTGTTGAACGCGACGCCGAGGTCGACCGTCGTGATCGTGTTCGCGTTCTTGTTGTAGGTGCCGACGTTGTTGAAGTTGTGCGGCCCGCCGGTGTTGTGCTCGATGAACGATGCGAACGTGTTGTTGTCGTTGAAGGTGCCGGTGTTGTTGATCGTGCCGCCGTTGTGGAACTGGATCGCGTTGTTGTTGGCGCCGGTGTTGCCGGTCCAGGTCGTCGTCCCCTGCAGATTGATCGAGCCGCCGCCGACGAGGACCTTGGTGTTCACACCCGAGACCGTGAGGTCGTTGGCGAAGGTCGTGACCGCCGTTCCCGAGAACGCGCCTCCGGTCCACGTCGCCGGGCCCTGGAAGGTGCGGTCGGTGCCGACGATCGTGCTGCCGCTGAAGAGGAACGGCGCCTTCAGCGTGCCGCCGTTGATCGTGACGAGCGCGTCGGCGCCGACGTTGTCGGTCGAGACGATGAACGTGCCCGCGCCCTGGACCGTCGCGTGGTCGAGCGTGTGGCTGCCGTTCCTGAACTCGAGCGTCGCGCCGTTGGCGATGTTGAAGACGCCGGTGCTCGACGTCGTGCTCGTGCCCTGGAACAGCATCGTTCCGGCGTTGACGTTGGTCGTTCCGGTGTTGTTGTAGACCGCCTCGACCGAGGTGACGGTGTTGGCCTGCTTGTTGTACGTGCCGATGTTGTTGAACGCGTTGGTGCCGGTGACGTGGTCGATGAACGACGCGAACGCGTTGTTGTCGATGAACGTTCCCTTGTTGTTGAGCGTGCCGCCGGCGAACTGCAGCGAGCCGTTGTTGGCGGCGGTGTTGCCGCTCCACGTCGTCGTCCCGTTCAGCTCGACCGTGCGTCCGCCGGAGAGCGCCTTGGCGCCGAGGCCGCTGAGAGCGAGGGCGCCCGAGTACGACGTCGTTCCGCTGCCGGTCTGGGTGCCGGCGAGCCAGCTCGAATCGCCGGCGATCGTGAGCGTGCCGGTGCCGCCGAGCACGCCGCCGCTCAGCGCGAGCGACGCCATCGTCGAGGTGCCGTTCAAGGTCAGCGTCCCGGCCGAGAGCGTCGTCGCGGCCGCGGCGCTGAACGACGTCGCCACGGTGAGGCTGCCGCCGGTCATCGCGAGCATGTCGTCGCCGAGGATCGCGATGCTGTTGACGGTGTCGGTGCCCGATCGATGGGTGACGGTCTGGGCGCCGGCGACGTCGATGACGACGTCGTCGGCGAGCCCCGGCAGCGCCGGGTTCGATCCCCAGTTCGTCGCGATGTCCCAGAAGCTCGAGCCGCCGAGCCAGTTGACGGTCGCGGCGCGGGCCGGTGCGCTCGTGATCACGGCGAACGCAGCGAGAGCGAGGGCGACGAGCGAAGCGAAGAGCGATCGCCGGAACGAACTGCGCATGGCACCCTCCTCCAGGGCCGCAGGCGATCGGCCTGCGATGCAGAGAAGGTAGGCGCGACCGCGTTACCGCGGCGTTACCGCCTCAGTGCGTCAGCCGCCGGTCGGCCGCCGCGAGGAGGCTGCGGTTGGTCGGGTTGCGCTGCAGGAAGCTGTCGCGAAACGCCTCGGGGACGTGCGGCAGCGCGGTGCGGCGCACCCAGAGCGCGCCGCGCGCGAGCGCCATCATCGCCTGATCGCCGTCGCCGTTCGCCTCGAACACCTGCGCGGCGAGCCACCAGGCTTGCGCAAAGTAGAGGTCGGCGGGCTGGACCTCCTCGAACTGGGCGACGAGCGCGTGCATCGCCGCGGCCGCGCCGGCGGCGTCGCCGCCGCGGCTCTGCGCGTGCGCCCGCAGGATCCGCGCCTTCATCGCGACGCCGGCGAACTCGAGCGCGAGCGCCATCCGCTCGACCTCGTCGCAGCGCTCGATCGCTGTCGCCGGGTCGCCAGCCGTCGCCTGCTCGAGGAGGACGTGCATCCGCACGTGCGGGTCGGAACCGGGGCTGAGCTCGGCGGTGGCGGTCTCGATCAGCGCCCGGCCGCTGTGGCCGAGCGCACGCTCGACGCGTGCCGCGACGGTCGCGCGGCGCGCGCGCACGTGGTCGATCGGAGGCCGCTCGTAGTCGAGCGCCTGGCGCGCGCGCGCGAACTGGCCGAGGTCGATCAGGAGCTGCGCCTTGTGGTTCGAGGCGACCGCGACCCAGAGCGGCTGGCGGTCGCGCGTGAAGCAGGCGAGCGCGGCGTCGAGCCGCTGCAGCGCCTCGTCGTAGCGGCCGACCATCCCGCAGTACAGGCCCGCGTAGGTTTCGACGACGGCGCCCTCGGGGCCGCCGGTCGCGCCGAGCTGCTCCTGCAGCGCGAGCGAGCGCAGCGCCAGCGCGAGCGCGGCGGGGACCTGGCCGAGGTTGCCCTTGACCGTCGCCAGGTTGGACGTCAGCGTCGCGAGCTCGGCGACGTCGCCGAGCGCGTCGGCGTTGTCGATCGCCTGCTGCAGCGCGAACGCGGTGTCGCGCAGCCGCCGCGCCGTGTTCAGGACGTACGCGTAGTCGGCCCAGAAGTGGCCGCGCCGCTCGGCGTCGCCGCCGTTCTCGACCAGCGTGCGGTGCGCCTCGATGATGGCGAGCGCCTCGACCGCGCGGCCGGCTTGGGCGAGGCCGACCGCGTGCAGCCGCGCCGCCTCGAACGCCGGCCACGGCGAATCGAGCCCGCGCGCGAGCTCGCTCGCCTCGACCGCCGCGGCGATTCCGGCCGGATGATCGGCGGCCATCAGCGCCGCGGTCGCCTTTGCGGTCAGCGCGGCGGCGCGCTGCGCGTCCGACTTCGCCGCGGCGAGCAGGCCGTCGATGACGCCGTGCGCGTGCGTCACGCCCTTGACGACGATGAGCGCATGGACGCTCTCGCAGCGCGCATCGAACGCCGATCCCGCGTCGGCTGCGCGATCGAAGGCGTCGGCGGCGAGCCGCCAGCACTCGACCTCGTGGGTGCGCTGCGACGCCTCGCGCGCGCGCCGCGCCGCGGCAGCGTACGCAGCGCCCGCCTCGCGCCACTCGGCGGCGCCGGCCCAGTGCGGCGCAACGCTGTCGGGCAAGGCGTTGCGCGCCAGCAGGTGCGCGGCGATGCGCCGATGCAGCAGCTGCGCGATCGGCACCGGCACCGAGCGGCGCGTCGCCTCGAGGATGAGGTCGTGGGCGAACGTTCCGTCGCGCAGCACCTGCGCCATCTCGAGCTCGCGCCACGGCTCGGCGATGTCGAGCGGATGGGCTTCGAGCACCGCGGCCGCGAGCTCGGCGCTGAAGTCGGGGCCGGCGAGGGCGGCGACGCGCGCGAGCCGCAGCGCTTCGCTCGAGAGCTGCCCGAGCCTGCGCTCGACGAGCGCGCCGACGCTCGCCGGCTGCGGCAAGCGCGCGTCCGCGGCGAGCGTCGCGGCCTGGCCCGAGAGCAGCAGGTCCTTCAGCGTCTCGAGCGCGAACATCGCGTTGCCGCCGGTGTGCTTGAAGAGCGCCGGCGCGAGCCGGTCGACGTCGAGCTCGGGCGCACCGAGCGACTCGATCAGGAGCGCGAGCTCGGCAACGTCGAGCGGCTGCAGCGCGACCGTCTCGACGCGGCCGGATTCCTCGAGCGCGGCGCGCATCTTCGTGATCGCGGTGCTCGATTCCGCGGGCCGCTGCGCGAAGCCCCACTGCAGCCCGGCGAGGCCGTCGGACTCGACCAGCGCCTGCACGAACTCGACGCTGGCTTCGTCGGCGAAGTGGAGGTCGTCGACGACGACGGCAAAGAGCCCGGCGGTGAGCGCGTCGGCGAGCGTCGCTTCGACGGCGCGGTGCAGCAGCAGCCGCTGCGCCTGTCCCGAGAGCGCGACGGCGGTGCCGAGCTCGGGCAGGACGAGCGCGAGCTCTTGCGTGCGCTTGGCGTCGAGCGGCAGCGCGCGTTCGGCGAGCATGGCGCGCAGCAGTCGCGCGAGCGCCGCGTACGCGATGCCTTCGTCGCCCGGCCGCGCGCGGACGGCAACGATGCTGTCGCGTCCGCCCGTGAGCTCCTGCAACAGCCGGCTCTTGCCGACGCCTCCCTCGCCGACGACGAGGAAGGCGCGCCCGGTCGACCAGGCGCGCTCGAGGCGGGCGAGCTCGCGTTCGCGACCGACGAGCTTGGGCGGCCGCAGCAGGCTCGCCGGAACGACCGCGCGCCGCGCGGGCAGGGTGGCCGCGCCGCGCTCGATCGTCGCCAGCAGCTCGACCGTCTCGGCCGAGACTGGCGTGCCGAGCTCGTCGCGCAGGCGTTCTTCGAAGCGCTCGAACGCGGCGATCGCCGCGGCGCGGTCGCCGCGCAGGTAGTGCAGACGCATCAGGCGGCGCTGTGCGTGCTCGGCGAGCGGGTTGCTCTCGACCAAGCGCTGCGCGTAGACCAGGCCGCGCGCGACCGCGCCGCTCTGCTCGCACTCGGCGACCGCGGCGGCGAGCGCCCCGTCGCGCCGCTCGCGCCATTGCTCGCGCTCGCCGCGCAGCCACTCGGCGAAATCGGGCAGGTCGTCGAAGTCGAGGTCGCCGAGCAGCTCGGCGCGGCCGGCGTTCTCGTCGCTGCGGATCGCCGCGAGCGTCTCTGCGAGGTCGACGGCGACGTCGCTCGCGAGTGCCATCGTCGCACCGGTGTCGATGAGCGCGGTGCCGCTGTCGCGGCGCAGGCGGAAGATCCGCTGGCGCAGGCTCGTGTCGGCTTGCCGCGACGTCGCCGACGGCCACAGCATCGCGGCGACGCGCTCGCTCTGCACCGGACCTGCGAGCGCGACGAGCGCGAGCAGCGCGGCGTCCTTCGGCCGGAGCGCGAGCGAGCGGCTGCCGTCGCTGGCGACGAGCGCGGGCCGACCGAGCAGGCACAGGCGCCACGCAGCGCGTGCGCTGGCGTGGGCGGTGGCGCGGGTCGGACGCGGCATGCTCGGCAGTGTCGTGGCCGCGCGCGCGGCAGGCAACGTCGCGCGCTCGTCGATGGCGATCGGTATAGGCCGAAGGCGTTACCGCGCGGTTACCGTGACGGTCGGCGCTTCAACGCGGCGTGCGCTGCGTCGCCGCGTACAGCTCGGCGGCCGGGACGACCCTTCCGTGCAGCGGCAGGATGCGATCGACGTCGAGCTTCAGCCGCTCGATGTTGTCGACGAGGTTGACGTTGTTGGCATTGGCGACCGCGGGCGGCGGCGTGTTCGGCGGCGCCGGCGTGAACGCGTCGGCCTCGATCAGGAGCCTCTCCTTCGGCAGGTAGACCATCACGAAGCTGGCGCTGTGCGGGCCACCGACGATGCGGTGCACTTCGACGGGTCGAGCGGCGTCGCCGATGTCGAGCTTGTCGCCGACGGCGATGAACTCGGGCTTCTTGCCCGCGCGCGCGTAGGCGTCGGGGCGGATCGCGTTCGCCTGCGCGAATGCGCGCTCGAAGTAGCGCAGGTTGGCGGCCTGGGTGACGATCGTCGCGCCCTCGGCGACCGCGGCGCGAACGCCGCCGGCGTGGTCGAAGTGGGCGTGGCTGTTGACGACCGTCTTGATCGGCTTGCCCGGAGCGAGCGTCTTCACGTGCTCGATGACGGCGAGCGTGCGCGCGTCGTTGAGCGGTGTCTCGACGAGGACGATGCGGTCCTGCAACTCGATCGCGACGCTGTTGTGCGAGCCGCCGGCAACGAACCAGACCCCGTCGGCGACCTTCTCCGAAGTGACGCGCTCGGCGGTGTTCTTCGCTGCGTCGGGCACCGGCAGCGCGAGCGACGGGTTGACCTGTACTTCCTTGATGGCGAGGTCGAGGACCGGAAAGCCGCCCATCGTCTGGCGGATGAGCATCGGCATCTGCACGCCGTCGACGGCGCGGTACTCCTGGTAGGTGGTGATGACCGGGGTGTCGCCGAGCACCGGATCGGCGACGACCGACTCGACGCGGCGGACGAGCCCGTCGGCGTCGACGAACGCGGTCGCGGTGAAGCGGCCGGCGACCTCGAAGTCGACCGCGGTCGCCCCGGCGGGCCCGGGCCGTGCCCGCGCGCCGCCGCGCGCGGCCGCCTTCAACGCGCCGTGCGGCGTGATCCAGAGCTGGTGGATGCGCTCGGTGACGAAGCGCGGACCCGGAGTCGCCGTCGTGCCGGCCTGGTTCCAGGCGAGCTCGCCGCTCACGAACTGATCGTTGCGCTGCTGCCCCGAGAGCGGGTAGCCGCCGCCGCCGAGCGGCTCGGCGCGGCTCAGCACGACCTCGTCGCGCATCGTGCCGCTGGCGTAGTCGATGCTGCGCGTCACCGAATGCAGCGCGATCCGCGGCCACGCGCCGCCGGGTTCGTACGCCTGGCCGAAGGTGTAGCCGGTGCCTTCGGCGACGTAGCGCAGCGTGTTCAGCTGCGCCGCTCCCATCGCCTGCGACGCGCGCGCGACGACCGGGGCGGCGTCCTGCTGCGGAGCACTTGCGCACGAAGCGAGCAGGAGCGAGGAGGCGGCGACCGTCGCGCCGACGGCGAGAAGACGTTCGATGTGCATGCGCGCTCGGGAGGAGGGTGGAGTCGCGACGATACGCTTCGCAACATGAAGCCGCTCAAGGCGTTGGCGGGGCGCGCCGATACAGCGCGATCGGCGGCATGGCCGCCCGACCAGGAGCCTCGATGTCCCTCACGGTGCAGCACGCGTTGCCGACACGGTCGACCGCGATCGCGCAGGTCGACTCCGGACGGGATCGTCGCTCGCCCACGGCGCGCGTCGACGGCGCCGGCGATCGCGCCGCGCCGAACAGCCGCCACGCGCTGCTCAGGGCCATCGTCGACGCGGTCGAAGCGCTCCTTCCCGGCAGCGCCGATGCGGCCGCTGGCGCCAAGCCGGCCGACCAGGGCGCGTCGAAGCGCGCGCTGCACGGATTCGTGCACGCGCTCTTGGTCGAACTGCGCCCGGGCGCGGGCGAAGGCGGCCACGGCCGCGGCTTCGCCTGGGGGCGGACGACCGCAGCGACGCTCGGTCAGCGGCTCGACGACCTCGTCGCGCGACTGCAAGCCGACGGCACGACGACGTCGCCGGCGACGGAGGCGACCGACGAGACGGGCGCCAGCGCGACGGCCGCGATCGATGCAGCGATGGCGGCCGCCACGACAGAGGGCACCGCTCGGCCGACGCCGGCGGCGCCGAGCGAGCAAACGTCGAGCACGACTGCGCCGACCGCTCCAGCACCGGCGCCGACGGCACCGCTTCTCACCGCGTTTCGGGAACTGGCAACTGCGCGCGGTGCAGGCGGGGTCGACAGCGCGACGAGCGACGCCCTCGTCGCGATGCTGAGGCGGGTCGCGAGCGCGCTGGACGGCGACGCCGGCGCGCTCGTGCCGGCAGCGGGCGGCCTGCTCGACGCGACCGCGTAGCGACGGTCCGGCACAGCGACGACATCCGTTCGCGGGGACGCTCGGCGTCGCGCCTCGCGGTGCCGTAGGATCGAGGGCGCCAGGCGCGATCCGCAACGACCATGAAGGAGTACGTCCTCGACGAAACGTCGCCGCCCGACGTGCCACCGTCCGACGCGCCGCCGTACGTTCCGGCCGCGACCTTGCCGCCGCAGCCCTGGCCGTGGCGCGCGCTCCTCGTCCTCGCGGTCGTCGAGCCGCTTGCGCTCGGCGCGCTCTACCTGGCTCTCAACGCCGACGGGCACCCGGGCCAGCGCGCCGAGCCGTCGGTGGGCCCGGCGACGATCGCCGCGTTCGCCTTGCCCGCGGCGCCGGGCCAGAGTGCGACTGCCGCCGCCGCCACGGCGGCTGACGCCGCGGGCGAAGAGAGCCGGATCGCGTTCGAGCGCGGCAGGTACGTGATCGACCTGCGCTCGACCGACATCGGCCCCGCGCTCGCGATGCTCGCGCAGGCGACGAATGCGACGGTGCGCGGCGCCGAGGTCCTGTCGCGCCAGCCGACGCAACTGTCGCGGTCGGCCGTCGTCGCGACGCCCGCCGAGGCGTGGCAGGCGGTGCTCGGCGACGTCGCCAATTTCGCGATCTCGTGCGCGGCGAAGGGCTGCACGGTGTTCGTCACCGCGGTTGCGAAAGGCGACGCGAGGGGCGACGCCGGGCCATCGACGCTCGCGCTCGCCGCTCCTTTATTCGCGCCGGCCAACGCCGGGAACGGCGCCGAGATGCCCGCGGTCGATCCGGTCGCCGCGGCTGCGGCCATCGCTGCCGCGAAGTCCGCGAACGGCATGCTGCCGCCGGGCGCTGTGCCGCCGCCCGAGAACGGCGAGTCCGAGAACTGACTCGCCGCACGATGATGGTCGACATCGCGGCGATCGCGCCAGGGCTCGAGCTGCGCGACGACGGCATCTGGTACAGCCTCGACGAGCAGGCGGTCTCGTATCCGAGCGAGGGCCACAGCGCCTGCTTCGCGCTCGAGGACGCGTCGTTCTGGTTTCGCCATCGCAACGCTTGCATCGTCGCCGCGGTGCAGACGTTCCCGCCGCCCGACGGCGGCACGATCTTCGACGTCGGCGGCGGCAACGGCTTCGTTGCCCGCGGCCTCCTCGACGCCGGCTTCGACGCGGTGCTGCTCGAGCCCGGTGCCGCCGGAGCCCGCAACGCGCAGCGGCGCGGCGTGCGCCAGATCATCTGCGCGACGACCGACACCGCCGGGCTGCGCGACGAATCGCTGCCGGCGGTCGGCCTCTTCGACGTCATCGAGCACATCGAGGACGACGCCGCGTTCCTGCGTTCGCTGCGCACGAAGCTGCGCCGCGGCGGCCGGCTCTACGCGACCGTGCCTGCGTTCCAGGCGCTGTGGTCGAAGGACGACGTCGGCGCCGGGCACTTCCGACGCTACAGCCGGGCCGCGATAGCGCGCACGATCGCCGATGCCGGCTTCGCGATCGACTTCGCGACCTGCATCTTCCGGCCGCTGCCGCTGCCGCTCTTCGTCGCTCGCGTGCTGCCCGAGCGCCTCGGCATCGGTGTCGCGCGCGACACGAAGAAGTACGAGCGAGAGCACCAGGTCTCGGGCGGCGCCATGTCGCGCACGCTCGATCGCGTCCTCGCGTCCGAAGTCCGCAACATCCGCGCCGCGCGGCCGATGCGATTCGGCGGCAGCTGTCTCGTCGTCGCGCACGCGGCCTGACGGGCGCGCGACCGGCAGGCCAAGGCCGCCATGAAGATCGCCGTTCTCGGCGCCACCGGTGGCACCGGACGGCAGATCGTCGCGCAGGCTCTTGCCGCCGGTCACGCGGTGAGCGCGCTGGTCCGCGACGCGGCGGCACTGCCGGCGCGGCCCGCGCTGACCGTCGTCGTCGGCAGCGCGCGTGAGCGCACGCCGGTCGACGCCGCGATCGCCGGCTGTGACGCGGTGCTCTGCGCGCTCGGCGGCCATCCGCTGCGCCGTCGCGAGCGCGTCTGCTCGACAGCGATGGCGACCGTCGTGCCGGCGATGCACGCGCTCGCGGTGCACCGGATCGTCGCCGTCTCGACCTTCGGCGCCGGCGACTCGCGACTGCAGGTCGGCTGGCTCGCGCGAACGCTGCTGTTCGGCGCCGTGCTGCGCAGCGAGGTCGCCGACAAGGAGGCGATGGAGGGGCAGCTCGCCGCGAGCGGGCTCGACTGGACCGTGGTGCGCGTCGGCCCGCTCCGCGACGACCCGGGTCGCGGCGCCTGGCACGCCGCCGACGACGGCTCGATCGTCGGCATGCGCTCGATCGCGCGCGCCGACGTCGCCGCGTTCATGCTCGCGCAACTGGCGAGCGAGGAGTGGCTGCGGCGGCGGCCGGTGCTCGTCGGTCAGGCGACCGGCAGATAGCGCACGGCGAGGACGCCGTCGATCGCGGCGATCCCGGCGAGCACCTGCGGCAGCACCGGGCTGTCGACGTCGACGAGCGTGTATGCCATCTCGCCGCGCGACTTGTTGACCATGTTGTGGATGTTGAGGCCGGCGTGCGCCATCGCGGTCGAGATCTGGCCGAGCATGTTCGGCACGTTCGCGTTGGCGATCGCGACGCGCCACTTCGACTCGCGTGCCATCGTCACCTGCGGGAAGTTGACCGCGTTCGTCACGTTGCCGTGCTCGAGGTAGTCGCGCAGCTGGTCGACGACCATCATCGCGCTGTTGTCCTCGGCCTCGCGCGTCGATGCGCCGAGGTGCGGCAGCGCGATGACGCGCGGCTGGCCGTGCAGCGCCGTCGACGGGAAGTCGCAGACGTAGTGGCCGAGGCGATCCGCCGCGAGCGCGGTGACGACGGCCTGGTCGGCGACGACGCCGTCCCGGCTGAAGTTCAGCAGCACCGCGCCCGGCCGCATCAGGCCGATGTTGTTGTCGTTGACGAGATTGCGCGTCGCATCGACGAGTGGAACGTGCAGGGTGACGAACTGCGCGTTGCGCAGCACCTCGGCGACGCTCGCCGCGCGCCGCACCTGCGACGGCAGGCTCCACGCCGCGTCGACCGTGATGTCGGGGTCGTAGCCGAGGACGTTCATGCCGAGCTTGATCGCCGCGTCGGCGACGAGGCAGCCGATCTTGCCCAGGCCGACGATGCCGAGCGTCTGGCCGCACAGCTCATAGCCCGCGAACGCCTTCTTGCCGTCCTCGACGACGCGGTCGAGGTCGGGCGCGGCCGCGTCGAGCGCACCGACGAAGCCGAGTGCCGGCGCGATCCGACGTGCCGCAAGGAGCATCCCTGCGAGCACGAGCTCCTTGACCGCATTGGCGTTCGCGCCGGGTGCGTTGAAGACCGGGATGCCGCGCCGGCTCATCGCGTCGATCGGGATGTTGTTGGTGCCGACGCCGGCGCGGCCGATCGCGCGCACGCTCCCCGCGATCTCCATCGCGTGAAGGTCGGCGGAGCGAACGAGGATCGCGACCGGATCGGCGACATCCTTGCCGGCGCGGTAGAGCTCTGCCGGCAGCCGCGACAGTCCCGCCGCCGAAACCTGGTTCAGCACCAGGATACCGTGCCGCTCAGCCATGCTCGGCCTCGAATTCGCGCAGGTAGGCGACGAGCGCTTGCACGCCCTCGATCGGCATCGCGTTGTAGATCGAGGCGCGCATGCCGCCGACCGAGCGGTGGCCCTTCAGCTGGACCATGCCGCGCGCCTCGGCTTCCTTGAGGAACGCGCCGTCGAGCGACTCGTCGCGGAGACGGAACGGCACGTTCATCAGCGACCGATCGGCGCGCGCGACCGGGTTGCTGTAGAAGCCGCTGCCGTCGAGGAACTCGTAGAGGAGCGCCGCCTTGGCGCGGTTGCGCTCGGCGACCGCGGCGAGGCCGCCCTGGTCCTTGAGCCAGCGAAAGACGAGGCCGGCGATGTAGATCGCATAGGTCGGCGGCGTGTTGAGCATCGAATCGGCCTCGGCCTGCAGCTTGTAGTCGAACGCCGACGGCGTGAACGGCAGCGCCTGGCCGATGAGGTCGTCGCGGACGATGACGATCGTCAGCCCCGCCGGTCCGATGTTCTTCTGCGCGCCGGCGTAGATCAGGCCGTAACGCGCGACGTCGACCGGCCGCGACAGGATGTCGCTCGACATGTCGGCGACGAGCGGGACGTCGCCGACGTCGGGAGTGAAGTGGTACTGCACGCCGCCGATCGTCTCGTTCGAGCAGATGTGGACGTACGCCGCGTCGGGTTCGAGCCGCCAGCTGTCGCGTGGCGGGATGCTCGTGAACTTCGACGCCTCGCCGCTCGCGGCGACGTTGATGCGCGCGTACTTCTTCGCTTCGGCGATCGACTTCTTCGACCACTCGCCGGTCGAGACGTAGTCCGCGCTCGCCTTGCCGCGCAGCATGTTCATCGGCACGATCGCGTTCTCGCCGATCGCGCCGCCCTGCAGAAAGAGCACCTTGTAGCCAGCCGGAACGGCGAGCAGCTCGCGCAGCAGCGCCTCGGCCTCGGCGTGGATGGCGATGAACTCCTTGCCGCGGTGGCTCATCTCCATCACCGACATGCCGCTGCCGTGCCAGTC
>Ga0207706_10000341_pt1 | contig 50615 bp, 45 predicted proteins | sample KBSC53metaG_FD_184318 | JGI IMG/M metagenome (GOLD analysis project Ga0207706, IMG submission 184318) | Corn rhizosphere microbial communities from Kellogg Biological Station, Michigan, USA - KBS C5-3 metaG (SPAdes) (version 2) | ecosystem: Host-associated > Plants > Roots > Rhizosphere > Soil ... | reverse complement strand
CTTGCGCATCGCATTGGGGGGCGGGGCGGAAGTACCGACGTCGACTTCGGTGGCCACTGCCTGGGCCGCCGCTGGTTGTGGGGTGTCATTCATGGGCTTCTCGTCGTGGCTTGCGCGGAAGTCGGGGCAAGAGGAACCGAGGTCCAGTCACCGCCGAGAGCGCGGTAGAGGCTTACCAACGCACGCTGATAATCGCCGCGAGCCGAGGCCAATTGCAGCTCCGCTGCAAACAGGCTGCGCTCGGTGTCGAGCACCTCGAGATAATCGGAATAGCCATTTTCGTAGCGCTCATTGGCCAGTTCGACGCCCCGCCGCAGCGTCGCCACGCGGCGCCTTAGCGTCTCCCTAAGCTCGGCGCTGTGCCGCACGTCGGCAAGGGAATCCTCGACGTCGCGAAATGCGTTCTGGATGACCTTCTCATAATTGGCGAAGGACTGGTCACGCCGGGCTTCGGCCTGGTCGACCGCGGCGGTCAGCCCCCCGCCGGTGTAAATCGGACCGGCGACGTCGCCGGTGAACGACCAGGTGTTTGCAGGACCCGTGAACAGATTGCCGAGCGCCGAGCTCGCGAAGCCGAACAGGCTCGTGAGCGTGATCCGCGGAAAGAAGAGGGCCCGGGCTGCACCGATCAGCGCATTCGAAGCGACGAGCTGCTGCTCCGCCTGACGGATGTCGGGACGCCGTATCAAAAGCTCTGACGGAAGGCCGGCCGGGACCGCCACGGCCCTTAGCGCGTCGAGCGACTGGGCGCGGGCGATCGGACCCGGATTCCGGCCGATGAGGACAGTCAGGGCATTCTCCTGGACCGCGATTGCCTGCAGAATGAACGGCCGCTGGGCGAGCGCGGACTCATATTCCGCCCGAGCGAGCGACATCTCGAACTCCGAGATCCAGCCGCCGTCGAGGCGCGTCTGGAACAGGTCGACCGTGTGCTTGCGCCCGACGATGGTCGCGTCCGTCGCCCGCAATTGCTCGTCGAGGTCGAGAAGGGTCATGTAGCTCGCGATGACCGACGAGACGATCGTCAGCGTCACCCCCGTTCGAGCTTCCTCCGTCGCAAACAGGTTCGCTCGGGCTGCTTCGGTTTCGCGCCGTATGCGGCCCCAGAGGTCGAGCTCCCAGCTCGCGGACAGGACGCTCGTCCAGCTCGTGCTCATCGGGTCGACGAACGGTGGAAGCTTTTCTTCGCTCGCTCGCGCGCGGCTGCCGCTCAGGCCATAGCCGACCTGCGGAAAGGCCTGCGAACGCGTTCCGGCGAGGATTGCAGCGAACTCATCGACGCGCCCGCTCGCGATCATCAGGTCGCGATTGTTCGCAAGCGCTTCGAGGACGAGATTGTCGAGGTCGCGGTCGCCAAAGCCGGTCCACCACGCTGTTTCGGGCGACTGCGCAACCGCATCGGGCTGGGTAGCGAACCGGTACGATGGCGGGACCTCGACGGACGGCTTGACGTAGTCGGGCCCCTGAACGCAGCCGCCAAGCAGCGACACGAAACCCAAGGCCGATAGCCGCTTCATCGCGGCCGACAGGATTGCGAACGCCCTTGCGCACGGGAATTAGGGGATTCCGCCGAACGCCTAGGGGATATCCATTAGGAGGCAGGCAAGCGCGCCGTGCCGCATCGCCCTACTCAGTTATACCAATTGGCGGCTCCAAACGCCGCGCCGAATATGCCGCGGCAGATGGTGCGACGCCCAATCCAGGACACGCCTGTTTGGCAGGCTTACAACCGCAAGCGTTACGCCATCCTGTTTTATTCGCTGCTGCTGACAATGATCGCGATGCCGGTCGTAACGACGTTTGGATTGCCGGCCGTGCTGATCAGGCTCCTGCTGGCTGCAAGCCTGTTCGCGGCGGTGATGCCGAATGCGACGCGGCGCACGCGAGTCACGCTGTTCGTGGTCGTCCTGTTGCTGGTCGTGGTCAGATGGCTGGCCGATTACGATCTAATTCCGCTGAACCCGGGTCTGATGCCCGCGCTCATCGGTCTCGTCGGTTTGATAGCCGCGGCCGGCGCTCTGAGTTTCTTGGTCAATTCGCGCGATGTGGACAGCGAGACGCTCCATGCGGCGCTAGGGACCTATCTCCTCGCAGGCGTGTTCTTCGGCCAGATCTACTGGGCGCTCGAGAGCGCCTGGCCGGGAAGCCTCGTCGGCCCCGATCCGGTGACCCAGTTGAGCGCAATCTATTACAGCTTCGTCACCCTCGCGACCTTGGGCTACGGCGATTTCCTTCCGCGCACCGACATCGCCCGCGGCGTCGCGACTTTCGAGGTCATCGGCGGGCAGCTGTTCCTCGCTGTCATGGTGGCAAGGCTGATTGGCCTGTTCGCGAGCGAGCGCGAGCGGTCCTGACTACTCACTCGGCGGCTTGCAGCGTCGCCTTGTCGCCGGTCGCTTGCGGCGCGGACGTATCCAGCCATTCGCGCAGCAGAACCCATCCCACCGCCAGCAGGACCGCGCCGATGAACAAGCCGACGAGCCCATAGGCGATCACTCCCCCGATCACCCCCAGCAAAATAACGGGCATCGGAACTTCCAGTCCGTGACCGATCATCAGCGGCTTCAGGAAAGCATCGCTGAGGCCCGAGATGATGAACCAAACCGTGAATAGGATCGCGACCGTCGTGGTCTTCACAGAGAATGCGTAGAGGATCGCAGGCAGGGTCACGAGAACTACGGGGACCTGGACCACTCCGAGAACCATGGCCAGAAGCGAAAGGATTCCCGCTCCCGGAATCCCGAGCACGAAGAAACCGATGCCGCAGAAGAGAGCCTGGACGAAGGCAACGCCTATGACTCCGTTGGCGACCGACCGAACGGTGGCACCCATGATGTCCATATAGTGCTGGGCATGTTCCCGGTCGCCGCACACGCGCGCGAAGATCGACAGGACGAAGGCGCGCGCGCTCTCCGCGTAAGCAAGGGTGATGGCCGCGAAGATCACTGCGAGGACGAGCGCCAGCACGGCTCCGAGCATTCCGCCTGCGACCTGGACCAGCCAACGGGTGAAGCTGGCAAGCTGCGGGCCGAACTCTTTCGCAAAAGCCGGCATGTCGGCCGACGCCTGCGACCAGGCCGAATGAATCTTCGGGCCTACGACTGGAATGTCCAATAGGCGGTCGGGCGGCGGGCTCACCTGCTGCTCGCCGCTTTGAATGCCGGAAACCAACGCGGGGACCGAGGTCGCCGCACTGATCGCGGCAATGGCGGTCGGAACGAGGATCAGTGCCGCAAGTCCGATCCCGATGATCGTCGCCGACACGCGATTGCTCATTCCCCGCGACGTGAGCCTGCGGTGGATCGGATAGAAGCAGACCGCAAGGATGATCGTCCACAGGAGAAGACCCACGAAGGGAATGAGGAGTTGCACGCACAAAGCGATCAGCAATGCCAGAAGGAACAGCGGCAGCAGGACCTCGACAAGCTTCCCCACGGCCGTCCTCGTGTTCGATGTCGAAGCCATGTTCACCACCTTTCGCGCGATGACGTTCGCGGGATGAAGCGATTTCGGGCCCAATGCGGCCGCTCGATCGTCCTATGCGCAGTGGCGGCGATGGCTATCCGGATTGTCCCTACCGTTCTGGGATCACCGGCATCGCCGAATCGAGCGCTTCGGCCTTGCCGCGGCCAAGCCAGTGGCCGAGCGGCCGCTCGACAAGCGTTTCGAGAAGCGCGATCTCCTCGGCGAACATTTCGCGCATATGGTCTTCAACCTCGCGGCTGACTTGCACCGGAGGGGCGGGCGCCCTGTTCCACCTGAGAAGTGACTTCCTGGCCCTCAGGACCCTGGCCGCGAAGCCTCCGCCGCCGTCATTTTTACCCTTGCCGACTCGCAGCTGATATTGCTCGCTCGCAAGAACGGAGATGGCAGCACGCGGCGGGCGTTTCAGGATCCGCTGAAGCCATTCGATCTTGTATCCGGAACTCTCGCGCGCCGGGGTGAAATCCTGCTGAAAGTCGTCGGGAAGCCCGATGAAGTCGAGGACCTTCCGATATTGCCGTGCCGGGTCTGCGACGAGGTCATCGAAGACCGAGACGAAGCAGCGTTCTCGTCCGACGACGTTGAATAGCCGCTCTAGGTAGCTGCCAAGCCGCCCGGCTTCCCAATAATCGAGAAACCGCGGATCTGCGCACCGCCGAGGCACTTGGTGTCCCGCGCGCCGTTCCGGCACCGCGGCCCAGGCGCGATCGAAATCCTCGATTGTCTCGTCGCCGATGTAGCGAAGACGCTGGTGGAGCGAGGGCAGAAGCCGCAGCGGATCGCGGACGGCGACGATGAACCGGGCTTCCGGCCAAAGCCGAACGATCGGCTCGAGCTGCTCAGGCGTATAGAGATAGGTAACGGACGCCTCGACGAGGACGGGGGACTCGTGACAGTGAGGGAAGAAGCGGTCGAGATATTCGCTTCGGACCAGCCGTTCGAGCTCCGCCTCGCCGACGTTTCGCAAATCGTTGGCGGCGAAGAAATGCGGCTCCTTCACTTTCGAAAAGCATACCCAGGGGTGCCGGGCGAGATGCGAGGCCAGGAAGGTGGTCCCGCATCGTGGAGCTCCGACGATGAACACAAACGGCGTCGCACCGGTGAGGGTCATCGGGGCGAGCCGGTTCATGGGCGAACGCATACCGGTGCACTACCGGCCCAGATATCAGGGGTGTCCCGGAGACGGCAGCGCCGAAATTCGAAAGGATGGGCCGGCCTGCGCCCGGTTTTGAGCGATCGCATTGCGCTCGAGGACCACACCGAAACGACTATTGACCTACGCTCAGCCCACATCGGTTGGCCACCACAAGCTTGCCCCGGTCAAGTTACGCGGTTGACCTCCCGTTCGGGGCAATCGTTAACTGAATGTCTGGGAGAACGCTACATCGTTAAGAGTGCATTCAACCGGTAAAGCAGAAACTTATCCTTGTGAGTTGGCTCGGTAACCGCATGCCGGGACATGCCCGGTCGAAGCGAAATTGATCGGGCAATCCAGCCTCACCGATAGGGCAGGAGCATCAGTGGTTAGCCACGGTAGTAGCGGCGACGATGTATCGAACCGGGCGGTCGAGCTGAAAAGACAGGCTCCGCCATCCGGCCTCGCCATTTCGATCGAAGAAGATTTCCGAGCGCTCGTCGCGATTCTCTCGGAGACCTCGGACGGCTCGGCCGTGTTCGAAGGGGAGCTTGCCGATCACCTGCGGCGCGCGAGGAAAGCCGCCGAACAAGGCCTGCGCCTGAGCGAGCGCCTCGTGAAGATGGCCGAGCTCGCTAGCGAAGGACAGCGCTCCTCCGGCTGAACTCAGCCAGTCGGGTGCGACGGGTCTCCCGCGAATCTTCTCCGGGTTTCCGCCGATGGACTCCGGCTGGCCTCGGATGGCCAAATGCGACGCCCGTATCGCGCGTCAAAACTCACACCAGGCCCGGGAGGGAATATCGGTATGTCTGGCCGCAAGCTCTTGTCTATCGTCGGAGCACTGATCTTCCTGATCCTCGCAGGCGCATGCCTCTACCGGTTGCTCGTCGGCATCCCGATCACAATCGGGGGCCACATGATCGGGCAGACGGTGAGCTTCTTCGGGTTCGTCATCTTCCTGGCGATCAGCCTCATCCTCTTCCGCGCGGCTGCCGCCAGGGAGTAGCACTGCGCGTTTCCCCATGACGCGGCTCGGGGATTGCCCGAACTGACCGCGGCAAAGTCCAAACATAGGTTGGATCGGGAAATTCCGATGGCTTTGGCCGAGGGGGTCGTAATGCAGCGTGCAACCCTGTTCGCATCCGCGATCTTGCTGGTCTGGCCGTCAGTGGCGCTTGCCAGGACTGGCGCCGGCGAGGTTGCGGCAAACGCCACCACCCAGAACCCCGCGCCCATGGCTGCGGACGAGCGCGCGGCGCTGCTTCAGGAGATCGAAAACCTGAAGCGGCGCGTCGAAGCGCTGGAAACGCGTCCGGCTCCCGCGCCTACGCCGGTGGCGGCAGTCCCCGCGCCAAGGGAGAGGATTTCCGCCGACCATAATCTCGAGCTCTACGGATTCACGCAGCTCGATGCGATCCAGGATTTCAATCGCGTCGATCCCGATTGGGAAGCGTCATTGCGACCGTCGAAAATCCCGACGACCGAGGGCCAGTTCGGAAGCGACGGGCAGTCGATCTTCAGCGTTCGCCAGACGCGGCTGGGAGTGAAGGCGAACGGGACGCTTGCGGACAAGCCCTATGAGGCGAAGTTCGAGTTCGACCTGTTCGGTACGGGCGACGAAGCGGGCCAGACGCACATGCGGATCCGGCACATGTACGCGAGCTGGGGACCGTTCCTGGCCGGCCAGACGAATACCTTGTTCATGGATGGCGACATCGCGCCGAACAGCATCGAATATTGGGGGCCGCCGGGGATGGCCTGGCTTCGCAATCCGCAGGTCCGGTGGACGTTCTTCGACAGGAACGGGTTTACTGCAGCGGTCGCGCTCGAGCATCCGAGCGACGACATCGACCCGGGACGGATCCGGCTATTCGGCGAAGACATAGCCGCGAACATCCAGTCCGATGAGAAGCTTCCCGATTTCACGGCCGCAATCCGCTATGGCGGGGGCTGGGGGCACGTGCGTCTTGCCGGGCTCCTGCGCAGGGTCGGATATGAGACCCGGGGAACCGCCGGCAACGAGCCGCAGGGCAAGGAGACCGGCTGGGGCCTCGACCTCACGTCAGCGATCAATATCTCTCCCGTCACTCTGAAGCTGGGCGCGGTCTACGGACGAGGGCTCGCGACCTACATGAACGACGGCGGCATGGACCTCGCGCCGGCGGTTGACGTGACCGTGGTGGACGGCGTCATCACCGCCATTCCGCGAGCGGTAGCCGTCAAGCTGTTCGGCCTCTCGGCGTTCGCGGATGTCCAGTGGGCCAAGAACTGGAGCTCCACGATCGGGTACAGCTTCGACAAAGTCGACAACACCAATTTCCAGGAACCGACGGCCTTTCAGAGCGGCCACTACGCTTTGGTGAACGTGCTTTGGACTCCCGCCGATCCGATCATGACCGGAATCGAGCTCCAATGGGGCAAGCGCGAGGACAATGACGGAAACTCAGGCCACGACCTGCGGCTCCAGTACAGCTTCAAATGGTCGTTCTCGAGCAACAACATTTGGAGCTGGATCGACTGATCGGATTGGCTCTTAGTTAGCTGCTCGGGAAGAGCTGTGCGGCCTCCAGCGACGGGATCGCCGGCGCGGTCGCATTGCAGGTCTTGGCGGTGCCCTTAACGACCCTTTCGACCTGCTTTCGGACCCGGCCGAACGTCGGCTTGCCGGGCTTTGTGCCGACTTCGACTTCGCTATAGCCGACGGATTCACAGCCGCGCAGTCCCGCGATGATCCGGACGAACTCGCCCGAATGCTCGACGCTGACGACCAGGTCACTGACCGTGATCCCCGCTTCGCATTGCGATGGCGTGCAGGGTTCGGTGCCTTCCCACAGGTGCTTGGCGAACTGCCATTGACCCGGCGGCAGGGAGAAAAGGTCGTCCGGCCGAGCGACCTGCGCCTTGCTTTGCGGGACTTTCACAATCTCCTGCGCCCCGCCGCTTCCCGATGCGAACAGCAGGACCAGCAACGCAGTCCGCGTGACGTGCATCGTGCGCCTCCTTTGCGAACGGAGGCATCGGATTGCCATGCCGTGACGCGCGCGTAACTCGGGCCAATTCCCTAGGCCCGGGTCCCAACGGACGACGGATTGGGTCAGTGAGGCGGCGAACCCTGCCTCGTCATTTCGGTTGCGCAGGCACCCAGCAACGTCAGCGAGCCACCAAAGAAATCGTCCGCGACCTTGGCGAGAGCGCGCTTGCGCGCGTCCTCTTCCGACAGTCTCGCGATGAACAGGTCGGAGCAGCCGGCTCCCCGCTTGCCTGGGCGCCGGGACAGGATGCCCTTGGCCACCAGCCGCACGAGCATTGATCGAACGGCGCCGTTCGAAATCGGTTCGCCAAGCTCGAACTGCACCTGCTTCGCGGTCGCGAAGCCCCGCCGGTACACGATGGAGGCAATCTGCCGCTCGCGCCACGCGAGCTCGCTCACTTGCGGCGGCAGGTAGTTCCAATTTTCCTCGGCCGAACGGGACGCTGATCCGAAAGTCTGTCGCTGGATGTTCATTCTTCTATATAGTACGAAACGGACTTAAGTGTATAGAGGATCTGCTCGGCGGGTTGAGGCACAGAGACCTGTTGCCGATGTACAACAAGGGCAGAGGAAAAGTCCGTGTCGTACCAAAAACGCGTTGCGTCGAAGTGGCCGTAATCATTAGTGGTCCGATACGAACTATGAGGCGACGTGTCGCTCGAAGGGGAGAATGAGAATGCGTAACCGGATCATCCAGAGCCTGCTGGCGGGCACCATCTTCAGCGGGCTCGTCGTGGGCGCCTCACCGGCTCTCGCCCAAGACCAGGTTCCGCCGCCCGCGCCGGACACGCAGAATCCGCCGGACACCAGCTCCGTGCCGACGACTCCCGACACGGTCGGGCCGGTCGAGGGCAGCTCGCAGATTCCGAGCACTTCGGCGGCCGGCGAGCCGGTCAAGGCGAGCCAGGACATCATCGTCACCGGTTCGCGCATTCCGCAGCCGAACCTGGAATCCGCGAGCCCCGTCACCGTCGTATCGAGCCAGGAAGTAAAGCTTTCGGGCACGAGCCGAACGGAAGACCTCATCAACGCGCTTCCCCAGGTGTTCGCGACGCAGGGTTCCAACGTCTCGAACGGAGCGAGCGGCACTGCGGAAGTTTCTCTCCGCGGCATAGGCGCCAAGCGCAGCCTCGTACTGGTCAACGGCAAGCGCCTCCAGGCCGGAGACACGTTCAACCCCGTCGCCGACATCAATTTCGTGCCGTCGGCCTTGATCAAGCGAGTGGACATCCTGACCGGAGGCGCCTCGTCCGTTTACGGCGCCGATGCCGTGGGCGGCGTCGTTAACTTCATCATGGACACGAGCTTCACCGGCTTCCGAATCGACGGCCAGGCCAGCGTGTTCAATCACAACAACCACGCTGACGATCAGATCATCGCCGCCAACGAGGCCCGCGGCTTCCTTCCGCCGCGTGGCTGGACGACCGACGGCGGCGCGCAGGACCTCGCCGGCGTGTTCGGCGCAGCGTTCGACGATGGCCGCGGCCACGTCACCGCTTACGCCACCTACCGTACACAGGACCCAGTGCTTCAGTCGAAACGCGATTACTCCTTCTGCGGCTTCTCCGGAAAGACTCAGGACGATATCGACGCCGACCCGTCGAGCCGCTTCACATGCGGCGGGTCGGCTACCTCGGCGACCGGTACGTTCCTTCAATATGATCCGGTCTTCGACACGCTGACCCAGACCTTTGTCCCCGGGGCATTCACCGACCTTTTCCAGGTCCAGGGCAACGAGTTCGTCAATTACTACACGGCGTTCAACTTCAACCCGTACAACTACTTCCAGCGCCCCGACGAACGCTACACGTTCGGGGCGTTCGCCGATTACGAGATCAGCCCGGCGTTCAAGCCCTACGCCGAGATGATGTTCATGGACGATACCTCGGACGCAGTGATCGCGCCGTCCGGCGACTTTTTCGAAACCAACAGTATCGCTTGCGACAACGCGCTCCTTACGCAGGAGCAAGCCGACCGGCTCTGCATAACCGGACCCTTCGGCGACAAGACGACGTTCGTCACTCCACTGAACGGAATGGCGGATGTGGAGCAGGCGTTTGTCTACGTCGGCCGGCGCAACGTCGAAGGCGGCGGCCGTACCGACCTCATCAACCACAACGCCTTCCGGATCGTCGGCGGCATGCGCGGCGATGCGGCCCGCGGCATTTCCTACGACTCATATTTCCAGTTCGGGCAGACGACACGCAATTACCGCAACGCGAACCAGTTCTCGGTGACCCGCCTGGAACGCGCGCTCGACGCGGTCGCGGTACTGGACGGGCAAATCGTGCCTCGCGGAACTCCCGGAGCGACCATCGTCTGCCGCGCAGCCTTCACCGGCATCGATCCGAACTGCGTTCCGTACAACATCTTCCAGGCTGGAGGAGTGACTCAGGGCGCGCTGGATTACCTATCGACCCCCGGCTTCCAGCGCGGCCTGATCCAGGAAACCGTGGCTCACGTCGACGCCACGATTTCCGGCGACGAATATGGCTGGCGGGTGCCGTGGGCCGAAGACGGAGTGGGCGTGAACGTCGGCGCCGAATACCGTCGGGAGCGTCTCGATTTCCGTGTCGACGACGTCTTCAGCTCCGGCGACATCGCCGGAAGCGGCGGACCGACTCTGCCGGTCGAAGGTCAGTTCGACGTCCGCGAGCTGTTTGCCGAAGTCCAGTTGCCGATCGTGCAGCATAACTTCATCGAGGATTTCACGGTGTCGGCAGGCTACCGGTTCTCAAACTATCATGTCGCCGACAACAGCTTCAACACCGACACCTACAAGATCCAGGCAGAGCTGGCGCCGATCCCGGACATCCGGCTCCGCGGCAGCTACAACCGGGCCGTTCGCGCGCCGAACATCGTCGAGCTGTTCACGCCGACGCAGCTCGGCTTATCCGGAATTGTCGACCCATGCGCCGGTGCGGTCGGGGCGAACGGCATCGTCGCAGGCGGCGCGACGTTCGCTCAGTGCCAGCTGACCGGAGTGACAGCCGCACAGTACGGCAATATCGCGCCCAATCCGGCGAACCAGTACAACGGGCTGTTCAGCGGTAACCCGAACCTTCTGCCCGAAAAGGCGGATACCTACACGCTCGGAGTCATCCTCCAGCCGCGGTTCGTCCCCGGCCTGGCGGTGACGGTCGACTACTGGAAAATCAAGATCAAGAACCTGATCAGCGCGCCCAGCTTTGCCGGCGTTTTCCAGTCCTGCTTCAACGGCGACGCGGCGTCTTGCGCGCTCGTCAATCGCGCACCGGGTACCGGATCGCTCTGGCTGGGCGAGCTCGGCTTCGTGGAACTGCCGATCCAGAATTTCGAAGGCACCGGCCTGTCCACGTCGGGAATCGACTTCCAGGCCAGCTACTCGCGCCGCCTCGGCGGCCTGGGCACCTTCAACGCGGCCTTCGTCGGCACCTATCTGAAAACGCTTGGCACGCCGTTCGATGACGAGCCTGGCGTGTTCGCGGGCACAACTCCCAGTCCCATCTGGAGGCATACGATGCGCGTTGGCCTCACCATGCCGAGCGGCCTCGGTGTCTCCGTCCGCTGGCGGCACTTCTCCGGAGTGGACTGCCGCACGGAAATCGACCCCCAGACCGGCAATCCGTTCGACCCGGGCTGCGGACGGGCCGACGATCCAGGTTCGATCCTCCCTGGCAACCTGCGCCTCAGCGCACAGGATTATTTCGACCTGTCGTTGAACGCCCGGATCGGGGACCGGCTGAACCTGCGGATGGGTGCGAACAATATCTTCGACAGAGATCCGCCGATCGCCGGCGACGACGTGATCCCGCCTGTGTTCGGCAACGGAAATACCTATCCGCAGGTCTACGATGCTCTCGGACGGTATCTGTTCGCCGGCTTTACCGTCGACTTCTAGCGAAGGAGGTTCACCTCCGTCGACGTAGTTGAGGAGAAATATTGGAGTCCTTGGCTGCGAAGGCGATCTTCAACGCCGGTCCGAAATTGGCGATTGAAGATCTGGAGGGCCGAGGGAACACGCAACGCAAATCCATCCCGCGTTGCGTGTTCCCTTGGCAATTAGCCTTGCTTGAATCCCGCTTTCCTAATGGGCTTTTTCATCGCGCCGTTCCGCTGTCAGCCGGCAGATCAGCTCGTCGAGCCATTCGGACTTCAGCCGAAGCGACTCCGCAGCGCTCTGGTAGATCAGGTCCTGATATGGCAGCTCGACCTCGCCGTTATATTTCTCGAGCTCCAGGCGGCGCTGCCGAACGAGCGCCTTGGCTTCCGCGACCCATTCCAGCTTTTCGTGCCTCGTGAGTACGTCGAATGACAGCACCCGCGTTCTCAACGGATCGTCCAGCACGATTCGCGATGAATCGAGATCGCGCACCCACTGCTTTACCGCCTCGCGTCCGGCCGCGGTGAGCTCGAGCTCCTCCGTGCCGCGCCGGTCGTCGGCCACCTGGCGCGCTTCGACCAGCTTGCGATCACGGAGCCGGCCAATCGCCGGATATACCTGTCCCTTGCTCGTGTTGATCGACGAGACAGGTGAATCCGCGAAAATGCGCATGACCTGGTACGCTGTCACCGGCTGCTCGCGGAGCACGAGCGCGAGAAGCATGCCTTCACGCTCGGTGAGGCTGTTCCTTGAACGATTTGATCGTGCGCCCATCCGCCCAACCCAAGCCGAGACACCGATGTCGGCTGCGCGACACCGCCACCCGAGCCATGGGCGAGCGGAAGAGAAGTGTAAACCGGCTTGTTCCGGCGGCCCGCGTCCGCTGGCGGCCGCTTCCCCTAAAGGATTCCTCCCCGGCGCTGTCCGCCGGGTTGGGGAGAAAGTTCGGCGCGGCGGAGAAATCGTTGAGCCGGGGCTGGTCTCGCCGGGCGTTTCTCCAGGACTCCGTTGCAGCCGGGGCAGTGATTGCCGAACGCGTGAGCGCAGGAGGCGCACCAGGTTTCCTCGAACGAACAGATGCGGGCGTTGGGACTGTCGGCCGGAAGCGCCCGGCCGCAATTCTCGCACTCTGTTTTCATTGCAAGCGAAAGGCTGCGATGAGTGGATTGCGAAGGTGTCTCGCGCCCCTGCCGGGGGGTCTGGTATCGAGAAAAAGCGCTCATCTCGTTCAGCATTTCATCACCCCCGACCTTTGCCGGCGGCTCCAGGGAGAAGAGCGGCCGGCAAGCCCGCATCGGGACCGCTTGCGATCGCTCGCGCCGCCGATACTGATGCTATAGACAGGCGAGGCGGCAAAACCCGTAATGCCGGCCGCGGCGGACACGATGAATCGGGCTCGGCTCGTGGACGAGGTGCAACCCAGCGCATGGTGGACGAGCAGAGGCTGAACAGATGGTTTTGCGAGTCGGTGCTGCCGCTCGAACCCGCGCTGACGCGTTTCATCAGGCGCAACTGGAAGGACGCAGCGGACGTCGTCGATCTTCGGCAGGAGATTTACGAGCGCGCTCTCATTGGCGCCAGGGCCGCAATCCCGACGCATACACGCCAATATGTCTACACTGTCGCGCGCAATCATTTGATCAACCGCGCCAAGCGGGAGCGGATCGTTTCGTTCGAGCTCGTCGCCGACATGACGGCGTTCGATCGGGGCGTGGACGCCTTCGGTGCGGAGCGACAGCTGAGCGCCCGCGACGAGCTGCGCCGGGCGCTGGCCGGCTTGAACCAGTTGCCGCCGCGCTGCCGCGAGGTCATCCTCCTTCGGAAGGTTGAGGGGCTTACCACGAGAGAAACAGCGGAGCGGCTCGGGATCAGCATCAACACCGTCGAGAAGCAGATGACCCAAGGCATGCGGGCGCTCGTCGATCACATGCTGGGAGGGCCTGGTCGGATCCAGCGGCCATCGATCCTCCGCCGGCGAAGCAAGGGGCCGCGACCGTGAACCGTCACGACACGATCGAAGAGCAGGCCGCGCTGTGGGTGATGCGCCGCGAGGAACCCGGCTGGTCTTCGTTCGATGAAGCCGCCCTCGACGACTGGCTCGACCAATCCGACTTGCACAAGGCGGCCTTCTGGCGGCTCGAACACGGCTGGCGACGCGCCGACAGGATTGCCTCAGCCGGAGTTGGAGCGCCGGAGCGGAAGAGCCCCCGCCAGCGGACCTGGCGCAACGCCGCGATGGCGCTCGCGGCATCGATGGCGCTGGTCTTCGCTCTCTTTTCGCTGCAGATCGTCCATCTTCCGGCCGAGAGCGGGCGGGAGGTCGCCGTCAGTCAGGCATCCACGGATATCGGCGGACGGAAATTGGTTCGCTTCGGCGACGGAACGCAAGTCGAGCTTAATACGGCCACCAGGATCAGGGCGGCGATGGGCGAGGGCCGACGCGTCATCTGGCTGGATTCGGGCGAGGCGTTCTTCAGCGTCGCGAAGCTGAACGGAATGCCATTCGTGGTTCATTCGGGCGACCACGCGATCACGGTCCTCGGCACCAAATTCTCGGTCCACGCATCCGGGCGGACTGTCGATGTCGCCGTTGCCGAAGGCCGAGTTCGTCTCGACGACCGCGGCAGCGGACAGCCAGCCCGCTCGGCAGTCCTCACCGCCGGTCAGGTCGCGGTCGCCGGGGACAACAAGACGGTGATCGTGTCGGATCAAGCTGCGCTGGAACGGCACCTCGCGTGGCGGCGCGGCCTCCTGATGTTCGACGACGTGACGCTCGCCGATGCAGCCAGCGAGTTCAACCGGTACAACCGCAAGCAACTCGTCATCGCGGACTCGCGGAGCGCCGGGATTCGTATCGGCGGGAGCTTCCAGGCGGGGAACGTCGAGGCATTCGCGCGGCTTCTGCACGACGCTTACGGGCTCAAGGTCCGCACGATGCCCGACAAGATTTCCGTGTCGGCTTGAGCTCGGGGCCGTGATCCAGAGGGCGCGACAAACGATCCTTCGCAAGCGCACAGCTTTCCAGCTGCTTGCTGGCGGCGCGCTCCTGATCGCTGTGGCGAGTCCAGCGGAAGCGCAGGTACGGGAATTTTCGATTCCTGCGGGATCGCTGAAGTCGGCGCTGGATTCGTTTGCTCGACAGTCGGGCAAGCAGATCCTCTACCGGCTCGACGATGTCCGCTCGGTCCGGAGCAAGGGCATCAGCGGCCGCCGTAGCTTCGGGGCCGCATTGCACGAGTTGCTGGAAGGCACCGGCCTGCGTGCGCGGGCCGACTCCTCGGGCGCGCTGGCGATAATCCGCGCCGTTCCAGCCGCAAAACAACCTTTCGCGATCGCAGCGGCGCCCGCCCCGACACAGGTTGAGGCCGCATCCGCTTCAGCCCAGTCGATCATCGTCACCGGGTCCAGGCTTGCCCAACCGAACCTCGATTCCGCCGGCCCGGTTTCGGTGGTGAGCAGCCATGAAATCCAGCTGTCGGGCGTCTCGCGCACCGAAGACGCGATCAACGCACTTCCCCAGGCGTTCGCCGCGCAGGGCGCGAATATTTCCAACGGAGCGAGCGGCACGGCGACCGTGAACCTGCGCGGCCTTGGCGAGGCGCGCAGCCTTGTCCTCGTCAACGGACGGCGCCTGCAGCCTGGCGATGTCCTGTCGCCCTACGCCGACATCAACATGGTTCCGCCGGCGCTGATCAAGCGGGTTGAAGTGCTGACCGGTGGTGCGTCCTCGGTCTATGGCGCCGACGCGGTCGCCGGAGTGGTCAACTTCGTGCTGGACACCAGCTTCACCGGCATTCGCCTCGACGGGCAGGCGAGCGTCTTCAATCACTACAACGACACGAACGCCGACATTCTCAAGGCGAACGCGATCCGGGGCCTCTATCCGCCGCACGGCTGGAGCACGAACGGAGGCGCGCAGGATGTCACGGGCGTTTTCGGGGCTGCGTTCGACGACGATCGAGGTCACGTAACCGCGTTCGCGGCCTATCGCAGCCAGGATCCGATCCTCCAGTCGACGCGCGATTATTCGTTCTGCGCACTTGGAGCATTGCCCCAACCGCCGAGCTTTCCCGACATTCCCCGTTTCTTCTGCGGCGGACCGTCGGAATCCGCCAACGGAAGCTTCATCCAGCTCAACCCGCAAACCTTCGAGACGATCGACCTGTTTCAGGTGAGCGGACACTCGTTCGTTCCCGGCTTCACCAGCTTCAATCCGGCTCCGTACAATTATTACCAGCGGCCGGACGAACGCTATTCGTTCGGAGCCTTCGCCGATTACCGGCTCTCGGGCGAGATTTCGGCCTATGGCGAATTGCTGTTCATGGACGACCATTCGCTCGCCCAGATCGCACCGTCCGGCGATTTTCGGGATACGAACAGAATCGCCTGCGACAATGCGCTTCTCTCGCAGCAACAGCGCGATCGAATCTGCGCCCCGGGACGGACGTTCACCGGGCCTCTGAACGGCGGTGAGAATGTCGAACAGACGCTGACCTACGTCATGCGCCGGAACGTCGAAGGCGGCGGCCGTGTCGACGACATCCGTCACACCGACTACCGGATTGTCGGGGGCCTTCGCGGCGATGCTACGCCCGGCGTCTCCTTCGATGCCTATTACCAGTTCGGACGAACGCTCCGGAACGAGACCTACCTCAACGATTTCTCGGTCACTCGCCTGGCCCGGGCGAGCGATGCAGTGGCAGTCGACGCGAACGGTCAGATCGTCGCTCCCGGGACGCCCGGGTCCACGATCGTTTGCCGGTCGGTCGTTACAGGGATCGACACCAACTGCGTGCCGTACAATATCTTCCAGGAAGGATCCGTCACCCCCGAAGCTCTCGCGTATCTCGAAACTCCAGGCTTCCAGAGAGGCGTTATCGACGAGACGGTGGCGCATGGCGACCTTACGATCGAGGGAGACGATTACGGGCTGCGGATTCCCTGGGCAGAGACCGGCGTCCGGCTGAACGTCGGCGCAGAATATCGGAAGGAGAAGCTCGATTTCGATGTCGACGAGCAGTTCCGGAGCGGCGACCTCGCGGGAATAGGCGGCCCGATACCGCCGGTTCACGGCACGTTCGACGTTCGCGAGCTCTTTGCCGAAATCCAGCTTCCGATCGTACAGCATGATGTCATCGACGAACTCACTCTATCGGGCGGCTACCGCTTCTCGAACTATCGCGTAGCCGGCGACGGATTCCATACGGATACGTACAAGCTCGAGGCCGAGCTGGCCCCGGTTCGCGACATCAGGATCCGCGGCAGCTACAATCGGGCGGTCCGCGCGCCGAACATCACCGAGCTCTTCTTCCCGCAATCGCAGGGCATCGCGGCCAGCGCTGACCCGTGCGCCAATCCGTTCGGAACCAGCATGCCAGCCTGGACTGCCGAGCAATGCAGGCTAACCGGGGTCAGCGCCTCGCAATACGGGCACATCGTGGGTAATCCCGCGGGCCAGTACAATGTGCTCTTGGGCGGAAATCCCAGCCTCAGGCCGGAGAAGGCCGATACCTGGGTCGCCGGCGTCATCCTTCGGCCGAGCTTCATTCCGGGCCTCGCGGTCACCGCCGATTATTGGAAGATCAGGATCAAGAACCTGATCGGCCCGTCCGACTTCCGGGCCACGCTCGAAGCCTGCGCGGGCGTCGACCGTCCGCAGGACCCGGCGGCATGTGCGCTGATCCATCGCTCTCCCGGCACCGGGTCGCTGTGGCTCGGTTCCGGCTTTATCGACGTCACCAACAGGAACTTCGCCGGAATAGACCTCACCACCAACGGTTTCGATGTTCAGGGAAGCTACGAGCGGAGGATGCCTTCGCTGGGGACGTTGGGCATAAGCTTTTCAGGAACCCGGGTGTTCAACCGCGATCTGCCAGGACCCGGAAACGAGTGCGCCGGATATTTCGGGGGAATTTGCGGAACTCCCACGCCGGAATGGCGGCACAAGCTTCGAGTGAGCCTGTTCGGATCGAGGGCCGGGATCTCGGGCGCATGGCGGCATTTTTCTGGAGTGGACTCGAAGATGCCGGTCAATCCGGGGACATCGCGCTTGAGCGCCGCCGAATATTTCGATCTCGCCCTGCAGTTCCGGGCTTCTCGATGGGTCAATCTGCGGATCGGCGCAAACAACATCCTGGACCGCGAACCGCCGATCGGCGGAGGAGCAGTCGGCGTCGGGTTCGGCAACGGCAACACCTTCCCGCAAGTTTACGACGCGCTAGGCCGATACCTCTTCGCCGCATTCACGATCGATTATTAGGGATTGGCGGAGCGGGAGGCTGTCGAACCTGTGAGGGGAAATCACTCCCGCCGGTTGAGTGTTCCCAGACTGCTACCCCCTCAGGGATGCGCCCGCTCATCTCCAACCGCTGATTCGCAAAGGGGGGATTCCTTCGCCGTTCACTCAAGAGCGACGTAAGCACGAACGGTCGTTGAACACGCGGTTCGGCGGTCAGAAGCGATGGCCCAAGGTCGATCGCAAAAGTGCTCAATGCGCGTGGAACTGGAGGAACTCACCGCCGGGTTTGGGCCTCTTGGAAGGAACGGTCGGACCGACGTATCAGGGGCTGAACGCAGTGCCGAAAAACTCGACCCGGCGGTTTGCCCTGCGTTGCCCCTCATCGTTTCCCGGATTTGGGAAAAAGAGCTGGGCGGAGCCGCAGGCAACCCGCCGGGTTTGAACTGTTCCCAATAGTTGCGCGCTTGCCGGCGCCTCGAAACCTTGAGCCGTAAGGCGGGCAACCATTTCATTGAAGAAATAGGCCTCCGCATCCTCCGCGCGTTTCTCGCTGTTCGTCAGCTCGAGCTCACGTTTTTGCTCTGAGGTCCAGCCCGCTATGTCGACACGATCGGCATGGCCCACGACGAGCAAGGAAAAATAAGCTCCAGGAACCAGGCCGCTCTCCGCAGTAACCGCTGCCTCGATCATGGAGTCGAGTTTGTCACGAAGATCTTGAGCCGTGTAATTGCTGTCTTGGTAGACGGGTAAAAAATCTACATGTTGAGACTCATAGCCAACGAACTGCACGCTGCCGTAATCGGTTCGCATAAAAGCCTCCCTTGAAACGCCAATCATGCCATCGTCAGCACACCCATCGAAACGTCCGCTTTACGGTTGCGCGACGTCGAAGAAGCTGGGTGGCAATTACCTATGGTGTCACTGAAACGCAGGATATGTGCACTCGGCGGTTCTCTGCTCTGAGCGCTTCGTCGTTGCCCGGCGTCTTGTTGATGAGGTCTGCAGCTCCGCATGCTACTGTGCGCATTTCAACTGCCTGCAGGTTTGCAATGTCTATTGGGGCGGTCATGCCAGCCGCGGTCATCCGATTGAAGATTTCTTCGAAGACAAACGATTGGGCGCTCTCGGCGCGAAGCGTACTATACTCGAGCTCGTCGGCCCGCCGCTGCTCGCCCGTCATGTTTGGAGAGTCCTGGCGGTCTGAATGACCGACGATCAGGAAGTAACAGAACTTACCGAGTGAGGGATCAGCCTCAGCATCGATAGCTGCCTCGATCATCGCGTCGAGCAAGTCTCTCGCCATCTGACCGACACGGCCATGGAGCGCCGGAAAATCAAATTCATGAGCTACGAAGCCGACGAACGGGACATCACCAAGATCATTTTTCATTGCTCGGTCTCCATCAAGATATGGCTAAGGCGACGGTGGAGTTACAAGACTCGTCGAGCGTGACTGAGCCGCTTTTCGAACAACAATTCGACCGAGCGCGGTGCGCACGGTCGGCATCAGATATCCCCTTGCGCCAATGCATGTGTCAGCATGGTCGCCGCGATCGCGTGATGGGAATAGTCCCAGTCGACGGCGAAGTTCGGAAAAGTCTTCTTCCAGCTGCTGACGCTCACGACGGAAGCAGTGTGCCGATTGTCAGGAGAGTTGCGCACATAGGGTTCCCTAGGGGGCTTCGATCCCAGTAGTTTCTGATGGGCGTTTGAAGAAGGGCTGGTCGTGTACAGACGGACCCGCTTATCCCGCTCTGGCCCTCCCGCCCATTTCAGCGCCGAAGTAACGCAATCGACGACCGCATTCTTTGGGGGATCGAGAAAATAGATTGCGGTTACCACCGAGGAAAGGAAATTGCCCTTTCGGTTGGCAGGATTTTTCAGCCATTTGTTGAGAAACAGGTTGCCGGAACTGAATGCGCCGATTGCGGTCTTCCCGATGGTCGCCGGTGGACTCGCCACGCCAGCCTTCCAGAACATGAAGGCTTGCAGTTCTTCGAGAATCCTGCCTGTCTCCTCCGTGTCGCCGAGAACACCGAACTCGGGGCCGACGCTGTTGCACGGTATGACTGTCACCGCATTTACGCCGGCCTTGGCAACTTGGTAGGGCACCCCTTTCGGACCCCAGGATTCCAGTGGCGGCTTTCCGTAGTGCAGATTCCCGAACAGGCAAACGTCGGCATAGTCAAAATTGTTCGGATACGGTCCCAGCTGTCCTCCCTTGAAGAAACCCGCAGCGACATTCTGGCCGGAGCCCTGACGGATGAAGAGGAATAACGGCGTCGGTGCCGCGTTCGCCTTCCGACGGACGATTGCGGGCCATGCAACGGCAAATAGTTGAGGCGCATTCACACCTGCGAGCTTTAGCACGACGTTGTCGGCGATAATGCCGTATAGAGGATCCATTATGAAGTTCAGGGCACCCGGTTTCTCGGGATTCTGTGCGTCGAGAAACAGCGCATCGGTCAATCGTTCAAGATCCCAATCGACCGGTGGCCAGGCGCCATAAATCGAGCTATCAATTCCCGCTTGGTCATACGGCTCGCCCAAGCGCTCCGTCGGGGGTGTCTTGAGCAGCTTGAAGATTTCTGGAGTGACATCCCGAAAACGGTTCACATGCACTGTCGCGACGGTAGCGCGGGGGTTCGACGAGGTCGGGGGAGTCACCGCGACAAATGCTTTCGAGGCTGGCGCGGACGAGATCGCGCCGTTTGACGATATCGCGAGCGAGACGGTCGCTTCCCAGAAGGTCGGCGCACGGGGCGTCGCGGTCAGCTTGATCTCGACGGTGCCATCCGGGATTTGGAAAACCGAAGGGTCACCGGTTGCGGCCAGCGACATACCGCCGGCAGTTGCTGCAAAGTCGCACGGAACCGCTGTTCCCTTCCAATTACTCGCTGTTGCGATGAGGATATTTGCCATCAAGCCGGTTCCCGTCGCTGAACCGGATTCAATGGTTCTTCCGTCAACTCTGGTTCGTCCGGCGCTTCGGTCGCGAGACCTTCAGTGGCATCGCCGTCGGGAATGGCGGCGACGAGCGAGTCTACCTCTGCCTGGGTCGCTCCAGCCGCGAGTAGCTCATTAATGAGCGTCTGAAGTCCGGCGGATTCGCCCGGTGCGGAACCGGAACCAGAGCCGGAACCGCTGCCGCTGCCGCTTCCGCCGCCGGCCGGCTTGGGCCCAGTTGCCGGGGCAAGGCCCGGGTACGCTGTTACTCGATGGTAACCGGACCCTTCGGCGATCAGGACATCCTGTTCGATGACCTGCCCCAGAAGGACGACGGTAATTGCATACTCGGTTCCGGCAGCGTTAGCCGGATAGGCGTCTGATCCGCTGATCGTCGTGACGACAGCCGTGTCATCGACCTCCGTCACCGATTGCGGGAGGGCTTTTATCGGATCGCCGTTGGAAAGCGGCGCAACGGTCGCCGCCGCTTCCGCCGCGGTCTGTGATCCTGTCGGCAAGATGTCGACCGCTTCCTCGAAGAAATAGGAAGGTCCTAGAGCGGCCGTCGCACTGCCCGCTGCCGCCTCGAGGATCGCCTTGAATTGGGTTCCACCGTCAAGCCCGGTCTGGATCGCGATGCGCGCGAACTTGTTGTCCGCGTCAGTTACAAAAGCAGTACGAAACGTCGCCCAGCCCACGGCCGGAGCTGACGCTCCGGCGGCAACGAGCGGAGCTTTACGAACGAGGGACCAAGTGTGCGCCTGACGGTATTTGACGGTAGTGCCATCGACCAAGAAGACGCCCATCCGCTTCGGAGCGAGCAGTTCCTTGGGTTTGCCGAAGAGGGTGCAAAGCTTGATCAGGAAGCCTTCGGACCGTCCGATGTCGCAGCCGTAGATCACGATCCTCGTCTTGTCCGTGATGATGGTCGGGCCAGGAGGCGCCAGCGTCTTGCCCGCCAGCGCAGTTTCCAGGTCCTCCTCGGTCATGTAGTCGACGCCATTGGCCTTCTCGGCATTGGTCAGCGCGCACTCCATCGCGGCAAATCCGGAGGCATGGCTGACGAGGTTGATCGTGGTCTGCTCCTTTTTGAGCTCAATGAGCTTGGCGAAGACCCCCTCGATCGTTTGACCGCCTGACGGCGCGTCGATCACGGTCGACCCGGCCGCCTGGAAGTGTTTTTTGGCCAACTGATAGAAGTGGTTGGGATCCCCTGACGGATCCTCGTTCATGAGGAAGGTGAGTTCGGGCACGCCGGCTTACTCCACCGACTCGGCAACATCGAACCGGAGCCCGCTTGCCCCTTCGCCCCGGCCAGTGGTTACCGACCTCGCGGCCCAGGCATGCCGTCCGCCATCAGCCGACCGTGCGAGGAACCAGCGGCGCCTGACGACGATCCCGGCGCTCGGGACCTCTTCCTCGGCAAGGACCTGGCCTTTGAGTTCCTGGAGAATGCTGGATCGCGGCTCGGGGATCTCTACGTCGCCCATGCTGCCCGGACGTGGAAGCAACGCTTCAACGAGGCCAACCTGACGTTTGTCTTCATTAAGCTGGACGGGGATGAATGGCACCCAATGGTTTGGAACGTCGGTGATCAACCGGTAGGCGACTGCCGCATTTGATTGCGGAGGCTCAGACTCCACGGGCTCGCGCATATATTCATCGGTTACGTTGCGAAGACGGCCGTCGGCGTCAGTCACGATCTGCTCGACGCCCCACACCAGGTTCGCCATTTCGTCGCGTAAGAAACGAACTTGCTCGACCACGGTCCCGGCTAGCGGCGCGGCGGTCACCGAGGGCAAAGCTAGGACCGCGTCGGTGACCGAGGAACCGGTCGGCCGATACATCGTCCAGCTCGCATCCGCCGCGGGCGAAATGAGCTCATGCGTTCCAAAAGTGTCCCGTACCACCAGGTCCTTCAGGCTGACCAGTGAGCCGTAGGTGACCGGGATGGGGAAGCTGAACCAATCGTTGCCATAAATGGTGCTGAACTCGACCAGGGCGAGGCGGCCAAGGTCGGTGGTCGCGGCATCGATGCGAGCCAGCGCGAGCGTTGCATCCTCAAACTCCCAAAAGCGGTTTCTTGGCTGGCCTGGAAATTCGATGATCGTCGGTACCCGCCGATGTGCCTTGGACGAGCCCGCCGTCCAGTCCGGATCTGCAGCTGAATCAAAATCGTGCCAGTCGACTCTTTCGCGGTTATGCGCCGCGGCTTTCAGAACTGGGTTGTCGCCCGCCATCAGTTCAAAGCGACGTTCGAGCCGCTCGGCAAACCAGCTGTCTGGTCCGGTCCCAAAGGTGACGCTGGCCCACTTGCCAAAGCCCTCAAGGTCCTTCCGGGTTTTCTTCGCTTGCGAAAGAGAAATGCCGAGTGCGTCTGCTAACTCGGCGTCGCTCGCTCCTGTGGCCGCCAATATGGTCGAGGCCACGGCAAGCCCGTCCGCGAACACGGAGGCCGCACGGAGGAGGATTCGTGGCGCGTCGTCCGCGAGGGACAGCGGGAACTTCCTACGCAACCTGGAATAAACAATCTTCGGGACGGCTGAGGCCAGTGCACGTCCCGCTTCCAGCCGGTCGAGGCTGCTGTGCGCCGGCCCCGCGGCCTCTCCGGCGACCAGCGCTTCGAGCACGTCGCTACGCGGCGAATAGGCTTGAGCTTCGCCATCGAGCGTTTTCCAGCCGTCAAGGGCGACCTGCTGCTCGACGAAAGCAACCTGGACGGGTGAACCCGCATCCTCCCCGGTCAGTTCGCCGAACTGGCGCTGGCGGGCGAGCATCCAGAAGGGATCCTGCACGGTGGCGGCGAGCCCGCGGCCGGGATCGCCGCCACGGGACACGGGCTCAACCCTTGTCAAGGAATAGACCTTCATCATGCGCCACCTCCGGCCACCCATCGGCTCGGGAAGGTGCGCGCGTCAGTGAGGAAGCGCCTGACGGCTAGGTCATTCTCGTCATATTCGGCAAGATAGCAGGCCGGGAGCAGCGCGGGCACACGCCGGGTCGCATCAAGGTCTACCAGCCGGCATTCGGCAAGCTCCAGCGCCTCATCGACCACTGACAGCAGGGATTCCTCCGTCCAGGGCTGTTCGACATCGGGCGGCATCGCCATCAGGATGACGTTTGGCGCGCGCGCATCAGGCGCTGATAGATTGGCGGCGACCGCCGCGGTCCCGGTCTCGTTCGGCAGCACCTCAGTCCAAGCATCGAGCTCGACACCGGTAAGGGCACCGGTGGCGTCATCTCCGATTATGACGGCGCAGACAACCGGAGCAGGACCGAGAGCTGCCGGATGCGGGAGCCCCACCCACGATGATGTTAGCGCGGCATCGACATCGTCCCGATAGGGGGCGGCAGGCGATTGGGCGGCCCAGCTGCGGGAGGACTCGCCGTCGGCCAGATCGTCCCTCAATAGCGCGTCATGGAGCGCGGCTGCTGCGGGACGCACACGCGCGGAATCCTGGAGCCAACGCGTCAATTGACCCTTGCCCGAACCGAGCAGCTTCTCCTGGGAGCCGACGCACATCTGGATGTCGGGCGGGAGTGACGCAACGTTTCCCTCGACGACCGCGGGCCCGCCCAGCAACGCGCCGGCTGCCTCGACGGGGTCGCTGAGAGCGGCCGCCGCTGCAACCCGCGCGGCCGCGGCCGCGAGAGCTGCAGCTTCATCGGTTCGGCTAACGCCCCAAGCCGGAAGCTCTGCGGCCGGCGCCCCCGCCAGCTCCTCCGCCAACGCTGCCACCTTGGTCTTGAGCGCATCGTTGTCCCCGGCAGCTTCGAGCGAAGCGCGGGGGGTAAAGGTTTCCGCCGACAAGGGCTTTCGAGCCGCAAGCGTGCGCTGCCATGCTGCGGCGTGATCGAGCAGATCAAGAAGGTCGGCATCGAGGCTGAGATCGAAGCCGATGTTGACCGCGTCCGCGACGCCGGCCGCTAAAAGGAGCCGCGCGACGCCCTGCCGGCCCGGATTGTTGTTCGGTGCGCCCGGCATGGTCGAGGGTAGTTCGACGCTGTTGAGCTGAATATTCTCGAGTGAAAGGTCGAGCGCTGCCAGATCGAGCGCGGAGAGGCCAAGCGACGAAAGCTTCGGCGCGGCGATCTCGTTTCCGGACTGGTCGAGCAGGCGGATCCTGAAGTTGCTGATCGGACCGAGCTTGCGCGCCACAAAGGCGTCGGCGGCCGGTGCAAGGCGGGCGCGGGGCGTATCGCTGGCGTAGCCGCCCGGCCGTGCGCCGCTCCCGAAGCTTATCACCAGTCGCTGTTCGATGCCGCGGCCCCCGCGATGCGTCACCATGGAATCGAAGCTGTCAGGCGGCGGTGCCGCGCGGCCGAGCATGTCGGACGCCGCGGCCGCCCGCTCGAAGTTGGCGCCTGCCATTTGATACGTGGATTCCGCGAGGCCGAGATCGGCAAAAGCGTCGAGCGTCGTCAACAGATCGAAAATCACCTTTTGCAGAGCCGCCTTTTCCGGGGTGCCGAAGACTGGCTGGTGCGGCGGCGGCGGAACAACGACGGCGGCGACAACACTGCCCGGCGCATTCTGCTCCGCCTGCGCAAGCTTCCATCCGTCGACGACCAGCCGTTCGGCGCTCGCCTGCGGCGCGTTATCGACCGTGTCGACCTTGAGCGGGAACTGGCGGCGAAGGTCGAACACCACCCAGTCGATTTCGATTCCGTTGAGGCCGGATGCATCGTGGATACCGCGTTCGAGAAGATAGCCGAGAATAGCGCCGAGCGGCTGACCGTTCCGCATTCCTTCCGCAATGGTTAGCGCGCTCCGCACCGCTTCGGAGGTGAGGCCCGTGGCAAATGGGGCCAAAGCGCCGGCCGCTCGGCCGCCATGCGCGAGCCAGGCTGCGCGAAGAACGCCCGCCATGCTCGCCTGGCGCGGCGACGGCGCCAGGACAAAACCCCCGCATTCCGGGTCCCTGACGGTTTCGTCGGGGATGGTCTCGGTTGCGTTGACGCCCTCGAGTTCTCGCCGCTCAATGCCGCGAACGGTGCCCCAAGCCCCGAGCTGGGCGCCCCGCTTGATTCCGCGCAGTGCGCGGAGCCGGGCGGTTGCGAGCGACGTGACCCAGGCGTCGTAGCGGTGGGATGCACAGTCGATGATTTCTCCGGCGAGCACGGCCCGCCGGCTGGTTGGCATGTCGGCCAACGGCGCCAGCGCATCACGAAATGCAGCCAGCGCATCGCTGTTGAAATAGCGGGTGAAGTCGGGTCGGAAGCGGTCGGGCTCGGCAATGATTTCGGTAAGCCGCTCACCGATGATGAAGCTGTCGCCCGCCGCATCGCGTCCGGTCGCGGCCGCGAGCACCGCCGGCGTGGCGATCGTCGCCTCGGCGGTAAAACCAGCGAGAGCCGGGACCGCGTGACCGGCGGCGGCCGACAGGTTGGCGATCGGGATGGTCATCGGCTGGCGACCGACTTCGGCAGCGACCGCTCCGCCTTCCAGCCCGGCAAATTCATTGGTGGCGTTCGCAGCGATTCTCAGCGCCGAATTGCGCAACAGGAGGCCAAGAACGCTGGTCGCATCCTTGGGCGCGGGAGCAAGAATGCTGAATTCGGTGTCGCCGTCGGCCGCCATCGGCAGCCAGAGATTGGCAGCGCTCTTTGGAAAGACCTGCGTGAAGAGCGAGGGCATGTCACCGCCAAATCCGATTTCGGCAAATAAGGCCCTCCGGCTGACTTCGGGATTGCCGTTCAGGGCGGCATTGCCCGAACCGATCATGTAATCGACGACCGAGCTCATATTGGTCGTGCGCAGCCGCACGCGGGTCGAGACCGGCTCTTGGGCGAACAACTCGGGCCCGGGCGGATTCCCCGTGACGCTGCCGGTCCAAAGCCGGCGGATGCGCGGCAGGAAGCCGGCCAGCCAAGAAACAAAGCGCCCCTCCCCCAACGGAGCCCACTCGCCCTTGGCAATGACCGGAATGATTCCATAGGGCTGGCGGCCGAACCGGATCGCTGGAAATGGTCCACCGCCCCGCACTGACGAGGTCACATGGGCGTACACCTGCGGCAGCAAGTGGAGATCGAACCCGGGCTGTCCCTGCTGCCGAAGGAATGACCCCCAAGTTGCTTCAAACAACGCCCGGCTCATCTGGCGCGCTTCCTCAAGCTCGCGGCTGTCTGAGCCCCGCAAGGGCGCGAGGAGGGCAGGATCGATATTCCAGGCCTCCGCGAGGACTGCGCCAGCCGATCCTTCCGCCAGGGCTGTGGAGGGCCCGGGCGGGCGCGCGTCGTCAGCCGAATAGCCGCTTGCTGAATCCGCGAGATTGTTGGTCGGGGTGCCGGGGGGGACGAACGCCGCCCCATCGCTCAGCCGGTGCGCATCGATCAGCGCGAAGATCGTCTTGGGCGTATCGGCATCGCCGGTCCTTACGCCGACGACCGTGACGTCACTGACGAACCTTGTGTCGGGAGGAAGGTCGACTTCGACCGCCATGCCGACCGCCTTCGCCGCCTTGAAGTCAACCATCCAGCGCATGGGCTCATCGAGCACGAGCGTTGCATCGGGATCGGTTGTGGGTTGCACCGGTGCAGCGGCTTCCGCCGAATCGCCGAACGAGATTCCGACCTGGAGGCTCTCAGGAACCGGTTCGCCGAGGACCGTTTGCTCGCCGCCAGCATGGCGCACCCGCACGATGAATTTCTCGGGGAGCGCCCGGGCGGCCGCCGCTATACCGGTGCTGCCCTCAACCGTTTCGACGTCGGGATAGGTCAATGCGCCTCCGCTCCCGGTCGGCGTGAGCGCCTCCCGCACCCAGGTAGCGCGCGCCGCGCCCACATCCTTCAGGAGCTGCTTCCACGCCTGTTCGCCCGACACCGCCTCATGGATGCTGTTCCAATAACGCTTCCCGCTTTCGACTTCTGCCTTGGTCAATCGGCGATCATGATGGTCGATATGGATGTCGTCGGGATACAGCCGGACCAGCAGCTTGGGGGCTGTACTCGGCCCCGCAAAGCGCGTCTCGATGCGGACCGGAAACAGCGTCACGGGGATTTTGGTGTCAAGGCCGGCGATCACGGCCATTCACGGTCCCCCCACTGGCGGCAGCAGTTCCGCGGCCCGCATTCCCCGCCGGAACGGATACTGGAGGAGGATCCAGGCGACGGCCGAGCTTTTCCCGCGCCAGTCATAATTGGTTCCGGGCGTCAGCCCCGGTCGTGATTTGGGAAGGGCCTGAACCGAGAAGCTGTCGGGCCCAAGCCTGCCTGCCGCATCGAGGGCGACATTCCCCCAGCTGGCGTCATTCCAATCGGCAAAGGTGGGCGCCGCTCCTTCGGGCGCGGTGTCGAACCCGAACCTCGGCTCGGTGAAGTGCTCGGCAAAGAAGAACCACCACGCCGTCTCGTCATTGGCGTCGAGCGAGCGCACTTCGTCGGCGTCGAGGCGATCGAACCCGACCAGCATCACATCGGGTTCGAGCCTCGCGGTAAAGTCCGGCTGGATTTCGGTTGCAGGGTCGAGATGCCTCGCCGGGCCATCCGCCTTAGTCTTGGCGGCGGTCACAAGCATCGCCGGATAGCGGCGCACTAGGTCTCCCTTGATCACAAGCACAAGCGGCGATTGGGCATCGCCGGGCGTCATCCCCAGCTGTTCAAGGTCGAAGTCTGCGGCCTGGTGCAGCTCATGCTTCAAATCCAGCTGGTCGGCCGCATCGCCGCTTTTGCGGTGGGTCCAGAACTGCCTGCTGTAGGTCCCGCGCTGATCGGTTGGATATTCTCGCCACAACAGCTCGCGGGCGAGCTCGTGGTTCATGCCGACCAAAAATGCACTGATGAACGTGCGATTGGATTCGACCAGCGTGGTCGTGTCGCTGGGCAGCATATCGATGCCCGGAAGCAGCCAATCGTGCGAAATGTCGGACAGGTGCTTGTAGGTCGGTTCGGAAAGGTCAGGCGCGGCCATGATGTCGTCGAGACTTTCGGCCTCGGTCTCGCTGATGGCTGAAATGCGGCCGTTGACCATGCGCTTAATCGTGGCCTTGGGATCGAGCGCCGCGACGATGCTTTCCCTGATGGCGTCATACCCCCCATCGAGCTGAGTCTGAGGCGGATTCGCCGCGTCGCCTTCGACGATCTGCCGGTCGATGATCTGCGCTGCAACTTCGAACATTTCCCGTTTCAAGGCGGCAACGGCCGGCGCTGGAATGGAAAAATCCCGAACCCTCGGTGTTGCCTCGGTGAAGTTGCCCGCAACCAGCTCGTTGAACACGGACCGGTCGATTGTTGAAGCAGCGCGCGAACTGAGCGCCATGGTCGAAACGGCAGCGGCATCGACCGCGACCCCGGCCGGCCCTTCGATAACAAGATCGGGATTCGCGGCCAGGACTTCGACCAGGAGGTCGTTGACAGGCGTCAGGCCTGCGATTTCTGAGAAGGGAGTTACCGCCGACGCGGCCGCGGCCGCCGATGTGGTACCCGCGCCGGACGATGCGGCTGCCGTCTCGGCCACAGTTGCGACGGGCAGCATTCCGGCAGCACTCAGGACACGCGCCGGTTCGATCTCGTCGGCGCGGGCCTCGGCCTCGTTGGCGCTTGCAAAGCTGACCGAATGCGGCTGGCTCAACGCATCGATCTTGGCCGCCGCTTCGGTCTCGGACATAGCTATCGTGTCGAGATCGGGAACAAGCCGGTTGAGGATCGCCGAAGCGTCAGCCCGGCCCCACACCTCGCTAGGCGGTTCGACGGCTTCAATCGCGTCGAGGCGAGCGGCGAGATTTAGCGGCTGGGCATCCGCCGAGCGCGCGGCGAGCACTCTCGGGGACATCGCGGCATGCCAGGCCGACGCTGCGCCGAGCCTTCCCCTGGCCCGGGTCAGCCGGCGATATTCGATGGAAGACACTGCGGGCGGCAGCGGCGATTTTCGCAAGCGCCCGGTGATCGTCAGGTCTTGGCCCAGATAGATGCGTGAATGGACCGGCGCGGTCGACGTCACCAGGTCGCCCGCGCCGAGCTGCGACAGCCAGCGGCGATGGAGCGTTTGGCTGGCCGCGAGAGAAAATTCGGCGCGGCGGCGGAGGTTGTTCGCAGCATTGACTTCGCCGACTTGCCGCCAGGCTTCTTCGACATAGCGGTCCTGGTTGCGGCGGACGACTTCAGCTCCAAGGCCGGCGCCGACGCGGAGCCTCGGATCGAGACTGGCTTGCCTGATCCACGGCGGAGCCAGCGTATCGAGATTGGCGGCGCGGGCCTTTTCGCCGACCGCGAGCTGGCCATAGACCGGCGGGCCGACCATGGGGGGCGGCGCATCGGGACCGGTCAGAAGCTTGATGTCATAGCCGGCGTCCACGAGCCGGGATTTCAGAGTCTCGAGATAGGTTTGTCCTGTGAGCGGCTCGAGCTCGGCGACTTTGCTGCCGGGAGGGCGAAGCGCGACCTGGAGCTCGACCTTTGCCTCGTCAGGCTCGGGAAGTCCGCTCATCGGATAATCGAGAAACATCTCGCGCGTACCGAGTCCGGACGGCAGCGGCACGCCATGGAGGCGCCGCACCAGTGATTCGAAATCGCCGCTGGGCCCGGTGCCGAACCGCCAGAAATAATAGACCGGAAGGGTAACGTCCGCATCGCCAAGGCCCCACGCAGTGTCCATGCTGGTGCGCGCATCGCCCGGGTCGATGCCCAACCCCGCTGTGGCAGCAGCCTTGAACACCGGGACCACGCAGGCGAGATACCGGCGGTTCGGTTCGAGCTTGCGCGCTCCGACAAGCCGGGACAGCGAGCGCGCCGGATCATCGGGAACGGTATCGTCGTTGAGAAGCTGACCATGGGCGAACATCCATGAATCGGCGGGATTGGGAAGCTGGGAGGCCTCGACGGTTAGCCGGGTCCCCACCGGGGATGCCGACAAAGGATCAGCGGCGAGATCGGTGACATCGATGACGGCAAGCGCAATCCACGGAAGGATCGGTCCCGAAGCGGGCTTCCGGCTGAACATCCAGGGCAAGTCCGGCGCATCGAATTCGATGGCCGCGAGATAATTGGGCTCGGCGTCGAGCACCCCGTTGACCGGCGTCGTCCGAATGATTTGTCGCGACGGAATGCCGATCACGTCGCCGCTGGTCATCATTGGCACGGGGCGGACGATCGGCTCCTTGCCGGCCACTGCCACCTTAACCTCGAGTGATGCGTTCTGGCCGGCGAGAAACCCGCGGTGGATCATGGATGCAAAGGTGAATTTCGCTTCGGCCATCAGCTCACCATCCGAAGCTCGAAATCGGCGACCGCGACGGTGTCGGCCGAACGGCGCGCCGACGCCATCATGGCCGACGCGGCGCCGATCGAAACGACCTTGCCGCTCTCGGCATCGACTACCGAATATTGAGGCGAACCGACCGCAATCTTCTCCGCGACCGGCTTGGTCAGCTCATCGCGGGCTCGCCCGGCCGCGCCCATGTTTGCCCAGCCCAACGCGACCGCATCAAGTGCGCGGAAGATCTTCGGCCCTAACGCATTTTCCTCTTCGCCGAGGCTCTCCTCATAGACCACCTCGGCGGTCTCGGGGTCGCTGACCACCCAGGCCTCACCGCTGAGCGTGGCGCCGGCCTCGAACGGAAGAAAGGCGGGTTTGGAAAGCCGCTCTTCGTCGCTCAATTGAAAGAATTGGGAGGTTGCAAAGAGCTCTTCGGCCCGTGCGGCCACTCCTCCGCTGGCGGATATTTCAACGGTGACCGGCCCTGCGCTCAGGACCTCGTTGGCGCCATATTTGGCCAACGGGACCGAAAGCGGCGCCGCCGTCTGGGTGAGTCTCAGCAAGCCGAGCGGATGCAGGGCCTCGACACCGGAGCGAAGCTGCACCGAACCGGCATCGACCGCCGGGAGGACATGGCTCCAGACTGCATCGGCGGCGAGCGCATCGCGCACCTTCTGGGGGACATCGATCGGCGGCCCGAGGATGAGGGCAGCTTCAGTGCCCCATTCGAGCTCCAGCGTCCCGGAAACCGAGAAGAACAGAATACTGATGCTAGCATGGGCACGGGCGTGCCAGCGCCCCGGTCCTTCCAGCAGAACCTTGATGTTGATCGAGGCAAGTTCCTCACCGGCGACGATGAGCTGGAACTCACCGGAAATGGTCGCGACGAAATAGAGCCTCGGCTCGGTCTGAATGATCACGTCGAGATTGACGTGCCCCTTGGCACCGATCGGGCCGAGCTTGGCTTCGAGGTAGAGCCCCGCCCCGAACTGCAGCGAGCTTGCAGTGGTCGCGAAATAAGCCTCGGCCCAGATCCGGAGGAGCGGGCTTGGCGAAAGGGAAATACTCAGGCGGCGGATGGTCGCCAAATCCGCCGGCGGGACGAAGAGAGGATGGAAACCGCCGGCGGTGAAGACGAACCCCTGAGGCCCGGCCCGAAGCGCAATATCGCCATTGACGTCGAACGCCGCGATCCTAGAGCCGGTGAGCGAAGCGTCGAATGAGACGTCGCCGGTCGTCGCGTTGATGATTCCGGCAAAGTCGGCGCGAAGATCGATGATCGCTGCGTCGGGCTCGGGAACCGCAATGCGGAACTGCCCAATGATGACGATTGCGACCGGATTGGGGAAAGTGAAGACGATGCCGGCGGTCATCGTCACAATCGAAACCGGACGTCCCCAGCCGAGCTGCAGGATTGGCCCGGCGACATATTGGTTGGCCTTGGCCGGGAAAGTCGCCGCCACCGATTTCAGGATTTCAGGGGCGCGGGCGATCAGATCGTCCGGGATGAGCACGTCCTTGGCGCGGCCTTCGCGGACCAGCGCTCGAAGCGCGACCGTGTCGACTACCCGCTGATAGCCGAAGACGCCGCCGACCGCATTGAGTGTGAGCCCGAGGAATATCTCGATCGGCGGTGAGAAGCTGACCGACATGATGACGATGAACGATAGCTCTCCGTTCACCTCCTCGATGATGCCGAAGGCCTGGACGGAGAGCTCGAGCGTTCCGAGCACCAGGGCAAGCTCGAGCGCGCCGGCGATCGACGTATCGGTGACTCTCAGGAACCCGCCGCCCTTGACGACCTTTGCGTCGAGCGCAACGCCGATCCCTGTTGGCTTGGTGAAACCGGGAAGTGGCAAATCGATGATGCCGAGATTGCCCGAGCCGTCGGTCGTCAGCCGGACGAGCAGCTCGATTCCGAACCCTTCGATCGTGATGGTCAGCGGCCCAAGGGAGGCGACGATGGTTCCGGCCGCGCTAAGCGGGAAGCTTGTCCCTGATATCGCCAGGCCAGTGGTGATGCCGTGAACGTTAATTCCGGGAAGGCGCACGGTATCGGGCCATGAGGCGGCGAGACCGACGGCGCCGTCGAAGTGGAAACCGCCCTCATCGAGACCGAACAGCAGCTTGCCGCGAAGCCCGATGCCTGAGGCGGGCAGGAACATGCCGAGCAAGTCGCCGGCGGCGGACCTTGGGATGGCTAGTTCCATCGTGCCTGCACCAATGGCGGCGCTCCATCCGTCCCGTGAAGCCGTCACCTCGAAGATCAGCTCGCCGAGGTCGAGCCGGATCCCGCCTTCCGAACCGATGCGAAACGTCCGGGGCGTCTTGGCAGCGAGAGTGATCTTGGGAGCATCGCCGGCGATTTGCTGAACCGAGCCAAAGCCGGTGAAGGCAAGCGCGAAGGGCGCATTGAACGGGTCGAGCCTGAGCGTGAGCGAGGAGCCAAGGTTCAGCGGTTCGGCGATCGCTGGTGCCGAGAGTATGCAGGCCGTGAAATCGGGCGGAGCCGCGTCCGTGCCGATCACGTCGAGCATGAGCTCGGTCGGCTCATCATAGGTGTCGGCCGCGAGTCTGAGGACGATGCGCTGTAGGACGATCTTGTCGGCGCCGAACGCCGCAACGGCTTCCGCGCCGGGGGTTTCGCCGGAGCCTAGTCCCGCGTTCGACATTGAAATGGCGCGCGGACCCGTGAGGATGCCCGCGATTGAAAGCGTGGTGAGCTGGCGGTGCTCCTTGAATCGCTCCCAGACATAATCGACCGGATCATTGATTGCGTCGCCGACCGCGGAAATCATGCTGGCTCCCGGGCCGGTGAAGCCGGCCGCGGTCAGGCTGGCCCAGAGCGCGGCGCTTTCTTCCCTCAGGATCTCTTCGGCGGCCTGCGTCACCACCTGTCCGAGCACGTCCCCGTTGAGCCGCCCTGGCGCCAGCGGCATGTCGCTTTCACTCACTTGCGGGGCGTCACGCAGCAGGCTGGTCACGGTTATCCAGAGCCGTTTGACCGGCTCGATCAGCGCCAAGAGGTCGGGATCGCTGCTCTGGATCTGCTCCAGCAGCTCAGGCAGCGCCTGCGTCAGCGCATCGAGATCGGCGGCCCTGCCGGTGAGGAATGACTGATATTGTCCCACGGCGGCTTCGCTGAGACCAACGGATTTGAGGCTGATGAGGAGAACGTCTCCGTCCGTCACCGTTGCGTGGAACCGCTCGATCACTCGCAGAAGAAAGCGGACAATCGCACCGTCGAGCGGAGTTGGCGTTCCCGTCATCGGCGTTCCGCTGGCCGGGGACTAGGCCGGCCCGATCGGCGGAACGAGGGAATCACTGGCGGTTGTCAGTTCGCAAGGCGAAGCGCCTACGCCAGATGGCTTGTCCACCGAAAGTAGAGGCCGATCCGAGAGTGCTCATGACCTCCTCACGCGCAACAAAAGCGCTCGTGGCCCGCAAAAGCAGTCAAAGAATCAACAGCCGGCACGCTGCTAATCGAAGTATCTGCTTGTTGCCGCTGAACAGCAACGGATTTTTGGTTCGAACCGGCCGTTGGTCACTTGCAACGCAGGAAAATTCCGGCGGCCGGCATAAGTGGCTGCTTTCGACCCTACGCAGGTCACGATTTCTCTGGATTTCTCTGGACGTCTTGGAACGTCAAAAATGGCGGAGCGGGAGGGATTCGAACCCTCGATACGGTTTTGCCGTATACTCACTTTCCAGGCGAGCGCCTTCGACCACTCGGCCACCGCTCCCACCGCACCCGGCTGGGTGCATAACAAAAGAATCGCGCTGGAAAGGCGCCCATTTAGGGTCGTGACGCCAAGGGGGCAAGCTTGCCGCGCTGCGGCACAAGCCACTATGGCGCCGCGATGCGCCGGTTCGGAACCCCGCCCTCAGCCGAGGAGATCGAAGCGATCGCCCGAGCAACGCTGGACCGGCTTCCCGCGCCCTTCAAGGACAGCGTCGGCGACATCGTCCTGCTCGTCCCGGACTTCGCGGACGACGCGACCTTGGACCAGATGGGGATCGAGGATCCGTTCGACCTCACGGGCCTCTACGAAGGCATTCCACTGACCGAGCGAAGCGTCGAGCAGTCCGGAACTCTGCCCGAGCGCATCTTCCTCTATCGGCGACCGATCCTCGACGAATGGGCTGCAGGCGAAGAGAGTCTCGAGCATCTCGTCGCGCACGTCCTCATCCACGAGGTCGGGCACCATTTCGGGCTGTCCGACGAGGACATCCACGCGCTCGAAGAGGCGGCCGAGTGAAGTCCCTTCTTCGGTTCGACAATGTGAGCTGCAGGCGGGGCGGGCGGCTGCTGTTCGAAGGGTTGAGCCTGGATCTCGACGCTGGAGACGCGCTTCAGGTCGCTGGCCCCAACGGAAGCGGAAAGTCGAGCCTCATACGCCTCGCGGCGGGGTTGCTGCGCGCGGACCGCGGCAAAGTCGAAAGGGTTCCTTTTGCCTTTGCCGACGACCACGCCGCGCTCGATCGCGAGCTTGCGCTCGGCGAGGCGCTTCGATTCTGGGGCGGCGACGTTACCGCGGGAATGACCGCGGTTGGGCTTGCCGATCTTCGCGAGGTTCCCGTGCGGCTCCTGTCCGCGGGGCAGGCGAAGCGTGCATCGCTTGCCCGTGCCGCCGCATCCGGAGCGCCGCTGTGGCTCCTCGACGAGCCAGCTAACGCGCTGGACGCCCCGTCCCTCGAGCGGCTGGCCGCGCTGATCGGAGATCACCGGGCTCGCGGCGGCGCGGTACTGGCCGCTTCGCATGTGGCGCTGCCGGGCCACTGGCGAGTCCTGGAGCTTGGCGCATGATCGGCCGGCTCGTCGCACGGGAGCTACGCCGAGGCTTCAGCGGGCCCGCCTGGCTTCCCGCCGCTTTCTTCCTGCTGGTCGCGACGCTGATCCCTTTTGCTGTCGGGCCCGATGCAATGCTGCTCGCCCGCATCGGCGCCGGGGCGCTTTGGATCGCCGCGCTAACGGCGGCGCTGCTTCCGATTGAGCGGCTGGTCGAACCGGACCGCGCCGACGGCGTTCTCGACCAGCTCTTTGTCTCGGGCGTTGCCGACGAGAGCGTCGCATTCGCGAAGATAACCGGTCATTGGCTGGCGTTCGGCCCACTGCTCCTGGCGAGCGCGTTCGTCGGCGCGCTACTGCTGCGGCTGCCGGGCGAGCAATTGCCTTCCCTGCTGAGCGCGCTGTTCGTCGGAAGTCTGGGTCTTGCCGCACTCGCTGTTGCGGTTGCTGCGCTCACCGCGGGACTCCCGCGCGCCGGAGCGCTTGCAGGCCTGCTCCTCCTGCCGCTCGCAATTCCGCTCCTCATCTTTGGAGCGGCGGCCGCAGGAGATAGCGCGTCCGGCGCGCTGCTTCTCGAATGCGCGGTGTCGCTGCTGCTTCTTGCCGGCGCTCCATTCGTCGCCGGGGCGGCAATTCGGGCTTCTAGGACGTAGACCAGCGCGCGAAGATTGCAGTGGGCAGGAGCAGCCCGCGCGATTCCTCGCGCACCGCCATCTCGCCCACCTCCACTTGTCCGCCGAGGTCGCGGAGAATCTGGTTGACCAGCTCGCCGATTGCCAGGGCCGACATGCGCACGGCATAGACCGTCAGCACGAGGAACCGGCTGTCCTCGTCCAGTAGCTGGCGGCAGTCGGCCAGCAGTGGCGCGAGATTTTCCTCCAGCCGCCAGACTTCGCCCGTCGGGCCGCGCCCGAACTTCGGAGGATCGAGAACGATGCCGTCGTACCGCCGGCCCCGGCGGACTTCGCGCGCGGTGAACTTGCCGGCGTCGTCGACGATCCAGCGGATCGGCCGGTCGGCCATGTCCGACAGTTCGGCATTTGCCTTGCCCTGCTCGACCGACTTCTTCGACGCGTCGACATGGACCATGCGCGCGCCCGCATCACTCAGCTGAAGCGTCCCGACGCCCGTGTAACCGAACAGGTTGAGCACGTCGGCATCGGCGGAGTGATGGCGCATCCAGTCCCACTGTGGGGCCATGTCGGGAAAAAAGCCGAGATGGCGGAACGGAGTCAGCGAGGCGTTGAACCTAACCGCTCCGCGCGACAGCTCCCATTGGCGTGGGACGGGACGATGCTGGACCCAGCGCCCGCCGCCTTCCTCGTCAGAACCCGGGACGAAGGTCGCATCCGGGTCCCAATCGCCAAGCGCCGGCGACCACATCGCCTGCGGGTCGGGGCGAACGACGGTTACCGGACCATAGCGCTCCAGCTTCCTGCCGTTGCCGCAGTCCACCAGGCCCCAGTCGGCCCAGGGGTCTGCGACCAGGGTCGTTAGATTGTGGGTCACTCAGGTCGAAAGCGCTTCCGAAGCGCAAGGAAGTAGATGACGACCGCGATTCCCGCGAACGCGAACCACTGGATCGCATAGGAACGGTGATTATTGGGGATCGAGCGGATCGAGGGCAGGGCGCTCGGCTCCAGCCCCGGGGGTGCGGAAGCCGCTACCAGTCGGATGCGCGCCTGCCGGTCCGGAGCGATTACACCGCTGACCGGGCCGCCGGCCCACGTCCAGCTTGCGTTCGGGTTCTTCGACCAGCCGAGTTCGACCGCCATTCCCGGCCCTTCCGTGCCGGTCGCGCAATGGACGATGTGGACGAAGCCTGGCTCGCCCTCGCGGTTCTCGCCCGCGATCGCCCGCTCACTTACGGGCTTCAGGCAATAGCCGGTGGCCCAGCGGAACAGCGGCAACTCCGCCTTGGTTGGGGCAGTCGGAAAGGGGATCGGTGGAAGCTTTTCGGCTGCCGCATATTGCCTGAGCAGCTCGTCCTTCCAGTGGGCACGGCTGATTTGCCAGATTCCGAGGGCGATCATCGTCGCGACGGCGGCGGCCACGATCAGCGTTGCGAGGACTGGGGCTCTTTTCATTCCTCGACAATGCGTCCTTCACGCGCGCGGTGACGATATTCCTGGGTGATGAGAAGCGCCTTGCCCCACCGCAGTCCGAGCAAGGTCAGGCCGAAGCCGATCGGAATCCAGATCAGGTGCACCCACCAGGGCGGTGAATAGATGCCGTCAACAACGAGCGCCGCGATGACAAGGACGGCGCCGATAATGAGGATTAGGAAGGCCGCCGGCCCGTCGCCGACATTGAAGCTCGAGAAGTCCAGTCCGCAAGCGCGGCACTTGTCGGCGAACCGGACCCAGCCGGCGAACAGAGTCCTCGACTTGCAGCGGGGACAGAGGCTCTGCAGCGCTCCGGCGACAGGCGAGACCTCGCGCACTTACCCCGCGACGGGCGCGCCCCATCCGCCCCAGACGTAGATCGAGACGAACAGGAACAGCCACACGACGTCGACGAAGTGCCAGTACCAGGCGGCAGCTTCGAAGCCGAAATGCTGCTGCGGCGTGAAGTCTCCCTTCGTCGCTCGAATGAGGCAGACGATCAGGAAGATCGTGCCGACGATCACGTGGAAGCCGTGGAAGCCCGTCGCCATGAAGAAGGTCGCGCCGTAGATATTGCCTTTGAAGGCGAACGGCGCGTGTACATATTCCCAGGCCTGGATGCTGGTGAACAGCAGGCCGAGAAGAACCGTCAGCAGCAGCCCGAGCTTCAGGCCCTGACGATCGCCGTTGATCAGCGAATGGTGGGCCCAGGTGACGGTCGTTCCCGAGCAGAGCAGGATCAAGGTGTTCAGCAGTGGGAAGCCGAACGGGTTGAGGACCTCGATCCCCTTGGGCGGCCATTGCCCGCCGACCGCGTCGACCGCGGAGGGGAAGAGAGCGGAGCTGTAGAAGGCCCAGAACCAGGCGAGGAAGAACATCACCTCAGAGGCGATGAACAGGATCATTCCGTAGCGAAGGTGAAGCTGGACGACTGGCGTGTGATAGCCGGTGTGCGCCTCTCGGATCGTGTTCGACCACCAGTTCGCCATCGTCACCAGGACCATGACGAAGCCCGCCGCCATCACCGGAATGCCGTAGGGGCTTTCGTGGAACCACATGACCGCGCCGCCGAACAATGCCAGTGCCGAGAAGGCACCGATGATCGGCCAGGGGTCGGGATTGACCAGATGGTAATCGTGGTTCTGCGTCGCCGCCATTACTGCATTCCCTCGTGACTCTTTGGATAGGGCCCTAGCCGCCCGTCGCGCCGGTTTCCACTGGATAAAACGTATAGCTCAGAGTGATCTCGTCGACGCCTTTGGTGTCGGGGTCCTGGCGGACCTTTGGGTCGACAAAGAAGACGACCGGCATCTCGACGCTCTGGCCGCCCTTCAGCGTCTGCTCGGTGAAGCAGAAGCATTCGATCTTGCTGAAATATTTGCCGACTTCCGCGGGCGAGACGTTGAACACTGCCTGGCCGGTCGTCGGACGGGCGACGAGGCTGGTCGCCCGGTAATAGATCTTGGTGGCCGCGCCGGGCTCGATCCGGACCGTCTCCTGTACCGGCTCGAACTTCCACGGTAGCTTGTCGTCGATGTTGGCGTCGAAGCGGACGCCGATCTCGCGGCCAACAACCGCTCCCGGCGCTTCCTCGGCACGCTGCGTCGTGCCGCCGAACCCGGTCACTTGGCAGAAGACGCGGTACAGCGGGACGGAGGCGAAGGCGAGGCCAAGCATCAGCAGCCCGAGCACGGCCATGATCGCCGCGGTCCGATTGTTGCGGCTCGCCTCGCTCGTCACTTGCCCATGCCGATCTTGGCGAGGGTAATGAGGAACAGGAGGATAACGAAGGCGCCGAGAAGCCAGGCCATGATCTTCGCGCGCTCGCGCTGGCGAGCCCGGACGATTTCCTGCTCCGGCTTCGGCTCCTCGCCGGGGATCATGCCAGCAGCCACCGGTCGGCGACGAGTGCCGCGAACAGGATGAAAAGATAAAGGATCGAGAAGGCGAACAGCCTTTTCTCGGGCCCCATCTGCTTCGGCTCGGTCGCATCGCTGCGGGCGACCGCGAACCCGAAGACGACGAAGACCACGCCAAGTCCTGCAGCCGCGATCCCGTAAATCCAGCCGGTCAGTCCGATCGGCCACGGCGCAATCGCGGCGGCGGCCATTATCACGCTATAGGCTCCGATCTGGCGCCGGGTCGCCGAAATGCCGGCGACGACGGGCATCATCGGAACGTTGGCGGCAGCGTAGTCGGACCGGACGAACAGCGAGAGCGCCCAGAAGTGCGGCGGGGTCCACAGGAAGATCGTCGCGAAGAGCAGCACCGGCAGGAGGTCGATCCGGCCGGTCGCCGCCACCCAGCCGATGAGCGGTGGAAAGGCCCCGGCCGCACCGCCGATGACGATGTTCTGAGCCGTCCGGCGCTTGAGCCAGACGGTGTAGATGAGGACGTAGAACAGGATCGACGCGGCGAGCAGCAGGGCCGCCAGCCAGTTGGTCGCGAGCTCCATGAGGATGACTGAGAAGGAGGCCAGGCCGACGCCGAAGTGGAGGGCGGTTTGCCTGTCGAGCCGTCCGGCTGGAAGCGGCCGGTTCGCGGTCCGCCTCATCTTCGCGTCGAGATCGGCCTCATACCATTGGTTGAGAGCGCCGGCGGCGCCCGCTCCAAGCGCAATGCAGAGGATCGCGGTAAAGCCGATCACCAGCGGCGGCATCACCGGCGCAGCCAAAAGGCCGCACAGTCCGGTGAAGACGACCAGGCTCATGACGCGCGGCTTGGTGAGCGCGACGAGGTCGCGCCAGTCGGCCGGAAGCGCGGCTGGAGTCGTCATCTGCATGGCGGGCACGGCCGGGCCTATAATGGCTGGGCCCGGAGAGGGAAAGGCTTGGGACGCCCAAGTCTTGTCCCTATTGCGACGCGGCTTCTTCGTCTTCCTCGATGACGGTCTGCTCGCGTCCCGTGCTTCCGGCGCTGAGCGATTCCGGAGTGACGATGACGACGCTTCCCGGCCTCAGCACGGTCGCGACGGAATGGCGGAACATCATGGGTGCCTCGAACCGCTTCCCTTCGTCCGGACTCACCTCCATGCCTTCGCCCTGTCCGGCGAACTGGACCTTCAACCAATGCTGGCCGCTGTCGTCCCACGCGCGCAGCACATAGGCCATCGGCCTGAGATCCCCTGTAACCCGCACTGGCGACGACCCGATCTCGACTCCGTCGCGGAGCACTATCGCCTTCCTGTCGGCCGCGCTGATCACCACCGACACCATGCTGTCGGCGGTCGGCGGGGCCCGGTCCGGGTGCCATTCAAAGGCAGCGTTGGAGAGCCGCACCGACGGGTCGGCCGCCGCGGCGGTAACTACGGCCGGCGAGCTCGTTTGCGCGGGAAGCGCGCCGAGCCTGGTGATAACCACGGTCATCCCGACATTGGTCGCGCCGAACAACAGGCTGGAGAAGGCATGCGGCAAGCGTATGCAGCCGTGCGACGCCGGATAGCCCGGCAGCTTGCCCGCGTGCAGCGCGATGCCCTTCCAGGTGAGGCGCTGCATGTTGGGCATCGGGGCGTTGTTGTAGGTCTTGGAATAATGTTCTTTGCGCTTCTCAAGGATGGTGAAGACGCCGGTCGGAGTTTCATTTCCCTCCTTGCCCGAAGAGATCGTCGTCGCCGCGACCGGGACGCCGTTGCGGAACAGGACGGCGCGCTGAGTCTCCAGGTTCACGACCAATAGTGCCGATCCGGACGAACTGAGTTGCGGCGCCCAGACATATTCGCCGTTCTTGAGCTGGGAAGCCGCCTGGAGGATCGAGCGCCCGTCCAGCGGCACCTCTTGCGCTTCAATCGGTGAGGTGAGGGCGGCGAGTGCGGCGGCGAGCGCAATGCTGATGCTGTTCATGCGCGGATGATGGCCCGGGCTTCTGGCCGAGTCAGTCGGGACGTTCCCGGAGGGGCCGCAGAAAAAGAAAACGCCCCGGCGCGAACCGGGGCGTTTCCGTTCTTCAGCTTCGAAGCTTGCCTAGTCGATCTTGGGAAGCGTCGAGAACTGGTGGAACGGCGGCGGGCTCGACAGCGTCCATTCGAGCGTCGTCGCGCCTTCGCCCCAGTAGTTGCCCGGCGCCTTCGGCCCCGCGATCAGCGAATAGATGATGTTGACGAAGAAGACGGCCATGCCGGCGGCGGTGATCATGAAGCCGACCGTGGCGACATAATTCCATTCGGCGAACGCCGGCGTGTAGTCGGGAATACGCCGCGGCATCCCGTCGAGGCCGAGGAAGTGCATTGGGAAGAAGACGGTGTTCACGCCGATGAACATCAGGAAGAAGTGAACCTTCCCGAGGAACTCGTTGTACATGCGGCCGCTCATCTTGCCGAACCAGTAATAGAAGCCGGCGAAGATGCTGAACACGGCGCCGAGGCTGAGCACGTAGTGGAAGTGCGCGACCACGTAATAGGTGTCGTGCATGTACGTATCGATCCCGCCGTTGGCGAGGACGACGCCGGTGACTCCGCCGACCGTGAACAGAAAGATGAAGCCGATCGCCCAGAGCATCGGCGTCTCGAACGTCAGGCTTCCGCCCCACATCGTCGCGATCCAGCTGAAGATCTTCACTCCCGTCGGGACGGCGATGATCATCGTCGCCGCGGTGAAGTACATCTTCGTGTCGAGGCTCATGCCCGTGACGAACATGTGGTGAGCCCAGACGACGAAGCCGACGACCCCGATGGCGACCATCGCATAGGCCATTCCGAGATAGCCGAAGACCGGCTTGCGGCTGAACGTCGAGACGATCTGGCTGACCATCCCGAAGCCAGGAAGGATCATGATGTAGACTTCCGGGTGTCCGAAGAACCAGAACAAATGCTGGTACAGCACCGGGTCGCCGCCGCCGCTCGCATCGAAGAATGTGGTCCCGAAGTTGCGGTCCGTCAGGAGCATCGTGATCGCGCCGGCGAGCACCGGGAGCGCCAGGAGCAGCAGGAACGCAGTGACCAGCACCGACCAGACGAACAGCGGCATCTTGTGGAGCGTCATGCCCGGAGCGCGCATGTTGAAGATGGTGGTGATGAAGTTGATCGCACCGAGGATCGAGCTCGCGCCGGCAAGGTGGAGCGAGAAGATCACCATGTCGGTCGAAGGGCCGGCCGATCCCGACGTCGAAAGCGGCGCGTAGACCGTCCAGCCCGTTCCCGTTCCAAGCCCGCTACCGCCCGACACGAAGGTCGAGCCGAGAAGCAGCATGAACGCCGGCACCAGCAGCCAGAAGCTGATGTTGTTCATCCGCGGGAAAGCCATGTCCGGGGCACCGATCATCAGCGGCACGAACCAGTTTCCGAAGCCGCCGATCATCGCCGGCATGACCATGAAGAACACCATGATCAGGCCGTGGGCGGTGATTAGCACGTTCCAGTGGTGGGTCCATTCGTCGAAGTTCGCGGTCCCTGCGCCGATCGGCCAGGCATGGTTGAGGACCTGGATTCCGGGCTCCATCAACTCCCACCGCATGATCCCCGACAGCGAACCGCCGATGATCCCGGCGACGATCGCGAAGATCAGATAGAGCGTTCCGATGTCCTTGTGGTTCGTCGACATGAACCAGCGGACGAAGAAACCCGGCTTGTGATCGGCGTCATGCTCGGCGTGATGCGCCTTGCCGGCTTCCTCGAGGTGGAGCGCGTCTGCGGGGATTGTGCTCATGACTCTTTCAACTTCCTCGATCAGTCGTTGGCGGTGGCGCGGTTCGCCACGTCGGGATTGGTCGGCGCAGGCGCGACGGCCGGCTGTGCGGCTCCGGGGACCGCCGGAGCGGGCGTGGCCATCTCGCCGGACGCTTCACCGGCTGGTGCAGCCGCAGGCGTGGCACCTGGCATGGTTCCGCCTTTGGCCGCGACCCATTCGGCGAACTGCGCCGGCGGAACCACGTCGATCACGATCGGCATGTAGCCATGGCGCGCTCCGCAAAGCTCCGAGCACTGCCCGAAATAGACGCCCGGCCGGTCAACCTTGACCCAGGTCTCGTTGAGCTGGCCGGGGTTGGCGTCGATCTTGGTCCAGAATGCCGGCATCGCGAAGCTGTGGATCACGTCGTTCGAGGTGACGATGAACTTCACGACCTTGCCCGCCGGAATGACCATCCGCTCGTCCACGGCGAGAAGCGGCGGCCCATCAGCCTCGGTGCGGAACCGGTCGCCGGGCTTCAGCGTCGGGTCGTTCTTTTCCTTGAGGATGTTGGAGACGATCTCGAGCCCGCCATTGTCGGGATATTGGTAGGTCCAGTACCACTGGTTGCCGATGACCTTCACCGTCAGGTCCGCCTTCGGGAACGCATATTGGGCGCGCATCAACCGGATGGACGGAATCGCGATCGCCACAAGGATGAGAACCGGGATCACGGTCCAGATGACCTCGATGGCGGTGTTGTGCGACGTGCGCGACGGCGTCGGATTGGCCCCGCGGCGGAAGCGGACCATCGCGAACAGCAAGAGGCCAAGGACGATGACGCTGATCGCCGCGCAGACCAGTAGCAGCCAGTTGTCGTGGAACGCCGCCGCGTCGCGTCCGACCTCGGTCACCTGCTCCTGCGTGGTCCAGCCGCCGGGTACCGGCTCGCCGACTCCGGACGTGGGGGTGGTGTAGTGGAATGGCTTTGCCACCGCCTTGGTGTCTCCGCCGGTGCCGGCGGGATCCGCGGCCATTGCATTGCCGGTTGCGGGCGCTGCAGCTGCAGCAGCCGGGCCGGCGGTATTCGTCGTCTGTGCCGCTGCAGGTGTGGCCATGGCCGCGGCAAGGGCAATCGCCCATCCAATGAGTTTCATTCGCACCCCGGGGTACAATGGGTTTCCTTTCGGGGAGAGTCGCCTTGGGCGGCCCCCGAATTGCGGCCTCTATAGGCTGGGGTTCCTCTCCCCTCAACTCCCTTGTCCCGAGCGGTTGAAGCATCGCCGTGCCAAGCCTATTCCGCTGCCGGACCGACGTCCCAGAAAGCGCACATGACCGAAGAAGAGATCCTCGCCGAATTCCGCGAAGCCGACGCCTTGCTCGAGGGACACTTTATCCTTTCCTCCGGCCTCAGAAGCCCGCGCTACCTGCAATGCGCGCGCTTGCTGATGGACCCGCGGCGGGCGGAAAGGATGGCCCGGGCGTTAGCCGACAAGCTTCCCGCCAACATTCGCGAGCGCATCGATGTCGTGATCTCGCCAGCAATGGGCGGCGTGATCATCGGTCATGAAATGGGCCGCGCACTCGGCAAGCCTGCCATGTTCCTCGAGCGGCCCGAAGGCACGTTCGGGCTCCGCCGCGGCTTCCGGATCGAGCCGGGGACCAAAGTCCTGATGGTCGAGGATGTGGTGACGACCGGCCTGTCATCGCGCGAAGCGATCGAGGCCGTCCGTGCAGCCGGGGGCGAGGTCCTTGCCGAGGCGTCGCTCGTTGACCGCAGCAACGGCTCGGCGGATCTCGGAGTCCCCTACACAGCGCTGATCCGAATCGACGTCCCTGCCTACCGGCCGGAAGAATTGCCGCCGGAACTGGCGCAGATTCCGCCGGTGAAGCCCGGGAGCCGCGCGGCCGCGTGACCAAGCTCCGCCTCGGGGTCAACATCGATCACGTCGCGACCATCCGGAACGCGCGCGGTGGGACACATCCCGATCCGGTCCGCGCCGCCCACATTGCTGCGGACGCCGGGGCGGACGGGATCACCGCACATCTGCGCGAGGACCGTCGCCACATCACCGACAGCGACATCGACCGCCTGATGGCCGAGATCGACCTGCCGCTGAACCTGGAGATGGCCGCGACCGAGGAGATGCTGGAAATCGCGCTCGCCCACCGGCCGCATGCGGCTTGCATCGTGCCCGAAAAGCGGGAGGAGAGGACGACCGAGGGGGGGTTGGATGCTGCAGGCCAGCACAACCACCTCGCTTATTATGTCGACAGGCTCGGCTCGGCGAACATCCGGGTCAGCCTGTTCATCGAGCCGGACGAGCGCCAGGTCGAGGCGGCGCTCCGCCTTGGCGCTCCCGTCGTCGAGTTCCACACCGGCCGCTACGCTCATGCCGAAGGCGAAGAGCGTTCGGTCGAGCTGAAACGCATCGCCGACTGCGCCGCGCTCGCTGTCAAGAACGGCATCGAGCCGCACGCCGGCCACGGCCTGACCTTCGACAATGTGCAACCGGTCGCCGCGATTCCCCAGATCGCCGAGCTCAACATCGGTCATTTCCTGATCGGCGAGGCGATTTTCACGGGGCTCGAGGCGAGCGTGCGGCGGATGCGCAAACTGATGGACGAGGCGCGATGATCATCGGCATCGGCAACGACCTGTGCGACATCCGCCGGATCGAGAAATCGCTCGAGCGGTTCGGCGACCGCTTCCTCGACCGAGTCTTCACCGACGTGGAAAAAGCGAAGGCGACGCGGCGGCCTTACACGCGCGCCGGGACGCTGGCGAAGCGTTTCGCCGCGAAGGAAGCCTTCTCCAAGGCCGTCGGCACCGGCTTCAAGCGCGGGGTCTTCATGAAGGACATCGGGGTCGTGAACCTCCCTTCGGGCCAGCCGACGCTGAAGCTGACAGGCGGAGCCAGGGCGCGGCTTGACGCGCTCGCTCCGGCAGGCCACGCGGTGGACATTCACCTTACACTCACGGACGAATATCCATGGGCGCAGGCGTTCGTGATGCTCGTTGCTCGGAAGGACGGAGATGGAATTGGCTGACGAGGGTGGGGCTATCGTGAAGGACGAGGCGTCCGAGGGCGAGCCCGCGAAGACCGAGCAAAAGGGCTCCGCGCTGTGGCGCGAGATCAAGGGCCTGCTGTGGGTGCTTCTCGCCGTCCTCGCCTTTCACAGCTTCGTGGCTAAGCCCTTCTACATTCCGTCCGAATCGATGATGCCGGCGTTGCTTAAGGGTGACCGGCTGGTGGTCACGAAATATCCCTACGGCTGGTCGTGGGTGTCCCCAAGCTTCCATGTTCTGCCGCACTGGCAGGGGCGGCTGCTGGGGACCATGCCGCAGCGCGGCGACATCGTCATCGTCACTCCGCCCCAGAGCAGCGAGGATTATATCAAGCGCGTCATCGGCCTTCCCGGCGACACGGTTGAAGTCCGAGGCGGCCGGCTGATCCTCAACGGAAAGATGGTGAAGTGGGAACGCCGGGCGCCCGACATGATCCCGATCGATCCCAACGTGCCGTGCGGAATCGAATTCTCCGGCTTCCTGACGGAGGCGGCCGACGGCAAGGGCTATTGCCGCCTGCCGATTGTCCGCGAGACTCTTCCGAACGGGGTTACCTATGACACGATCGACCTCGGGCGCAGTCCGGGCGACGACTACGGTCCGGTCAAGGTCGGACCCGGCCAGGTCTTCCTGATGGGCGACAACCGCGACCGGAGCGCCGACAGCCGCTTCCCGGCCGGCCCGCCCGAGAATGGTCTCGGCGGACCGGTTCCGTGGGAGAATATCGGCGGCCGAGCGGAGTTCATCACCTTCTCGCTCGATGGAACGACGAAGCTTTGGAACCCGGTCAGCTGGTTCGAAGCGCTACGCTCCGGACGCGCTGGAATGTCGCTCCGGCCCTCCCGCGTCGACCGGACGGAGAAATAGCTCCCGCTACTTCTGCGGCGCTTGCGGCTGTTGCTGCGCCTGGGCCGCCATTGCTGCAGCGCCGGGAGCGACGTCGACGACGTGGATGTCGAACTCGAGGTCGCTATTGGCCGGAATCCCCGGCGGCGACGCTGCTCCGTACGCGAGGTTCGACGGGATCTTTACGTGGTAGCGCCCACCCTTGCGCATCTTCGTAAGCGCTTCGGCAAAGCCCGGGATCGTCTGCGCCGGCGCTACAGCCTGCGGTCCGCCGTGGGCTGCGCTGCTGTCGAAGACGGTCCCGTTGGCGAGCCGCCCTTCATAGTCGATGAGCACGGCGTCAGCGTCGGTGATTTGAGCGCCTGTTCCCGGCACGATCGTGCGCAGGACGAGGCCGCTGGACGTCGTTTCGCCGCGCATCGGCGAAGCACCGAGCCAGGCGATCCCAACCCCGATCGCGATCAGGAAAACGACCGCCAGCCAGAATTGGGTCAGCGCCGCTTTGTGGCGCGGCGGATGGGCGAGTGTGCTAGCGGACATTGCCGCCGACTAGCGCCGACGGGGCGAATAGGAAAGCGCTTAGCGGTTGCCTTCGCGCTCGGCGCGCTTGCGCTCGAGCTTGCGGGCGCGGCGGATCGCGGCTGCGCGTTCGCGGGCCCGCTTCTCCGACGGCTTCTCGTAATGCCGGCGCAGCTTCATTTCGCGGTACACACCTTCACGCTGCAGCTTCTTCTTGAGCGCGCGCAGCGCCTGGTCGACATTATTGTCGCGAACGATGATCTGCATAAACGGCCCGTCAAACTCCCTTCGAATTAGCGCCCGTGTCGATAACGGCCTCGCGTGCGGCGAGGCTCCCGTCGTTGGTTGAGCGCAACAATCTATTCGCCGCAAGCGGACCTGCGGCGGTGGCGGGCCATTAGCAGGGGAGCCTGTGGAATTCAAGGACTGTACCGCTTCGGGACTGCTGCGGTGAAGCGAGCCAGCCAAGCGATGAGCCGCGCAACAAATTGCTCAATGGTTAGCGGGTATTAAGCTCAGTCTGTTATAAGGGCCGGATGAGAACAGGGGAACAAATGTCGTTAAATCGTAGGGAATTGCTGCGCCTGGGCGCCGTGGGTGCCGGCGCTGTCGCCTTGTCCTCCTCGGCTGGCTCCGTCGGCCTGCCATCGTTGATCTACAGTCAACCGCAAGCTCCCGCCGACCCGCTGCCGCCGGTGCAGGTTCCTCAGCCCGCGCTTCAGGCTCCGGGCGGAATCGACCCGCAATTGTTCCAGCGCGCCAAGGCGGCCCTGGAGCAGCACCGAATCTGGTATCGCGACAAGATCGGCATCGTGGACTTCACCAGGCCGTCGAGCGAAGCGCGCTTCCACGTCGTCGATCTGCACGGCGGCTCGGTCCAGAGCCACCTCGTCGCACACGGCCGGGGATCGGATCCCGACCATTCGGGCTATCTGGAGCGGTTCAGCAACCTGCCCGGATCCTATGCGACCTCGAAAGGCACCTACACCACCGCCGATTATTACGACGGCAAGTACGGGCTTTCGATGCGCGTCGATGGTCTCGACGATACCAACGACAATGCGATGTCGCGCGCCATCGTCATCCACAATGCCTGGTACGCCGAGCCTGAAATGATCGAGATCCACGGCAAGCTCGGGCGGTCGGAAGGCTGCTTCGCGATGAGCCGCAAGAGCCAGTGGGAGGTCATGCGCCAGCTGGCCGGCGGACGCATGATCTACGCAGAAAAACTCGCCTGACGCATCCTCGGCGGTTAACTCAGGTCTGTTTGATCCCTCATTTCGTCGCGCAGCCGTAACGTTTTGCCGGTAACGCGATACCCACTGTTAACCGCCGCCTTCCCGACGAGCGCGGTTTGATGGTTCCTTTTCCCCTGAAATCATCGGGGGTGGGGACATGGGACTCATTATCCGTCCAATACTCGGGCTCGCAGGCTTGCTGGGCTGCGTCGCGCTTCTGGCCGACGCCGCCCGCGCCGAACCGACGGCTGCCGGGCCCGGGGTCATGGCCACGATGCCCGGCCAGCGGCCGGCTGTCGCTCCCCTCTTTTTCAATACGGTCGCGGCCAGGATTTCGGCGCGCAGGTTCTGGACCGAATGGGAGCGCGCGCGGCGCGACGCTTCGGCTGCGCCAAAGATGCAGGCGCTGATCGCACCGGCAAGAAGGCTCTCTCGCCTGCAGCAGATTGCCTACGTCCAGTCCGCGGTCGCCAAGAGGATCGGATGGCGCTCGGACGCGACCCAATATGGGGTCCACGATTATTGGGCGAGCGCTTCCGAAACCCTCGCGAACGGACGCGGCGACATGGAAGACCGCGCCATCCTGAAGATCCAGGCGCTGCGCACGTTGGGCTTTCCAAGCAGCGACCTGTACCTGACGCTCGGCAGGGACAGCGTAGGTGGCCCTCAGACCGTAGCAATCGTTCGGGCGGGCGGCCGTTATTACGTCCTCGACGATACCGGCGCGCCGCCATACACGCCGGTGCACAGGCCCGAGTTCCATCCCGTCCTCACCTTCGGTTACGGCGCTTCCTGGGTACACATCCCGGTCAATCGCACGACAGTCGCCGCTCGCCCTGCGATATCTGGAAGCGGAACGGCGGGACTTGCGGATAGTCACTGATCTTGATTGTAACAATGAAAACACGTGATATGTCAGTCGGTTAAACGACTTTTTCCGTTTGCCGCCGGGGCCGCTCGCGCGACCGATAATGGGCGACCTCCGCGCGTTGGGCGCGTTCTTCACTCACTATGACTGACACCATGCAGAATGTGAGGAACGGCTCTACGGAGAGCCACGTCGAACGCGCGATGCGCGGGCCGACACCCGACAACCCTTCGCTGTCGCTGAAGAAGCGCCTCAAGCGGGCCGCTTTCTTCGACAAGCGCGACCGCGAGGTCGCACAAGGCAGGGCCGAGCCGGTCGACCCGGATGCGGGCCTTCCGGAAGCGGTGGTGGACGACGTCTTCATGCTGAGGCCGGACGACGGTTCGCAAGACGACGCGAAGCGGCGCGCCGCTTAGCTTCAACCGTACTTAAGAGAAAGGTAAAGGACCCCCGCCCCGAGGCTCGGGGCGGCGGTGTCGTCTTTGAGTCCTCACTCCTCCTCTTTGGGAGGCGCGGCCAGTTCCTTCTGCATCTTTCGGCCCATCTCGTGACGCTGCAGGCCAGCGAAGCGATTCTCGGTGCTCGAGTAAAGCGCCTTCAAATAGGCGAAATCCCACTCGGTCAGCGTGATCGGAACCTCGCTTCCCATCGGCGCGTCGAGAATCGTCAGAATCGTCGGCGCCGCCGACTTTT